>Ga0209578_10000118_pt1 | contig 161845 bp, 142 predicted proteins | sample tdAd472_FD_187127 | JGI IMG/M metagenome (GOLD analysis project Ga0209578, IMG submission 187127) | Marine sediment microbial communities from the Atlantic coast under amendment with organic carbon and nitrate - tdAd47.2 (SPAdes)... | ecosystem: Environmental > Aquatic > Marine > Coastal >...
ACTGTAATAGCCACGCTTGATCTCACGAAAGCGGCGCAGCTTCTTGATGGTCTGTGGATTGGGCCTGAACAGTGACATTAGCTTTTCCTCAGCCCCTAATGAAACCTGATCCGCGGATCAACCAGCGCCACCAGTATGTCCGAGATAATATTGCCCACCAGTAGCAGCAGGCTGGCCAGAAACACCACGCCCATCACCACCGGGTAGTCACGATCAATGATGGATGTCAGCCCCAGTAGTCCGAATCCGTTAATATCGAAAATAGTCTCGATCAGGAAGGAACCGGATACCAGCAGAACAATATTCTGCCCAAAGGTTGTGGCTATCGGAATCAGCGAATTGCGCAATGCGTGTCCGGTAACAGCCTTGCGGAAAGACACGCCCTTGGACACAGCAGTACGAATATAGTCCGATGCCAGGTTGTCCATCAGATGATTTTTCAGCAACAGCGTCACCAGGGCAAAACTGCCCACCAGATAACAGATCAACGGCAGGACAGAGTGGGAGAACAGATCCGTGGCCTTTCCCCAGAACGTTAGATCATCGAACTGCAGACTGACAAAACCGCCCATGGGAAACCATTCCAGGCGCACCGAAAAATACAGTAACAGCAGCGAACCCAGCGCATACCCGGGCACCGCATAGCCAATAAAGATCAGAATGGATGAAACATTGTCTATTACGGTCCGATGCTTGATGGCTTTCAACACCCCAAGGGGAATACAAACCGCATAAGTGATTATAAGAGTGATGAGTCCATAATAGAGTGAGACTGGAAAGCGACTGGCGATGACATCCCAGACCGGCTGATTGAATCGGTAAGAGGTTCCCAGGTCTCCCCTGACAACCTTGCCGACCCAGTCCACGTAACTCTGCAGCACCGGTTTGTCGAATCCGTAATACTCACGCAATCGGTCCAGCTGGGCTTCCGACAAGGCCATATTCTGTCCAGCCACCGATGTCTGTCCACCTGCCAGTTGGGCTTCCATGATCGCGCGCTCGATGGGGCCACCAGGTACCATCCTGGTTATTACGAACACGATGATGGTAATCCCGAGCAAGGTCGGAGGTATCAGCAACAGACGCCGGATAAAATAGTCGCGCATGGATGTGGGTTGTCCCCTCCAATTTCGGGCAACGGGATTTTGTCCGCCGTTTTACATTGTGACCCGTCATTACTAAAAATCTACGGCTGAACCGCCAGATCCGGTTCTCAGGTTGCCAAAACCACTCCCCGACAACCCAATGCTGACAAAGTATCCAGTCCAACGAGGAATATTGCCATATTTCAAGGCGTTGTAACACGTAAATCGGCCAATTTGTGGTCCTTGCGGGGCTAATAGCCAGGACATGCTCGAGATAGCACCGAGACCACGTTTTTGTGCACAAATCCAGTCCCCTCTAAAGACCAATAACGTATGCCGGCTGCCATGGGTGCCCATTAGTTCACCCTGGGTTAAGCTTAAGGAACGTCTAATCAACTAGACGTTCCTTAAGCGTACTTCTCGATTCCGGTGCTCTGGCATGCTGCACACGATTCCCAAATCAGCTTTCCTGTCCCCCAGTGCATTAGTGGTCCTGCTACTTTTTACCCATGCAGCTCCATTACAGGCTCAACCCGCACAGCTGCACGGCGATTTGCTGACACTACCGGTGGTGGTAGTTGATGACCAGTTCTACAACGCCCGATTTCACCTGGACCTGCTATCTGAGCCAATCCGGCTCGACCTGATCGACGCATACGAGATAAGACCCGCAGATACCACTGGCGCCAGCGCCTATCGCCAGGAGGTGTTGCTGGTGTCGGATCTCGACGTCGAAAACAGCTCATACTGGGTAGCTTTTCAGCTGACTGGCGATAGCAGCTTTGTTTTGCTTGATTACGGGATTAATGATTTTGGGGTGAATCTTAATCCGGTGGGCCTGACCGAACAGCCTGCCTGGCAACGAATGCCAGGGGAAGCGACAGATATCGGCATCGGTGCAGAGGGCTCTGTCTGGGTCGTTGGAAGCGATGAACGTGATGGCGGATTTGGAATCTACCAGTGGACCGGTAGCAACTGGATCAGAGCGGCAGGCGCTGCAGTGCGAATCGACATCGACCCCTCTGGCAATCCCTGGATAGTGAATGACCGACATGAGCTTTACCGCTACCGCGACGGGATCTGGCAGCACCTGCCCGGCGAAGCCAGGGACGTCGGCATCGGAGCCAACGGAGCGGTATGGGTTGTCTCTGGTGGCGGCGTATTTCGCTGGAATGGAATCAGTTGGGATCGCACCAGCGGATCCGCTACCCGCATCGACGTAAGCCCGTCCGGTCAACCCTGGGTCGTCGACTCCACCGGTGACGTCTACCGCCTGGATAACGGGCACTGGTCCCGCCTTCCCGGAGCTGCAAGGGATATTGGCATCGGCGCCGACGGCTCCGTATGGCTGATCGGCACCAGCAGTGACAGCGGCGGCCACGGAATCTACCGATGGCAAGGTAGTGACTGGAACCAAGTTGAAGGCAGCGCCCGCCACATATCAGTAGGTCCGGACGGAAAGCCCTGGGTAGTCAGCAGCGACGGCAAAATCTTCCGTGCGCAATAGTTAGAAATCCCCACCGCACGGGCGCTGCTTAGGGATTTTTGGGAATTAAACATTGGCTTCGAAGTAATCAAGGGGCCTGCATTGGAAAATTTTTTTCGCAGGCTCAAAAATATTTTCCAATTCCGACCATCACCCTCGTTAAGCTTTACTGGCTTCGAATTGGAGGTGGTCGAAACCGGAAATCAAAGCTGGCAAATCAGACCCCCACGTCACTTGCGCTACCGCAAATAGCCATAAAATCGAGGTCAGTAAAGTTCCAAGCAAGCGATGGCTGGAGAAGAAAAATATTTCCGAACCTACGAGGAAAATTTTTGTTCGCAAGCCCCTTGACCCCAACGAATTGAATACCAAAACCAGTAAAAACAACCGAGTACGCCCCAAGCCAAAAGCATACAAACTTCGAAACCAGTCGCAATTTTTATTGTGATGAGGGACACAGTTTGTCGATTTTTCAATTCTCACTTCCCTCCCAGAACGTTAAGTTCCCCCTTGCAACCGGGCTACTCGAGTGCAGACTCGAGAACCTCAGACTCAGGAGAGAGCTGAAGTCCGGACTCAACAGGGAGGTAGGCCATATGGAAACTGGAATTCTTGCCAGAATTTCTTGCGTTCTTGTATTACTTTTCTCGACCCTAGGTACCGCTCAAGCCCAACAATCCTTTGTAGTGGCGGGCTCTCTTGATCTGTACATTGATTTTCTGGACCCATCACAAACCGCCGAAACCTTTACGGCAACCATACACTATGATCCCAGTGTCCTGCTGACCAATACGCGTTCGGCAGGTATGGTTGAAGAAGTCTATTTCAACGAGGCAGTAACCCAAGTGGAATTCGCAGTGTTTGACAGCCTGGGTAATGAAATCCTGCGCAGGCTGGAAGACGGACTATCGCCGCTAGGAAAAACCACTTACATTCGCGCTCTGAATGATCTCTTCGGCAGCAGTGGTGACGAGCTTGAGTACAACGTCTATGGTGAAAGTAATGTCCACCTGTCTGAGATTGCAATCAGTTTCCTCGAATCCTCGGGCTCCCTGTTCAGTGATTTGACAACAGTACCTGAACCGCCTTCTATTGGAGACGTTGACGAGACATCTGTCAGCTTCCTGCTTTTTGAGTTCGCAGACGGAATCAATCTCAGTGGCGGTGTGAGCGCAGCAGGGACTATCAGCATGATTGATGTCGGAGAAACAGACCCCTACGAGCAATGCACAGAGCAAGCGAGAAACCACGGCCAGTACGTCAGCTGCGTGGCACGCATCAACAACCTGCTTCGTGCCGATGGTGAAATATCCGGCAAGGAGAAAGGTCAGCGCCAGCGGGTTGCTGCCAGGTCAAAAAAGTAGCAGCTCCCGAAGCAGGGAAAGTAATGTAGTGAACCCGAGCAGCGATCGAAGTGTCGACGGCTAATCACCGGAGACCAGGTTGAAACCCGGAGTCTCAAGCTCCAGCTGCAGCCGCTCCCAGGACAGCCCTGTCGGGTGATCAAGTAGCGCCAGGACAGAAGCTTCGTCCTGCTCAGACTGCACAAGCCTGGTCAGCGCATCAGCAATCGCAACACCCCGCTGTTCGTGCTTGTTAAAAAACCCGTGCCACTTGGCGATGTAAAGATGCATCATCACGCTGGCTTCATAATCGTATGCAGCATCGACTTCAATAAGGCGCTGAAGCATCTGTAACTTTTCCAGGCCGATTCGATAACGCTTGTCTACGGCCAGACGTTTTTCTTCGATGATATCGAGGCCGGGGAACAGTCGCCGCAACTGGTAACTGGTGCTTCCGCCTGCTCGGATCGCTTCGGCTTCCAGGCGATAGGCATTGGCCAGTTCAAATAGCAATTCATGGTACAGAGGATCATCAGTCAGCCTCATGGCCTGGGCATATTGGACAGTTGTTTCGCGCAGATAGGTTACATTGATGAGATGTGGGGCACGCATTTCTGCATCGTCGCCATAAAAAACTTTCAGGCGAACATTGGCTATCCACTGCGCTTGCTCGATTCGGGGCTTCACTTTTCCTTGATATTGCTGACTGACAAGCCAGGTAAAGTGCTCGAGTTTTTCATCGACCTTACTCCAGTTCTCCCGCGCCAGCTCTATTTCAATCGCCACTTGCAACAGCGGATACTGAATCGGAGTGTAAAGTCCGTCACTGAAACGGGCGATCTGAATCGCTCGGTCAACCGACGCTTCCGCATCGGAAAAGAGGTTTGCCTTGAATTGGTTTTTACCCAACATGTGCAATGGCTCGACCAGAGCAAAATCATGACGACCTGCTGCCAGCTCAATTCCTTCGACTGTCTCTGAAAAACGATTTATATCCTGCAGCAATGAAACAAAGTCTTTAGCGACACCTTGACTCGACAGCGATGCAGTCGCTGCAATTACGCAAATCAGCGGAAATATTTTCGTAAACACGTTTAAAACAACGCCTCGCAATTTTCATTACTGAAACACTTCTACACTTAAGCTACCGTGCTGTTATTTTTGCGCTGCATAAAAATCACCGTGTCGTGAAGAGCAGCACTGTGGAATATTTATTCAGTAGGCTTTGAAGTAGAACCCATACTCTTACTCTAATTCCTAAATTCCCAATTTCCCAATTTCCCAATTTCCCAATTTCCTACGAGCAAACGCTGTGCCAGCTTTCAGGTATTCGAGGAAACTCGGGTAGCTTGCCTTCGTTAAGCCATGTAAAAGTTGAATCGGTGGCCACATTTGGAAGCGTTTTCGAGCGGGCTGCACAGTTGCGGGGCTTTGGTTAGAGTGGGTTTAGAGGAGTGAGTAGGGGTTCGGTTAGGAGTTTTTGGTCCCGGAACATTTGTTAACTGACAATCAACGAGAGAAATGGATCAGTAGAGGTGGCAGGCTACCTGGCGGTCAAGATCCTGAAGCAATATCAGTTGTGGCGTTTGCTTGCGACATACATCCATCGCTTGCGGACAGCGATTGGCAAATCGGCAACCCGCCGGCACATTAACCGGACTTGGAATTTCGCCCTTGATAGCAGTTGACTGACGACCACGTTCCGTTTCCGGGTCGGGTTCCGGATTGGAGTTGACCAGAATTTCTGTATAGGGGTGTTTCGGATCAAAATACACATTATCCGCCGGGCCCAGTTCCACTAACGACCCAAGATACATGACTGCCATACGGTCGCTGACATAGCGAACCATGGACAGATCGTGAGCGATGAACAGCAGAGTCAACCCCATACTTTCCTTCAGCTCACCCAGCAGATTGATCACCTGTGCCTGCACCGAAACATCCAGGGCCGAAATCGGTTCGTCACAGACGACAAATTCTGGCTCAAGAATCATCGCGCGGGCGATGCCGATACGCTGGCGCTGGCCACCGGAAAATTCATGAGGGTAACGGGACATGTGATCGGCATTCAGACCAACTTGTTCCAGCCACCGGGCAACTTGCTCCCGAATGGCGGTCGCATTTTCCTTACTGTGCAGGCGCAGCCCTTCGCCAACTATTTCGCCAACAGTCATGCGCGGATTCAATGAGGAGTAAGGGTCCTGGAAGATCATCTGCATGCGGGAAGCAAGCCGCTGAAAATCCCGTGGCTGGTATTTTTTCGGCAGTTTTTCCCCCTTGAATGTGACACTGCCGCCCGTTTTGTCATGCAGCCCGAGAATAGCCTTGCCAAAGGTAGTCTTGCCAGAACCGCTCTCGCCTACCAGGCCGACAATTTCTTTTTCGGCGATCGATAGCGTCACATCGTCCACTGCATGCACTACCTGATCACGACCAATTTTGAAATGCTTGGTCAAATTATTGCTTTCCAGTAAAACTGTCACGTCTCAGCCTCACGAAAGTATAACGTTTCAGGTTTGTCCGGGGCTTGCGAATGATGCAGCCAGCAACGGGAGAAGTGATCGCCGATCAGGAAAAAATCATCCGGGTGGTGTTGGTGACAGACCTTCATGGCGTGCGGACAGCGCGATGCGTAACCGCAACCTACCGGTGGCGCGAACAGATCTGGCGGCGAACCCTCAATGGGTTCCAGCGTATGTTGCCGAGTGGGGTCATTGGTAGGCATGGCGGCACGCAGGCCCAGCGTATAAGGGTGTGCCGAGCGATAGAATACGTCATCGGCGCTGCCATGTTCGACAATCTTTCCGGCATACATCACCGCCACCTCGTCAGCCATCCGTGCCACCACTCCCAGATCATGGGTAATGAGGATGATCGCCATACCGGTTTCTTTTTGCAGGTCCTGTAGCAGGTCTAGAATCTGTGCCTGGATGGTCACATCCAGCGCGGTAGTAGGCTCGTCGGCGATCAGGATCGCCGGCTTGCAGGAAATCGCCATTGCGATCATCGCCCGTTGCAGCATGCCACCGGAAAATTCGAACGGAAATTGCCGTGCTCGCTTTTTTGCTTCGGGTATTTTGCTCAATTCCAGCAGTTCGATAGCCTGATCGAATGCATGGCGGTAACTGTACCCACGATGAACCTGTAACGGCTCGGCAATCTGATCACCGATGGTCATGGTGGGGTTCAGCGAAGTCATCGGGTCCTGAAAAATCATACCGATTTCTGATCCGCGGATTTCCCTGCCATCAATCAGCGTGCGTCCTAGAATCTCGGTGCCACGCAACCTGGCCGATCCTGCCGTAATACGCCCGGGAGGCATGGGCGTCAGACCCATCATGCTTTGTACGGTAACTGACTTGCCACAGCCGGATTCACCGACAATGGCCAGAGTTTCTCCGGAATCGACGCTGAAGCTTACCCCGCGCACGGCCTGCACGGTGCCACCATAGGTATCAAACTCGACCGCCAGGCCTTCCACTTCAAGGAGTAACTGCCGGTCTTCAGCAGTCTCTGGCCCAGCACTCATTCCTGGTTCCTCATGCGAGCATCCAGAGCGTCCCGTAACCCGTCTCCCAACAGGTTGAAGGCAAGCACCGTGACACTGATAAACAACGCCGGGAATATCAACTCGTGTGGGTATGTCAACATGGTCTTTATCCCCTCGTTGGACATACTGCCCCACGACGGAGTCGGTGGCGCCACCCCCATACCAATAAATGACAGAAATGCCTCGGTGAAGATTGCACTGGGAATGGCGAACGTCAGGGTGACCAGCACCACTCCCATGGTGTTGGGAATCATGTGGCGCAGCACCAGGTAGTTAGTCTTTGCCCCCAACAGGCGGGAAGCTGCAATGTATCCCTGCTCGCGGATTTGCAGAATCTGACCTCGTACCAGACGTGCTGTCGCCGGCCACATAAGTATGACCAGCGCTACCAGCATCGGAAATACCCCGCTTTCACCAGGCCCGATGCCAAAGGCGATCTTGAACAGGATCATAAACAATAAAAAAGGTAAAGCGACCACAAAATCCGCGAAACGCATCATCACTGAATCCACGCGCCCACCAAGGAATCCAGCCACACTACCGTAAGCCATCCCCAACAGCACAAAAAGGAATGGAGCGCCTATCCCGATAAAAAGTGATACCCGGGCACCCGCCATCAATCTGGCCAGCATGTCACGCCCAAGGGAATCGGTCCCCAACGGGTGCAGGTTCAACAGCACCTGGTCGCCCACCTGCAATCCACTACCCTCATCAATTAATCCCGTTGCTAACGCCTCATCAAGGGTAGTGACTCGCCGTACCCGCACTTCCAATGTTTCAAAAGATTCCAGAAGCTGGCCACGGGAATCCAAAGCCACCACAGTGTAGTAATAACGCCCGGGTCGCAGATCAAGTCGATCTTCAAAATTAAGAGTCTGGTTGTCGTAAAACTCGGCCAGTGGTACGCCGAAAGCCAGTTCCGGGCCAACCGGGAACAGGTTTCGGTAAACTCGATGTCCTGTCGCCCCGGGCAAAACGTCCCACCCCAGACGCACAGCCTGGGAAGTTGCCGGCTGCGCCAGATGGAGACCAGTCACATCGGAGAGAAGCGATACGCCATCCCAAGGTTGATAATCCTCAACGACAATCGCGCGCCGGTCCATTCCTGGAGCCTGGCTGATCTGGTCAAGGTCCTGCACAGCAGGATCGACACGCCAGATCCAGGGCCCGGCGATGGCGAAAAATAGTAGTGAAATAATGATATACAACGAGGCAAGGGCACGCTTATTGGCTTTCAGACGTATCCAGGCATCCTGCCAGTAGGACATCGACGGGCGAGAGATGCCATGTTTTTCATCGGTTACGGATAGTGGAGTAAAATCTGATGCTGCAAGATTTGACATTATTCCAGCCTCACCCGCGGATCAATGAAGCCATACAGCACATCCACTACGATCACCATAAAAACCAGGAAGGCACCGTAAAAAACCGTGGTCCCCATGATCACCGTATAATCCAGTTGCTGCACCGCCTCGACAAAAAAGCGACCCAACCCAGGGATGGCGAAAACCAGTTCAACCACGAAACCACCGGTAGTGATTGCAGCAATAGCAGGTCCCAACACTGTAATGACCGGCAGAATGGCATTACGCAACTGATGTCGGGTGAAAATGCGAGTTGGAGGCAGGCCCTTGGCTTTAGCTGTCCGAACATAATCAGAGCCTATTACCTCCAGCATGGAGGAGCGCATCAGGCGCGTCAGGTAAGCCATGGTGCCAAGCCCCAGCACCAGGGCGGGCACCAGCATATGGCTGATCGTTCCCCAGCCGGCAACCGGCAACACAGTAGAATCAAAAATATTGTTAATATTCACCAGCAGAAGCTGGCTGAGCGCCGCTACTACGAAGCTGGGAACTGAAATGCCCAGGATAACCAGGAACATGATGATGTAATCGGGCAGCCGGTTTCTGTACAAGGCAGTCAATGCGCCCCACAGAACACCGCCAACCGCGGCGAATACTACGGCTAATATCCCAAGCACCGCGGACACCGGGAAGTGCTGACGAATTATATCGTTAACTTCGCGATTCTCCTGGGTAAAGGAAATGCCAAAGTCGCCTCGAATAATATTTCTCAGGTAGATGACGTATTGAGTCATCAGTGGTTGATCAAGGCCGTACTTGGCCTCCAGGTTGGAACGGATGGATTCTGTGGTAGCCCGCTCATCCATTAGAGGGTTACCTGGCACGCTATGCATCGCGAAAAAAGTAGCAGTTGCAATAAACCAGACGGTAATAACACCCTGCAGAAGTCGCTTAAATATGTACAACCACATAGGAGGTATTAAACCCTAGTTGCTTTGCGGAAGATTACAGGACTTACGGAATTATTGCCGGAGCACTTGCCACTATCCATGAATTACTCTTCAGACACATCAATATAGGCATAGTTGTAATCGATCTCTGGACCAATCGAACGACGACGCATTTGTTTTAGCCGGGGATCTACTACATATGACCACCCTCGCTCGTACAAAGGAATTATTACCGCGTCGTCATAGATCAATTGTTGCATGTCGCCAAACGCATCCATGCGGGTTTTTGGATCTAGTGAGGTCTGGGCAATACGAACAAGCTCGTCATATCGCGAACTGCTGTAACGCCCCCTGTTGTTCAGATTCCAAGAAGCAAACAGATCCCCGAAAGTCAACGCGTCATTATAGTCTGGACCCCAGCCTGCGTTGACGATATCAAAATCCCCCGCCGTCATTTTTGCGAGTCGCTGTTTGAATATCTGCGCATCGATGCGAATTTCCAGCCCCAGGTTTTTCTTGTAAAGCGCTTGGTAATATTCTGCAACAACCAGCGCTACCGGAGAATCCTGACTCAATAATACGATCGGTGGAAATTCCTCCAGCCCCAGTTCTTGTCTGGCGAGCTCAAGATGTTCTCGGGCTCTTTGCAGATTCAATCGGTGTTCAGGTGGGGGGTATTCTCCTCGGAAAGGTCCGTTCACTCCTTGAATAAACTCCGGAAAAAGGCTGGTACCGGGCAAGTAACTTGCTTCCTTAAGCGCCTTGTATACCAACTCCGTCGGGTCCTGCGCTAATTGCAGTGCCTTTCGCAGATTGTGGTTTCGAGTGATGCGGTCTTCCCGGTGATTGAATTCAAGAAAAAACAAGGTGCCTTCAACAAACCGTTGAATGTGCCAGCGCTGCTCCATCGCATTGGGCAGCATGGACGCCACCAGGTGCGTATCGGCAATCTGTCCGTCTTTAAACAGGTTGAGCCTGGCATTCACATCCTGCGTAATATACGCAACATCAATAGCATCCAGGAATCCTTTTTCATCGTTCCAGTAGTAGGGGTTTCGTTCCCAACGCATGGAAGAGTTGTGTATCCAACTGGTCATCATGTACGGGCCATTGTAGAGCAGCATATCTGCGTCGGCACCATAACGACCATTGGTCCTTAGAAAGAAATCTTCCCGTATCGGGTAATAGGTGTAAAAAGCAACCAGTTTGTCGAAATAGGGGGTTGGGCGTTCTAACGTTACTTCCAGCGTATAGTCATCTACGGCCTCAACGCCGAGATAGGAAATCGGTAGTTCCCCGTTATTTATTGCCTCAGCATTCAGCACCGGATACAGGATAAATGCATATTGGGAAGCTGTTTCTGGATCAACAGCATGGCGCCAGGCAAAAACAAAATCATGCGCTGTTACCGGTTGACCGTCACTCCAATAGGCATCGTCCCGCAACCAGAATGTTGCCCCATCGTTTCGTACCTCCCAGCGTTCTGCGACACCTGGCGTCAATTGATCATAGTAATCGTAGGCCAACAGGCCTTCCATCGTATGATGAAGCACAGTGCTGCTGGAAGTATCGGTTGCTCGGCTGCTGTCTAATTGCGGAGGCTCTTCACGCACTGTGATAGTGATGCTGTTGTTCTCGACATCAATTGCGGAGCCTGTGGTTGCTCCACTGCCACCGACACCGAGGGACAAAAGATAAACAAGGACTCCCAGAGCAATAACTGCATACAGAGTATAAAGCGCCAGTTGCTTACCAGCACTTCGAGCAAAGCTTTGCTCAGTTATCACTGCGCCTGATTCGATGTTATTCCCCATCTTCCTCATCCACTGTCAGTATCTCACTGAGCATACCGCAGCTCACCAACCTAGTCGATACAGGCAGTCGTAGTTCCGTCAGCTAAACACCTCAATCCGTGGAAATATTTTTTGACTTGATACCTGAGTCTGCCGCTCAGGCGACAATCACAGCAGGCTGAGTCCGGCAGCAATGGCCCCGCCGATCAGTAAAAACAGGCTGGGCAAGGTTGTGAGCGCAAAACCCAGGCCGCGGGAGCCAGGTTCCTTGACGTACGCTCGCAGGTAGATAAAGCGCCCAATGATCCAGACGACTCCCAAGGCAGCTGCGATATTGGGATTAGAGTAGGTTCCATAGATAGTGATGCCGGGCAGGAACAACAACAGCGCCTCCAGCGTATTCTGATGAACCCGGTTGTAACGCTCGAAAGTCGGATCACCGCTGGTCGCAGGTGCGGGTACGTTGTATTTCATGCGCGCCCGGCCAACCAGGATGCCAAAAGCAAAATATTGAAGCAGGGCCAACACAATGACGATAACCACCAGTTCCATATTGAATTCCTCTGTTCAGGGTGAATCTCAAGGTGAGATTATTGGCTGGAAACTTTTTCGAGTTCTTCCAGTACGTTTTTTTCAGCGTCTACTTTAACGATCTGTTCCAGATAGGCGCTGGAGTCGGTCGTTTCGATTGGTGCAAATTTCACCGTCGGATGCAGCTCCCGCATGCGAATGTTGAGTAGCCCGTGCGCCGAATATATCAGGGCGTCCTGAATGATGTGGTCAGTATCACACTCCCGAGCCAGCTTCAGGAGACGATCGAACCCTACTATGAAATTATTGGTATGATTCTGTCTTATTTCAGTGGCAAAAAACAGCTCTTCCAGCGATACGTCCGGGTTCCCTGAAATAGTCAGAAAAAGGCGCGAAAAAACCTCATAGTCTCCGCTGGCATACTGTCGCCAGAATTCACTGATCTGATCCGAAGTGTAGTTCGCGTCTCCGACCGGTCCCTGACTGGAAATAAACAACAACCCGCTGATGGCACCAAGCTGCTTGCGGGTATTTTCCGCAATCTTGAAAAAAGTTTCCTGCCGGGCATTCAATTCCGTGGCAGCAATGGCCTGGGTCTGTTTTTCAGATTGCAGGTTGGTACGGCGCAGTTCCCGGTTGTTTTCAGCCAACACGGTCTGCTGAATGAACAGGCCGATTACCAGCCAGAGAAACGCCAGCGGTGCAAAGGCCCCTTCCAGGAAGGAACCCATCTCATCGATGGGCAAGGTAGAGAAGGAAGACCAGCCAATATTGTTGGAAATATAGTTGAATCCCAGCAACACCCAGATGAAGGTAGCCGCCAGACCAAACCAGATCCTGCGGTCTTTGTGTTCGTGCTGTTCGTGTTCGTCTTGTGGTTGTAGATCCACTTCTTCTCCCCTGGCCCGGCTTCGGGCATCGACATAGGGTAAGGCCCGTGCACCATCACGTCAATTATATGACTGCAGGTGCGATCTATGGGGTACAATATCTGGCTCCGTGACCACCGGGAGAGCCTGCCAAGTGAGCAAGAAAACCGAGAATGCCGAGACCCAGCAGTTTGATTTTGAAGCGGCACTGGAACAACTGGAAGAACTGGTCAGTGCCATGGAAGAAGGCGATCTGAGTCTGGAACAATCCCTGCAGTCGTTTGAGAAGGGAATCAAGCTGACCCGGGAGTGTCAGACGGCACTGAGCAAAGCGGAGCAGAAAGTGCAAAAACTCTTGGACGATGCCGGGACAACCGAACCACTGGATTTTGCTGGCGACAAGGAAGACGAAGATTAGTCTTCGCAGCGAAATGTCCGTGGATAACAACACAACCGACTCGTTGGACCAATTCTTCAATCACTGTCAGCAGCGGGTTGAGTCGATGTTACAACAGCTGCTGACCTCAGCACCTAACAAATCAGGAAAATTGCAGGAAGCCATGGCCTATGCCTGCCTCGATGGAGGTAAACGCGTGCGGCCAGTACTGGCGTACGCCTCGGCAATGGCCGCTGGAAGCGATCTGCAACGCACGGACAAAGCAGCCGCCGCCGTTGAGCTGGTACACTGCTACTCGCTGGTCCATGATGATCTGCCCGCCATGGATGACGACGATCTCCGACGCGGCAAGCCGACAGTCCACAAAGCCTTTGACGAGGCTACAGCAATTCTTGTGGGAGACGCTCTGCTGACCCTCGCCTTCCAGACGTTATCCGACGCTGAACAAGATGGGATTCCGGCCCGGAACTGCCTGGCCATGATTCGAACCCTGGCCGGCGCCGCCGGTCATTCCGGTATGGTTGCCGGCCAGGCCATAGACTTTGAGGCAATCGGCAAGACGCTGGACGTCGAACAACTCGAAGCCATGCACGCTCTCAAGACCGGCGCCCTGATCAGCGCCAGTGTAGAGCTGGGGTCAATGTGTTCCCCGGACCTGCAGGATGGACAGCTTGAGGCACTGAGGAACTACGCCAGACATGTGGGACTGGCATTTCAGATCCAGGATGACATCCTGGATGTCACCGGCGACACCGACACCCTGGGCAAACCCCAAGGTTCGGATAACGCTCTGAATAAACCCACCTACACATCCATTTTGGGGCTGGATGCGGCACGTTCAAAAGCGGTTGCCCTTGCCAGTGCGGCAGTGGATGATCTGGAAAAATTTGACCAACGCGCCGAAATGCTGCGCAAACTGGCGCTTTTCGTTGTAGAACGGATTCATTGATGAGGTTCGACAGACAGTAGATAATGACCACCATGTTTGACGAAATCCCCATCCAGCGACCTGAAACACCATTGCTGGACCAGATCGATAGCCCGGCCGACATCAGAGAGCTGGAAGAATCACAACTGGAGCAGCTGGCTACCGAGCTCCGGGCCTTTCTGCTGTACTCGGTCGGCCAGACCGGCGGCCACTTCGGTGCCGGACTTGGCGTCGTCGAACTGACAATAGCATTGCATTATGTGTTCGATACGCCAGAAGATCGCCTGATCTGGGACGTCGGGCACCAGGCCTATCCCCACAAAATTCTTACCGGCCGTCGCGAGCGCATGCTGACCATGCGGCAACCGGGTGGCCTGGCTCCGTTCCCGGCTCGACAGGAAAGTGAATACGACTCCTTTGGAGTGGGCCATTCCAGCACTTCTATTAGTGCAGCATTGGGTATGCGCATCGCCTCGCAAGTGACTGGAACGAATCGCAACTGCATAGCGGTAATCGGTGATGGTGCCATGTCAGCCGGCATGGCATTTGAGGCGCTGAATCATGCCGGTGCCGTTGACGACAACCTGCTGGTTATCCTCAACGACAACAACATGTCCATCTCTCATGCCGTGGGAGGGCTGTCCAGCTACTTTGCCCGCATGTGGGCCAGCAAGCCCTACAATTTCATCCGTAAGGGTGGCAAACAACTGCTGTCCAGGATTCCTCCGGCACTGAAAGCTGCACATCGTGCCGAGGAATACATGAAAGGGATGGTGTCACCAGGCACCCTGTTCGAAGAAATCGGCTTCAACTATATTGGATTGATTGACGGCCACGATACAGAAGGCCTGGTCGAAATCCTGAAAAACGTCAAGACCCTGCGAGGGCCCCAGCTGGTCCACATCGTTACCCAGAAAGGCAAAGGCTACAGCAAGTCCGAAGAAGACCCTTTCGGCATGCATGCACTGGGCAAGATTGCACCTTCCAAATCGCCAAATGGCGACGCTCCAGTCAGCCCTACCTATTCCCAGGTTTTCGGTCAGTGGCTGTGCGACACGGCCAGCCAGGACCCGCTGCTGGCAGGTATCACACCAGCCATGGGAGAAGGCTCGGGCATGCAACAGTTTGCTGCCGACTACCCGGAACGATTTCACGACGTCGCTATTGCGGAGCAGCATGCGGTTACCCTGGCGGCTGGTATGGCCTGCGATAAACTCAAACCCGTAGTAGCTATCTATTCAACTTTCCTGCAACGCGCCTATGATCAATTGATCCATGATGTGGCGTTACAGAATCTCGACGTACTGTTTGCTATAGACCGGGCCGGCCTGGTTGGAGAAGATGGCCCAACCCATGCCGGCAGCTTCGATCTCAGCTACCTGCGCTGTATTCCCAATATGTTAGTCATGGCGCCAAGTGATGAAAACGAAACTCACAAGTTGTTGAATACCGGATTTCAGTTCAACGGCCCGGCAGCTGTACGATATCCTCGTGGCAAAGGCCCGGGCGTGGAAATCGAGCCTGGCATGAACACAGTACCTGTCGGCCAAGGAGTGGTACGGCGTAAGGGCGGAACTGTGGCAATGCTGGCATTCGGCAGCATGGTGGCACCGGCACTGGCAGCGGCAGAGAAACTCGATGCTACGGTGGTGGACATGCGCTTCGTAAAACCGCTCGATGAAGAGCTGATCGGTGACATGGTGACCCGTCACCAGCTGCTAGTCACCCTGGAAGAAAATACTTTGATGGGTGGTGCCGGTTCCGCAGTGAATGAGTTCCTGGCCCAGGCTAACTATCAGATCCCCATGCTTAATCTCGGTCTGCCAGACCGTTTCCTCAACCACGGCAAGGCACCGCAGATGCTGGCCGAGGCAGGCCTGGACTGTAACGGTATCATCGACGCCGTTCGGGCTAAACTTAAACAGTGCAAGATCCAGCTGAAGGCTGTCTGAACTTCATCGGGAAATTCCAGCTCTGGACAATCCCCGACATCGAAGTTACCTTCACCTCATCTAACCCATCCAACTCGCCATCGACTACTTCGAACCTGGAGGAAACTTGATTATGTCCCGATATTTCCGCTGCATTTGTCCATGGTTAATGCTGCTTGCAGCATTCTCACTTCCTGCTGTTGCATTTTCCCAAGCTGCCCCGCCGCAATCACCCCCAGTCGACTGGGGGCCGGTCTCCATCAATCTGGAGGAGTTTGAGTATCCACACCCCGTTCACTATATGAACTTCAGAATCTACAACCAGGATGTGCGAATCGCCTACATGGATGTCGCCCCAACCGGACCAGTCAATGGCCGAACCGTCATTTTTCATCATGGTGGCCTCTACTACGGCTGGTACTGGAAGGAACAGATCAAGGCACTAAGTAACGAAGGTTACCGGGTGATCGTGAAAGACCGGCTTGGCTGGGGCAAATCCTCCAAACCTGTTATTCCTTACAGCATCAGCCTGTGGGCTTCCAATACTGCGCGTCTGATGGACCATCTCGACATCGAACAGGCCGCCCTGGTAGGCCATTCCATCGGTGGTCAGATGGTCACCCGGTTTGCCTTTTTGTACCCGGAACGGATAACTCACCTGGTCACCGTGAACCAGGTGGGACTCACGGACCGGCGTGCCGGCCGCGGATTTCGACCACTGACTGGAGAAGTCGATACCGACCCGGATATGCAGGCTTTCTATGCAAGCTTGCTGGGATGGGCGCATGAGAACTACAGCCAGTGGCAACCGGAGTTTCTCGACCACATGCGTATTCGATATGGCCAGCGGCTTAGCGGTGACTGGCCACGTATGGCTTATGTTAGCTCCCTGACCGGTCATATGCGGGCCATGGATACAGTAGTCAACGACCGGCAACATATTCAGACCAGAACTTTAATTCTGGGTGGTGAGGATGACTATCCGACATTTGCCGAAGAAGCTCGCCATGCTGCAGGAGTCTTTCCCAACGGCGAAGTCTTCCTGATTCCTGGTATTGGTCATAACCCTCACGAGGAAGTGCCTGAAATCGTGAACGCCGAGTTGATCAGGTTTCTTGGATCGTAGACTCAGGTGCCCGCCTTTTAAAATTTAATCTGGCTTGAGAACTCTACTCATTACTCGCGGAGAGGCAATATGCTGAACAGGAAAACACTCTCTCGGAAGTATTGCTCAGCACCGCTGTTTCTAGGTTTTGTATCTTTTGTTCTTGTATCATTAGGGATATCGCCCAGGGCCCTGGCGGACGATTCCCACAACGTGGAGCTGGTAGGGTATCACCCGCTGCAGGGTCGCCAGGCACTGCAGATAACCACCAAATCCGATACTGCCAACGGCAACTGGGCTTATGTCGGCCATGTGCCCAACACTCGCACCAGAGACGCCACCCTGAATCCCGTAACCGGCCGCCGGGAATGGAACGGCACGTCAATTGTCGATATATCAGCCCCGTCAGAGCCAAAGCTGGTCTGGCATATCCCCAATGAAGAAAGTGCCAACTCCCGATCTGTTTCAGTTGTCTATGATTACGGCTTCGACTCTCAGCCAGCGGGACGGGATTACCTGATCCGCAACGTGGAAGCTGGTGACGACCTAAAATTCCAGATCTTCGATATCACAGACCGCGCTACCAACCCTGCCGGTGTCGAGCTGGTTGCAGAAATTTCCGCAACTCCCGAAAACTCCTGCGGTCCTGGCTGCGGCGGTAAGTTGATCAATCGCGCTCACAAGGGCTACTGGTCACAGGACTCAGGATTGTTCTACAGCGCCGCAGGAGAACCGGGTTTTCGCACCACCCTTCTGCATATCTGGGACTTGAAGGATCCCCGCAATCCACGCTTCGTGAGCCGCGCATGGCTCCCCGGGCAGAAAGAAGGCGAACAAGGTTTCGAAGATCAGTATGCGCACCATCCGATTGTCGACGAGGAAAACAATCGTATGTATGCCGGTTTTCGAATCGGCAGCGGACACATCGCAGCGTGGGATATTTCCGATCCTGCAGAACCAGAGCTGGTCTGGTCCTACGACACCTCACCACCAGGCCGCGGCCCGCATACGGTGTCACCGATCATTTACCAGGAGGTGCCAAATGTCACTGCCGCCGAAGGGGCGCTACCTAGAAGCTACGCACTGGTCAGTGACGAGTATGACGGCTTTGAATGTGACCATGGCATGAAGAGCCGGGTATACATGTTCGATATCACTCATGAATCTCACCCCATGCCGGTTTCAACCTGGCAGGTACCGATCGGCGACTTCTGTACCACAGGCGGCAATTTTGGACCACACCAGCACGCCGAAACCGTCAATGGTTATCTGAACAGGTTTGAGGATCGCCTGGCCTGGGTTGCTTACATGAATGCCGGCGTCAGAGTGCTGGACATCTCGGACCCGCAGAACCTGAAAGAAGTCGGCTACTACATTCCCGAAACCAATGCCACACCAGGACCCGGACAGGTCCGGCCGGGCGTCATTCAGCTAACTGATGTGGATATTGATCATAGGGGACTGGTATATGCGACCGATCGTTCTGGCGAATCCTGTATGGGGCATGGAAATGATTGCGTTGGTACCGGTCTTTTTGTTTTCAAATATACGGGAAATAGAGACTAAGCAAGTGACCGGCTGGCCACATGGCACTAACTGACCTGCGCCATGCGAAGTGCAGCACAACTTCCCGCAAGCTTTTCGAATTGAGGAGTCCCTATGCAACTTGATGCTCGTCAACTTATGTACCGAATCAGCCTGCTAAGCAGCTCTTTGTTACTGGCGATTTCGCTGTCAATACAGGCAGCAGAGGCGCCTGTGGACCTGGTGATTCAAGGAGCGCGGGTGATCGATCCAGAAACCGGGCTGGATGCTGTGCGTAACGTCTCCGTCAGTGACGGGCGAATCGTTGCCATCGTCGAGTCTTCGCTGGACGGAGTGACTGAGCAGACTCGCGTGATCGATGCGAGCGGCCTGGTTATGGCGCCAGGATTTGTCGATTTACACGTGCATGGTCAAAGTGACAGAGCTCACGAGTACCAGATACGGGATGGTGTAACCACTGCTCTGGAACTTGAATGGGGCTATGCCGGAGTCGCGAGTTTCCTGAATTCCAGGCGCGGCCGTTCTCGAGTCAACTATGGTGCCAGCGCTTCACACGGCATGCTGCGGGCACTTGCCCTTGTTCCTGGCGAACAGGAACGGGAGATGGTTCGCAGACAACTGCACGAAGCCGCCCGCAACGACGAGCCTTTGCGGGCATTGCAGGCAGTTGTTGGTGACACCTTTTACGCCAGTCTTTCTGCACAACAGGAATCGATACTTTGGCGCGAAATTCACCAGGAAATCAGCGCCGGGGCTATCGGAATAGGTATGCCCCACGCTTACTATCCTGGCGCCACAAGCGCCGAAATATTTCATGTATTCGAAACAGCGGCCCAGCTGGATGTACCGATCTTTTCTCATGTTCGTGGTCGCGGGTTGCCCGCAATCCAGGAAGTTGTCGCCAATGCTTCAGCAACAGGTGCCTCGCTGCATGTCGTGCACGTGAACTCGGTCAGCCTGGCCGACATCGATCCGGTCCTTAGCCTGATCCAGGGTGCGCGCACCAGGGGCGTGGATGTCAGTGCTGAAGCCTATCCCTATACAGCTGGCTCCACCAGTATCCAGTCGGCGCTGTTCGACGAAGACTGGCAATCGAGCTATGGGATTTCCTATGACGGACTCCAATGGCAGGAAACAGGTGAGCGGCTAAACGCAGAAACGTTTACCATGTATCGACAACGCGGCGGAGTCGTGATTATCCACATGATGCAGGAAGACTGGATTGAGAAAGCAATCGGCGCCGACTGGTTGATAGTTGCATCTGATGGTATGCCTTATGCTCCCGGAGCCCATCCACGCACGGCAGGTACGTTTTCTCGAGTCCTCGGCAGGTATGTGCGCGAACGCAACGTGTTAGACCTGGCTACCGCAATTCGTAAAATGACCTTGCTACCCGCGCAACGACTGGAAAAGATAGCGCCGCAAATGGCACGCAAGGGCCGTATACAGGTAGGCGCGGACGCTGATCTGGTAATCTTTGATCCAGATCGCGTGATAGATACCGCGACATTTGAAAGCGGACCGAGTTTTTCTGAGGGAATTCATTATGTATTTGTCAACGGCGAAGCAGTTGTTCACGAGGGGCAGGCCGTGCCCGATACATTTCCGGGGCAAGCCATAACGGGCATATTGCCGATGCCATAGATGCCATAGATACTCTTCTGGCAGGCGCTCTAAGTGGCAGACGCCCTTTAAAATTTACCTGACTGCCGAGTTTCAAAGAGAAAGCAATAGAGACAACAATAGCGAATCCATTAGCATGCGATGACGGACCATCTACTGTGAACTGGCAATATTCCCGGTCATATCAGCCGCTCCAGCCAGTCTGTAACCACCTGGTAGACAGTCGGTTGCAATGGCACGATTATCCCCTGCCGCATATTGTCGTATGCAGTTCTAAAATCAGCTGCTTCACGCCAGAAGTGGTCAGACTCGATCACCACCAGCTCCGAATCAACGCCTTTGGACTCTAGCAGTCGAAGAATCAGGCGTTGATCCTCTTCCGTGGCTACGTAATCACCTTGCCCCCACAACAACAAGGTCGGCACATATACCTGTTCCCAATACGACGCGATATTAGTGTTCGCAAGCTCCTTCACAAAGGAATGGTGGCGACTGAGAATATTCTCATTGTCCTCGTTGTAAGCCAGCGGTCCGCGTAGAGATTCAAGCTCAGGATAGCGTTGAAAAATCTCGCCCGGCGCCAAGTCTTCATTCAGCAGTTTATCCCACAAGGTGCCAGCCAGCTTGAGATCCGCATCGATTGCAGCAAACGGCTTGCCTGCCAGCTCCCACTGTCGGCGCCAGTTGTCATACATGTACTCCGGCCAGGTTTTGGCAATAGTGCTGAAAGAAATGATCCCGGCGACCTCTATCTCCGAAGCAAGCATCGGTGCCCACACTCCTCCCAGGCTGATACCTAGCAGGTAAATTCTGCTCGAGTCGATGTCCGTTATCGACGTCAGCTCTCTAAGGCCCTGCAGATAACCAGCAGTTTCACTGAGAAAGCCTGTTTCAAAACAGGAAGCCCCTTCACTGTCCCCCAAACCACTTTTCTCCACGCGGTAAGTGGCATAACCGTTTCGAGTCAATACATCCAGCAGCGTAGTGATAGATTCATCCGGATTAAGCGCCATATCCATGCTGGCGCAGCCGAATCCTGGCAGGATATACACCACCGGCGGGTTTTCGCCACCATCCGGCAAAGTCAAAATGCTTCGCTGCAGCCCACTGCTTGTCGCAATGCTCCCATACCTCAAGGTTGCACCGGCTACCTGTTCTGCTGGAAATTCCTGTAAAACCAGTTCGCGAGTTACATGCTCGCTATCGACAAGCAACTGAAACTCTACCTGGGCACCGCTTTTCAAACCACGCAATGCTGCTGGCAGGTCACCGGGCTCATTGAGCTGCGCTCCATTGGCCCGCAGAATAATCTGTTGCGGCTTCAGACCAAATCGACTCGCCGTTGAGTTGTCAAATACCCGCACGATATTGACACCATAGCCGGTTTGTTGTTTCTGCTCTGCTGGCAGAGGTGCGACCTGTACACCGAGAAATGCCCGCCGCTCTAGTGGCTGCCCATAGACAGATGTACAAATTAACAAAAAGACGACTAATAAAGCTCGTGAAAACATCGAAGCCTCCGGATTAGCAACCAGGATTCAGCCGCACAATTCCATCTGCCATCCTGGATTGTAAGAACTTGAACCCTCGTAAGTTAACGATAGCTTATTAGGCAAGATCAGATCAGAGCCTTTTGCCTTTTTTCACAAAATCTGGATATTCCCGCTTGCATAGGCATACCTTTTGCAGAGTTTACTTCAAGCGATTCTATTGTATTGCCCCTCAGCATCCATTAGTCTCAATCGAACCTGTCTTTATCGTTCAGCCAAACGAGGTTACCAGCCATGAATTTAACTACCGTGGTCCGTTTCATCAGTCTTTCCTCCTTGCTGTCTACAGCCTCCGTCTTTGCCCAGGCGCCAGATCTCAACCTGGATTACGACCGTTTTACCCTGGACAATGGCCTGACTGTCATCGTCCATGAAGATCGTAAAGCGCCGGTCGTCGCTGTAAGCATCTGGTATCACGTTGGCTCTAAAAACGAACCACCAGGCAAGACAGGATTTGCGCATCTGTTTGAGCACATCATGTTTAACGGTTCGGAGAATTTTGATGGCGAATGGTTCAATCCGATGCAACGGGTTGGAGCAACGGGATTGAATGGAACCACCTGGTTTGACCGCACTAACTATTTTCAAACCGTACCCACACCTGCGCTCGACCTGGTGTTGTGGTTGGAATCAGATCGGATGGGTCACTTATTGGGGGCTGTCACGCAGGAAAAGCTGGATAACCAGCGTGGCGTAGTGCAGAACGAGAAACGCCAGGGCGACAACTCCCCATACGGTCGTGTGCAATACAGGGTACAGGAAGGGCTCTATCCGCCAGGCCACCCTTACCACCACACGACGATAGGTTCCCTGGAGGATCTAAACGCCGCTTCTCTTGAGGACGTGCATCAATGGTTTCGGGACTACTATGGACCCAACAATGCGGTTCTAACACTGGCTGGTGACATCGATGTGGCAACCGCACGCCAAAAGGTGGAACGTTATTTCGGCGACATTCCTGCTGGCCCGGATGTGGACACCTTTAATGCACTGCTGCCGATAAGGACCCACAACACGGCAGAAGTGCAGTATGACCAGGTGCCGGCCGCCAGGGTGTTTCGTGCCTGGGTAGTGCCCGATCGCAACACTCGGGAAGCGGCTTTGCTCGATCTGGCTGTAAGAGTTCTTGGCAGTGGCCGTCTGTCCAGGCTATACCTGGATCTGGTATATGAGCAACAGAAGGCCAGCCAGGCATCCATGAGCTTGACCCCCTTCGAACTGGCGAGTCAGGTAGTTATGTCTATAACGCTCAATCCGGGCGAGTCCGTCAGCACGGCCACTGAAGCGGCCGATCGCCTGGTGGCAAAGTTTATAGCTGCCGGGCCGGAGGAAAACGAACTTCGCCGGGTTGTAACCTTGATAAACGCCGATGTCATTCGCGGCCTCGAAGAGGTCGGCGGCCGAGGCGGAAAAGCGGTGATTTTATCTGAGGGTCAGTTGTACCACGATGACCCGCTGTTCATCGAACAATACCTGGCCTGGATCAACACAGCCACTGCTGAAGATGTACGCCAGGCAGCCTCAGACTGGCTTGCCGAAGGCTGGCATCAAGTTGACGTACTCCCCGCCGGAGATTACAACACAACGTCAACCGGTGTAGATCGTTCGTCTGGGTTACCCGACATTCCTGCTGAATCCCCGGAACTGCGGTTCCCTGTGGCGGAAACCGCGACGCTGTCTAACGGCATCGAAGTGGTTCTGGTCAATCGGGACACCATTCCTGTCGTGGAGCTATCTATGCAGTTTGATGCAGGATTTGCGGCAGATGCCGGTCAGAAACCCGGGCTGTCTGCCTTTACTATGGAATTGCTGGAAACGGGAACCGAGTCACTTGGCGCACTGGAACTTGCGGAACAGGAAGCGATGCTGGGAGCCGAAATTCGCACTGGATCGAACCTGGATGCCTCATTTGTCAGTATCTCGGCACTGAAAACCGAGCTGCAAGCCTCTATTGACCTATGGGCGGATATTATTCGCAACCCGGCCTTTGACGACCAGGAAATCGAGCGGCTACGTGGCCGCAGCATTGCGGAAATTGCTCAGGAAATTGCCCAACCTCGTAGTTTGGTAATGCGCTTGTTACCACAGGCTCTCTATGGAGAAAATCATGCCTATGGCGTACCTTTTACCGGTTCCGGCACAGAGGAATCCATTGCCGCCATTTCCCGCGCTGACCTGTTAGCCTTCAAAGATAACTGGCTGCGCCCGGATAACGCCAGCTTATTTATCGTCGGCGATACCGGCCTGGAAGACATTCTGCCCTTACTGGAAGCTTCAATTGGTGACTGGCGGGCGCCGACGAGTCCATTACCACAGAAACAAATTTCCAACGTACCCCTTGCTGACCAACCACGCGTGATCCTGGTAGACAAGCCGGGCTCACCACAATCGATGATTTCTGCCGCGCATGTTATTGCCGGATCAGGCACGCCCGACGATTTGCGTATCGAGGCCATGAATAAAGTGTTGGGCCAGGGCTTCAATGCCCGGATCAATATGAACCTACGAGAGGATAAAGGCTGGTCCTATGGCGCCAGGACTACTCTGTACGAGGCAGTCGGTCCACGCCTGTTGTTGGTCAATGCGCCGGTGCAAACTGACCGAACCGGCGATTCATTGCGCGAACTGCAAAGAGAACTCACTGGCATAAAGCGCGAGATGCCTGTTCGAGTAGATGAAATGGATCGTGTAATTGCAGGCTCCACGAGAGAGTTGCCTGGCAGATTTGAAACTTCGCGCTCGGTACTCGGCAGCCTGGTTACTTCGGCCCGCTATGGCCGGCCACTGGACTACGCGGCCACACTAAAATCGCAGTACGAGTCTTTGCAATTGGATGATCTTCAATCTGCAGCGAATGAATTTGTGCATCCGGATAGCCTGGTTTGGATCGTCGTAGGCGATCTGGCACAAATTCGGCAGCAGGTCGAAGAGGCAGGTATTGCACCGGTTGAAATATGGGATGAAAACGGCAAACCAGTCGAATAAATAACCAAACGTTTTCATTCCAATAACACTCGACTTGCCACTAGTGCGCGACTAGCTGGCTGCTACTTAATTCATTGATGCGAGAAACTCATCAATATCTCTACGTGATCGCAAATGGATAAAGTGAATATGACCCCACAATGGGTCTTCAATATTCTCGCGCATTCCTGTTCGCTTTCTTTCGTGTTGTGTGACGATCCACCAGAGAAGCGATTCTTCCTTTCTCCATAACATGAGTTGTGGCCAGAATCTTTCATAATTCGTTCCCCACAGGAGTTCTTTCGAACGCCAGCGAGTCCACGAACGTTTAACCATGCGTACTATGAGTAAATGCATGGGGAGATCCAGCCAAATGATGGTTTGAACTCGAGGCCAGACTATTCGTTTACAAAACGATTCATAAGAGCCGGCCACCAACCATTCATCATCGATAGTCGACTCTCTGATTTTTTGTTCCAATTTCTCTGGATCATTTTCATTCAATCCCTGCCAGTCCGGCTCCCAATTCAGGGCATCCAGTTCGATAAAGGGAATTTCTAATATTGTGGCTAGTTGCCTGCCGAATGTACTTTTACCTGAACAACTGTTGCCTATAATGTGAATCCTGTGCCCAATCTGGTGGCCAGCAGAACTTGATTTCGCTATTTGAGGCACAGGCAAATTCAGAAAAACAGAATTACAACTCTGTTACTGTTATAGGGGTGTGTGCTAGCTATTGAACTAGTCTTCGACCTGCACTGTCACTGGCATGTCTTGCTTCTTTAACATATGCACAAGAAACTTCGCCGGTTCACTGCTGCTGGCATTACGTGACACCTGATGAATGTCATCCGGATTTTCATAGAACATGTCGCCGGGGCCGAGTCGCATAAGAGGTCCTCCACGCACCTGCATCTCTACTGTTCCCTCGAGTACATAGACAAAAACATGGGCGTTGTGCCGGTGTGGCTGAGAAGCCTGGCCCGGTGCAAGGTCAACAGTCAGGATACGCATCTCCTGCCCTGATTCGAGGGAGCGAATTGGGATGGTCACAGGGCCATTGGTTTCTGCGGCGAACAGGAAAGTATTTACAAATAACCCGATCAATAACGCGATGCTGAGGCGAGCGATTGGCCTATGCATAACAGTTGCTCCCATTGTATTGAACAGCTTTATGTTCATATCAAAGGTACGGGAAGCGGTCCGTGGTTGGCAAGAGAATATTTTACTTTAACGTCTTCTCTGGATCTCGGAAATCCAATTCTATTCCACCCGTGCGTCTTGCGACCTGGTTATAAATCCAGCAGAACAGGAATACGCAGATGAACAGGCCGGCAGCATAGATCAGTGGTAGAAGTAAGGTAAGCGATAAGCCAACGCTTACATCGACTTTCTCAGCCGCGAGCGCCATGTCCGCAGGAAAATACAAAAGCGTAAAGAGGTAGGTTGCCAACGCGAGGGTTTTTGCCGCCTTAAGAGGCTTATTGTAATCGATTTGTCTAATCATGCTCCTGTTTCTCGCTCGGACTCAGCCTGACTATCGTTGATTCGCGGATCAAATTTCAGTCGCATGGTAATTCATGCAATGTGAACTGCCGCTGAACGAATGTCATAGGCAGTTCATTGCCTGTTGTCACACACTCGCCTTCCGAGCAATACGCCCTCGGTAACAAGCGGGCTGATTTACCGGACCATCTATGGGACCATCTATGGGACCATACAAAACGCATTCAGCTTGTTGCCGTCCAGATCTCGAAAGTAACCCGCGTAAAATCCCGAAGTTCTGTCTTCCGGTCGAAAGCCCGGATCACCTTCGTTAGTGCCACCAAGCTCCAAGGCTTTCTTGTGGAAGGAATTGACCTTTTCCGGGGAATCCATCACCAGGGCAATCATGACACCGTTGCCTGCCGTAGCAGGCTCCTTATTGAAAGGATTCGCTACGGCCACTGATGGAGCGTCTGGAGCTGTTGCCCAGGCGATAAAGTAGCCCTCTTCCTCCAGGAATCTGCCCGCGCCGATGGTGGCAAACAGTTCATCGTAGTAAGCCGCCGCGCGGCCCAGGTCGTTTGTACCGATGGTTACGTAACCAATCATATTGCTCTCCTCAACTGGATTATTGGGACAAGGACGGCCATCTTACTGCAAGGCTGCTGACAGCATAGTGTCAGTAGACTTGCAGTAGGATACTATTAACGGGTCAACAGGTTTTATTGCCAGTTCTTGAGATCGAACAAGGGTGGTTCTGAAAGGAAAACTACATGCGCAGAGCAGATCGACTAATTCAGATTGTGCACTACCTGCGCCGCATGCGTCATGCGGTGACGGCACAACGCATAGCGGACGACTTCGGCATCTGTCAGCGCACAGTATACCGCGATATCCAGGATCTGATGAATTCCGGTGTCCCTATTTACGGCGAGGCCGGGGTCGGTTACATCATCGACAAGAAATACCACCTGCCACCGGTGATGTTCGATCCGGATGAGCTGGAAGCCATCGCCCTTGGAATCAGCATGGTGCGCACCTGGACCGACAAACGTTTCGCTGAAAAGGCCACAAGTGCCATGGAAAAAATTCAGGCAGTCTTACCGACCAACCTGCTCAATGACATGCAACAGCTTGCTACTTCTTCTGAATACAGTATGGCCAGGATTCCATGGGAGGTAGATTTTTCAGAAGTGCGGGACTGTATTCGCAACAAGCAGAAGATCATGATCAATTACACTGACCTGAAGGAGCGCACCACATCGCGCTCGGTTCGTCCCTTGGCGTTGACGTTCTTTGGACCGGTCTGGCTGTTGCTGGCATGGTGCGAGCATCGACAAGACTTCCGCAATTTTCGGCTGGATCGGATTAGCGACATGGAGCAAACCGGTGAGATATTCCCACCGGACAAAGACAAAAGCCTGGACGCGTACCTGCAAAAAGATCGGGAAGTTTCCGCTACGCACTGAACCTGATGTTGCAGAAATACAATCTTTTTCGTACCAGCAGAAACCTCGTGAGAGACATGCTGGCTTCGAAGCAATTACTCCGCTTCTGACGCTTCCAGCTGCTCCTGCACCCGCGCGCCGCGCAGGATGTTCACCATGCCGTAGTTGCCTTCATGGCAGGCGTACTCATAGACCTGTCCGGCTACCTTTGTCATTGGCACAACCGCAGTGAACTTATCGGTATAAGTTGAGGGATCCTCAACCGTGAATTCGTAATCTACCGTATCGTAAGAGCGTCGCGTGAAGCGTTCGGTCAGCACTTTGTCGGCCGAGGTGCCAGCGGAACCAAAGCTGCTGGACAGACCATTGAAGTTCCGGGTGACCACTACCAGGGCATCGCCATCGTAATAGCCTCTGGAATCACCAGTCCAGAATGTCAGGTCGTCATCCAGCACAGGAAAATCCTGCGGACTGCCGTAAAGTGGAACCAGGCGGGCATCGTGAATCATCTCTGTCATAATGACGGCGTGATCACGACTCTGAAAAATTTGTACGTTGTTGTTGTAAAGGCTGGGCACAAAGGGAGGGCCCGCGTTAAATCCAATAATGCAGCGCTCCGACAGTCCGCGATCTTCGGGTCCGTCAGTACCAATTCCACCGGCAGCAATGCGCACGGGGCGTGACTCACCGGTAGTGCCGCCACCGTAGACTCCCTGATTAGCAATGGCTCCTTCCACCAGCGCTGGCAGCCGTCCGTTCTCTGGGTAGATTACGTGGGAGGTTCGCACAATATCGCCGATACCCGCGTTTTCAATCCAGAAATCGTTATAGGACTCGTCGACACCGCCTATCGGCAAAGCCGAGTCTGATGCGGCATCAAGGGCCGCCCGGCGGGCACGGATTTCATCAATTTCCTGTTCGGTCAGGAATTGACGTTCGCCATACCGGGCAGGACGTTCCATGGGTACGTCCGAGGAAAAATTCCATACTCCCTGCAGGTCCGGTTGACCCCACTCAGTACGGGGCACAGTATAGTCCTCGGCGGCAAAAGCTGCTGTGCTCGCCAGGCCCAGGGCCAGACCCAGGGTTATAAAACCAGTTGTAAAAGTAGCTGCAAAGCTGAATCTTGTTCTTGTAAACATGCCAGTCTCCCAATCCCGACAATTTCCAACAGGCATCACATTACCCCATTCAATTAGGCTTCACAATCCGTCTGCAATAAAGCGACACATTAATACGGTAATCGTACGGACAAGATGCTGATTAAAAGACATATTTTGACCTGCTGTCGATGACTCGCTAGACTTGCCTGTCCCATCATCGACCCATACCCAAAACTGACCGGTTACAACGCGACTCCATCATGAGCACCAAAACATCACCCGAACGTTCTGCGCGACACAAAAAGGCAATGCAGCGCAAGAAAGCCCATGTAGATGGCCAGATCGCCAAGGCAACCCGGGACAAAGGACTGCTGCTGGTTCTGACCGGCAACGGCAAAGGCAAGAGCTCGTCCGCCTTTGGCATGCTTGCCCGCAGTGTCGGGCACGGCCTGCGCTGTGGTGTCGTACAATTCATCAAAGGGACCTGGGAGTGCGGTGAACACCTGCTGTTCAAAGACCACCCACTGGTGGAATTTCATGTCATGGCGACTGGCTTTACCTGGGAAACCCAGGACCGTGACAACGATATTGCTGCCGCTGAAAAAACCTGGGCAAAGGCCGAGAAATTGCTGACTGATGACTCTATCGATGTCGTACTGCTGGACGAACTCACCTATATGCTGACCTATGGTTACCTGGAAAAACGGAAGGTACTGGACGCATTAGCTAATCGCCCGAAACAACAGCATGTCATCGTCACCGGTCGCAGTGCCAGCAAGGAGCTGATCGAGGTGGCAGATACGGTCAGTGAAATACAGGATACCAAGCACGCATTCAATGACGGCATCAAGGTACAGAAAGGAATCGACTACTGATGTTGACATCAAGGCGATCAGGTAAGTTTATACTGGCAGGGTTGGCACTTTTATCTATCGCTGTTACTACGTCTGCTGCCACGATTGAAGTTGTTGATGACAATGGCGCACGGATTTTTCTCGACCAGCCAGCGGAAAGAATAGTCAGCCTGGCGCCCTCCCTCACCGAAATGTTGTTCGCCATAGGTGCCGGTGAAAAAATTGTCGGGGTAGTTGAATACAGTGACTTTCCTCCGGCAGCCACCACGCTACCCGTTGTCGGACGCCATGATCTCCTCGATCTTGAAGCTATTCTTGCTCTGCAACCAGACCTGGTAGTGTCATGGAAGAGCGGTAATCCAGTCGCCGCCGTTGAGCGCTTGAAAAAACTGGGATTGAAAGTTTACGTGGCCGAGCCACGCGAGCTGCACAGCATTCCGCAACACCTGGAAAAACTCGCGATGCTGGCCGGCGTCAATGCCAGCGCTCTACCGGTAGTAGGTGAATTTACTGCGACACTTGTTAACTTGAGAGAGACCTACGGTCAAAAATCTCAGGTCCGGGTTTTTTACCAGGTCTGGGATTCGCCATTGATTACCGCCGGTGGCAACGAACTGATAAACGACATGATCTCTCTATGTGGCGGACAGAATATCTTCTCGGAGCTGTCGCTAATGGCGCCCAAGGTCAGCACTGAGTCCGTGCTGGTCAGGAACCCGCAGGTGATTATCGCCAGCGGCATGGATATCGCCCGCCCCGAGTGGCTCGATCGCTGGGAAAACTGGCCGCAACTGGAAGCGGTATCAGAGGGCCACCTGTATTTCATTCCACCTGACCTGGTGCAGCGGCACACACCAAGGGCGCTGCTCGGCGCCACGCAGATGTGTGAGCAGATCGACCGGGCCCGTGACGACTAGTCAGTGCAAATAGTCTGGGTGTCCCGGCTTCTGGGCTAGCCAGACTTGGCTCGATCGGCAGGAACCCTGGACGTGTGTAAATTGCGGAGAATTGAATCCCTCTCGCCCCCTTGCTCCTTGCTCCTTGCTCCTTGCTCCTTGCTCACAGAATCCATTCAACATCGTAGCTCGCTGGTCCTGAACAGGACGAAATTTTTATTGAGCGGCGTAAAACCAATGCTCGTGTTTCTTGAAACCGAAAAGGCATCCAGTTTGACGCGAATCCAAGGCAGTGAGTGGAGGGTGTTGGTGTGGCTGCGTAAAAGACCAGCGCCGCGCGAAGCAAAATGACCTTCTTTCAGGGCATTTTTCGTAGCGAGGGAACCCGGGACGGGCGCGGTCAGCAGCAACACCAACACCCTCCAGTCGCTGCCGCTCGAAGCCCTACGACTTAACCAACCACGGAGTTCTTGAGAACCAAACTGTTAATCCTGGCTGTCAGCCACGTTATGTGCCAGTAGCCGGCTTTGCTGCTTGTTGCCCTGCCCATGTACCTGTACCCGGCTCAGGCAGGCAAAGGGAATTTCCAGCACACCGGTTTGATTGAGCGGCATACCCAGCACTGTTGGCAGCACTACACGCATCACGCCACCGTGGGTAACCAGCAGCACGCGACCACCTTCCGGGCGATCCAGCACCTGTTGCCAGGCACCAAGAATGCGATCGCGAAACTGCATGAATGGTTCGCCGTTGGGAGGCTGCAATGCGGTCATGTCCTTTTGAAATTCGCGAAACTGGTAGGCTGCGCTCTGGCGCCACTCGGTTAGTGGCATACCGTCCCAGTCGCCGTAGTCGATCTCCTGCCACTCCTCTCTAACGCTGACTGGCAGTTCGGTAAGCTGCGCCAGTTTCTCAGCAAAACTGCGACAGCGCTGTAATGGAGAAGTGATGATTTCATCCCACGGCAGCGGGCAGGAAGCAGAAGACTGCACCTCAGGCTGAAGGTTCACCGCACGCCACATCTGTCCCCAGCCATGATCCGAAAGCGGATGATCCACTCGCCCCCGCAATACTTCACCGCCCTCGGGCTGACCGTGGCGCAAAATGTCAACGATGATGCTTATGGTGGGAGTTCCTGCCTTTTAACGTTCCAGGTGGCCCAGTTTATCGATTTTGGCTGCCAGATAACTTTCGTTATGAGAATTGATACCGACGTGAATGGGTAGTCGCTCGGCAACCTGAATCCCCATTTCACCCATTGCATCAACTTTGCGGGGGTTATTGGTAAGCAAGCGGACGCTGCGCACGCTGAAATGCTCAAGCATTGGCTGGCAGATCTGGTATTCGCGGCTGTCAGCTTCGAAACCAAGCTGCTCGTTGGCCTCCACAGTATCGGCCCCGGAATCCTGCAGCTCGTACGCCTTGATTTTGTTCAAAAGCCCGATACCCCTGCCTTCCTGACGCAGATAAAGGATCAATCCGCGGCCTTCGGCGGCTACGCTTTCGATGGCAAACTGTAATTGCGGCCCGCAATCACATCGCTGGCTGAACAAGCAATCGCCCGTCAGGCACTCCGAGTGGATACGCGTCAATAAAGGCTCACCGCTGCCAGTATCGCCCATTGCCAGTGCTACGTGTTCTTTGCCGGTTGCTTGGTCCTCGAACCCGTGAATGGTAAAGACTCCCCATTGGGTCGGTAACCGGGCAGAAGCAACATATTTTACTGTCAATTCAAATTTCCTCGATCTTCGACGGCTGCTGTTTCTCAGGATGCAATCAGCAGTGCTACCGCCTGTATGCAAAGGGCGCCCATTATACCCGCAATCACATCGTCTAGCATGATGCCCAGCCCGCCCTCTATTTGCGTATCAAACCACTTGATAGGCCAGGGCTTCAGGATATCCAGTATTCGAAACACGATGAACCCTCCCACAGCCCATTGCCAGCCAGCTGGCGCCAGGAACATGGTCACCCAGTAACCGACGAATTCGTCCCAGACAATGCCGCCTGGATCGTGCACCCCCAGGTCTTTACTGGTTTTGTCACATAGCCAGATGCCCAGCACGAAAGTGACCAGGATCATCAGCAGGTAGACAGACCAGTGCATGGGCGGAAAAAGCACATACAACAGCACCGCCACAACGGTTCCACAGGTTCCTGGCGCCCAGGGCGACAGGCCACTGCCAAATCCAAAAGCCAGTATGTGGACCGGGTTTCGCCAGATATTCACTATTGCACTCATGGGGAGTCCTCGCTGAAGTGGTTGTAGCCGGTCCGCGCCATGGCCACGGGTTCACCCAAGCTGTCGAGACATTGTACGCCTTCGCCGGTCACTATTTCGCCGACTCGCGCCAGCGGTACATCAAGACTGGCTAGCGCTTCTTCTACAGCCTGGCAGTGCTCCGGTGGCACGGTAAAGCACAGCTCATAATCATCTCCACCTGCCAATGCCAGCTCTGCGCGACGTTCTTCGACAACGCATTCCTGCAGGGCTTCAGACAGAGGCAACTGAGCCACATCAAGTTCAACTCCGACGCCACTGGCTGCCACGATATGCCCCAGGTCGCTGAACAACCCATCCGAGATATCGATGGCAGCGCTGGCCAGGCCACGGATTGCCATACCCACTGCTACCCGGGGCTCGGGACAATAGAAAGCATTGATCAGGTGGTCACGGTGTCTGGCAGCCAGCTTGATCTTCACGAATGGTGATTCGGATTCAGCTTTTCCCTTGGCGCTGTCCAGCTGTTTAAAAAGTGCCAGCGCTGCAGCTGCATCCCCCAGGGTGCCGGTCACATAGACCAGATGCCCAGGTCGCGCGCTGCTGCGGAGCAACGCCTCACCTCTGGGAACACGGCCTTGCACCTGGATTGCCATCTGCAGAGTGCCCCTTATCAGGTCTCCACCTACCAGTGGACACTTGTAGCGTTCCGCCATTTGCAACAAGCCGGCGCTGAAAGCCTCCAGCCAGGTTTCATCGGCTTCCGCTACACTGAGCCCCAGGGTAAAGCACATTGGTTCGGCGCCCATGGCTGCCAGATCGCTGAGGTTTACCGCCAGTGCCCGTTGACCCAGTAACTCCGGCACAGCATTGACCGGGAAATGCACACCCTCTTGTAGCAGGTCCATGGACATGGCCAGCTGATGATTGGCATCAAGACTGATAAGAGCACAGTCATCACCGATAGCCAGATCTATGCCCTCACTGTCAAAGCACAGTCCGGAGTCCCTGAAATATTTCTCGATAATGTCAAACTCGGACTGCGACATCTTGCTCAACGCTCCTGACCCTATCTACCAGCTTCCAGGGGGCGCAGTTCTTTTACCAATTTGTCCAGCACGCCATTGACGTATTTATGGCTGTCCGTTGCACCAAACGACTTGGCCAGCTCAACACATTCGTTGATAACTACTTTGTAGGGGATCTCGATGCGCTGCTGCAACTCGAAAACACCAATTCGCAGCACGGCCTTCTCAACTGGGTCAAGTGTCTTTATTTTTCTATCAAGAAGCGGCTCAAGCAGGCTGTCGAGCGAGTCGACCTGGCCAGGTATTGCAGAAAAAGTGTCATGAAAATAATCCCAGTCGGTTTTGCCGGTAAACTCGGCACGAAATTGTGCCTCGATATCAGCCAGCTCACCACCGCTCATCTGCCACTGATAAAGCGCCTGCAGCACCAGCCTACGCGCTTTGCGTCGCTGTGCCTGGCTGGGCCTGGAGGAATTTGCGGACTGCCTGGTCACGGGAGCCGTATATATGATTTGATTTTCAATTCTGAAGCTTACGCATGACGCTGAGCGTTTCCAGTGCGGACAATGCTGCTTCCGCACCTTTGTTACCGGCTTTGGAACCAGCCCGTTCGATAGCCTGCTCGATGGTATCGACGGTCAGCACACCGAAGGCCACCGGCATGTTCGCAGCCAGGCTTACCTGACTAAGCCCCTTCACACACTCGCCAGCGACATATTCAAAGTGAGGAGTTCCTCCTCGAATTACTGCACCGAGAGCAATGACCGCATCATAGCTGCCGTTTTCGATAGCCTGCTTGGTAACCAGTGGCAGCTCGTAAGCACCAGGTGCTTTGATCACGGTGATATCCTTGTCCTGCACACCATGCTTTTGCAGCTCATCAACCGCACCGGACACCAGATGGTCCACAATGAAACTGTTAAAGCGCGATACCACCAGGGCAAAATTCGCCGAACCGATGCTGTAATCCCCTTCGATGGTTTTAATATTAGCCATAAGATCCCTCGTCAATGTACTGCGCGCTTTCTATTGTTGCTAACTGCTGTTGCTACAGACCGCCGCCCTGATTTCATTCTTCGAATGGTACGAATTCTACAACTTCCAAGTCGAACCCTGAAATAGCAAAACGTGCCGGATAACTGAGCAAACGCATCTTACCCACCCCAAGGTCACGGAGTATCTGTGATCCGGTACCTATGGTGAGATCGGTACCTGTGCGACTGCCAGGGCCCGGCGATCGCTCACTGTCCAGCATGCCGGCGATGGTTGTCTGGATGTCTTCAGCATAATCGTCTCCAGACAGCAGCACCGCAACACCCTTGCCTTCCAAGGCAATTTTTTCCAGCGCCTTGCTAAAAGACCAGCTGGTACCGGACGCATTGTATGCCTGGCACAGGTCGCGCAGGGTATTGGGAATATGAACCCTCACCAGCACTGGATCATCAGCGTCAATTTCGCCCCGGGTAAAAGCCAGGTGCGTAGAGCCAGTAATAGAATCGTTATAGGTGTGCAATTGAAAAACGCCAAACTCGGTGTCCAGGTCGTGGCTTTCCTGCCGGGTTACGGTATGTTCATTGGCGATCCGATAGTGAATCAGGTCGGTAATGGTGCCGATCTTGAGCTGGTGTTTTTCAGCAAAACGTTCCAGGTCAGGACGCCGCGCCATGCTGCCGTCCTCGTTCATGATCTCGACAATTGCCGCAGCGGGGTTGTAGCCGGCAATTCGAGCCAGATCACAGCCAGCTTCAGTGTGTCCGGCGCGACGCAATACGCCACCTGGTTGCGCCATGATGGGAAAGATATGCCCCGGTTGGATAATATCTTCAGGCTTCGAATCCCGGCCAACGGCCACCTGGATAGTACGAGCCCGATCGGCGGCTGAAATTCCAGTAGTTACCCCTTCGGCAGCTTCAATGGAAACCGTGAAATTGGTATTGAACGGGGTCTGGTTGGAATCTACCATCAATGGCAGCTTGAGGAATTCACAGCGCTGCCGGGTAAGCGTCAGGCAGATCAACCCTCTGGCATTGGTCGCCATAAAATTGACATCCTCTGTCCGCACCCGCTCCGCAGCGATGACGAGGTCGCCTTCGTTCTCACGGTCCTCATCATCCATCAGGATCACCATTTTCCCCTGGCGGATGTCTTCGATCAGTTCTTCGGTAGTATTGACTTCCATAATGCTTCTAATTATTGCTGATTATCCCCGTTCCCGCCGAAACCATGCTGGGCAAGAAACTCCCTGGTTAACATCGTGGCTGATTGTTGCGGATCGGCTGCTGCATCTCCCAGCAGCAGTCTTTCGAGGTAACGACTCACCAGATCCACTTCAAGATTTACCCGACTGCCGGGTTTGTAGTACTGAATAACCGTTTCCTGCTGCGTATGCGGAATAATGTTAACGGTAAACCTGGCCCCTTCTACTTCGTTCACGGTCAAACTTGTGCCGTCGATGCAGATCGAGCCCTTGGTGGCAATATAACGCGCCAGGTTGTCAGGCGCCTTGAAAACCAGGCGCCAGCTTTTACCATCGGGCTCCAGAGTTTCCAGCTCACCGACCCCGTCCACGTGTCCACTGACAATATGCCCACCCAGGCGACTGGTGGGCTGTAAGGCCTTTTCCAGGTTCACTGCCGATCCTTTCTCCAGCAGACTCAGATTGGTCAAACGCATGGTCTCGTTAGAGACATCAGCCTGAAAACTATTATCACCAAACACAACTACAGTCAGGCAGGCTCCGCTGACGGCGATACTGTCGCCCAATACCACGTCTGACAAATCCAGCATTCCGCTATCGACAGTCAGTCGCCATTCGTTGTCCCGCTGTCGAAGATCGGCAATTTTTCCGATTGCTTCTATTATTCCTGTAAACATGATGCGAGTCCTGCCACGTCAGGCAGATTTGAAAGTGGCAATAATCCGGCAATCATCGCCAATCCTGGAAATGCTGCTGATGGTCATTTCAATCTGGTCCGACATGGACTGCAGTCCGGGTAAATCCATCAAAGGCCGCCCATTGCTGCCCAACAGCTTCCCGCAAATATAGACAATCAACTCGTCCACTAAACCAGCCTGAACAAATGCACCGCTCAGTGTCGGCCCCGCTTCCAGCAGTACCTCGTTGACGGCAAATTTCGAAGCCAGTAATTCTAGCACACTGGCCGGATCAACTCTGCCTCCATCTCCCTCTTCATTCTCCAGGCAGATAATTTCGGTGTCGCCCGGATAGTGGCTCTCACTTTTTACACAACCGAACAATTTTGTGCTGCCCGGTAGTTGCAGCAACCTGGCTCTTTCTGGCGTGCGCAACCTTGAATCCATGACTACGCGCAGCGGCTGCCTGGCCAGGACAAAAGGATTCTGCTCGCGCTCTTCCTCTGTCAAATCCAGCTCGTCGGACCGAATTGTCAAGGATGGATCATCCTCAAGCACGGTATTGACACCGGTAATAACGGCACAACTGGCAGCGCGCATCCTTTGCACTTCGGTTCGCGCCTGCTGGCCGCTTATCCACTTGCTCTCGCCATTTGCTGCAGCAGTACGACCATCCAGGCTCATTGCCAGTTTGCAGCGCACGTAAGGCAAGCCTCGAGTCAGTCGTTTAAAGTACCCTGCATTGAGTGCCCTGGCCCGCTGCTCGAAATCCACAAGATGAATGACTTCAATTCCAGCGTCTTCCAGTTTTGCCACGCCCTTGCCTGCAACTTCCGGAAACGGATCGAGCGCAGCAATCACGACCTTGCTCACCCCTGCCTCGATCAATGCCTCGGCACACGGTGGTGTCCTGCCATGATGGGCACAGGGTTCAAGAGAGACAAATACTGTGCTGCCCTTGGCCTGTCCCCCAGCCTGTGACAGGGCGTTTACCTCGGCATGTGCCGCCCCTGGGCGCTGGTGCCAGCCTTCGCCGACCACCAGGTTGTCTCCCTGCGCCGCAACGATTACGCACCCAACCCGGGGATTAGGCGTCGTAGTCAAAACGTTCTGCGCAAGTTGCAGGGCGTGTCGCATGTGCAGCTCAAAGTCGATTTCATCGACCCCAAGCCGGGTGGATTCAGCGGCTATCAAACCAGACTCGTGTTTTTTAACTGGAGGGTTAACTATACTGTAGTCAGTCAGACTTGTCTTTAGAGCCACTGGTGCGAGTCAGCTCGTCTATCTCCCGGGTAAATTCGTCCAGCGACTTGAAGCTTTTGTACACTGAAGCAAAACGCACATAGGCCACTTCATCCAGATCCCGCAGCTCCCGCATCACTTCCTCACCGACTGATCTGGATTGAACTTCCCTTTCACCGGTAGCGCGCAACTTGTTCTTGATCCGGCTGATTGCCTCATCAACTTTTTCTATACTGACTGGTCTTTTTTCCAGCGCCTTGATCAGCCCTGAATGCAGTTTTTCTTCATCAAACGGTTCACGGTCACCATTATGTTTGATAATCCGTGGCATGACCAACTCGGCAGATTCATAGGTTGTATACCGCTCGTTACAGGTAAGGCATTCGCGACGGCGACGAACCTGATTACCTTCCGCGACCAATCGCGAATCGATAACCTTGGTATCAACCGCGTTACAGAATGGACAATGCATAATTATACTCCCGATTCAGCCGTACAGCCCCGGGAATCCCGTCTTCAACGATAAACCGGGAAGCGGGCACACAGCGCCTTGACCTTGTCCTTTACTTCGGCAATCTGCGCTTCATTGTTAATGTCATCGAGAATATCGCACATCCAGCTGGTCAGCTCGGCAAACTCGCCTTCGCCAAACCCACGGGTGGTCGCAGCCGGTGTACCGATGCGCAAACCGCTGGTAACGAAAGGCGGACGCGGATCATTTGGAACCGCATTTTTGTTGACTGTGATATTAGCCCTTCCCAGTGCCGCATCAGCGTCCTTGCCGGTAATGTCCTGCTTGATAAGACTCAGCAGGAACAGGTGGTCGTCGGTTCCGCCAGAGACCACATCGAAGCCACGCTCCATGAAACCATTCGCCATAACCTGGGCATTTTTCACTACCTGAGCCTGGTAGGCGCGAAACTCGTCGCTCATGGCCTCCTTGAAACACACAGCCTTGGCAGCGATCACATGCATCAATGGTCCGCCCTGGCTTTCCGGAAACACGGCAAAATTCAATTTCTTCTCCAGGTCTGGATTCGATCTGGCGAGAATGATGCCGCCGCGGGGGCCCCGCAAGGTCTTGTGAGTTGTCGATGTGGTCACGTCGGCGATCTGCACCGGACTGGGGTAAACACCTGCCGCAATAAGGCCGCTGACATGAGCCATGTCGACCACGAAATAAGCACCAACGCTGTCGGCGATGTCGCGAAAACGCTGCCAGTCGATTACCCGGGAGTAGGCGGAAAATCCCGCCATGATCATCTTCGGCTTGTGCTCATCAGCCAGTGCCTGCACCTGGTCGTAATCGATCTCACCGGTTTCATTATTAAGACCGTACTGCACCGCGTTGTAGATCCGACCTGAAAAACTGACCGCCGCGCCATGAGTAAGATGCCCGCCATCCGCCAGACTCATACCTAACACTGTTTCACCCGGCTCCATCAGTGCCATGTAGACAGCGGCGTTTGCCTGGGAACCGGAATGCGGCTGAACATTGGCATAGTCGGCACCAAACAATTCCCTGGCCCGATTGATCGCCAGCTCTTCCACCACATCAACATGCTCGCAGCCACCGTAGTAGCGCTTGCCCGGATATCCCTCGGCATACTTGTTGGTCAATACCGTTCCCTGTGCTTCCATGACGCGCGGGCTGGTATAATTTTCCGAGGCAATGAGCTCTATATGTTCTTCCTGGCGGACATTTTCCGCCTGTATTGCAGCATCCAGTTCAGGGTCAAAACCGGCAATAGTCATTTCTTTGTCAAACATTCGGGTCTCCGCTTGCGCAGCAATTCGGGAACCTCTGATTAATTCCCGCAACGCTCTGGCTTTCCGGCATATTCTACATGATGATGAGCTTTAGGGCATCCATAAAGTACAAGTTGTAGTGGTTGCACCTTCCTGTCTGCTGCAGCCAAAACCACCGCATCAGGAACCAATTTGTGCCATAATACGCGCCCGTTTGAGGACATGGTTCACACGCCGAGCATCGACATGACGAAGCTGCGGAATCTCGAAGCCAGTGTTCCCGACCTCTAAATCATTCAGCCTGCCTTTAGCATAAAAAGGCCACAGGAATCCGAGCAGTTATGGCGCAATACGTTTTCACCATGAACCGGGTCGGTAAAGTCGTCCCACCCAAAAGAGAAATTCTAAAAGACATTTCCCTGTCGTTTTTTCCCGGCGCTAAAATCGGCGTACTCGGACTGAACGGCGCCGGCAAATCGACGCTGCTGCGGATCATGGCGGGCGTCGACAAGGATTTCATTGGAGAAGCGCGCCCCCAGCCCGGCATCAACATCGGATACCTGCCACAGGAACCTGAACTGAATGACAGTAAAGATGTTCGCGGTAATGTCGAGGAAGGTTTGCAGGGCACTCTCGAACTGTTAGAAAAGTTCAATGCTATCAGCGACCGCTTTGCCGAACCCATGAGCGACGACGAAATGAACGAACTGCTGGCGGAACAGGGAGATCTGCAAAACGCCATCGACGCGGCAGAAGGCTGGGACGTGGAACGTAAACTGGAAGTCGCCGCCGACGCCCTGCGCCTGCCGCCCTGGGACGCGGAGGTCAATAAGCTGTCTGGTGGTGAGCGACGCCGGGTAGCGCTTTGCAGATTGCTGTTGTCAAACCCTGACATGCTGCTGCTGGACGAGCCTACCAACCATCTGGATGCGGAAAGCGTCGCCTGGCTGGAACGATTCCTGCACGACTTTCCTGGTACGGTGGTTGCCATTACCCACGACCGCTACTTCCTGGACAACGTGGCCGGCTGGATTCTGGAACTGGATCGGGGCTACGGTATCCCGTTTGAAGGTAATTACAGCACGTGGCTTGAGGCCAAAGAAAAGCGCCTGGAAATGGAACAGCGCCAGGAAGATGCCCACCGCCGTACTATCATGCACGAGCTGGAGTGGGTGCGCTCCAACCCCAAGGCCCGTCAGTCCAAGAGCAAGGCACGTCTCGCACGCTTCGAAGAACTCAACTCGAAAGAGTTTCAGCAGCGCAATGAAACCGAGGAACTTTACATACCACCGGGTCCTCGCCTCGGCGACAAGGTTCTCGACGTTAAGAACCTGACCAAGGGCTTCGGCGACCGCACACTGATTGACGACCTCAGTCTCAGCGTCCCGAAAGGCAGCATTATCGGCATTATCGGCGGCAATGGAGCTGGTAAAACCACGTTTCTCCGCATGCTGGTAGGCCAGGAGCAACCGGATAGCGGCAGTATCGAACTGGGCGAAACTGTCGAACTGGCTTACGTAGATCAAAGCCGCGATGCGCTGGCTGGAGACCACACGGTCTGGCAGGAGATCTCCGACGGCCAGGACCTGATCAGGGTGGGGAACTATGAGACAAATTCTCGCGCCTACGTGGGACGGTTCAATTTCCGCGGTACTGACCAGCAGAAATACGTCAAGGATCTCTCAGGTGGAGAACGCAACCGCCTGCACCTGGCCAAACTGCTTAAAAGCGGCGGCAATGTGCTGTTGTTGGACGAACCCACCAACGACCTTGATGTGGAAACCTTGCGGGCTTTGGAAGAAGCGTTACTCAATTTTCCTGGCGACGTAATCGTCGTGTCCCACGACCGCTGGTTTCTGGATCGAATCTGTACGCATATTCTGGCTTTCGAAGGCAACAGTGAAGTCGTTTTCCACGAAGGTAACTTCTCAGACTACGAGGAAGAGCACAAAAAGCGACTCGGTGACGTCGCCCAGCCCACCCGCATTAAGTATAAAAAGCTGGCCTAGCCAAGGGCTGATTTCTATCATGGCTGGAATACCCCTATTGTCACTCCAGCCAGGGGAAACGAAAAAACGGGAACTTATATACCTTTGAGCGAACAGCAAAACCGCCTCTTCGCCATCGTCGCGGACGTGGGTGGAACCCATATCCGCTTCGGTGCCTTACCGCGCCCGGGCGCACAAATTCAGTGCATCGAAACTTTCGATTGTGCGGATTTCGCGCAGCTGGAAACGGCCATCGATCACTATCTGGCGCTGCTGTCTCCGCAACAGACGACAAACGATGGACCACAGGTGATTTGCCTGGCGCTGCCGGGTGATGCGCAGACGGACCCCATCCAACTGGTCAATGCACCCTGGAATGCGCACATCGAAAGATTGGCAAAACACCACCGATGCCAGGTGCTGGCGGTCAATGATTTTTCGGCCCAGGCACACGCGATAGCTACCTTCACGGACTCTGAATTGCAGTGGTTACGCCCACCAACTGGCAGTGTGGCAGGTCTCAATCGGGCTATTTTCGGTCCCGGCACCGGCCTTGGTGTTGCGGCCCTGTTGCCTGGCGGCCAGGTAGTGGAATCTGAAGGTGGCCATATCAGCTTTGCCCCGCAAACTGAACAACAACAGCAGTTACTGGAAGTACTGTGGCAACTCTACCCGCGGATCTCAGCGGAACGGCTGATTTCTGGCCCAGGGCTTGCAAACATTTACCGAGGTCTGTCATTGATGGATGGACAGGACAGGCAGTTGAAACCAGAGCAGATTACTACACAGGCATTGACCGGTGATTCCCGGTGTCGCGCAGCTATCGAGTTGTTCACCCAGATATTCGGCAGTCTTTGTGGCGATCTGGCCCTGACGCTGGGTGCCAAAGGAGGTGTCTACCTGTCAGGCGGACTCCTGTCAGGCCTGGGTGAACTGTTTGACAGCAACAGTTTTCTGGAAAATTTCGACAACAAGGGCCGCTATCGCGAATACTGCCAGCAGATGCCCATCGCCCGGGTCTTGTCACCTCAGCCAGGGCTGGTCGGGGCTGCCAGATACGCTGAGTTAAACGTCAGGCACGCCGGTTAAAATTACTATGGAAAGCGCAGAAACATCACCAGCCGCTCTACCAATTGGTCGAGAAGTTCAGGAGCTTCTTGATCTACACGGTATTCAGAGCAGCTATATCAACTACGCTGGCGAGGAATTGGAAATTTCCCATTCCAATCGGCTGACAGTTCTTGGTTTGATGGGTGTCGAACTTAGCCCGGCCAGTGATGTGAATGCGGTGCTGGAATCCTGTCGTGAAACTTCTCTAGGCCATTGGTTACCTCCTGCCACCGTAGTCCCTGGCGATCGCGAGGCGAGCCTTGCTCTGCGAATTGCGGCAACTGATCTTGAAACGACTTTTTACTGGCAGGTTACCACTGAAGCTGGTCAGCAATTTGCCGGCTCTTTCGAACCAAGGCATCTGCCGGAATCTGACCATTACCAGGCGCAATCCGGACCAGGCAGCATCAGGCAGCTCACGCTCCCCCCCTTGCCGGCTGGTTATCACAACCTGCGCATCAATCAGTCGGAACAACACCGGAATTTTCGCTTGATTGCCGCTCCTGAGCGTGGATTTGTTCCACACTGGGCAGAAACCGGTCAGAAGCTGGCGGGTATTTCGCTGCACCTTTACGCGCTGCGTTCACATCGGAACTGGGGCATCGGTGATTTTACCGACCTGCTTGCCTTCACCAGTCACGCGGCTGACAGAGGTCTGGACTTCGTGGTTCTCAATCCCCTGCACATTCTGGATGGATTGGCACCCGATCACTGCAGCCCCTACAGCCCGCTGGACCGGCGTTTCCTGAATCCGCTTTATATCGACGTGGAAAGAGAAGCGGACTTTCACGACAAGCCGGCCATTATTGATTATGTTGCACGCGAAGCGTTCCAGGCGCGACTCCAGGAACTAAGAGATACTGACCTGGTCGACTACAAATCGATAAATCACATCAAACACACTGTGCTGTCGAAGATGTTCAAGCAATTCAAGATTCAGCATCTCGACAGGGCAAGTCAACGCGCCACGGATTTTACTGCCTGGCTTGAAAACAAGGGCGCAGCGCTGCGTCAATTCGGTGAATTTCAGGCTGCCCGTCACCGGTTGTCGATAAGCATGGCGCGCCACAAAGAATTTCACTACTACCTGCAATGGCTGGCGGAAAATCAGTTGCAAGCCTGCCAGGCCGCCGCCCTGGATAAAGGCATGTCGATCGGACTGGTTCGCGATCTGGCAGTTGGCAGCAATCGCAACAGCGCCGAGGTCAAGCTGAATCCTGATCTGTTTTGTACTGCTGCCAGCGTTGGCGCGCCACCAGATCCTTTCGCGCCACAAGGACAGAACTGGGGCCTGCCGCCAATGAAGCCATTGGCCCTGCAGAACTCCGGGTTTACACACTTCATAGAGCTGTTGAAGGACAACATGGCTCACTGCGGCGCGCTACGCATCGATCATATCATGAGCCTGATGCGGCTCTGGTGGTGCCCGGGACAGGACCACTCCGGAACTGGCGCTTATGTCTCTTATCCAGCCGAGGAACTGTTCGCCATTCTGCGACTTGAAAGCCAGCGGCAACAGTGTGTCATCATCGGTGAAGACCTCGGTATCGTACCGCCCAGGATCAGACAGTTGATGAGCGACTCGGCAGTCTTCTCGAATTTATTGTTCTATTTTGAGAAATACGATCCCATTCATTTTCGTCATCCACGGGACTGGAATCGCTCAGCTCTGGCCATGGTAGCTAACCACGACGTGCCGACCCTGGCTGCCTGGTGGTCCAAATCTGACCTGACGCTGCGCAATGAAATCGGCCTGTTTGAAAACCCGGATCAGCTGAGCGCCGCAGTCCGTGCGCGCGAGTCAGACCTGATTCAAATTTTACACTGGCTCAATGAATTACACCTGCTACCTGACAACTGGCAAGACTTCAATATACACCAAACCTTCGACAGCCCACTTTGTCAGGCAATTCTGCAAGCTGTTAGTGTGAGCGAAGCACAGCTGGTATCCCTGCAGCCGGAAGACCTGTGCCTGATCCATGATCCGATCAACATACCGGGTACCAGTGATGAATACCCCAACTGGAAGCGCAAACTGCCAGTCACTGTGGATCAACTGTTTGGCGACCCTGGTCGCAACAACATTTTACAGGCTTTCGTCAATTCAAGAGGTACAACGTGAACGATCATGCGCAATCAATAAGCACTGCGGTGATCGAGTCGATCATTGACGGTACTTTCAGTGATCCGTTTTCTGTACTCGGCATTCACACCATCGATAAACAGTCCACCAAAGTCATTCGCGCTTTTCTTCCTGGTGCCGAAGCCATCGAGGTCGTGGGCTCCGATAGTGAGACCTTGTTGTGTGAGCTCACGCGACTCCATTCAAGCGGTTTTTTTGAAGGCTTCGTTGATTATCCAGATCTCAGCAAATACCGGTTTCGAGTTCACTACCCGCTGACTACTGTTGAGATCGATGATCCCTATCGATTTGCTTCAAGCATCACTGACAATGATCTCTACCTCTTCCATGAGGGCTCCCACGAATATGCCTATCGATTTCTGGGCGCCAACCAACTGTCCCAGGAAGGTGTCACCGGTATCAGGTTCTCCGTGTGGGCACCCAATGCGAGGCGAGTCGCTGTAGTTGGCGACTTCAATAACTGGGATGAGCGCACTCACCCGATGCGGCTTCACTACAACAGCGGCATCTGGGAACTGTTCCTGCCCCAGGCCAGTCCCGGGGACCACTACAAATTCGCCGTACGCGGGGCGGATGGCAACCCGCTGCCGCTCAAGGCCGACCCCTTTGCCCGACACATGGAGTTGCGTCCTGGTACGGCGTCAAAAGTGCCCCAGGATGAAAAATTCAGCTGGCAGGATCTGGACTGGTTAAAATCCCGCGGCAACAAGCAGCAGACCGATTCCGCAATATCGATTTACGAAGCACATCCTGGCTCCTGGCGTCGTGGCGATAATGGACAACAGTTCCTGAACTATCGCGAACTGGCTGACCAGCTGATTCCTTATGTTAAAGATCTGGGTTTCACCCATATTCAACTTTTGCCAATTTACGAACATCCATTCGACGGATCCTGGGGCTATCAGCCGTTGGGTATGTTTGCCCCCAGCTGTCGTTACGGGACAGCCACCGATTTCCGCTACCTGGTAGACCTGGCACACCGCAATGATATTGGTATTTTGCTGGATTGGGTGCCAGGCCACTTTCCTACCGATGAACATGGTCTGGGTTGCTTTGACGGCACTCATCTTTATGAACATAGCGACCCGCGCCAGGGTTTTCACCCGGACTGGAAGACTTACATCTTCAATTATGACCGGCCAGAGGTACGAAGCTACCTGCTGAGTAATGCCATGTACTGGCTGGAGGAATTTCACATAGACGGGCTGCGCTTCGATGCGGTTGCCTCCATGCTTTACCTGGACTATAGCCGTGATGAAGGCGAATGGCTGCCAAATCATCTGGGAGGTCGGGAAAATCTGGCAGCAATCGATCTGCTGCGACAGATCAACAGCAGAGCGTATCAGCGCTTTCCCGACATCATGATGGTTGCTGAAGAATCAACTGCCTGGCCCGGCGTCACACATTTTGCCGACAGCGGCGGCCTGGGGTTTGGCTTCAAATGGAACTTGGGCTGGATGAACGACACTCTGACATACATGAGCCGCGACCCTGTCCACCGCCAGTACCACCAGAACGAAATGACTTTCGGCCTGCTATACGCATTCAGTGAAAACTTCATCCTGCCGCTCAGCCATGATGAAGTGGTGCATGGCAAACGCTCATTGTTGGAAAAAATGCCTGGAGACGACTGGCAAAAATTTGCCAACCTGCGCGCCTACCTGGGATTCATGTGGAGCCATCCGGGCAAGCAATTGCTGTTCATGGGCGGCGAATTCGGACAGCGTCTGGAGTGGAATCACGACCAAAGCCTCGACTGGCATCTACTGCAGCATGACAGTCACCTGGGAGTTCAACGCCTGGTAAGAGACCTCAACAGCTTGTACCGTGAACATCCAGCCCTGTGGAGCCAGGACAGCGCTGCGGAAGGCTTCGAATGGATTGCGGTTGGAGAACATTCTGGCGCAATATTTATTTTTATCCGCAAGGACAAGACGAACAGTGACTTGCTCATTATTGCATGCAACCTGACCCCCACTCTGCATGAAGGCTTTCGGTTTGGTGTGCCAGAGGCCGGGGACTACCTCGAGCGCCTGAATACCAACAGCAATTACTATGGTGGTACCGACCACGGCAACCTGGGCAAGGTGCAGGCCGAACCAATAGCAAGTCACGGACGAGCCAATTCTGTGTCGATGACGCTGCCGCCCCTGGCAACCGTGATTCTGAGCAGACCGGCAGAGCGATAGATGGAAAAAATGAAACTGGAACAAGGATTACCTTACCCGCTGGGCGCGACCTGCCAGGATGGCGGGATCAATTTTGCATTGTTCTCTGCCCATGCGGAAAAAGTCGAGCTTTGCCTGTTCTCCGACGACGGCAAAGTGGAACGGGGCCGACTGGAAATGCCCGCCGTCAGCAACCAGGTCTGGCACGGTTTTCTGCCGGGCGCCGGCCCAGGAACCCTTTACGGCTATCGTGTTCACGGCCCCTATCAGCCGCACCTGGGGCATCGCTTCAATTCCAACAAGCTGTTGCTGGACCCCTATGCCAGACATCTGCATGGCGACCTGGTGTGGTCGGACCTGCATTATGGCTATGATCCCAAACATAAGGATCAGGATCTGGTCATAGACAAGCGTGACAATGCCGCATACATGCCCAAGTGTATAGTGGTTGCCGACAGTTCCCGACCACCACCGTCGCGCAACCGCATTGCCAAAGCAGATACAATTATTTACGAAGCCCACCTGAAAGGGCTGACACGCTTGCACCCGGACCTAACGGTCGCCGAGCGCGGCAAGTTTGCCGGCCTGAAGCACCCCGGAATTCTGGATTACCTGAAAAGCCTGGGCATCACCAGCATCGAACTGCTGCCGGTCCAGAGCTTTATCAGTGAGCCTTTTCTACACGACCGGAGTCTGACGAATTACTGGGGCTACAACACCATGGCATACTTCGCGCCTCATCAGGACTTCCTGAGTGGTAACGACATCATGGAGTTTCGCGCCATGGTGGATGCCATCCATGACGCCGGCATGGAAGTCATCCTGGATATAGTGTTCAATCACACGGCAGAAGGTAATCGCCTTGGCCCCACCCTGTCGTTCAAGGGAATAGACAACTATTCCTATTACCGCCTGCAACCGGAAGACCGTCGTTACTACATTAATGACACCGGCTGCGGCAACACGATCAACATACTGCACCCGAGGGTGGTCCAGATGATCATGGATTGCCTGCGCTATTGGGTGGTAACCATGCAGGTCGACGGCTTCAGGTTTGACCTGGCACCAGTACTGGGACGGGAACAACAGGGCTTTGATCAGGGGAGCGGGTTTTTTGACGCAATTCTGCAAGATCCGGCCATGGCAGGCACCAAATTTATCGCCGAACCCTGGGATATCGGACCTGGCGGCTACCAGTTGGGTAACTTTCCAGCCGGCTGGGGCGAGTGGAACGATCGTTATAGAGATACCGTGCGCCGCTTCTGGAAAGGTGATTCCGGCGTCCTGCCAGACTTCGCCAGACGCATTCATGGTTCCAGCGATATATTCGAACACTCCGGGCGGCGACCAAGTGCCAGTATCAACTTCGTCACCAGTCACGATGGCTTTACCCTGGCCGACCTGGTCAGTTATCGCGACCGGCACAATCAGCTGAACAAGGAAGACAACAAGGACGGCCACCGGGAAAATTACGGTGACAATTTCGGCGTGGAAGGACCTACTGACGATGCCTCGATTAATATCTTGCGCTGGCGTCAGCAACGCAATCTGCTTGCTACCGTGCTTCTTTCGCAGGGCACGCCCATGCTGTCAGCGGGAGACGAAACGGGTCGCAGCCAACAAGGCAATAATAATGCCTATTGCCAGGATAACGAATTAAGCTGGGTCAACTGGGACAAACTAGAAAGTCAGAGTCTGCTACAAAAAGAGTTTGTCAGCCATTTGATCGCCTTGCGTAAACGATTCCCGATTTTTTCATTGGACCGCTACATACATTACAGCGAAGAGCCACGTAATCCAGTGGTGGAATGGTATAGCAAGTCCGGCGAGTTGATGCAGCCCAATCACTGGGCGGATCACCAGGCTCACACTCTGGGCCATTTGCTGGGCTGGTATAGCGCTGACAGCGATATCATGGAAAAGCTGTTTATTATCTTTCACTCGGGTCGGGATGCAACCAGCTTCCAACTGCCTGAACTGGAAGGCGTCAGACAATGGAAAATCCTGTTCGACACGGCGTTGGAAACAGGGATACCTGACCCGGGAAATTGCCTGATTGAAAGTCAACTAAGATTATTCTCCTGTTCAACCGTTATGTTGTTGGCGCAACAGGAATCAGATACAGAGCACTCGAATTCAGCAGTGAAAGCCATCTATGAGTAAACAAGATTCCAGCGATTTTGAACAACGCAACAACAGCCGTTGGCTGGGAATGGATAAGGACAGCTTTACCAGCGACCTGCAACGCCATTTTCACTTGACCCTGGGCCGGGATCAGACCGATCACAGCCACCTCTATCTCTATACCGCAGCAGCGCTGACCGTGCGCGATCGACTGGTGGAGCGCTGGCGGGAAACCCGCGACCGCTACCACCATGAAACACCCAAGCGGGTGGCGTATCTGTCACTGGAATTTCTCATGGGCCGGGCCCTGAACAATGCAGTCATGAACCTGGATATGCAGGATCAGCTGCGAGAGGCACTGCAATCGTTCAGTGTGTCGCTGGAAGACCTGGCTACCGAGGAACGGGATGCCGGGCTGGGAAATGGCGGCCTGGGACGGCTTGCCGCGTGCTTCCTGGACAGCTGCGCGACCTTGGGATTGCCGGTTACCGGCTATGGAATCCTCTACGACTACGGCATGTTTCGACAACGAATCAAGGACGGTTACCAGATTGAACAACCGGATCATTGGCTGCAGTACGGCAACCCCTGGTTATTCGAAGCGCCAAAAGATACCCGACTGGTAAAATTTTTTGGCAGAACTACGGTAGATATCGACAAGCAAGGAAAGCGTCACGTTCGCTGGGTCGACACCAGCGATGTCCTGGCCATTCCACACGACATGCCGGTCCCGGGATTTCAGAACGAGGTGGTCAATACACTCAGATTATGGAAATCCACAGCCACCGAAGAATTCAACCTTGATGATTTCAATGCTGGCAGTTACACCGAAGCGGTAGAAGCCAAAAACGCTGCTGAGCAGATTTCCATGGTGTTGTATCCCAACGATGCCAGCGAAAACGGTAAGGTGCTGCGTTTGCGTCAACAATATTTTCTGACCTCTGCCAGTCTGCAGGATGTGTTGTCGCGCTGGGTAAGCCGCAATGGTTTTGATTTTGAAGAATTTCCCAGCAAGAATTGCTTCCAGCTGAACGATACCCACCCAGCTATTGCCATTGCCGAATTAATGCGCCTGTTGGTGGACGATTATGCCCTTTCCTGGAACAGCTCCTGGGAAATTACCACTTCCTCAATGGCTTACACCAACCACACCCTGCTTCCAGAAGCACTTGAATGCTGGCCGGTGGATCTGTTTGAGGAAATGCTGCCGCGGCTGCTGGAAATTATCCACGAGATCAATGCCCGCTTTCTGCATGATGTGGCCAACCGTTGGCCTGGCGACAGCGAACGATTACGAACCATGTCTATAATCGATGAGCATGGCCACGCCCAGATTCGCATGGCGCACCTGGCTGTGGTTGGCAGTTTCTCGGTAAATGGCGTCGCTGCTTTGCACACCGAATTGCTGAAGCGTGGCATGTTCAAGCATTTTTATGAAATGTGGCCGGAAAAATTCAATAACAAGACAAACGGAGTAACGCCACGCCGCTGGCTGGCTTTCTGCAACCCGGCGCTGGCCTCGCTGATAGAAGAAGCTATCGACGGTTGCTGGCGCAGTGACCTGACCGAATTGCAGCGCCTGAAACCTTTTGCCGAAGATCGGGAGTTTCAGGATCGCTGGATGGCTGTCAAACGCTCCAACAAGGAGAACCTGGCCAGACTTGTCAAGGGTCGTTGCGGAGTGTTGTTCGATACCAGCATGCTGTTCGATATTCAGGTCAAGCGAATCCATGAGTACAAACGACAGCTGCTCAATATCCTCCACGTCATCCATCTTTACGATCGCATATTGAAAGATGATATCGAAGATCTAACGCCTCGCTGTGTCTTGCTGGGAGGTAAGGCTGCGCCCGGCTATCAAATGGCGAAACTGATTATCAAGCTGGCAAATAATGTGGCCAATGTAATAAACGCGGAACCGAAAGCTGAGAAGCTGTTGCGAATGGCCTTTCTCCCGGACTACAGTGTCACGTCCATGGAAGTGATCTGTGCAGCCGCAGACCTGTCGGAGCAGATTTCCACAGCAGGCAAGGAAGCATCGGGAACTGGCAACATGAAATTTATGATGAACGGTGCGCTGACCATTGGCACGCTGGACGGTGCCAATATCGAAATTCGGCAAGCAGTCGGCGCCGATAACTTTTTCCTGTTCGGATTAAATGCAGAGGAAGTGGAAAAGCAGAAGAAAGACTACTGTCCCGATGATATCATCGCTGCCGATGAAGACCTTTCAACGGTGCTGGCCATGCTGGAGACTGGTTTGTTCGACCAGGGTGAAGCAGGAATTTTCAACACAATCAGTCGCTCTATCCGCGACCCCAACGATCCCTGGCTGACTGCCGCTGACTTCCGTTCCTTCGCTGATACGCAGACACAGGTCGGCCTCGAATTCAGAGACCAATCAAGCTGGGCACGCAAGAGCATCCTCAACACCGCATCCAGTGGCTATTTTTCCAGCGACAGAACGATCAAGGAATACGCCCGTGAAATCTGGAAACTGGATTCCGGCGTGGCATGATTGAAGTGTGCAAAGAGTTCGTCAATACTTATGAAAACTGGTCTTACTAACAGGACCTTCAGGTAATCGCCATGTATTCAACAGCCCCGCGCTTTGTCAGTAAACTTACCCGTGATACTTACGCACTGATCCTCGCAGGAGGACGGGGCTCTCGACTATACGAACTTACCAGCTGGCGAGCCAAGCCAGCGCTTTATTTTGGTGGCAAATTTCGCATCATCGACTTTCCTCTGTCCAACTGTATCAACTCTGGCGTACGACGAGTTGGCGTTGTCACCCAGTACAAGGCCCATTCACTGGTTAAACATCTGGTGCGGGGCTGGGGGCATTTCAAGAAGGAACTGGGCGAAGGCGTGGAAATCCTGCCCGCCTCCCAGCGTTATTCGGAAAACTGGTACCTGGGAACTGCCGATGCGGTGTATCAGAACCTGGACATCATCAGGGATGAAATTCCGCAGTACGTGTTGATACTGTCCGGCGATCATGTTTACCGCCAGGACTATGGAGACATGCTGGCCTATCATGCCGACATGAATGCCGACATGACCGTCAGCTGCATGGTGGTGCCAATCGTGGAAGCGGCTAATTCTTATGGCGTGATGACGGTCGATGCCAATAACAGAATCATCGATTTCAACGAAAAACCGGCCCAGCCCGCAGAACTGCCGGATAAGCCCGGGTACTGTATGGCCAGTATGGGTAATTACGTATTCAATGCTGACTTTTTGTTCGACCAGCTGCGTCATGACTCCAAGGATCAATCGTCAGAGCACGATTTTGGTAAAAACATTATTCCGGCAATCATCAACGAACACCGGGTCTACGCGTACCAGTTCACCGACCCCGATGCCAATGTAAAGCCCTACTGGCGCGACGTCGGCACCCTGGACTCCTATTGGAAAGCCAACATGGAGCTGGTGCGACCAACCCCGCCTCTTAACCTGTATGACCGACAGTGGCCGATCTGGACTTTCCAGGAGCAATTGCCACCGGCCAAGTTCGTTTTCGATGACGACGAACGGCGTGGCATGGCTCTGGACTCGATGGTTGCTGGCGGCGTAATCATTTCAGGTGCCACCGTACGTCATTCGGTGGTTTTCTCCAGTGTGCGCGTCAATTCCTATGCATCAATTGAAGACTCGGTGATCCTGCCCGGGGTGAAAGTTGGTCGCAGTGCCCGACTTAAGAAGGTGATAGTCGATCGTTCCTGCGATATTCCTGAAGGGCTCACCATTGGTTTTGATCATGATGAAGACCGGCGCAATGGATTCCGGGTGACCGACGCCGGTTTGACGCTTGTCACGCTGGAAATGCTGGGTCAGGAAGTTTGATGAAGCAAGACTCAGATTCTTATCCATGCATATCGTTCAGATAGCAGCAGAAAACGACGCTTTGCCAGGTGGCAAAGTCGGTGGACTCGGCGATGTGATCCGCGACCTGCCCACCGGGCTGGCACAAGCCGGTCACGAGGTAACAGTCATCACTCCTGGCTATGGCACTTTTGCCGCTACCGAAAATGCCCGCGAACTGGCACAGGTCTCGGTGAGCTTCTGTAACGCGGAAGAAACTGTGTCTGTTTTTGAGGTTCATGCAAAACGTCAGGTTGAAGGCGTTCGACACATCGTTTTTGAACACCCGATTTTTGCCGCGGCAGGTGCCGGGAAAATTTATGTCCGCGACGATGCCGGGCCGTTTGCTACCGATGCCCACAAGTTTGCCTTATTCTGTGTCGCCGTGGCGCAGGCATTGAAGGAGTCGGTCATTGCTCCCTGGCAGGTGCTGCATTGCCATGACTGGCACACAGCAGTGCTATTGCTGCTGCGTGCTTGTGATCCCCGGTACGTGCTACTGGCAGATCAGCCGGCTGTTTACACCATTCACAATCTGTCATTACAGGGTGTCAGGCCGTTACGGGGTGTTAGCTCTGCACTGGAAAGCTGGTTTCCCGACCTGCCCTACCCCTTTGATGCCATTGTCGACCCTAATCACTCGGATTGTATTAATCTGATGCGAACCGGCATTAACCTGGCTGACCGGGTGCATACTGTCTCTCCGACCTATGCCCGGGAAATACTGCGTCCCAGTGACTGGGACGAAGGTATTGTCGGCGGCGAAGGACTGGAAAGCGATCTGCAGCAGGCCAACCACGAAGGTCGCTTACTGGGTATTCTCAATGGATGTGAATATGACCACAAACCTCGACGACCCAAGGTTTCCGGGGTGTGGGAATTGGCTGAACAGGCATTGGATAGCTGGATTGCGAACAATGACGGTGATCCGCGCTGTCACTATTACGCACTCCAGCGGATACACCAGATAAAGCGGGAACAGAATGGTGTGAGACCCTGCCTGGTTTCTATCAGCCGGCTTACTGCCCAAAAGCTGTACCTGTTGGTACAAAATTACCAGGACCGCCCGGTTCTGGATCAATTGCTTGAACAGCACCGCAACGGGGTTTTTATCATGCTCGGCAGCGGAGATCCACACTACGAAGAGTTGTTCAGGCACGCCATGAATAACCACAAAAATTTCCTGTTCCTCAATGGCTATTCGGAATCATTGTCCTCTGCGTTATACAGCTTCGGTGACCTGTTTGTCATGCCGAGCATTTACGAACCCTGCGGCATCAGCCAGATGCTGGCCATGCGGAGCGGCGTTCCCTGTCTGGTTCACCAGGTCGGTGGCCTCAACGACACTGTGGCAAACGGTGAAAATGGTTTCAGCTTTGACGGTGATACTTTGCAGGAAAAACAGTTCAACCTGTTGGCGACTCTCGATGATGCTGTAAGACTGTTCCGGGAACGTCCGGATGAGTGGAAAAAAATCTCTCGTAATGCGGCGAAAGCACGCTTCACCTGGGATCGATCGATAAAGCAGTACTTGGAAAGGCTATATCAAATCAGTTAGAACTACTGGCTTGTGATCCAGACGCTGATCGACTCATTAGCGATGCGGTCGACTTCCTCGGTATCCTTGACATAGAAGCCAATGGAATCGTCTTCGTTTACCCAATATTCCACCTCGTGAATCTCCAATTGCTCGAGCAAGTCTTCGCGAATTTCCGGATTACGCATGAAGAAAAAATCGGTAGCCATTGGGTCAACTGGCGCCTCAACAACTTCCTGAGTCACAGTGTCTTGCGGCCCACAATAACTAAGCAACATTACCGTCAGAGCGTATGCCAGAAATCTGAGAGGACGAGTAGCAAGGGGCTGAGGACCGGGCCGGTGAAATCTATTCATTCACAGAATCTCCTGTGACACATATACCAGGCACCAATCATTTCATCAATTCAATTGACACGCAAACAGCGCGGTAACAGGAAACGCACCGAACTGATGTATTTCGGTCGAAATCTATAGCCAAGGAACCTCTGACTAGTTATGGTGAAATTGAATCAGGCTGCTGTTGAGCGACAATTTCACTCAACTTTGCCAGCATTGGCAACGTCCAGTCGCTTCCGTTTTTCCCCCAGGTATTGGTGACAATGGCAATAGCCAGGTCTTGGTCTGGATAAACTGTCAGATAAGCAGTAGTACCTGGATAGCTGCCACCAAAGAACAGAAATCTTGGTGTTTGTGATGCTCCTAACACAACCCAGCCGTCGCTGAATTGTGTCGGTTTTCCGACTGTCGTAAAGTGAGGCTGGTATATTTCATCAATCTGGTTATCGGACAATAAGCCCGGTGCGATGAAATTTCCACCAAATGTTGCCAGGTCCAGGGCTGAGGAGTACATGTTACCTCCTCCGGTGATTGCGCTATGGTCCATGGTTGGAAGAATGCGCAGCTCATCGTGGACTTCCCGTGTGTAGGGGTCAATGAAAGAGTAGTGACGACTTCGATTGGGCATAGGAACGCGAACATCCACAAAACCGGTGCTCGATAGTCCCATCGGACTCAACACTGAGTTGCTGATGTAATCCTGGTATCGCTCACCGGAGGCACGTTGTATGGCAGCAGCTAACAGCACATAGCCATAGGACGAGTAAAATTCAGTTGCACCTGGCGTAGTAACGAGAGCATCATTCTTAAATACGTCGAGGGCAGAAATTACATCCTCGTAATGAGTTGCATAGTAGTCCGGCGTTCGTTCGTTCTCTTCATAGTGTCTGATACCGCCCAGAGCTCCCGCCAACAATCTGGGCGTCACCACACCGTCAGACTTTTCCGGGAACTCCGGGACCAGCATCTGAATCGGCTCATCAAGGTTTATCTTGCCTTGTTCGGCAAGTATCAATAACGCCAGTCCCGTAAAGGTCTTATTGAGGGAAGCTACTTCGAAGCGTGTTTCGTCGGTTACCGCTACCAAGTGTTCGACATCAGCATACCCAAGGTTTAATTTCCCGCGAATCTCTCCGCCTGAAAATATCGCCACCTGCAATCCAACCAGTTGCTCGTCTTCGTAGACTGATGCCGCGGCATTCAGCAATCCAGCAATATCTACGGTGTCGCCCGCAGTCTGTCCAAACGAGAAATATGCGACGAAGCACGTCGCAACCACTACCAGAATTCTTAACATTGTTTTCAAGCCTTCATCCACACTGGATCCCACTTTGTAGATATAGACGTGTATGCCCGACTAAAGTTACAAGTCACATACAAAGTATTGGTTGAACGGTTGCTTTGCCCTTAAGAGTCGTAACGCCGACCTAGGATGTGCGCTCCCCAATTCGTATCCGATTTCCATCTGGATCAGTTAGATGGACTTCTCTGGCCCAAGGCTGAATCTTTATTTCAGAATTGAACTCCGTGGCAATTTCTTCAATATTCTGGGCATAGAGATAAACCAGAGATCCCGGTTTTGCATCTCCTTTATGTTCTGATAAATGCAGTGCCTCACTACCTCTTCTAAGAAACAGGTAAAAAGGCAGCCCTGGTGCAAACTGGTGTTCGTTTTCAATATCAAATCCGAGCCGTTTATACCACCCGGCTGTACTTCTTGCTTTTTTCACATGCAAAATGGGCACGAGTTCTTCGCGTATTTCCATTGATCTTAACCGTTTTATAAGTGATGAATTTGAATTGAGCCTTCAGCTTTGCGTGAAGTGTCGTTTTTCCCAACGATCAATTCCACTGATTATGCTTACCGGGCAGTGATGCTCCTTCGATTCTCGATGCGTAAACTTACTGAACAGTTGCGGTATGGTCCGCATCTCACATCCAGGGGTTCCAAGAGCTGACGCAAGAACAAAAGAGATTCCAAGGTGTGTAAAGAAACACCCAAGCCACAAGAGGATTGGGGTGTTGGGAGTTCCAGCAACCAGGTAGCTTACCAAGGCCATAACCCCGAACAACACAAAACTAATCGCAACTGGATACCGATTCCAATTACGCGAAAAGCCTATATTCACTATATAATTAAATATGCAGAAAGCAACCAGAATCATCAGGCTCATCCCAGGAAGCAAACCGATCGGATCACTTGCAAAGTATGGCGCGACTGTGATGAGTTCATAAAGTCCATAAAAGCATAAAACACCCAGCAGAAAGCGAACCATACGCCCGACTGGTCCTGGCTTTTCCAGCGAACCTGGCTCGACCAAGTCTAGTGACATGCGTATTCCTCCTAATAAAACACCGGGATTTAGCCTGAAGTACAGCGCCCGCTCCTTTGTACTGGTGGGCAGGGAATATTGCCGAAAGAACAAAAAACACAGCAATCCCCGCTATCAGGCTTAAGTGTTGTGCCGCAACTCGGACAATTGTAAAAGTAAATGCAGGCATCTGCTGGCATGGTTTCAGTGCTCTCTGAACCGCACCTCGGGCACTTGATCGTTGATTGCAGCTCTATCTCTGGCATACCCAATCCTTCTGATTCCTTACCGTTTGGTAATGTGGCGATAAGCTTAGGGTAATGTTGACACTTTAGTATTGTTTTCGAGCAAGGTCTTGCTCAGTAGTCACAATGATAGACCGAACACCAATACAGAACGAGACCTTGATTGTGCTGTCATTCTTACAGCGCAATGAACCTGATACAGGAGTCTGTAATGAAAAAATTTGTCTTTAATCTAACTACAACAAGCATGGTTGCGCTGACCGCCTCGTTGGCCGGTGGCTATGCACTGGCTACCGAACCCTGCGACGATTTTGGTGAGTGCAAAGCGCTTATTGAGATCAATTCGTCAGATGGTGATATTGGTTTTCACTTTTTGATGGACGGTGACGACCTGAACATGGCGAGGATATTCGACGCGGAAGGTAGAAAAGTATTTGAAGATCAGGCTAAGGGGCCACTTAAAGAACAGAAACTGACCGAGACTTTTGCCGAAAGTGCAGAGCCGCTTTGCTGGAACGATCCTGAAGCTGAGGAAGACGAGCTGATCGTCTACCTGGAAGAATTTCTGGCACGGTGGCCGGCGGGCTATTACCTTTTCGAAGGCCATAGTGATGGCGGCGAGAAATCGTTTGGCGAAACCAAGCTTACCTTTGATCTTCCGGCAGCTCCGGTAGAAGTAGATTTCGACGGAGAAGCAATTTCCTGGGCAGCAGGAAACGATCTGGGCAATTGCGCAAACTATGAAATACTGGAATCCCTGGTAGACGACGGAACCCTGCCAACGCATCCTGAGGACATAACTGTGGACAGCTGGGAAATTGTCCTGGAACCGGACGTTGAGGACGGCAACATCGTTGGCAGCCACAAGTTTTCCATCCGGGTTGCCGGCGATATTTCACCACTGGAAGTCTCGGTACCCGAGCAGTACCTGGCTTCCTTACCGGACGACACGCCGGTAAAAATCGAAGTGGGCGCAATTGGGGGTGAAGACAATGCCACTTTCACTGAGGCAGATGGATTCTGTGTCAACGAAGTGGGAGGCTGTGGAGAAGACGAATAGAAGCAGGTCTCTCCTGTTGACCAGAGGTTCCTTCAGGAATCTCTGGTCAAGTCTCGTTTACGTAAGTCTGAAACCTCAGCACATACCCTTCAATCTGCCAGGGGTTAAAAAGTACCACTAACCCTGAGCGACATCCGTCTTCCGGTATTGCCACATTGATCCTCGATTTCCTCGAGAATACCACCAGAAGTACGCCCGACGAAGCGCCAGCGCTCACGGCAAAATTTTGAGTTGGTAAAGCTGGAGACGTCCAGTCGAAAAGTGGTAGATCCGAAGGCAACGATTTCTACGAAGGCTGAAGCAAAGGGATCTCGAGTTTGTATCTCGAGGTCATCGATGTCATAGCGCACGGAATTGCCATTGAATTCGGCTCTCCAGTTGAGACCGTAATTCAACCTCCAGCGGCTGATGTCGTGACGAAAACCAGCGGACCAACTGCCACGGTCTTTGAACAACATTCGTCTTTTTATGCCAAGAAAGGGATCCGTAATCTCGGAATCTTCAAGATTCAGACTTCCAGTAACAAGCAGATTTGGCATATCGATCATACGCATACGTAGACTGGCACGGAGATCTATGCCCCAGGCCTGGCCATCGCCAATGTTACCATTTGCAGCTTGCAGGTTATCTTCTGACGGAGAAACATCGATGCGCTCAATACGATCGTGCCAGTCTTCATAGAAAATATTGCCGGATACCACTCCAACATCATTCGGCAGACGGTACTCGGCATTGATGCCATATTTCCAATACCATTCCTGTCGCAGATTTTCGTTTCCGGCCTGGATATTGGAGTCTTCGTCCCGGTTGTCAGTGGCAGCAACGAAGTCATTAAAACTCAATTGTTCTACGACTTTTTCAATGGATCCACGAAGCTGTATGGCCGGTGTCAGGTCATAGCGAAAATCTACCTTTGGTTTGAAGAAAGAGAAATCCCGCTGTTTCGAAACATCACCGCTCTGGGTAATTTCTGAAGCCTCATACAACAGCGAAGTTTCCAGAGACATACTCGGATTCAGCACCCAGTTATGAATTACGAAGGGTTCGTAACGTATTTCTTCCACGGACGAATTGGCATTCGCTACCGCAACTGGTACCAGGCCACCGTGGGCAGCGGAGGGACTGCCGGTACTGCTGGCAACTCCCAGTGAAAGATTCGAATCAAGAATAGTCTGAGCACGCTCGGCACCAGCTTCGACATTCTGTCCGCTAAAAATATCGAAAGTGTAGGAGCTTCTGACGATGCGTTCTCGGGTAGTACTGGCGTTACCCAGGAACAGATTCTTGATCTCAGCGCCATCATCCGCCACATTCCAACGTTGGCGTGTGGTGGCCCTTGTAGCCTCGTTACTTATGAACAATATCTTGAAACGATCACCGTTGCCGGTGATGTATTCGTAATCTCCGCCGATTTCCCAATTATCGTTTTCTGAGGGACTCTCTTCCCTCTGCACCAGCACAGTATTGGGATTTACTTTCAGATCGGTGGTGTGACGTAGCAGGTCGGTAGGACCATCACCAGCACTGAGTAACGCGTTAAAACGGACGCTGCTATTGGGGCCGATTTCATAGTCAAGATTGGTACTCAGAGTTACTACCGAAAGGTCAGTGTCCCTGTCTTCTCGCACCTGGTCGTTGGGCGAAAAATCGCCTAACACACTGCTTTCCTTACTTATATAAGGGCTGTAAGGGTTTTGCGCGTTGGCGTTGAAAAGATAATTCAGACCGCCTCGCTGACCGCTGTAAGATAAGTTTGCGCCGGGTTTAACTGTGTGATCGCGAGTGCGGTTGGCACTGACCTCGTAGGAGATGCTGCTGCTGGTTAATTGCTCGAACAGCACTACGTTGATAACCTGACCACTGCCCCTCACGTCCAGATCACCGGAAGTACCACGGATTATTTCTATATAGTCGACCTGGTCTGCGGTAATACGATCCAGTTGACCCCCGGTACTGTTGTTCTTGCCTGCGGTGCGTTTGCCATTGATCAAAATGTCGTTGCCACCGCTGCTGCCGCCGCTGCCGAAGCCACGTCCACCGCGACCACCGCCACTAAATCCACCTCTTGATCCACCACCACTAAAGCCTCTACTGGAGCCGCCACTGAATCCTGATGGACCACCACCGCTGGATCCGGCACCGGGAATCCGATCCAGCATGTCCTGGGCAGTAAGCGGTGAATACTCAGTGAAATAGGAAGCGGGGTAGACTACGGTAGATTCCTCTCCCACGTTGTCCTGGGCAAGAACAATATGAACTGGTGTACCAAGAAGCAGGACCAGCGCAGCTAGCAACAATATAAGTCGCTTGATCATCAAGGTATCCCTGTGTGATCGATACCGACGACGAAACCAAAGCATCGAAGCCAGTAAACCGACCACTCTATATAAGCTGTTCCTGGTACGCAAGTTATTGCGCCGCCGTGCCGGGCCAATTGTTGTCAGCCATCTTGTTTTAGAACAGATTTTTATTACTGGGATTAGATCCTCTTGTCTAGCGTGTTACCTGCAGACGTGCCTGGCCCATGAACTCACCATTGCCACCTCGGAGTACATCCAGCCAGTAATTACCTGGTCGCTGTGGCGCCCACAAAAAGTCGAATGTTTCTCCCACCGATACACGCTGCCGTTGTGCCGGTACTCGATAGCTCTTTGGCAGGTCCGCACCGTCCTGCGCAATCGGCTCACATTGTTCATAACCCGCTGGAGAATTGAGCAATTTGGAACCAGAATCTCAAAAAGAGCCCCTGACTGTTAGAAAAAATACTGGCTCTGCCTGCTCTCTTTCAAAGACTAACTCATCCACCACCCCGTCTGTTAAATCGGCAAGACCTTGGTAAAGCAAGCCCTGCTCCCGTTTTCGAGCGTCCAGAATATTATTGATACTTAGTCGTATAGTCAGATTGGCGCCAAAGCGCTTCTCGATAAAGTACTCCAGGTTCGAGCCATAGCGGACGGTCTTGATTTCATCAGTCTGGAACTCCCGCACATCCCCTTGTTTCTGCCAGCTAAGGCCATGGCTTAGACCTAGTGCGGGAACGTCTTGGTACAGATCGATGTTAGTAATGTAATTAGGCTGCAGATTAAACTGACGCGTCTTGTCACTAAACGGATCGTTGATTTTTGAATCAATCCACACGTAATTGCCGAATATCCCGACTTCAGGCCAGTTGATAAAAGTAAACGGTAACGCGAAATCCAATTCCAGGCCCCAAGTTCGACCGGTCCCAATGTTTTTAGGGGTGAACAGATCATCATGGATCCGGGTAAGCTCGATCTTGTCATCGATTCTCCGATAAAACAGATTGACGCCAAGATTACTCTGGTTGCTGTTGAAGCGATGGGCGTAGCCGACATCGAGCCCCCAGGCAAACTCCGGTTGCAACCCTGGATTCCCCACCGTCACCTGATCTTCGTCAGGCGAATCCCGATTGGTAAATGGAATAATTTCGTCGAAACCGGGACGCCGCAGGGTTCTGGCAATGCTGGCTCGAAATTGACCGAAGTCACTCACGTTGTAAAGCAGGTGAGCTGAGGGATTAAATTCGACTTGAGTCTCTCTGGCCTTGCCGTCATTGCCTTGCTGAGACAGACTCGTATCTTCCGCCCGCAACCCGTATTCCAGCGTTACGGCTCGAGACAAGCTCCAGACGTCCATGACGTAGGCATGGACTCGGGTTTCTTCCACGCGAAAGAAGCCATTGCCCGGGGTTGTGTCCATCAGTTCGTCGTCGTCCAGTTCCAGCAGCGTCTGGAAGGCGTCACGATCCTCGCGACTGATACCCATACCTACTTCAAGGTCATGTGCGGATGTTAGTTGCCAGTAGAACGACCCCGTGAATTGTAATGCCTGATTCTCAGCCCTGGTCAACTGCTGTAATTCCAGCAGTTCGAATCCCTCTTCCAATAGCGCTTCCTGTTCGTCAGAGCTGTCGTCAATTCGACTGCCCGAGAAATTCAGTCGCAGGTTCATATCTTTAGCTATTGGACGATTGAACCGTACGTCAAACTCCAGCCGGTCCTGGTCGATTCTTCTTTGCTCTAATCCGCTTACGTCTCGCAGGGATTCAGAATCGAATACTTCGATGAGCTCCTCTTCATCGACCTGATTGTCCAGGTAACCCATTTTTAAATCGAGCGTTCCCTGGTCGCCCAGGTTATAGCTAAGCGTACCCCGGAGCGCTTTATCAGAACTGTCACGAAAATCATCGGAGCTGGCAACACCAACCAAACCCCCTTCGTCATCAAACACACTAGTTCGCTTGGTTTTCGGATTGAGCCTTTCCTGTACATTCGCGGCAATGAGGTAGCTCCATGAATCGTATTTGAAACCATGGGCAATCGTTGCGGCACCTTTCAAGGTAGGATCCAGGTCTTGATAGTAGAGACCTCCAAGACGCCAGTCAGTGCCCTGCAGACTTTCGCCATCCTTGAGCACCAGATTGAGAGTACCACCTATACCCTGGGAATCCATGGCGGGAGTCGGACTGCGAATCAGCTCGATACGTTCTATCAGCTCGGCGGGTATCCGATCCACCAGCACGGTTCGATCACCACTGGTTCCTGGAATGCGTTCGCCATCGATCAATACCTGCGTATACTGAGAACCCAGCCCCCTCAACTGTGGCGCTTCGAATTCTCCAATATCGCCGGCAAAAGCCACTCCGGAAATGCGCTTGAGCATGTCGCCGACTGCCTGAGGCTCGAAAGACTGAAAGTAATCTTTTCCATAAATCAAAGTGGGAAAGGGCGAGTTGGCCAAGGAGTAGTCCAGGCGGTCACCTAATACCTGGATTTCTTCCAGCGATGCAACAGCCTGCTGGCTGGAACAATAGCTCGACCAACATCCTGATAATGCAGCAAGCAATGCAAGAAGCCGTACTGAAGGTTGCATTCAACTCTTTCCTCTATTTCTTGCTGCCTTGTTTCCGGTTCCCTGTTCCCTGCCTCCTGCTTCCTGCTTCCTTTTTCCTGCTTCCTATTCCTTACTTCCCATTTTCCTCTATCCGCTGCTCGCTTGCCATCCCCATGACCACTATCCTTCTTCTAACATCCAGGAACTTCCGTATGAATCGTTAAGAAATCTAGGGCTGAGTATGGATATTCTCTGGCTCGGAGATCTGTTGCTGAGCCTTTAGCTTTTTTCAGCCATGGCCTGCCAGTGTAATGGATCTCAAGCTCCCGGTTTCATTACTATTTGGATAGTTGATGACAGCCAAAACAGGCAGAGCCTGCTGGCTTAAGGAGTGATTACCAAATGGTAATAATTCCGCAGGTAGTATTCAATTTGACCCAGTACTTCGTGTGTTAAACTGAAGGAGCATCTTAATAATTATGGATATGCTCTGCGGGAGTCCAGAGTAATTTCATAATTAGTAAAATATTTCATAATCAGCACTCACTTCGACCACAGCAAATACAAATGAAAATCTTACTGATTGAAGACGATGTAAAGATTAGTTCTTTTGTAACAAAGGGTTTAAAAGAATCCGGCTACACTGTCGTTCAGGCGGAGAATGGTATAGATGGGCTCTCTTTTGCATTGAATGAAAATTTTGATGCTGCAATAGTAGACATAATGCTACCCGGCAGGGACGGCCTGTCCGTTATTGAAGAAATGCGCAAACAGCAGGTGAACCTGCCGGTATTAATACTCAGTGCCAAAAGAAAAGTAGATGACCGCGTGCGGGGCTTTGAAACAGGGGGCGATGATTATCTCACCAAGCCCTTTGCTTTTTCCGAATTAGTGGCGCGCCTTCAGGCTCTGATCAGAAGGGCCAACCATATTGTCGAACCGACCAGCATCAAGGTTCATGATCTGGTTCTCGATATTGCGACCCGAAAAGTGACTCGAAGTAATGAAAAGATAAACCTGCAACCCAGGGAGTTCAGCCTGCTGGAATACCTGATGCGCAATGAAAATCGCATTGTTTCCAAGTCCATGATCATGGAGCATGTCTGGGACTACAATTTCGATCCACACACCAACGTAGTGGAAGCGCGGGTCTGCAAACTGCGGGACAAAGTCGATAAGGGTTTCGAGGTACCGCTTATTCACACGATCCGGGGAGTGGGCTATGTCCTCAAGTACGATGCCTAGCTGGCCGGGAACACTGGCTGCCCGTCTGACTCTCTGGTATACCGGACTTTCCACCTTGTCATTCCTGGTGGTTTTTCTGCTGGCCTACTATCTGGTCTCTGCGGTGCTTCTGGAGCAGGTGGATGACGACCTGGTTGAGGATATTGAGGAGTTCAGCAACAACTACCTCCAGCTCGGTCTGGAAGGCATGTGGACAGGGCTGGAACAGGAAGTGGCAGCCGACGGTGCCGACAACGTCTTTTTCCAGCTCTTTAGCGTAAGCGGAGAATCGTTGCGGCGAACCAGCGATTTCAACTGGCAGGATGTCCCCCCGCTTTCTTTCGCGGTAAGGAGTCCGGACGAAGGATTTGATCCCCTGCTGCAGTCTCTGGAACTGCAGGAGCAGGAATATCCGGTCCGGACTGTCTATGGAGTCATCGGCAATGGACTCGACCGTTTAGTATTGCAGATAGCAGAGCCTCTCGAAGAGCGCGCCGAGGTTCTGGAGCTGGTACGTAGTATTTTTCTGATCAGCCTGCCGGTTTTTCTGTTGCTTTCACTTTCCGCTGGCTGGTATTTATCGAAACGTTCATTACGGGGCGTCGAGGAAGTGACGGCCACCGCGATTGACATCAGTAATGGGGCTATTAATCACCGTGTCAGCGAAGGCGACCGCGGTGCAGAAATCGAAAGATTGGCAGCGACTTTCAATAGCATGCTGGACAAGATACAAGTCTTGATCAAGGGCATGCGCGAAATGACCGACAATATTGCTCACGACCTGAAAAGCCCCCTGGCCCGGATACGAGGAATTGCTGAGACGTCACTGACCAGCCAGGATAACGATCCCGATTATCAGGCGCTGGCAGGCAGTATTATTGAGGAATGCGACAGACTGTTGCACCTGATCAATACCATGTTGGATCTCGCCGAGACTGAGGCAGGTCTCCGGCCGGAAATGGAACCGCTGAATCTGTCGAGTCTGATCCGCGATGCCTGCGAGCTCTACCAGGTCCTGGCCCAGGAATCGGACATCCAGTTGCATTGCCGCTGCGACGACGATGTTACGATAGACGGCAATCGACAGTTCCTACAACGACTGATCGGCAATCTGCTGGACAATGCGATTAAATACACTCCGTCCGGCGGTGAGGTTTCCATCGAACAGGAAATGCGGGGAGACGATGTGCTGATCAAGGTTACGGATACCGGTCCGGGTATCTATGCCGCTGAACTGCCGCGCATTTTTGAACGCTTTTACCGCTGTGATCAGAGCCGTAGCAAACCAGGCAGTGGTCTAGGCCTGAGCCTGGCTAACGCCATTGCCAAGGCCCACCTGGGCTCCATAAGCGTTGACAGTTCGGCTGGCGGCGGCACCCTATTTACCGTGCGACTTCCTTTGCATTCCGACTAGCGTATCCTGACCACGACCCCGCCCTGACTTCATTGGCAGGTTCCACAGCTTAATCCAGGGTGCGATCTACTGGTCAATCTGAGCAATAAATTGACCAGGGACAGAGTATTATTCCATGCACTCACGACTAAGACGCGTTACTTCCTGCCAGTTCTCCGCTTCCAGTAATTGGCCAGTAACCATCCAGGATCCGCCGACGCAAACCACGTTTGGCAAGGCAAGGTAATCCCGGAAGTTTTCAGGGCCGATACCTCCTGTTGGGCAGAAACTAACTTCTGCGAACGGTGCAGCCAGTGATTCCAATAACGGTATACCTCCGACGGCCTGAGCGGGAAACAACTTGAAAATATTTCTTCCGGTTTCCAGACCGGTGAGAATTTCGGATGCGGTGGAAACACCGGGTAACAACGGTACATCCAGGTCGAAAGCGCAGTCAGACAGGCGACGGGTAAAACCCGGACTGACTGCAAAGGCGACATCCAGTTTTTTCAGCTCGCGCAGGTCATTGACTGTTTTAACCGTGCCTGCGCCTACCAGGAAGTCTTCGAGCTGGTCCTGCACAGCGGCGATGACGTTCCAGGCTGCCGGCGTTCTCAAGGTTATCTCGACACCACGTATGCCACCGGCCTGCAAGGCGCGGCAGACCGCTAAACCGCGGTCGACACTGGACACCGTCAGCACCGGTACTACTTTGAATTGTTTCAATAGCGATTGCAGCGAATCAGTTGTTTCAGCAGTCATACCCAGTTCACCCCCTTATCGATCAAAGTCAAACACCGAGGCACCTTCGCTTGCCACGCCAACCTTGTCCCGAAAGCAGCCGAACAGGCCGCGTCCCAGGGTATCTCCATCCGGATGCTGGAAATGCACCGCTTCACGCGCTGCAAATTCTTCTCGATCGATCAAAACATCAAGACGACCGGCTTCACTGTCAAGCTCAATCACATCACCATCCCGCAAACGGGCAATCGCTCCCTGCTTGAGAGCTTCGGGCGCCACATGAATAGCTGCAGGCACCTTGCCAGAAGCACCTGACATACGGCCATCGGTAACCAGTGCAATGCGATATCCGCGTTCCTGCAGGACTCCCAGGTAGGGAGTCAGCTGGTGCAACTCCGGCATGCCATTCGCGCTGGGGCCCTGGAATCTCACCACCACCACACAATCCTTATCCAGCTCTCCATTCTGGAACGCATCTTTCATGCTTTGCTGATCATGGAAGATTCGACATGGCGCCTTGATATGGCGGTGTTGCGGTTTAACCGCCGAAATCTTTATGACGCCGTTGCCCAGGTTTCCTTCTAACAACCTGAGTCCGCCTTCCGTGCTGAAAGGATTGACAGCTGGCCTTAAAACCTTTTCATTGCGGCTTTGCGAGATTGGGCCAGACCAGCTCAGCCTGCCTTCTGCATCCAGTGCGGGTGCCTGCGCGTACGCAGAAAGGCCCGGCCCCATCAAGGTCATGACCTGGTCGTTCAATAGTCCTGCCTGACGAAGCTCCGTTATCAGGAATGCGGTGCCGCCAGCCTGCTGAAAACTGTTGATATCCTCTACGCCGTTAGGATAAACCCGCACCAGCATAGGTACGATCCTTGAAATGCGGTCCAGATCCTGCCACTGCAGTTGGATTCCCGCAGCTCTGGCAATGGCAACCAGATGCAAAGTATGGTTAGTCGATCCACCGGTAGCCAGCAGCGCAACACCAGCATTGACGATTGCCGCCTCATTGACAATAGCAGACAGCCTGGCGCCATCTCCGTCTTTACTGTTATTAGCAGCATTGATGACCCGGTCCACTGTTGTTTCAATCAAGGCCTGCCGCAAAGGGTCTTCCGGATTGACGAAACTACAACCGGGTAATTGCAGACCCATAATTTCCATCAGCATCTGATTGGTGTTGGCAGTACCGTAAAACGTGCAGGTACCCGGGCTGTGGTATGAGGCGGACTCGGCATCCAGCAATTCGTCACGGCTGGCCTCGCCAGCCGCGTAGCGCTCCCTGACCCCGGCTTTCTCCGGATTGGAAATGCCTGAAGGCATGGGCCCCGCCGGAATAAACCCCACCGGTATATGCCCGAACTGCAGTGCACCGATCAACAACCCCGGCACGATTTTGTCGCAGACGCCGAGGCACAACGCACCATCGAACAAATTATGACTGAGGCTGATGGCGGTCGCCATGGCGATCACATCGCGACTGAACAGGCTCAATTCCATGCCTACCTGGCCCTGAGTTACGCCGTCGCACATGGCCGGAATACCCCCTGCCACCTGGGCAGTGGATCCTCTGGCATTGGCAAACTGTTTAATCAGCGCAGGATATTCCGCAAGTGGTTGATGAGCAGACAGCATGTCATTGTAGGCAGTGACTATCCCCAGATTGGCACTTTCCATCAGCCGAATGGTCTGTTTATCTTTCTTACTACAGGCTGCATAACCGTGAGCCAGATTGCCGCAGGATAAACCACGACGGGGCGGGTCCTGCTCCTCAGTGCGGCGCAGACGATCAAGGTAGGCACTGCGAGATGCCTTGCTTCGTTCGACCAGCTCCTCTGTCAACCGAGCCAGTTCCGGGTGAAGATCAGTCATGATTTATTCCCTATGAATTTTCCGCGAAGTAGATCTGTATCAGTGAGTCACTGTGATGCAACAGCTGTCCAATCGGCAGCCTGCCCGAGGCACCATCGGCAACAGCCTGGTCCAGAACCTTCCTCTTTCTGCTGCCGACGATATGCAGATAGAGATTTTCAGCCGTAAGAATCACGGGCAACGTCAAAGTCATTCTCTGATGAGGAGCACGGGCAGGTTCTACTGCTGCACAAAGGTATGATGTTGATGAATCCATGGCCCGCTCGACGCCACGGGAATCGGCAAAAAATGATGCAGTATGGCCATCTTCTCCCATACCAAGCACTACAACGTCCAGCGGCAGCGCAAGGCGATGCAGTCTCTCTTGCACATGACCCACAGCAAGAAAAGGGTCAGGTTGCTCTGTTTTAAGCCCGACAAATCTGGCGCAAGATGCCTTGCCTGTCAGCAGCGCACTTTTTACCAGGCCGGCATTCGAATCTGGACTGTCTTCTTCAACCCAGCGCTCGTCCACCAGGGTGACCGAGATTTTTTCCCATTCGATATCTGCCTTGGATAACCTGGCAAACAACGCCAGAGGTGTGCTGCCTCCCGATACAGCCAGGCTGGCCTGGCCCTGGCGCACAACGGCGGCCTGCAGTTTCTGACTGATGTCGCTGGCCAGCGCCTGTACCAGCTGTTGATTTTCACTGTAAGTGTGAATTTCCCAGCTCATCAGCCAGCTGCCTGCCCTTCGTCCCAATTGCGATCATCACGCGCTATCAGGGCAATGCTGTCCGACGGGCCCCAGCTGCCGGCACTATAGCCCAGTGGTTTCTTATTGACCTTCTGCCAACCGGCAATTATTCCGTCGACCCAGGACCACGCTGCTTCCAGCTCATCAGAACGCATGAAGTGAGTTGAAGTCGCGCGCATGACATCGTAGAGCAGTCGCTCATAGGCACCCGGCGAACGCCGGTCAGGAAAACTTTCCGACAATGAAAGATCCAGTGAAACCTGCTCCAGTTGCATGGGATCATCAAGACCGGGCACTTTGTTGCGCATCATCAAGCGGATCCCCTCTTCAGGCTGCAGGCGGATAATCAATCGATTGGATTCTTGATCGGCAATCTGCTCATCAAAAATGACATGTGGCACCTCTTTGAACTGGATGACAATTTCTGAATAGCGCTTGATCATGCGCTTGCCAGTTCGCAGGTAGAACGGCACCCCGGACCAACGCCAGTTGGTAAGTTCTGCCTTCAGTGCCACGAATGTTTCAGTATTGGAACCTGTGCGCGCACCCTCTTCATCCAGATATCCGGGTACCGGGTTACCATTCACTGCGCCTTTCTGGTATTGGCCTCGAACGGTGTTCTCTCTTACGTCGCTGGTACTCATAGGCTTGAGAGCCCGCAGCACCTTCAGCTTTTCATCGTGAACCGACCTGGGATCGATGCGCATGGGTGGCTCCATGGCTACCAGACAAAGCAGTTGCAGCAGGTGACTCTGCACCATGTCGCGCATCGCACCAGCCTCATCGTAAAACTCCCAGCGCCCTTCGATGCCAACAGTTTCGGCAACGGTGATCTGCACATGATCTATATAGTTGTTATTCCACAACGGTTCGAAGAGTGAGTTGGCAAAGCGCATCGCTAACAGATTCTGTACAGTTTCCTTGCCCAGATAGTGGTCAATACGGTACACCTGTTCCTCGGCAAACAAATCCGACAGGCTGGTATTAATGGCACGGAAAGACTGGAGGTCTTCCCCTAACGGTTTTTCCACGACGATTCGGGTGGCAGGCCGCACCAGCCCTACGGCCCACAAAGACTGACAGACTGGCGCAAAGATTGTCGGTGGCGTGGCAAGATAAACGATCAGATCCCGGCTGCTGTCGGAAAAATATTCCTCCCTGAGAGCTAACAGGCCGGATTCCGTCGTGGCATCCACGCTGGAATAGTGCAGCCGGTCATTGAATGTCTCCCAGACCTTTTCATCCACCACCTCAGGCTCGAGATTGTTGAATTTCTCCCGGACCTTCTGCCGGAAAGTAACCTGGTCCCCTTCCGATCGTGAGATACCGACAATTTTCAGGCAGGGAGGCAGGCAACCTGCCTGCTCCAGGTGATAGAGTGACGGGTACAGCTTGCGAAAAGCCAGATCCCCATCGCCACCAATAATTAGAAAGTCACAAATCATAGTGCAAAGCCCCAAAATGGGTTGATCAACCCAGCCGATTGATCTTCCAGTAAATCCGATGCAAGTTTCTGGCCAGTAGCACCGGTACACCAATCTACCACTGCCGGACGGGGACAGTCCTGTGAAAATTCTCCGTGTTGTTTTAGACTCGACTCATTCCCGGTCTCACAAACAGAACAATCGGAGATTTCCATGGCATTTGATGATCTGAAACTAACCCGTCGTCAGGCCCTGACCGCAGCCGCTGCAGCTTCCCTGTATCCAATAGGCAGCGTCTTTGCCCAGCAGGAATCCGCCATGCGCGGAACACTGATGATCTTGAGCACACCCTATACTGCCTCCGGCGACGTAGACTACGAAGATCTGGCCAACGAGGTGGCATTCCTGGATCGCTGCGGTGTGCAGGGACTGGTATGGCCACAGAATTCCAGTGAACAGCGCTACCTGAGCAAGGAAGAACGAATGCGCGGCTTTGAAGTCCTGGCCGAAGCCAACCGGGGTCGCAACTTGGCGCTAGTACTGGGGGTACAGGCCGATGACACTGCTGGCATGCTGGAATACGCCCGCTTCGCCGAAGCATTGCAGCCAGACGGCATGATTGCTATCCCACCCACCACCGCCAATTCCCTGGACCAGATCTACAGTTATTATGAAGCGCTTTGCGAAGTCACCAGCCGCCCGGTTTTTGTGCAGACCAGCGGTGGACCAGACATTGAATTGACCGTCGATTTTCTGGTCAGGCTGGCGCGGGACTTTCCCAACTGTGCCTACATTAAAGAAGAATACGGAAACGTCCAGCAACGCATTATCGAGGAGGTCAAGTATCGACCTGATCCTATCAAGAGCATCATAACGGCCTCATTCGGCCGCAGCTGGCTCTATGAAATGCGTCTCGGCGTGGACGGTGTCATGACCGGCGGTGCCATGTACGGCGATATCTATGCAAGACTTTGGGAGCTGCAGCAGGCCAGTCGCGAAGACGAACTGCGCGACTGTTTCAGCAAATTGCTATTGATGCTGAACCTGGACAGCACCATTCCCGGCGTGCGCCTCTATGTGCTGCAAAAACGGGGCATTTTCAAAACCACCAAGTCACGGCGCGGTGAATACAGTTTCGCACCACACCAGGTAGCGGAAATTGAGTATCGGTTGGAGGGGCTCAAGCCTTATTTGAAGATCCCGATCTAGTCAGTCTCGATTCTTTACTTCCTTCGATTGGTCTAAGGGGGCTGCGATGTAAAATTTCTCTCGTTCCTCGAGAACATTTTCCACCTCCGCCCATCACATGCTTTAGTCTTTACTGGCTTCGATCAAAATCGGCCCGAAGCCAGAATTTGGCGGGTAAGACGGGGAACGGAGGCGCAGCGTATAAAGCGGGTGATGGTCGGAAGTCGTGATCTTTTTCCTGCGGTAGCAGGGAAAATCACGACTGCAGACCCTGAAACCCTGTTGGTCATCGAACCTCAGTCAACCCCGTGTGGTTCAAACCTGTTGCTGAATCAAGCAGTACGCGACATGATCTATCTGGAAATATTGCAGGGATTCCGATAAGTAAAACCATCGATGTCACCATTGCCAACTTCTGCATAGAACATCGAATCCCACTACTGTTCCTCGATAAAAATTTCCAGCCGTTTGTTGAACACACGGGGCTCATACCTGCTGTCGAAAGCAGAACAATGGCGTCCTAAGCTCTGGCAAGCTCCCGCAACCTCTTTGTCAAAGCATCAGGTCCCGGTCGCTTAACACAACGCTACTGGTGCGCTGTGCGATAGCAAACCAGAAAAACATACCCGAAACGGCCAGCAGAATGGCCAGGCCAAAAATCGATCCGCTTCGAAAACCTCCCGCCACAAAAATGAAAATCGCTAAACCATCACAAAACAGTGCGATCCCGACCAGGACACTGACTGCGCTGCGGCTGGCCGGTTCAAGTGGGAAGATATCCAGGTTCCGGGTCAATCGAGCGCTTTTGTCGGGGCTGCTATTGGGATTCATAGCCATCCGATGATTTCCTCGCCAACGCTCACGGGCCACTAAAATTCATCTATAGGCCTAACGATTCCCGCAGCTTGCGCATCTGCTCCTTGCGTTCTTCGGGAGTCAGCTCTTTGCCATGTTTGTCCGTCAATGCCGGCGGCGGCTGAATGGCGAAATCTTCACCTTGCATTACTCGCTGGCAAATCTGCTGGTAGTTGTATTCGAAAATCGGCAGCGCTACAGATTCCGGCTCGCTGGCCAGGACAAACCAGTCACTGGCCCTGCCAGCATGGTACACCGCTGGATGGCTCCAGCTGTGCTGAAGCTTCGGTGAAGGTGCCTGGCAGGCTTCCAGGTATGCTGCCCTGGCTGTCGGCAGGCCAAACAACTCCAGGCCACTTTCGCAAGCCTTGACCATGGAAGCTACCGTGGGAAGATAATCCGATGATTTGACCAGTTTTCGCGCAGCACGGGTTATCTGCTGCGGAGAAAATTCGGCCAGACAACTGAGCCAGTACTCTTTACCGATATTGATGCTGGCCAGATCTGGATAAGCCTTGTGGAACTGGTTGTGATAGGCGAACGCGAATTCGGAAAACACCTGATTGATGGCATCCACCAATCCTGGCTCGAAAACAGCTGCTGAATCTGCGTCCGCAGTGTGACTGCTTTGCCGGTAATCGACAGCGGGTGGGCTACCAGCGGCGGGCGTTGTCTGCCCAGCTGCGGTCTGTGAGTTGTCTGAGTTTTTCTTCAACGTTGTGCTGGTCTGCTCCAGCAGCTGATCGATGTTCTCCATGGCTCGATTCTACCTCGAGTGGTGCCTGAAGTCGCCTGGCCCAATCCTGTTTGATGTATTGCAGGAACACCGTGTTCCAGGATGAACGAACCTGTTGGCTGTCGCGCCAGTAAAGAATAAATTCCGGCACTTTGCGGCGGGCGTAGTCAGGATCGATCTCGGCCAGTTGCAGGATTTCAAAACAGGCCGGACTGGGCTGCCAGTCCGCAGATATAGCCCGGGGGGTATCGTCCCGGCCAAATGATGCATTGTATTTGTTCCATTGGCGCCGGATATGTTCGATGAACTTGGTATTCCAGGTACTGACCCGAATACCACGCTCTCGCCAGTACAAGACAAACTCCGGAACGGCGTCCTCGACAAAATCTTGCGGTATGCCAGCATTTACCAGTATTTCCAAGGCGTCCTGGCTGGGCTGCCAGTCATGGTGCATGGTGCTGGAAAGTTCCTTGGCTCCCTGTCGGGTTTGCTCTTCACGCCATCGCCTGCGCACGTGACTGAAAAAAGCATTGCCCCAGGAAAAACGCGCTTCACCCCGGTCACGCCAGTAACTGACGAATTCCGGCACCAGGCTGAGGGAAAACTCGTCCGGGATATTGTGGTGACGGCATTGCACCAGCCAATCTTCATCCGGTGTCCAGTCTGCAGTGATGGGGCTGGCGGAAACACCATGGCGAAACACATTGGCAGTGGAATGTTTTGCCGATGGAGGAACCGATCTAACGGCAGCGGTAGCGGAATCCTGAGCAGGACCGATTTTTTCATTCAAAGCGTAGAGATAACTATCATCGGCACTGGTGTCTGAGCGCCGTAAAAGCATACCCACGTTGCGCAGGCTGGCTTCTACCCGCCTGACGTCTGCGATCTTCCAGAATGGTAAGGCTGTCAGTAGCTCCTGGTCGGCGATTTCAACCCACTTGTAGTGGTCCTTCAGCTGACCCGGTCGGAGCGCGGTAAAGTCCATCAATGCCTGCAACAGGATCGCTTCCTCGAGGCCTATGGTAGCAGCCAGGGTCGGTGAGAAAACTAGGGGCCGTTCCGGCACCAGTTTGGAAGCCATTGAAAATTCTCGAAATAAGGGTTTTTATCAGTGGTGCCAGCCAAATGGCAGGTGAACCGTACCGGTTTGTGGCTACGTAGTATCCACCACCTGTTTTGGAAAGAGAATACCATGAATCCAACACGCCTAAGGAATCTCATTCTTATTCTGCCGTTGTTACTGTTGCTGACTTCCTGTAACAGCATTTCGGTCCAGGATTATGCTGCACAGCAGCCACCTCTCGTTATGGAGGAATTCTTCAAGGGTCAGTTAACTGCCCATGGTGTGGTTAAGAACTGGCGCGGTCTGGTGATCCGTAGCTTTAATGCCGACGTCAAGGCTTACTGGCAGGATGGTGTCGGTGTCCTTGAGGAAGACTTCCTGTTTGACGATGGCGAAAAACAAAGGCGGGTGTGGACTTTACGCCCCTCGACTGATGGAGGCTACCTCGGCACCGCCGGTGATGTGGTAGGCGAGGCGGAAGTTCAGGTTGCAGGAAACAGCGTCTTCCTGGACTACACCCTGATCATTCCCTGGGGTGATGGGTCGCTGAATATTCGAATCGACGACCGCATGTACCTGGTCGAACCTAACGTCATTATCAATGAATCTGCCATGTCGAAGTTCGGACTGCCGGTGGGTCAGATTCAACTGGTAATTCGAAAACTGGAAGCTCTCTCAGGCTGACCTATTTGTGCACTGGCAGGTTGCACAGTCACCAGGCCTGCACCAATAATTGGCAGGCCGTTCACGCTAATCTTCTTTCGTCTACCATTCAGGTTGAGAAGCCGTTAAGCTTTGGGTTGTGTAGACCAACCTGGCAGACATCGTTCCCATGCAGCCCCCAGAAAATGGACTGATCGCCTCATTCCTGGACGAAGAAAAGTTACCCGATTCTTTCGCTGAAATCATAGCCAGCTGGTACCAGCCCCTGGCGGCCCAATTGACCGACATGCATAAGAACCTGGGGCGCCCGCTGATAGTTGGCATAAACGGTGCACAGGGTACTGGTAAATCGACGTTAGCCAAGTTCTTATCCCTGATGTTGAAACAGCAACAACTTCGAGTAGCCAATCTTTCGCTTGACGATTTTTATCTGGACAGCAATCAACGTGGGCAGCTGGCCAGGGAAATACACCCACTGCTTGCCACCCGCGGAGTTCCGGGCACCCATGATCTCGAGCTGGCAGAACAAATACTGCAGGCGCTGGCAGATCCGCACAGTGACGAACAGATTCTGCTCCCTCGCTTCGATAAGGCCATCGATGAGCCCAAGCCGCAGTCAGAGTGGGATCCTATCGATCTGCCAGTGGATGTGGTGCTACTGGAAGGCTGGTTTGTGGGCTTGCAGCCACAAGTACAGGAATCACTCAATACGCCGGTCAATTCGCTTGAGACCGATGAAGATTCAAGTGGTACCTGGCGCCATTATGTCAACAAGCAGCTTTTCAGCTACCAGACGCTATTCCATCAGATCGACTACCTGGTCATGCTGAAACCGCCTTCGTTTGATTGCGTCTACCAGTGGCGTAGTCTGCAGGAACAGAAACTGGCGGCAAACGCGGGGTTGGCAGGCACCAAGGTAATGGATCAGCCTGCCCTGGATCGTTTCATCCAACACTTCGAGCGACTGACCCGTCACTGCCTTGAAAGTTTGCCAAACCAGTCGGATCTGGTGTTCTACCTGGATCCGGAACACCAGATCTTCAAAAGCCATCCACCTCTGCATTGAAGAGATGAGCCCTAGCGAAACCAACAACATCCACCATGCGGCCCCTCCTCTTCTGGTAGTAACTGACCTGGATGGAACTTTGCTTGACCATTTCAGCTACAGTTTTGACAAAGCCAGGGAGGCCCTGGGCAGGTTACAGGTATCGGGCATTCCCCTGGTTCCCAACACCAGCAAAACCAGTGCTGAACTCCGCCCGCTGCGCAAGGATCTGGCCACCAATGATCCTTTCATCGTGGAAAACGGCTCTGCCATTTTCCTGCCACGGGATAAATTCCCCATGCCGCCAGGAGGCTCGGCTTTCAGCCAGGATTATTATCTGGTGGAACTTGGCATGAACTACCAGGACATTATCGACCGCCTGACACCGCTTAAAGAGCGCTTTGTGTTTAGAGGGTTTAACGACATGGAGGCGAACGAAGTCAGGCAGTTGACCGGCCTTGGTGGGGATCAGGTTACGCAGGCCATGAAGCGCCGATTCAGCGAACCCTTGCTCTGGGAAGACAGCGAGTCCGCCCAGGAAGAATTCATTGCAGAACTCAATCAGGCAGATCTTCGCACCCTACAGGGAGGACGCTTCCTGCATGTGCTGGGCAATACCGACAAAGGCCAGGCACTGGACCGGCTGCGCATTCTCTATGCGCAGGTATTCGGCATTTCTTTTACTGTGATCGCGCTTGGAGACAGCGATAACGACGTCGCCATGCTGGAAGCGGCTGACTGGCCTGTCATTATTCGTTCACCAAGCCACGAATTACCCGAACTACATTGCGACAAAACCGTTACTGTCAGCGAGCACAACGGACCCGAGGGCTGGAACGAGTGCGTGCTGGCACTGTTGGACAAACATTTATCTGGAATAGGGGAATAATAAACATGGGCGACTTTTACCAGAATGGCGTGATAACGACCCTGCACAACCTGAGTCGCCGACCATTAAAGGACCTGGAAGACGACCTGGTGCAGTTTTCCTCACAACGTCCCATGTGTCTTATTTTGCCTTCACTTTTTTCGGAGCTGGAAGGCGCGGCACTACCCGGCATTATCGATCATCTGGTTGAAGTACCCTACCTGAATGAAGTGGTAATTGGCCTGGATCGCGCAGACGAGCAAGAGTACCGACATGCTATCAAGTTCTTTTCACGCTTGCCTCAACGACATCGGATTCTGTGGAACGACGGTCCGCGGCTCAAGGAGATAGACGCATTGCTGCAGAACAGGGGACTGGCTCCCAAGGAGCTGGGCAAAGGGCGAAATGTCTGGTATTGCCTGGGTTATGTCCTGTCAGCCAGCCGCAGCGAGGCCATCGCCCTGCATGATTGCGACATCGTCACTTATGACCGCGAATTGCTAGCCAGGCTTATCTATCCTGTTGCCAATCCCAGCTTCAGCTACGATTTCTGTAAGGGCTATTACGCTCGAGTAGCAGACGGCAGCATCAACGGCCGGGTTTGCCGTCTGCTGGTTACCCCCTTGATCCGCGCCTTGAAAAATATGTTTGGACCGATGGAATACCTGGATTACATGGATAGCTTTCGCTATCCACTGGCCGGTGAATTTTCCTTTCGTCGGGATGTAATCCAGGATATTCGTATACCGTCAGACTGGGGTCTGGAAATCGGAGTGCTCTCAGAGATGGAGCGCAATTATGCAACCAATCACATTTGCCAGGTGGATATAGCTGACGCCTATGACCATAAACATCAGGACCTTTCCCTGGATGACGCAACAGCCGGCTTGTCACGGATGTCCATTGACATCTCCAAGGCGCTGTTCAGGAAACTGGCAACTTACGGTGTGGTCATGTCCAGCGAAACTTTCAGGACCCTGAAGGCCAACTATTTCCGCATCGCGCTGGATTTTGTCGATACTTATCGCAACGATGCGGTCATCAACGGCCTTGTCCTGGATATACACAAAGAAGAGCAGGCAGTTGAGCTGTTTGCTCAGAACATCGTGACAGCGGGTGAACGGTTCCTGGACAATCCGATGGAAACCCCTTTCATTCCCAGCTGGAACCGCGTTCGCAGTGCCGTTCCGGATATATTCGAACGCATTCATCGTGCGGTAAAAGAAGACAACCATGAATTTTCTTGCTAGCGCCACACCAATAAGCAGCTATGTAGAAAAATGAATAACCCAGTATTACAGGCACTACAACACCGGGTATTGAGCCACCTGAAGACGATCTACCCAGACGCCAACCATAGCAAGCTTACCCTGGAATGCCTGCGACTGATGAATCTGGACAAGGAAGTGCCAAACCCGGGCCACCAGCCCGGTCACTGGGATCAGAGTGATACCTTTGCTATCGTCTACGGCGACACCTTCATCGAGCCTCCACAACATCCTCTGCATGTTCTCAGGCGCTTTCTTGATGAACACCTTGTCGACAGTATCAACTCGGTACACATCCTGCCGTTTTTCCCCTGGAGCAGTGACGACGGCTTTGCCGTTATCAACAACAAACAGGTGAACGAAAGTCTGGGTGACTGGCAGGACATCAAAGATATCTCCGACCAGTATCGCCTGATGGCAGATGTGGTCATCAATCATTGCTCGCCAGAGAATGAATGGTTTAAAAATTTTATAGAATGCAAGGATCCGGGCAAGGACTATTTTTTTACCGCCTCACCGAATGACGACCTTTCCCAGGTTGTCAGACCTCGCACCAGCGAGCTTCTCAGAAAGGTTCAAACTCAAGATGGAGAGCAACATGTCTGGTGCACGTTTGGACACGACCAGGTGGATTTCGATTTTTCCAACCCGGAAGTGCTGCTGGAATTCATCAAGATCCTGCGCCTATACCTGGACCAGGGAATTACGGTCTTTCGCCTCGATGCAGTGGCTTTCATCTGGAAAGAAGTTGGCACGGACTGCCTCAACCTGCCACAAACTCATGAGATTGTCCGTCTATTGCGCGCCCTGCTGGAACATGCTGAACCCGGCGCCATTATCATCACGGAAACCAATATTCCAAAACGTGAAAACCTGACCTACTTCGGCAATGCCAACGAAGCCCATGGCATCTATAACTTTTCGCTTCCACCACTGCTGCTCTACACCCTCCTGGCAGGCGATTGCAGTCACCTTAAATCCTGGATGATGACCATGCCACCTGCCCAGCTGGGAACATTCTATTTCAACTTCATCGCCTCCCATGACGGCATTGGCCTGCGGCCGGCGGAAGGATTGCTGGACAATACTGAAATCGAATCATTATTGAACACCATGCTGCGCTTCGGCGGCGAAATCTCCTGGCGCGCCCTGTCCGGTATCGAGAAGCGCCCTTATGAAATCAATATCAGTCTGATCGACGCACTCAAAGGAACGCTGGAAGGCGAAGACAATTTCCAGTTCCAGCGCTTTATCTGCGCCCATGCCATCATGCTCGCGCTGGAAGGAATTCCCGCTTTTTATATCCACAGCCTGTTGGCCACCGAGAACGACCAGGCCCGTTACGAACGCACCGGTCACAAACGACATCTCAATCGCTACCAATGGTCCTACCAGGAACTGAAAAAACTGTTGGCTGACCCCGAATCCCGCCATTCGCGGATACTTGACGAGCTGAAGCGGTTAATCAGAATCCGTTCTCAGCAGCCGGCTTTCCATCCCAATGCCACGCAGTTTACTCTGCACATGGGACGATGGATTTTTGCTTTCTGGCGCCAAAGTATGCAACGTGAGCAAAGTATTTTTTGCCTCAACAACATCAGCAACAAGCCACGGTCAGTAGATTTGGCAGAGATAAACCTGATTGATACGGAGAACTGGGGAGATCTGGTCAGTGGCAAAATGCTGGACACACACCTCGATATCATCGAACTGCAGCCCTATCAGTCAGTCTGGCTGACCAATCGAATGCCTTTAACCTGACAAATCAGTTCTGCAAGACGGTTACTTCCGGTAATTCAATTGTCATATTCCAGCGTAGCGTAGACCTTGCTCCTATTCGTTATCTAAGTCACTCGCGGCCCATGGTGTAAATCGGCTTAAAACAGCCGTAAATCAAGCGACCAGGATCAAAAGGAATTTCACCGGAATACTCTAGAGCCTCGTCTTCATGCATTTTGGCTTCCGATGCGTAGAAACTTTCCCTGTCCGGCCAGACCTGCCAGGAAACAACAGTTTTCTCACCTGGTTTAGCTGCCACAGCAAGGTGAAAATCAGTTTGTTTGCCTTGGGGCACTAAATCCTCCCAGCTGTCGACTATTTCCAGACACCCGTATTGTTTGAATATTCCTGCGCTCATCTCAGCCCATTCACGATAAGCGTCCATCTTTTCTTCAGGAACTGGTATCACAAGTACGGCTATATACATTGCTGACACTCCAATTGCGGATTCTTACAACCTCAATGCGGCTTACTGCCTGTCGGTCAAACGACCTGCACCGCCAAGCTCGTAATAAACAAGTGGTACAAAATCCGCAGCCGTCCAGCCCGCTTCCTGACCCCATTTAGCGTCGTAAGCAGCCGTTGGTCTTGCCGCCATGACTTCATCCAGATGATTGCCATCCTTGATCAGATTGTAAACAGTGTTCTGTATGTCGAGGATCATGTCCAGAAATTCCTGCATTTCTACAACACCAACCACTTCAAGTCCATGCCCTGGAATGACCTTGGTGTTTGGTCCGGCCATCGCGATAGCTTTATCAAGTGCGGCGATGGTTCCCCGCAACGTTCCGCCATTGTACTTATCGATGATCGGATAACTTGTTGTCCTGAATACATCGCCCAGGAGCAGTCAGTCATTCCGTGTTACCCAAGTTTAATGCTGTCGGGTTTGGGATTTAAAATTTACCATCATTCAGTCAGAACAATTTACACAACGGAGTGCTATTGGATTTATAGCCAGCCGTCCGATGGCAATTTCTTCTCCACAAGAAGCACAATACCCAAACTCGTCATTTTCTATACGAAGCAAGGCAGCCTTGATCTGTAGAAGTTCCTGCTTTCTGCGACGCTCCGCTTCCAAGGCCATTTGTTGCCCCTGTAAAGCATCCATTCGAGATAACCTGCCCACGCTGCTTTGATCGAGGACAACAGTCTCTGTTGAACTTTTCGAGATTGAATCCAACTCTACAAGTTCAGCCTGCATTTCCAGCAATCTGCCTTTGAATATTTCTACATCAACGTGAGTCATTCTAAATGGATTAGCTTAGGTGCTTTGCGAACAGAAAATAGCACGAAAATGAGAGTCTTACCGGGTTCAGCCCGTTGTTTGTTATAGGCTGGCATCTTTAAGTCAATTAATACCAGGCCTGATACGGATTGACCATTCATACCCTAGACTGGAGTGCCCTTCATTCGCTGAAAATACGGCAACACAACATTTATCCAAGAAAAAGGATAACCTGCTTTGCAAAACAGTTCGGGAGGTATGCGATGTTGGATGGTTTGATGATATTCGGGTAATTTGGACCAATGCATGGACTGCTTGCAATGGTGAGCGGTGTGATACCCTAAATTCCCGGTGAAAAGGTTGTATACAGGATCAATGATATTATTCGACGCCTGGTAAGGGTCTTGAGTGTCCAAGCCGCTGTGGTGATCATAGGTGGCTAAAAAGACCAGCATAAGCCCGCAGACCATAGGTATGAGATACACCATGAGTGCATTCACCCAATTGAAGTAGAAGAGTAATGCCAATAATCCGAGGCTCAACAGAGCCATTGGGATAAAGACCTTCAAGTGCTTGGAATACCGTAATCCTGATTTCCAAGTACGAGGATAAGTTGTCAAAACCCCTACTACGATGTACTTCAACCTCCCCATCCGGCGACCCTTAGAATCTTTCCAAGCGGATTCATCTTTAGTCTGATCCAAGAAGTGCTGGTGGTGCCCAACCACATGATGCAGGATCCACGCATGACTGCTAATGCCTACATGAAAAAAATGGGACAATTCCAGTAATCGATTAAGCCAAGCGTACTTAAATACCATGCAATGCTGATGATGATGACTCCATGCTCCAATATTAGCTTTAGGAATCAACCCGATTACTATCCAAATGGAAAGAACCCACAAAGAATCAACCCACAAATAGAACCCAAAATCTAGCAGTGAAAGTGAGAGAACTACTAACACTGGAATCTTATCTTCTTTAAAACGGAAGATACTCATATATACAACAACCTTATTTTGCAAAAGCAGTAGGTGAGATATTAGTCGGTAACTCGCTAGAGAACATAGCCGGGATTCTTCATTACTCTTGTTTACATCATAGAATTCTAGTTAATTGCCACTTCGAAATGTATTAAACTGACAAAGCTCTGCTTTCTGCCGATTCTGTTGAAAAACTATTTTCATGGTGCTGTAACAAGCAAAATTTGAATAATATGTACAGGAGAGCATTGTTTTTGACAGCTGATCCTTCAAAAAATAAAACCAGGGCACTCTCGTTAACATACTTTTCCTGGCGAAATAGTTTTTCAACAGAATCTGCCAACAGCAGACTCTATACGGCCTTCTTAACTCTAATTTTCTTATCATCCAGCATACTGCCGTTAAGCTGTTTCATTGCTGCTTTGGCTTCACCAGCTTTAGGCATCTCAACAAAGGCGAACCCCTTAGATCCGCCTGACTTCTTATCCAGTACTAGGTTTGTGGACTGAACCCCGCCGTGGGCTTCAAAGGCAGCTTGAAGATGTGACTCTGTTGTCGTCCTTGATAGATTCCTGACTAATAGCTTCATAGAGACTTCTTTCCAGTTCGCAATTGCGGCAATATGTTTGAGATTTACTACTCAATCTGAGCCCGAGTATTCCAATCAACTAACAAGGTGAAAATCTGCGCACCCTGCAAAAAGACGTCTTCTGTATGATGGCTCTCGGCCAAGGGCTGCCGTTAAAATTTAACCCCCAAAGTGAAATGCTGCTTCACTCAAGATATTTCAATTATGTGCTGGCTATCTCGATTCTGGGTCATTGTATTGCCAATTACTACAAATAAGTTCAAAACTTCATAAGCTATTGTTATTGGCGTGAGAATCTTGTGCGCTTTCCAATTATCCAAGATTTCCCTATGAAGAGCGCAATTAGTTCAAAAATACCGTATTATAAAGACTTCAATCCTAGAATTGTGTAGAGGAGAATACGAGTGGCTAAGCCTAATTATAATTTCGAAAAGCGCCAGAAAGAATTAGCCAAAAAGAAAAAGAAGGAAGAAAAGCGCTTGCGAAAGGCGGGGGTAGACGATAGTCAAATGCAGGACGTTCAACCTGTATCAGGAAACGATGATAAAGCGGTTGCAACCGGCGACTTATAGAAAACCAGTCAAAGTCAATTAATATTTAATACACAAAGGAAAGCACGATATGACTACAGGTACAGTAAAGTGGTTCAATGCAGACAAAGGTTTCGGTTTCATTACGCCAGATGATGGTGGCAAAGATTTATTTGTTCATCATTCGGAAATACAAAGTGGCGGTGGATATGCAAGTCTCAATGATGGTCAGAAGGTAGAATTCGAAGTTGGGCAAGGCCAGAAAGGGCCGTGTGCTAATAAGGTTGTGCCTCTCTAACTCCCCAATTCGAGTGGTTTGAGCAATCATCAACACATGGAGTAGATGGTTCGATGTCAGCTGCTCCTTTAACAAGGGTTCCGATAATACCCTTTACCGGAAAATAACACCCTTTACCGGAAAGTAGTGACGGGCAACCATCAGCCAGGAGCCGACATTCATTTTAGATTTCTAATGTGGAATCCAATATTTTGATGCCACAGTCGCCTAATATGTTTCCTTAGCACTGCTGTCCGGGTAAATCTGATATTCAAATTTTGATTCCACGTAGTCCACGAAATCACTTGAACAATTGATTCGAATCCCTGGCCACAAATTTTTAGCAATTGGCAGAATTAGCCAGGAGTTAACCAGTGATCTCACGCACACCAGATCTTCCGCATCGAACTCGCTCGCTCTAGCCTTTTGAGAAAGGAATTTGTCTATGACTAGCACCCCGTGACTTATCCGAACTTCTCATGACAAAGTATAAATAAATCAGGTTACGCCTGTCCGGGAAAGATTTTGAATAGCAACTTCATCATAACCCAGTTCCTGCAAGATGTCGTCGGTATCCGCGCCCAGACCGGGTGCGGGCTGGTTGGGGATAGGATCAGTCATACGCACAGGGCTTTGCAGATTTTTAAGGTCCTTGCGATTTGGATGCACAGTGGTGACAACACCATCTCGATCCAGCAAAAAGGGATTCTCCAGGGCGTCCGCAATGCCATAGACCGGCGCGCAGGGTACAATACCGCCCAGTACATTCATCCAATACTCTGTTGTCTTTGCCGATAAATGAGTATCGAGCTTTTGCGTTAACAAGTCCCGATTTTCCCGCCGGGATTGCCCTGTCAGGAACTCTTCTTGTTCCGCCAATTCTTGAGCACCAATGCGTTCACAAAAAATTTCCCAAAATCGGTCCGTTTGTGCCATGACAAACAGCCAGCCATCACTGGTCTTGAATAATTGCGAAGGGGTTACGCTCGGATGAGCCGAGCGTGGAGCACGAGAAGTCGCGACACCGTCGTTAAGATACCAGGCACCGACATAGTTCAACTGATGCGCCGCCACATCGAACAAGGCGACGTCAATATCACGGCCCTCACCGGTCTCACGCGCTTTCATAATAGACGATACCAAGGCGAGGCAAGTGGTGAGTCCGCTCAAGTGATCGATAAGTGACAGACCCATGCGCGCAGGTGGCCCGTCTGGTTCGCCGGACATGTAGAGATAGCCAGTTTCTGCTTGCATTAGATAATCAAAGCCGGGCCAGTCCCGCCGCGGTCCGTCGCGACCGTAAGCGGATATCAGGCCACAAACAATTTTCGGATTGTGGTGTTTAAGCTGATCATAGGTAAGGCCTAGTTTTTCCGGCTGATCGCCACGCAGATTACAAAGCAATGCGTCTGCCGTTCGCACAAGTTTTCCAAAAACTTCTCTACCCTTCTCGGCCTTGAGGTCAAGGGTCATCGAGCGTTTATTGCGGTTAAACGCCTGAAAAGACAAGCTGTCCAGCTTACCTAAACCGCCCTCCGGGCCCATCTGACGAATCGGGTCACCTTCCTGTGTACGGTTTTCGATCTTTATAACTTCAGCGCCTAAATCAGCCAGTTGTAATGTACCGTAGGGACCCGCTGCGTAATGTTCTATCGCGAGGATGCGGACTCCTTCCAAAGGCAACATCAGGTCAGATTCCGCGGGACTGATTGATTTGAAATAATTGTTTGTTGCATTTCCATGGGAATATTAGTGTTGCCACGAATATTGTAAATATGAACTTTCAAGGGACGTTCCATTTCAGCCAAAGCGGTAGTTTTTATAAAGCCCACTTGCCACAGCTAGTAAAGTTTCGCCGTATCTCCACCATCTGTAACAAGAACAGAACCATTCACAAAACTCGCAGCATCAGAACTTAGCCAAGCTACAGCCTCTGTCACTTCCTTGGGTGCTCCAATGCGGTTCTGAGCAGAGTATCGGCTGGTAATCGTTCTCATTAGATCAGGCTCTTCCTCAATGTATGGATCAACCATTTCTGAATGAGTAAATCCAGGTGAAACGGCATTGACTCTAATTCCATCCTGGCCATAATCAACAGCAGCCGACTTGGACAGACCAATAACGGCATGCTTACTTGTTGCATAAGGCGCGTGACCAACATCACTCGGCTTGTTTCCCTTATTTTTATAAATCATTGATGGTACCTAGTTTAAATTCGCACAGAAATGATGGCTGATTGCTGCCATGAGCGGTCATTCATCCAAGATTTCCAATTGGTCAATTTGCTATGCGATGTGCCGCAAGAGTTTAAAACTGTCACTCGTGCGTTCTCAACCCAAGCTGCTGACACAAATTCTTTGGATACAATAGTCTTACCTATTGGTGCTACTGATATGCCCGCCAGCTTGAGATGCTGGACTCCGAACGGAATACCAATAATTGTTAAGAACCAAAACAGTGCGCAGCACAAGTGTCCGATTGCTAGCCAAAGCCCAGCAAGTATGAACCAAATGATATTACCAACTAAACCAAAACTACCAGTACCAAAGTCATTCCTAAGGGTGAGTTTGTATCTGTCAACTGCTTCATTTCCAAAAGGGGAGAATGACAATTTCCCTATTACAAAGCAGGCCCTACTCCAAGGAATCCCCGCAATACTGACAAATGCAAGTACACCAACAAGCCACCATCCTAGCCCCATTACCGCGCCACCTAATATGAACCAAACTAGGTTAGCAATAGTTCTCATCACGGTTTCACTCTATCATCTTTGAGCGCAAGCAAATGTTGATTGTACACTGAAACGACATCCCCGTTTCTAATCGCAGCTTCCGGCAGCCAATAGCCGACATCACAGTGTAGTAGAACTATCAACGGTTTCCTCTGATTCTGCTTTGCGGAGAGAGCTCCAGAGCGGTCTTAGAACCAGTCGAGCAAACATGTAGCCGGCTAGCTGCTACTATTTCAATTGGCCGCAGCATCTTAATGAATTGGCTGTATAAAAAGACATGGTTTTAGTTCACCATGTACTTGCATAGCCACGATCCCTATTATTTGCGCATATTTATGAAATGAAATAGTGTTCCAATACGATATGTACCAAACCATCAATCTCGAAAGGGAAGTCGCAAGTGATTAGTAATTACAAGAAGAGATCATTCATGAAAAGACTTACTTTGTTTGCAGTAATCTTATTATATGTCCCTCTAATCGAGGCACAGAACCCTTTACGGGACAACGATTCGTCAGCGACGCCCGCGGCTGCCCGGGAGGTCACCGAGAGGACGCCCCGCTTCCGATCCGCCAAGGCCATCAGTTCGATCTGCGGAGTCGGCGAAGCGCCTCAGGGATTTCCAGGATTCAAACCGATACCGGGAAGAGAGGTTGGCGAGATGCCACCCCAATTCGCACAGATGCTGTCAGTAGGTGCCGACAGGCCGATGGTTGAAACGGATGTCGATCGGGTCGCACCCGGCTATACATTAATAGAGCCTTTCACCGAGAAGAACAGCTTGCTGATAAACAACAACCGGGAGATTGTAGCGGTCCTCGAGAATAACCATCCTCCGATGCTGACAGAAATACTACCGAACGGTCACAGAATCGTCGAAAGCAATCGCTACTCCGACCGATTCACCGAGGCCGGTGGCTACACGGGTTGCCTTGAAGAGTACGACGAGCATGGCAACCTGCTCTGGCAGCTCAATCTCTCCTCCGATGAGTACACGGCACACCACGATTTTGTGATCCTGCCGAACGGCAACATCCTTACGATTACCTGGGAAAGCGTCACGACCGACGAGGCCATAGCACAGGGGCGCGATCCGGAAACGGTGCCCGAAGACGGTGACTTCTGGTACGACGGCGTTATTGAGATCGACCCTTACAGTGCCGAGATCGTCTGGGAGTGGAGCGTACGCCACCACATGATCCAGGAGTTCGACCCCGCCAGAGAGAACTACGGTGTCGTCGCGGATCACCCGGAGCTCTGGGACATCAACAAGTTCGTTCCCAGCTTCGTCACAGGTAGTGTTACTGCCGACTGGGCTCACTTCAACGCGATTGATTACAACGCAGAACTCGATCAGATCCTGCTGTCGTCGAACTTTCATGGCGAGTTCTACATCATCGATCACAGCACGACGCCGTACGAAGCGGCCGGTCACAAAGGCGGCCGCTACGGTAAAGGGGGCGATATCGTGTACCGCTGGGGAAACCCGGCCAACTACAATCGCGGCTCGAAAGAAGACCGTCAGCTTTGGGGTCAACACGATGTTCAGTGGATCCGGGAGGGCTTGAACGGCGCCGGTAATATTCTGATGTTTAACAACGGCGGCGCCGATCGTCCCTGGTCGACTGTTGTAGAGATTGCTCCGCCGATGAATCCGGACGGCACATACGCACTTAATGACAGCGAGGCGTATGGCCCGACCGACCTGGTGTGGACCTATGATCCCGAACCACCGGAGAAATTCTTCTCATTCTTCGTATCCGGGGTGCAGCGTCTACCGAACGGCAATACGCTCATCAACCAGGGCGCCGGCGCAAAAGTCCGAGAGGTGACCGCGGACGGCGACATCGTCTGGGAGTACCGGTACACAGACTATGATGTACCGCCTGACGGCATGTTTCGCGCGAACAAGTATCCGCCGGATCATCCCGGTGTACTGGAGATCATTACTGCACAGCAGCAACAGTAACACGAAGCGTGGACAAGCAGGGAGCCCAAACTGAATGGCTTTAGCGTGCATGGCGGCGAAAGTCATTACCACCGCTAGATGGCCGCTAGCAGCCTTTCCACTACAAAAAAATCTCCTTCGTCTTCGTACTGGTTACTGGAGAAAGATTACAGCTTGCATGTCACTGTGCTGGACAATGCTTTACCTCAGGGATACCCTCTATTTTTCTTATAAACTAATCGGTACAAACAATGAAAACAAGAATCGTGTGGCTGGCACTCGTGCTTACAGTCAGCGGGTGTGGGGATAGGGGGGCAACAGACGTGGCTGATGGGCAGTTAACGGCAGACGTGGAAACTAATTCTGAATCCTCGAACAATGTAGCCGAGACACCTCCGCGCGACATTGGCCGATTGGGTGCCGACCGGGGATTGATCAGCAGGACGGATGCAGCAACGCCCGGCTACGTCTTTTACAACCCGCTGAATTCAGATACGACCTATCTTGTAGACCTTGACGGCCAGGTCGTACACACCTGGACCAGCGAATTGGGAACATCCGGTGGTATCTATCTGCTGGATGACGGCACTCTCCTTCGTGCCGGTGTCGACGCCGAAGCGCCGGTCTTCGGGGGCGGTGGCCAGGGTGGCTGGTTTCAGAAGCTGGACTGGAACGGAGAAGTCTTCTGGGAGTTTCATTTCGCGAACGAAAACTTTCGACCGCATCACGATTTCGCGCTGAAGCCCAACGGCAATATACTCGCAATCGCCTGGGAGGCGAAAACGGTCGACGAGGTGGTTGCTCTAGGGCGCAACCCGGAAGAAATACCTGCTGCCGGTATGTGGCCTGACTGGATAGTCGAACTAAGGCCCGTTGGCACCAACGACGCCGAAATTGTCTGGCAGTGGCATCTGTGGGACCACGTCATCCAGGACTTCGATGAGACCAGGGACAACTATGATGTCGTCGTCGATCACCCGGAACTACTCGACATCAATGTGGGTCACCTTCCCGAGCCGATCACGGAAGAAGAGTTTGAGCAGCAGCGTGCGATCGGGATGGCCCCCAGTAATGCCACGATGAACAACAGGGGATCCGATCTTTATCACGTCAACGCGATCAATTACCACCCAGAGCTGCAGCTCATAGCACTCAGTCTCCCCGGCATCAACGAAATTCTGGTCATAGATAACAGCACGACCACGGAGGAGGCAGCCGGCCATAGCGGCGGTCGCTGGGGTAAGGGAGGTGACATACTCTATCGCTGGGGAAATCCTGCCAATTATCGCCGGGGACAAGAAGAAGACCAGCGTCTCGGTGGCCAGCATGACGTCAGCTGGGTGACCGGCGATTCACCGCAGGATGTTCGACTACTGGTGTACAACAACAACGTACCAGGAGCCGAACCCCCGCAGTCAGCTGTCTACGAACTCGCGTTGCCACTGACCGAAACCGGATTCGAACTGGAAGAAAACGCCGCGTTCGGACCAGCGGAACCCGCCTGGCAATACACGACGGACGACCCAATGGATTTCTTCAGTCCTTTTATTTCCGGTGCGCAGAGGCTCCCAAATGGCAACACGCTCGTGACCGAGGGTGCTTCCGGGCGCTTCTTCGAGGTTGATCGCGACGGTAACGTCTTGTGGAACTACATGGATCCCTTTTCTGGCGATATGAAAAACGCCGACGGCACGACCCCGCAACCGGTTGGTCCATTTATCCATGGGACATTCCGGTCGACGCACGTACCGGCCGACCATCCGGCACTTGCCGGCAAGAACTTGCAGCCACTCGATCCGCAGCCGCCGTTTTATCAGCCACCTGCACCGGCGGACTAACGGAAATGCACGACGAACCGCTGGTGAAATATCCCGGCTAGTCGCCGTGCAGCGACTTGCCGGCGGCGGCCATCGCGTCTTCCGACAAGCCGCCTTGCTGCGACAGCATCCCTGAAATCAGCGCCCTTGTTTCCTCACGGCTGTTGATGCGCGGGAACTCCGCATCAGGGACAGGCTTGCCGAGGAATTCGCACAACGGCCCCCAGCCTTCCTTGACTTCGTAGACCAGCAGGCGACCAGCGGGAACCTTTTCTATAATCTCGGCATTACGCTTTTCGAAGTAGGACACCATGTAGTCCTTGTCGCGCATCCTGTTGTCGACCGTGTCGAACACGATGCGCTGCATCAGCTCGCCGAACGGGCTGCCTTTGATGCCATCGACCAGCATCTGTGACATGATGGTTTCGTTGCACGACTCCCACCAGCGAACCGGATCACGAGTTGTCAGGATGATCTTGGCGTCGGGATAGTAGTCGGCAAGCGCCTCCCAGAAGGTGCAGCCCGGATAGTCGACGGAGCCACCGAAACCGTCGAAAATCTTGTCCCAGTCGGCGTTACCCTTCGCCGCTTCGATCCAGTCTTTGCCTCGTGGCGGGTCCTGCAGGACTTCCGTCATGTGGTAGCAGCGCCCCATACCGAGTTGTTCGAGCGCTACCTTCAGCGATGCCGTGCCGGTTCGTCCGAGACCCGCGCCAATGATATTCAGTGCCATTGTCTGCTCCCTGGTTTCAATTTGTTGTTGTTAGTTCGGGAACCTGGTCCCGTGTGCCGCCTGGCTGGGCACTTATACTGGACGGAATATACTGCAGAATCAAACATTTTTCGTGGCTGGCGACGGTACAGCAACGATAAACCAGCCCAACAGGTAAACAAGCAGTACAGCAATACCGGCGGCACCCATGATCAGTGTGATATTGCTGATAGTGCCGTCGTACAGCAGGCTGCCGATCATGGCGCTGGTCGCCTGCGCGACGCCCTGTAAGGTGCCTATAATGGACGATGCGACACCTGCAATCTTCGGTACAGGTTCCAGGGCGATGGCCATCGCATTCGGCATCAAAAATCCGACGCCGAACATGTAGAGGCAGGCATTCCCCCAGATCCACCAGAAATCTGCGTTGCCCAGCCAGTACATCCAAAGCATCTGCGCGCCTGCGATGGCTACGATGAGCGCGCCGATCCCGGTCACCTGCAGAGGCTTGAGCCGCAACAGCAGACGCCCATTCAACATCGAGCCTGCAAACATCGCAACGCCACACAGCGCAAAGATGAAACCGAAGACCCGCACCGGGTAGTCGTAAATCTCGAGGATCAGTGCGGCGGAGCCACTGATCAGTACCATGAAGCCTGCCGCCGTCAACATGATGAGCAATGTGCCAAACCGCGACTGACGATGCGAAAAGAACTCGCGTATGCTCAGCCAGAACTGGCGTCCGATACTGTGCTCGCGAGACGGTACGTGCGTCTCCCGCAACGATGTGCGGATAAGCACTAAAGTGAGGAGTCCGATTGCGGCGAGTGCATAGAGCGGCGATCGCCATCCCCATCCGTCGGTCAGGTAGGCGCCGATCATCGGCGCAAGCATTGGGCCGACCGTGAAAATCATGATCATCAGCGACATCAGCCGTGCGGCCTGCACGCCGCTGGCTACATCCCGCACCATTGCGCGTGCGAGGACCATCCCGGTTGCAGACCCGACTCCTTGAAGGAAACGCGCGACCAGCAGGGCAGTCATGCTGTCGCTGACTGATGCCACAATGCCGCACAGTGTAAACAGACCAACGCCGGCATACAGGATCGGCATGCGGCCGTAGTGATCGGACAGCAACCCCGCCGGTAGCTGGCCAACAGCCATGCCAGCCATGAACAGACCAATGATCTGCTGGCCCAGCGACATGGTCGTCGCGAGGTCAGCGACCATCGCGGGAATGGCGGGTAGGCTGATGGCGATCGCCACAGCCGTCAGACCCGTCAGCAATCCGAGCACGGCCACGAACATGGGGTTGCCGGCAAATTCCTTAGTCATATTGTTCTCGTTTTCCGGAAGCGAAAAGCCCGCTGATCGTATCTCGAAACGGTAGTGCTGCGAAGCGGCAACCTCGACAGCTACTGGCAGGCCTGCGATTAATGTTTGTCCCAAACGTCTTATGCTGATTTAACCGGGTGAATGGGGCCGAGATTTGATGATCGAATAGTTCAAATCCATGTCTCGGAATCAGTTTCATGATTTGAGCGATTACCGTATTATTATGACGTGCCGTGACCCGACTATTCTTTTTTCGATCAATGAGTTGTAAAAAACCCATCGTCATAAAATCAAGGGGTCATCACGCCTACTTTTTTACGTGTTAACGGGACAGTAATAGAAATTTAGCTATTGTTCAACGTGGATAATCCGAGAGGAAAATACGAAATGCGGCACAAAATCCAATCGCGACCGTTGTTGGCTCTGATTTTTGCATGCCTCTTGCCATCCGGTCCGATAGTGGGGCAAACGCTCGAAGAGGTGGTGGTCACAGCGCAAAGACGCGCCGAAAGTGCACAGGACGTACCGATCGCAATCTCGGCGTTCGATTCGACTACCCTCGATCGGAGCCAGATCGAGAATGTTGACGACCTGGCTGACTTAGTGCCGAACCTGCAGTTTGGTACATTTTCAAGTACCGCTACTGCCGCAATTCGTGGCATCGGCTACACGAATACAACCGCCGGCGGCGATCCCGGCGTTGCATTGCACCTCGACGGAGTCTACATTGCCCGACCGATTGCCACGGTGTTCCGGCTGTGGGATCTTGAACGAATGGAGGTGCTCAGGGGGCCACAGGGCACTCTTTACGGGCGTAACACGACTGGAGGCTCGATCAACTTCATCTCGCGACAGCCGGGCGATACGTTTGGTGGTGAGTTCGACGTAAGCTACGGCGCCTTCGATCACCGCCAGGTCCGCGGCGTCGTCAATCTCCCGTTTTCGGACAGTGTCGCGGGGCGTTTTGGCATCGCAGTGGACAAGGCAGACGGCTACCAGGAGAACGCGTTTCCGGGAGGAACTGAAAGTGGCGACCGGGATTCGGTGACCCTTCGCGGTCAGCTGCGGATCGATGTCAGCGACAATGTCGATATCAACCTTGGACTTTATCATGCGGACGTCGGTGGCGTTGGCTTAACCACCGAGACTCGATTTCCATACTCGACCAACCCGGCAAAGAACTGGGTCGGTGTGCCACCGCCCTTCGTGAACACGATTTTCAGTGACGCATTCCTCACAAGGCCCGATATCGCGGCGATACTCGGGCCGCGCGGCATCAGTACCGCAGACGATGTGCGTGACGCGCTGGGCTTGCAGCCGGGTGCCTTGCTGAGCCCGTCTAATCCGAACTTCGCTGGCCTGACCAATGACCTGCGGGCCAATCGAGTTTCCAAAAACACGCGGGAGTCGAATGACCAGGAGTTCACCGCAGGTACTGCGACTCTGACCTGGGACACCGACATTGGCACAGTGAAATGGACGTCAGCCTACGTAGAAACCTCGTTTGACAACTTAATCGACATCGACGGCAGTGAACGGCAGCTCATGGATCTATTGATCGACGAAGAGCAGGAACAATATTCGACAGAAGTCACCTTATCTTCCAACAGTAATGGCAACACACAGTGGATCGTCGGTGCCAACTACTTTTCGGAAGAGGCGACGCGTTTTTCAACAATTTTTGCAGACGATTTCGATCGCGCTGCCATTCTATTCGGGCGTGACGCCGGGTTTCGGGTCGGCGGCGACGTCGAGGCGGAATCCAGCGCAGTGTTCGGCCAGGTTTCATTCGGTCTTGCCGACACTCTCAGCCTGACCGTCGGCGGGCGCATGAGTTGGGACAGCAAAGACGCAGTAATAAATCTGTTCAGCCCGTTCCCGGCGTTCAACTTCATGACACTCGTGTCCGACGTACCGGTCGGCGATTCCTGGAACGAACCGACAGGCAAGGTCACGCTCGACTGGATGCCGCAAGACGACCTGTTGCTCTATACATCCTTCGCTCACGGCTATAAATCCGGGGGCATCAACCTTAACGGCAATCCGGCCACCGATGCGGTTTACGATCCCGAGTTCAATGATGTTTTCGAGGTAGGCGTCAAATCACAGATCTCCGACCGCTTCCGGATCAACGCGGCGGCGTTCCACAACGACTATACTGACATCCAGGTCCAAACCTTCGGCGCCGCGGGAGCCGAGCTCCGCAATGCCGCCGAGGCGACAATAACCGGACTCGAAGTCGAAGGTCTGCTGTTACTGACTGACAGCTTCGAACTGAATTTTGCGCTTGGCATGCTGGATGCCGAGTTCGACTCCTTCATTTTCGCACCCCCGGCACAGCCCGTACCTCCGGTCGGCTTCCCACCGCCCAGCGAGAATCCCGCGCAGCGGCCCGCCGCGCCGCCGACGCCGGTCGACTTCGCCGGCAACCAGCTCAGCCGGGCGCCGGAACTGACGTTCGCGATCGGTGCACAGCAGCGTTTCAGTGTCGATAACGACGGCAGCACTATTACGATCCGGGCGGACTACTACTACCAGGATGAACAGGTATTTTCACCGGATAATCTGCCGGACGTAGCCGCCGAATCGTATGACAACCTGGACCTGCGGCTACGCTGGGACAAGGGTGACGGTGCGTGGAGCGCGGAGGCATACCTGACAAATGCAACAGACGAGGAACAGATCCTCGATATTCTGCGTTCGATTCCGTTTCTTGCCGCAGGTGTTGACCTGACAACCTACCGTCCGCCCCGTCAGTGGGGCGTGCGCGTCGGATACCGCTTCTGAATGCCAGCAGGCACGGACTCACTTTCAAGGGTGTGAGTAACATTCGAAACTGCTAGCACTAACGTTAGGTATTTCTCGTTTGCAATGCAATGTATTGGCTGTATCTTTCCAAAATGAAATGCAGCTTCATTTTCGATTTGCTTGTTATGTGCTGGCTTGACCTCGATATTTCGATCGTAGAAGCTGCATGCTAATTCCTGTGGAATATATCTACCTAGCAATTTCATCGCCCAGAAAACGTAATCTCATAATTGGCTGAAAAATAGATGCTGTTTGTGCTTCCGGATAGGAATTATATGCCCCTAAGTCGGCTTTCAGGGTCTGCTTTCCAGTTGTTTTCAGAAAATTTCCATAGTCCGGAGTCGATAGCAGTCATCCACCTTCTTCAGATAGATCCGTCAGTTTTTATTGAATTTCAAAAATGAAATCCTGAGATTAAGGCTCAACCTGAACGAAAAGAGTTGCAATTCTGCGCGAACGCATAAAGCATGCCAGATTATATGGTTCGTCTGCCCCATATACAGTATCAACCAGTAAGACTTACCGTGTAGCCATGAATCTCGATGGACTAACAAAACCGCAGGCCAGATCAACCGCTGGACGTTTAGCAGTAGTCATTGTTGTTGGTGTTCTTGTTCATTACGTTTTCGTTTAAGAACAGCAACGAATCAGCTATCAGTTTGGAATTACTCGACAGTGCGCCTGCCGAAGAGCTGGTTCAAGTCTCTGTGCTCAAGGAGTGTTTAGGTGTTGCTAAAGGAACTGGTAAATCTCGAAGGTAGTAAGAAGTAACAACAATACAACCACTAGTAAGGATATTGCGATGAAACGATTAACGATCTTTAGTTGTAGTTATTTATGTTTATGTACCATTCTTAGCTTTCCCGTCTTCGCTCAGGACATGCCTCCCGGCGTTGTTGTGCGCACACTCAACTGCGCGCTGAATCCGGGAGTTTCCATGGCAGAAGTTGTCGCCTGGGGAAGAAGTCTGCCACGCAATGAAAATTCACCGAACCAGGTTTTTTTCCGGCAGGCGATTCATCACAACCCAGATTTCTCAGCAAATTATGACTTTCAGATTGCCTGGTATCACGGCAGCTGGACTAACTACATTTCGAATATGGAAGGCAGCCGCATGAATCCGCTTGTGCAACGGCAGCAAACCCGGCCACAGGATCTGATGACCTGCAGCCCCAACGACGCAGTCTCCATCTACCGGCAAGTGCCAGATGGCGATGCTTTCACGGGCAGTGAAACTCTGATGATGACTCGTTTCTGCAGATTGGAAGAAGGAAGAAACCTTGCAGACGCCTACGCGTTTGCTGCGGGTGTTGCTGCTAACTTTCGCAGAGCGGGGAATACTGCCTTGGTTCAAATGTCCAGCCGGTCAATTGGACCAGTAGAAAATCGTACTGGTAATGCAGTAAACCTGATGGAAGTCGCTGCCACGCCAGAAAATATGGCGCAGCGACTGGAACTTGTCAGAAACGGGATGCAGCCGACTCAAGGGCTGGATGCACCTTTTTCGATGTGTAACTTTCCCGCCTTGTGGCGTACCTATGCAATCTGGCGAAGCCAGTAAAAGTGTTCCTGATTCAGGCACTTTTAACGGAAGAAGGGCTGGCGAAAACCAGCCCCTCTTCTTTGATATGACTGCAATAAAAAACTTGTGAATGCTTCCCAGCACCAGCAGAAACAGAATTCTAATACAGTATAGAGTATCTGCGACAATGTCAGGCAATTGAAATGTCAGGATTAAGATAAACATCCTGAATTGCGTTCAATAACGTCACTCCCTCTTCCATAGGTTTTTGGAATGCCTTGCGTCCTGAAATCAGTCCCATGCCACCAGCCCGCTTGTTGATGACCGCCGTTCTGACTGCCTGATGCAAATCGTCCGATCCGCTGGGGCCGCCTGAATTGATCATGCCGGTTCGGCCCATATAACAGTTGGCTACCTGGTAGCGCACCAGATCTATAGGATGATCGGTGGTCAGTTTTTCATACATGCCTGGATGAGTCTTGCCGAAGCCGACCGCCACGAATCCACCGTTACGTTCCGCCTGCTTCTGCTTGACGATGTCGGCGTCTATGGTGACCGCAAGGTGATTTGCTTGCCCCGTGGTATCCGCTGCAGTATGGTAATCAATCCCGTTCTGCTTGAACTCCGAATTTCTCAAATAAGCCCACAAAACCGTTGCCATACCAAGCTCATGAGCCAGTTCGAATGCTTCGCTGATTTCCTGGATTTGCCGGCGACTTTCCTGCGAGCCGTAATAGACCGTTGCGCCTACAGCCACTGCTCCCAAATCAAATGCCTGTCGCACGCTGGCAAACAGTGTCTGGTCATGGATAGTAGGATAGGTCAGCAGCTCGTTATGATTAATTTTGACAATAAACGGAATCTTGTGAGCGTATTTTCGCGAAACCGAACTCAATACCCCCAGTGTCGACGCCACAGCATTACACCCCCCCTCCATGGCCAGTCGCACGATATTTTCAGGATCAAAATACAGGGGATTGGGTGCAAACGACGCACCGGCAGTGTGCTCGATGCCCTGGTCTACCGGCAGAATCGACAGGTAGCCGGTGCCCCCGAGGCGACCCTGGTTCAACATGCACGCCAGGGATCGTAACACCGAAGGGTTGCGATGCTTTTGGCTTACCACCCGGTCCAGGTAATCAGGTCCGGGAATGTGCAACATGGAACTGGGAATCCCTGTACAGCTATGGCCCAGCAGATCATCCGCTTCGTCGCCTAATATTGATTGTATATCCATTCGGTTCACCATTCTTTTTGAACTATCCAAACTATCCAAGCTACCCAAAACCATCCAAAGCAGCTTGCTCGTTACTTTAAAACGTAAAAGCAATTGATTACAGAATGCTTACTATTGGGCAAGGAGGCATAGACCTTGATCAGTATAAACTAGAATTTATGACCAGGATGCTGTCACTTACTACGCCTGTTTTTGATTGCGAATGGCATAGCGAACAACGAACGGGGTCAGAATCTCATTGATCAGGGTGGCACCAATTACGATAGTCACCATTAAATCACCGTACATTTCCATGCGACCATCGAGTACATCTCTGGCATTAAGTGTCAGACTGACCATGACGCCAGCGGCGGGAAGCAGTGCCAGACCCAGGTTGCGGGTGAGTCGCGGATCGGTACCGGCGATTTTGCCTCCCAGCATGGTACCGGCATACTTGCCGGCGAAGCGTGAGAGAGTCAGCGCCAGGGCCATTGCCATCGCAGACAAAGCCAGATTCAGATTGAGGTGAGCGCCGGCCATGAAGAAAAACACGCCGAACACCGGCATCTGGACTGTCTGAATGATGCTGGTAGCCTCGTCCGCCAGTTCATGTTTCGCCACGTTGGTCACCATAAAGCCCAACATGACACAGGTCAGCAGTGGTGACAGCCCCAGTGAAAGGCAAAACCCGGTCACCGCCATGATAATGCCAAGAAGCGTTCCCAACATGCTCCTGTACTCGGAGAAAAACGGCAGGACCTTGGCCACGCCAAAACCCAATATCAAGCCCAGCGCAATCTCCGTCAATATCACAATGCTAGTCTCGCCCAGCATATGAAACAAGGCGCCATTGGACCGGTCGAGTATGCTGGTTCCGATTGCCAGCGCAACAGAATAGAAAACAATGGCAATCACATCGTCCAGGGCAACAATGCCCAACAGCGATGCTTTAAAATCTCCCTGCGCCTTGTATTCATCTACCAGACTCAGTACCGCCGCAGGTGCAGTGGCGGCCGAAACGGCGCCAAGAATAATCGCCACCACCAACATATAATTCGTAGGGCCACCATTAGTAAATGGCAACAACGAGTACATCACCAGGAACACGGCAATGCTGGCAAGACTGGTCTGAAACACGGTGATCCACATCAGGCTCGCTCGAAGTCGAATGACGTCCTGCATCTGCAGAGCACCACCGATAGAAAAGGCAATGATCGCCAGAGCGATGTCCCGGAAAATCGCCAACTCAACTTCTATCAGCTGTTCGTCATACCAACCAAGTGCATAGGGACCAAAAAGAATTCCCGCCCCGATATAACCAATCATCCGAGGCAGGTTGAAGCGCCCTGCAACATTGCCGGCAGCCTGGCTGATTACAAACATCAGCCCCACATAGAAAAGGATGTCAAATCCATCAGCTAGCATAGTCATTCCGACGGAGTCGACCTGGATCCAGAAACAAAAGATATCTAAGCATGTCGAACAGTATCGACGCAGGAGATTCGAGCATTAGGATGTCGGCAAAGTTTCAACAACCGCCGCATGTTGTTACACGGGCGTGACAGCAGAATTATTGCTCTCGGGCTGTGTTATCGGGTTTTTGACCTAGCCTTCCCAGAAGCAGGTATCCTGGTACGGTAGCTCGTGGCTGACTATCTGATCGGGATGCTGAAAAGCGCCGATCTGATCCTCGCCCGCTATAGCAAACAGGACAACTATCAGCGGTAGAAAGGTGACAAGACGCAGTAATTCGAGCGCATTGAAATTTTTCACTATTTCACTCCTTGCTGCGGAATCTTGCAAATCAATCAGTTGACAACCAAATAGGTTGCCAGAATCATCATCAATATCAGCGTGTTACGAATATTTCTGACGGTTTTCGTGCTCGGGTACTGAAAGTTCTCGCTTTTCATGGTGGCAGAATAGTGAAAAACACCGGTGGCTGATATGGGCTAACAGAACCATGTATATTTATACAGTATTCAATAACTTAAAACTTATCAGCTATGCCATTTCCAGGCCCCGCGATGGTTGGTTTACTGGGCCCCGAAACTGGTGATATTGCCGGGTCCTTGTGCTACGATCTTCATTCCAAAAAAATAACAATTAGACCAACAATGAAACACTTCGATTCTCGTCCTTCTTTCCATGGCTGTACCAGCGCCGACATCGTCAGGTGGTACTACGAACGTGCCTGGAATACCATGACTGGCGCCAAAAGAGCGATAGTGGCACGCACGGTGGACCTGTATATCGGTGAGATCGATGAGAAAAACCGCACTGTACGTTTCAACATTCCGGAAAACCCGGACGACGCGGACCAGTTCCTCAAATGCAACAAGAAAAACATCAAGGTCATTGATGATTTCATGGCTGACAATTCAGTCCGCAACAAACACTTCAGAGATTCCCTGGAAATTTATATTGCCCGCGCCATTGACGAGATTTTCGAGACTGATTGTTGTGAAATTCTGAAGCAACGCCTGTTTCCTGAAAAGATCGTTCCTCACAGCCAGGAAGAACTCGACACGCTACTTGTTGAAACCAATACCACTTATACCGATGCAGTCAACGAGTGCGTGAGGATCTTTCGTAACGGTTTGACCGACGATACCGAAGAAGAACTGGAAATTCTCGAGAGCAAGCTGCTCAAAGCACGGGAAAATCTGGACAAGAATGTCGGCGCTATTGAGAATGAGCTGCAAAGGCGTAAGCAAGAAAAGCAGAATTAGGCCCTCACTCTGGTTGCGGTCTCGTCAACTGCAATTTTTGCCAATAATCCCCGCTGGCATTGCATCACTCCAGGATGAGGACTAGTATTCCAGTCTCACCTTGGTATGCAATGTGCTTCAAAAATCTGCATGACGATTCCAACACGCCTGGCTGGCTTGGCCCTGGCACTAGCAATATCGCCTTCAGCTTTCACCCAGACACCGGGTTTACAAATAACCAATGTTTCACCACAGCTTGAAAGCAATATTCGAGCCTTGGTGCAGCTGCCGAACCAGGCTTGCGACAACGATCCTGGAACGCTAGACAGATTTCTACCCGATATCCGCAGGCAGATCAGTCGCGCCGGCAGGGCATTGGGATACTACTTCCTTACAGAGCAAACTCATTTTGCCCAGGGAGAGTCCTGCTGGGAATTGCAGACGATGATTGAGCCTGGTGATCCAGTGATGGTTGCCAGCGTTGATGTGAATGTGACAACTGACTCTGAACTTTTCGCTTCTACGGTACAGGAATTACCGATCCGGGAGGGAGACCAGCTCAATCACGCCCTGTATGAAAGCAGCAAATCGGAACTCAGTGCCAGAGCAGTAGAGCTGGGCTTCTTTGCGGCCCGCTTCGCCAGCTCGGAGCTGCGACTCGATCTGCAACAGAATATCGCTCATGTGAACATCGATTTTGAACCGGGCCAGCGCTACCAGTTTGGCGCTGTCAATATTGAACCGGTTGCAGGTCTGTCAGAGGAGTTTATTCGACGTTATGTCAGTTTCCAGACGGACACCTACTACTCCGCCGGAGCGCTGATTGACCTGCGCAACGTATTGAATGACAGCTTCTATTTCAGCAACGTTTCTGTGACGCCGTCCCTGGACCAGGTCGTCGATCAGCGTATGCCCATACAGGTGGGGTTACAACTGAGGCCGCGGCGGGTTTACTCAACGGGTATTGGCGTAACCACCGATATCGGCCCCAGAGTGCGTTTCGACTACGAGGATCGTTACCTGAACCGCAGTGGTCACCAGTTCGAAGCAAAGAGCGCCGCTTCGCCGATTCAACAGTTTATTGATCTGGAGTACGCAATTCCCTGGACCAACCCGGCCACCGAACGGCTGACATTTTCCGGTGGATTCCTGCATGAAGACAACGATTCATTTGTTGCGGATACGACCAAGATAGGCGCCAGTTACAGTTTTCTGAACCGCTGGGGCTGGCGGCAAAATTATTTCCTGAACCTTCAGCACGACAACTCCAGAATAGGTGATGAAGAACAGAACAGTGACATGTTAATTCCCGGGATCAGCGTAACGCGCACGAGAGCCGACGATGCACTGTATCCACAACGGGGATGGACACTGTTCGGCCAGATGATGGGCTCCTCCGACACCCTGCTTTCCTCTGAAACGTTCATGCAGCTCAATGTCCGCGGTAAGGGGATCAACCCCCTCGGCCCCGGACGGTTAATCGTCAAGTTCGAGGCGGGAACGACTGTTACCGATGATATTGCCAAACTGCCAGCGTCCATCCAGTACTTCACCGGCGGCGACCAGAGCGTCCGAGGTTACAAGTACAGATCCCTGGCGCCACTGGACGAGAATGACGAGCTGGCCGGCGGCAAGCACCTGCTGGTTGGTGGTGTCGAATATGATTTCAATATCCTGCCCAACTGGAAGCTGGCCGTGTTTGCCGACGCCGGTAATGCGTTTTCCGTTCTCAATGACTATGAGCTGCAGAAAAGTGTCGGCATTGGATTACGCTGGCTGTCCCCACTCGGCCCTATTCGGGTGGATATCGCTTCAGCACTGGGCGACGACAACAAGATTCGTCTGCACCTGACTATGGGGCCGGACCTATGAGCGGGCGCCCTGCCATACCACGCATAGCAGTGATTCTGGCCGCTGGCTCGCTTGGTCTGGCGCTGTTACTGGTCGGTGGTCTTACCCTGGTGCTCAGCACCGAAACAGGCACTGGCTGGGCGCTGTCACAGCTGCTAGGCCAGGTGAATAGTCTGCCTGGGCAGCGAGTCACCGTAGCCAGTACGGAAGGTACCCTGGTTTCAGGCCTGCAGCTTAAGAATGTCGACTTCCAGAGCAACGCAGCACATGTGAGTGTTGAGCAGGTCGGTATCAGCTGGAGACCACTCTCTTTGTTATCAGCAAGGTTGTCCGTTTATGAATTACTGATCAACAATGTGCAGGTGGAGCTGCTGGCGCCCGACCCGGCAGCAGAACAGGCAGACCAGCCGACAGGGCCTCTCATTTCTTTTGCGCCGCTTCCCGTCGTTATAGATCTGGAAGCAGTGACCATCAGAAGTCTGGTAGTCCAGCAACTTCAACAACAGCTTACTGTCGGCGAATTGTCCCTGGCGGCCCATTTACAGGAACAGTCATTGGAGCTTACTTCTATTGATCTCAGTTCCGATCTTATTCGATTTGCGGGAGACCTGACTCTTGTACTGAACGACATGCTGCCCATTGATGCCGAAGTACAGTGGCAGTTTGACGGTGAGCTTTATCCCGGTTCAGGCCCGGCATCCGGAATGCTGACGCTTGCAGGCAATCTTGCATCCTTGCAAATCCAGCATCAATTGCAACAACCGCTTGCATTAGGTAGCGAGGGCAACATCGAAACAGGGCTGGCGGGTAATGAGCTTAACGTCAATCTGACTCATCGCAGTGACTCGCTTGAACTGCCACAGGCACCCATCGAGAACCTGGTGCTGAACAATCTGAATCTAACGACTGTTGGTGGCCTCGAATCGCTACAGATCGCAATGACTACCGGAATCGACAATGAACTGATGCCCGCAATTACTTTGGCCCTGGATGCCGACTGGCAGGCGGGTACGCTTGTACTGGAAGACCTGCAACTGGCGACTCAGACAGGTCAACTGAGTGCCAGTGGCGAATTGACAGTTGGCGAGGTCGTGGCCGGAGCACTGCAATATCAGCTGACTGATAGTTTCCCCCTGGGCTATATCGACAGTCAGTTGCCGCTGGAAATTCTCAATCTCAGCAGCAGTGGCATGCTGGAGTTCAACCTGGCTGATAGCGTGCCACAGGGATCCTTGCAGCTTACTGAACTGAGCGGTGAATTTGGCAACTATCCGTTCCAGGGACAGGGACAGATTCGCTATGCCGATGAAGCTTTCCGCTTCGATAATGTGCAGCTGTCGACAGCAGCCAATCAACTGGTGGTTGCCGGCGTCCTGGCGGACGAGCTTGATTTAAATTGGCGAGTGATTGCGCCCCAACTGAACCAGTTTATCGAAGAACTCAGTGGCGAACTACAGGCCAGCGGCCAAGTTTCCGGCAATCTGACTGACATGCAATTGATTGCCGATATCGTGGCAGAATCAGTCAGCTTCAACGGCATGTTTGTCGACAATCTGCAGATAAGCCTGCAGCGTCAGGGGCAATCTATAGCGGGCCGCCTTGAACTGGCTGACGCTGGTTTCAGAAGTGAAGAGTGGACAGACAACATCCATTCTCTAACCTTGCTGATTGACGGTGCAACGGCACAGCATCGAGTCTCGCTGGCAGCTACAACCGATTACGGCGACGTTGAACTTGAGCTGCAAGGTGGTATTGCTGATCCTGCTTCTATCGACTGGAACGGCGTTTTGCAGGAAGGCCGGCTGGACACGGATTTTGGAGAGTGGCGTACACAGTCCACCAGTAATCTTGCTTTCGACAGCTCCTCGATCAATCTCACTGACAACTGCTGGCTGCAAAATGAATCAACGGTTTGCCTGGAAGTCTCTGGCAGCAATCAGCCTGGGGGATTTTCGCTGCAATTTAGCAGTCAGGCAAGCAACTACCCATTGACCGTTTTCAATCATCCGAACCTTCAAGCTGTCGGCTCCGAACTGTCACTGGACGCCATTCCACACCTGCCAGAAATAGTCAGTCTTGCTGGAACCGTTGATGCAGAACTGATGTTTCTTATGGATAGCAATGGAAGCACCACTGCCGATGTCAACCTGCAACCCAACGATGTGTTCTTAACTATTCGTTCCACAAAACCTGAGGTAGAACCTGAACCAGATTCGGAATTGGGATCTGTAACCACAACAGCCAATGACATTGAAGAACTACCGTTCAGTGAACAGATCTACGCACTGAATAATTCCCGGCTCACGGCAACGCTGGAAAATGGCAATTGGAGTCTGCAGGCAGGTACGCAAATAAGCGGATTGAACGCTCCTGCCGGAATAGAGCCCCCAAGCGGCACGCTGGACTCACAAGTGCGAATATCATCTGACGGTGAGCTGACGGGAGCGCTACAGGCAAATCTTGGCGGCATTGGTTGGGTTGGCGCGTTCTCCCAAGACGTTGAAAATCTCGAGGGATCATTGAGCGGCACAGTCAGCCTTGCTGGATCCCTCAATGAACCCCGGTTCAGTTTGGATCTGCAGCTGGCGGATGGACAGGTTTCTGTGCTTCCCCTCGGTATCACCATTGAGCAGATTGCCAGCAGTATTACCAGCCTGGATGATGGCTCCATTCAGCTCACCACCAGCGCTCGCTCGGGAACCGGAAACCTGTATCTGCAAGGTCTTCTGTCAGACCCTTTCAACACACAGCGAAGCCTGCAGGCACAGGTAAGCGGTACTGATTTCAGGTTAGCTGAAATACCGGACCTGAATCTCGTCATCACACCAGAGGTCACCGTCAACGCCGACAGCCAGAAAGTCGACATCACCGGCAGCCTTCATCTGCCAACACTGGTGATCAATCTGCTAGAGTTGCCAGAGCAGGCTGTCGGCATTTCACGGGACACGGTGATCATCGACTATCCTCCGGACCAGCCGCATCTGGCACGCTCAGGTAACTCAGAGCAAAGCACACTATTCAACCTGCCGGTAGTCACCAATCTGGATATAAGTCTCGGCGAACAGGTCAGTTTCAATGGCTTCGGTCTGACTACTGAAGTGGCAGGCAATCTCAATGTGCGCCAACAGGAGAACGGTACCAATCTGACCTACGGCGAACTGGAAATTGTCAGTGGCCAGTACGCGCTCTATGGCCGCTCCTTGCAGGTCAGGCAGGGTAAACTGCTTTTCTTTGGAGCTTACGACAACCCGGCCCTGGACATTCGTGCCACGCGTGAAGTGGAGTCCACAACCGTCGGTGTCCTGATGAACGGCACCTTGAAAAACATTCAAAGCCAGCTGTTTTCTTCACCAGCTCTGCCGGATAGTGACATTATTGCTATCCTGGTCACTGGCAAACCATTTTCAGAAATGGGTCAGCAGGAAGGTGTTGATGTCGTGGGGGCCATTACCAACCTGGGTCTCAGCAGAAGTCGGGGGCTCACCAATCAGGTTCGGGAACAGTTGGGCCTGGATACCCTGGCCATAACCAACACCGGGAATATCAACAACAGTATCCTGACCGTTGGCAAATACCTGACTCCTGACCTGTTCATCAGGTACGGAATTGGTCTGTTCGACCACCAGTCCAAACTCGCGCTGGACTATACACTGACGGAACGCATAACCCTGCAAGCAGAAACCGGCGAATACCAGAGCGTCGATCTGCTCTATCGAGTCGAGAGGTAGCTTGCACCAACGTCACTCATTAGAGGTGACGAACTGACTGATAAGAGTGCAGCCATTCGTGCACCAAACAGCAGCAAAATTTACTGCGCCCTCTTCGCCATCGCGAAGCAATCGTTCCTCCAAAGGCAGCCGGTCTGGTCACATTCACCAGTGACAGCAGTGGCGAAACATTCAAAATTCCCCTCAGAGCTCTGTATTAAGCGAACCAGCTCCAGTTTAGGTGTCTTGCCCGGCCTGAGCCCTTTCTGCCTGGCAATATCTCGAATCTCCTGCACGTTCATGATGCACTCCGGAAAAGTTGTCTTGATTGAAAAACGTTCTGAATAGCTTGCATGTGAGGATCTGCAATTTGCGTGCCTTATTAGTGCGGTCAGCTACAGATACGATCGTCAGCGGCTTTAATAAATGACAACTACAGGGTCGATTGTCAGCTGTTTTCAGGAATGCCAGCTTGCAGCAATGCGCGTATGAAGGGCTCGCGCTGCGCTTCGTCTTTGTGAGGGAAACTTCGCTTGAAAAACTCCACACTGAAATCGGGACGCTGCTTCAATACCCAGGCGGCATTGTCTCTGGCATCCTGTGCCCGCCCGGCAAGTTGCAGGCAAGCGGAGGCAATCGCATAAATATGAAAATGGGCATTGGGTTCATGTGTCGCTCTTACTGCCCATGCCGCAGCTTCATCGAACAATCCCCGATTGGCCAGCGACATTCCGCGGCTGGACTTCATTGCGAAAAGCAACGGGTCAAAAGGGCTGAGCCTTTGTGCCGAATCGAGAAACGGCAGGGATTTTTCATCCTGCCCGGCGTGAATGCCGATAAATCCCTTGGCATAGTGGCCCTGGGCATAGTTGGGATTGATGCGCAGCGCCTGGTCGACCGAGGCCAGTGCCTGATCATGCTGACGCGCCAGGAACAATGCTCTACCCAGCGACCAGTGCGCCATGGCGTCCCGGGAGTCCAGGCCAACGCTGGCCCGACCTGTTTCCACCGCTTGCTGGATTTCCTGATCGACAAGCTCAGTAGAGTTCAGGAATGCGCGCGAAAAATGCGTAAAAGACAAACCGGCATAGGCACGGGAAAAATTAGGATCGAGCTCCACAGCCCTCGCAAACAATGTATTAGCCGTCTCATTCTCGCCCGGCACGAAGTGAAAACAGTGCCAGAGTCCACGATGAAAATACTCCCAGGCATTGAGATTCTCCGGTGGTTTCATCAGTGATCGCCCAGCTTCAGCCTGCTCGATTGCCGGCTCAATCGCAGCAACCACAGTCCCCGTTATATCGTCCTGCACTTCGAACAGATCATCAAGCAGCCGATCATAATGTTCCGACCAGATCTCATTGGTATTGCTGGCATCCATGAGCGTGACGGTCACTCGAACGCGCCGATCGCTTCTCTGAGTCGATCCCAAGACAAGATACCTGACCCCAAGAAGACGTGCTATTTCTTGCGGAGGAAAATCCTTGCCTTCGAATCGGGCAGACGATGCACGGGCTATCACAAAAAAATTCGACAATCGCGCCAACCTTGAATTCAGGTCGACTGCTAATCCACGGGCCAGTACGTCACCTTCGGAATGTGAACCAATAACCTCGAAATCGAGCACCGCTACGGAAGGTTTTTCCGGGAAATCAGGCTGCTCCTGGCCAGGAGCAGCATTCATGACCGACCAGGATCCGCCTTCTGCCATCCCGGTATTTGTTATTTCGCGCCACGCTGATACCAATGTGAGATCGGACAGTTTCTCACGACGATAGCTGTCCAACATGGTATTGAGGGCCTCGCGACCCGCCCGTGAGCCTTGGCTCGAATTCAGTTCCCTGAGATAGTTTATATTCGCCTGATCATCAAACGGGTTCATGGCGACACGACTGGAAGCCAGCGTAAGACGTTGATCATCAATCAGTTTGTCGCTCGCCAGCAATCGCTCTACCAGTCGCCCGTGCAATTGCTGAAGTGTCGCTCGGACAGATTCCAGCCACAGACCAAACACAGTGCCCCCGGCTCCAGTCAGATCGCGCAAAATGTCAGCAGTAAACCGGCTTTCCAGCTCGGCCAGTTCATCCAGAGTGCCAGTGCCCGGCGATTCCAGAACATTTTTAACCCGAATGGCATCAACGCACACCACAAGTGAGTTGAGAGCCAAGGTATCTTTCTCGACCTGCAGCCACTCTGAGCCAACTGACACAGGCAAAGACCGCAATCTGGAAAGGCTCCAGCGCAGCGAAGCCCGCGGATCCTCGCTGTTCTCCCACAACAAGTCACACAGGTCGGAGCGCCGAACCGGCCTGGCTTCCCATGCCAGGTAGGCTAACAAAGCGCGAGCCTTGCGGGACTGGGGCAGCTCGACAGGCTGGCCGCCGGCACGCAGACCTAGATCACCGCACAGCTGTATTTCTATCGGCTTCACTTTTTTCATGGAAATTCAAACGCTGTTTACAACGCACGTACACACGTCAAACACTGATACTGTCAAACGAAACGAGCGATTCACAGGAAATTATGACGCAAGCCACCAATTGCTCAACTTTTGACCATCAATGAACAGGAGTAAATGTTATGCCATTAGTTCAAGTCCATGCTATTAAAGATGTCTTTTCGCCAGAACAAAAACGTGAAGTAATTCAGAAAGTGACCGAAGCGATGATCAGTGTCGAAGGTGAAAACATGCGCGGCGTCACCTGGGTTACATTCAATGAAGTCGAGAGTGGCAACTGGGCGATTGGAGGCCAATGTTTACATACCAAGGATATACTCGCCCTGCAAAAAGGCTAGTATAACGAAGCAGGTTAACCCGGGCAGGTGTGTTGGCATATCTCCGGGTTTTGAAAAAGAAGTGAAGTGAAGAAAAAAAAGAAAAGAAAAGAGAAGAAGTAAAGGAGGAAACCATGTCTGAATCTCTCTACGTTCGCCTAGGCGGGACTGAAGGAATTACTCAAATCGCCAGTGACCTGGTGGACATTCACCTGGCAAATCCGGCGATCGCCACCCGCTATGTCAACTCCGACATCGAGAAAGTAAAACACGGTGCAGCTACTTTTTTTATTTCCGGCACCGGCGGCCCGGAAGTCTACGAAGGCAAGGATATGCTGGCCACACATAAGGGCATGAATATTTCTGCCCACGAATTCATGGCAGTCCTGGATGATGCCCTGGAAGCGCTACAGAAAAACAACATCGGCAAGCGTGAACAGGAGGAAGTTTTGTACGTCCTGTACAGTATGCGTGGCGATATTGTTCTGGTGTAAGGCTCACACAAAAGTGCTCTACAGGAAAAAGTGCTCTGATGTGTTAATCGGACCACAATTTCCGGTAACTTAGAGCTAGCCTCGTTGACCGCCCGACCGATATTGATGATCATTGGTCGGGTGAGTCAATTCCCCGGAGCTCTCCGTATGATACATAGACATTTCAAGCTGATTCCCGCCTTATGGCTGGCCTTCGTCTCGATTCCGGCATTAGCGGATTCCAAGGCGGAAATTGACGCCAACGTACAGGTCGCATTACAAGAGTTTTATGAAAAATCCCCAGCTGGCAGAATCCTGGCCCAGGATGCGGCTGGTGTGCTGGTCTTTCCAAAAATTCTCAAAGCCGGTATCGGCGTTGGTGGCGAGTATGGCGAAGGTTCACTGCTGGTCGGCGGCCAGCCGTCTGCCTATTACAGTACTGCCTCTGCTTCCATAGGATTTCAATTCGGTGCACAGCTGAAATCGCAGGTTGTTCTGTTCATGACCCCGCAAGCCCTTGACCGATTTCGCAACAGTGATGGCTGGGAGGCCGGTGTCGATGGCAGCATTGCACTGATCGAGTTTGGCGCTGCTGAAGAAATCAGCTCCAAGACTATCCAGGATCCGATCATCGGATTCATCTTCTCGAATCGGGGTTTCATGTACAACCTGACCTTCGAAGGCTCGAAGATTACCGAGATTGTGCGCTAGGGTACCCAACCAATTGCTGATATCTGGTCAGTGCAACCCGCAGTGGTTTCGGGTTACCGATAGACTATCAGGGTAATCGCCAATCGAATCGATAGGTGACGCCCTCTACCCTCACCGGGTCGTCTTCGACGAGTCTCGGTTCAAAGCGAAGTCGCCGGGCAGAAATTAACGCCTCTTCATCAAAGACTCCGGCCGGCTCGCTTTCCACGATGCTGATGTCCTCAACGGTGCCAGTCTCGCTGACGGTAAAGCTCACTACCACGTGACCTTCGAGACCCTGTTCTTCTGCAATGCGTGGGTAATCAGGGGTGATAAAGCGCATTGGAATTAGCTCGCGGAACTGGGGTTGCTGTTCCTGTGGAGCAACGAACATACCGGATCGCTCTTCCAGTTCGTAGCGGAATACGTAACGCACATCATCAACCAGGCGATTGACGGTGTTCTCGAAATTCATGCGCCTGACGGCATTGAGTGCTGACCTTTCAAAATAGCCAGGTGGTTGAGCGTTGACTGTCTCGATACTGCCCGGCACCACGTTGCCGTCCACATCCACCGAGAAACTCAGCATCACCCAGCCTTCCAGGCCCAGCGAACGCGCCCGCTGGGGGTACAGAGGTGTTGGAGAATTGGTAACAATCAGTCCGCGCGTGAAGTTTGGGGGTGGTTCCAGCCCGTTGCCGAGACCACTCCGCACTCCGCCAGGAGACTGCGATCCGCCTTGGCAGCCGACCAGAACCAGAAGTAAGATGACTAGTGATACTGCAGATAGTCCAGAATTCCGGTTCCGCCAACCGTAGCTGTTGAAACCTTTGCTATGCATGTCCGCTCCAGACGTCAGAAAGTTGCCCTGATTTTAAGCGCCAGTTCTAATCCATTGCCATTACAATAGTCTTCTACTTCCTCGACAATGCCATCGACTGTAGCACCGACGAACCGGGTCCGCTTACGACAGAACTCGTTTTCAGTGATGTTGTTCGACTCAAGTCGAAACGTCATGTTGCCGAAAGCCTGTTTCTCGACATAAGCTGACAGGTAAGGCGATTCGATACGCTCTTCGATATCGATGATGTCAATCTCTTTCCGACCTTCTCCATCATTGGAGTTATTCGAGTAATTGATGCCGTAGGTCAATGCCTGCTGGGTCAGATCGTGCCGGAAACCCATATTCAAGGACCAGCGGCCAGTACCAGGCTGGCGCCGCTTGGTACCCAGAAAAGGATCGATGACCTCAGAATCCCGCAAGCGTACCCCGGTTGTTAACAAGGCATTGTTCAGTCCGATGCCGTCAAGCTTGGAACTGACATCCAGATTCACACCGTAGCGCTTGCCTTCTCCGATGTTGCCGCGGGCCGATTGCAGATTGTCCGGGCTCGGAGACACATCGACGCGAGCAATCACATCTTCCAGGTCACGATACCAGAATTGTGAATTCACCACGCCCAGGTCCTCTGGCAAACGCAGCTCCAGGTTGAGTTCGTAACGCCAGGACTGTTCCTGGCGTATTTCAGGATTACCCGCCTGGGTGTTCTGGTCTTCATCACCGCCGTCCACCGAAGCGCTGAAGTCGGAGAAGCTCAGCTGTTCAATGTCCTTCTCCACCATGGCCCGCAGCTGCAGGTTGGGGGTAATGTCAAAGCGATAATCCAGCTTTGGCCTGACAAAATCAAAGTCCCGGGAGTTGCGTACATCGCCCGACTGTTCAATAGTTGAAGATTCCACAATAACTGAACTTTCCAGTGCCATGCGTGGGTTAATCTGCCAATTGTGCACGGCAAATGTTTCGTAGCGAATTTCCTCCACCGTCGAACCGCTGTTTTCGATGGTAACCGGCACCAGATCGCCATACTCGGGTGATGGAATGCCGTCTATATCCAGTCCCATTTTTAAATCATTGTCTCGAATGGTCTGCGCATACTCTATACCCATCTCGATGCCGTGAGCCCGATTCGGATTGAATGTGTAGGAAGTACGGCCAATGCGTTCGCGATCGCGGCCATAGTTCCGTAAGAACAGGTTCTTGTTGTACTCATCATCCTCTACATCAAACCGGTTGCGAGTAAACTGGAACTCTCGGTCGTTAACAATAAACAGAAAACGGTACTTACCGCGATTGCCAAAATCATACTCGTAATCACCCCCCACTTCCCAGGCGTCCCGTTCGCTGTTGCTGTCTTCCCATTGAATGCGGGTGGAATCGTTCACCAGATCATTAATTACCCGATCGGTTTGTGACGGGACGTCGCCGCGGGTTTCAACCAGGGCGTTGATCTGCACCAAACTGTTCTCCATGGTGTAGCCCAGATTGACACTGGTCTGGTATTCAGTCTCGTTGCGGGTTCTTGATTCAGTGCGGGTTTCCTGCAAATTGAAATCCGGGTCGTAACTGAGTTCACGGCTTTCCGATGCCCGGTAGCGTGGATCGGCCTCAACATGAAACAGGTAATTCAGCTGCCCAGACTGGCCACTGTAGGAAAGCTGCCCCCCCGGATCCAGAGTACCGTCCCGCAAACGGTCGGTTCGCACTTCCAGCGTCGTACTGGAGCGCGATGGCATGTCCAGCAGGACTACATTGACTACCTGTCCACCGCCACGCACGTCCAGCTCTTCGGATGTACCGCGAATGATTTCAATATGGTCCACCTGATCGGATGATATGCGAGACAGCTGGCTGCGGCCTTCGTTGCTTTTACCGGTAATGCGCTGCCCGTTAATCAGCACTTCGCCTTCTCCCGAGCCAAGTCCGCGACCACCTCTTCCGCCGCGCAATGCCAGGCCGATGCCAGGTATACGATTAAGCATGTCGTTGGCAGACACCGGATTGAATTCGGCGAAGTAGCTTGCCGGATACACGATGGTTGAATCATCAGTGGGATCTTCGAACTGTCCAACCTGGCCGAGCGTCGGGAGTGACAGAAGCAAGCCTGTTAACAGGCTGATTTTATGAAGGAAATACTTGACCCGATAATGCATAGTGGATGGCAACAAGTGTGAAAACTGGTGATTTCGCTGAAACGTGGTGCATTCTACCGTAAATTGATCTGATCTTCTCGCTGAAAACCTGACATAACGGCTGACCGGTTGGACTTGGCAAAGCATCCACATTATAGTTTCGCCAACATTATATGGTGGTAGTTAAAATTGATGAGCTCTAACAAGCAGGCCTTTCTATTGTTATTCCTTGGCCTCGGACTCGCAAGTCCCGTCCTTGGCCAGAATGGGTCGGCAGACCGTCTACCTGCCGAGATTCTGGACGTTCGTGCGCCGTCCGAACGCATTTCTGGTAGTCCGGGCAGCATGCAGATACTGGATCGATCCTGCCGGGCAATGCCTGGGGCGGAGTTGCGCTCACGCATAGTCAATGCCGCGGTGCAGGAATGGGCCTACTTTGGATTTACCGTACTTGACTATACGGATATCGAAGTCAGTTCTGCCACTCGATCCAACAGTCGGCGTCGCTGGTCACTTCTTGACCCTGAACAGGCACTGCGGCTTGCCGACAGTATTGCCGGTTACTGGGCTGCGGCACCAGACAGTGGCTGGATCCTGCAACGCCAGAATAATACGTGGAACTCTCGAGGTATGTCGTCTCGCTGGCGCGATCCCTGGTCGGCAGCTTTTATTTCCTGGGTAATGTGCGAAAGCGGCCTGGGCGACGAGGCCCGGTTCGCAAGAGCCGTTGCCCATCACACCTATATAGACCAGGCGATCCAGGCTCGCGATAATGGCGATGATCAGGTGGCTTTTCAGGCCTTCGAGATAGGCGAACGTGAAGTGTTACCAGGTGACATGCTGTGCCGCGGTAGTCGGCCAGCGTACCAGTCGGTAGCCGAACGGCGGAATCACCTGGGAGTTGGTGCGCGCACGCATTGCGATATCGTCGTGAAAGTAGACACCGAAATGCCTGGGTTTCACGTCATTGGCGGAAATGTCCGCGCTACGGTCGGCATGAAACTGTTGCCAGGAACAAAAACTGCCAGTGGCTTTATCAAACCCGTCCCCTACGGCAATCGCGCCCTGTTCGCCCATCTGAAGCTGGATGCCGAACCACTGCCCCTCAATGCGCTCGATCTGAGCCCGACGATGCAGGTCCTGGATTGCAGTATGCCATCGACGAACCTGATTGCCTCAGCCCCGGCGCTACCTGCCGCTGTCAGAACGGAAGAAACCTGCTAACCTAAAAATACGCAGCGAGCACCCGTTAAACCCTAAGAACCTCTGGCTAATTATAGAGTCGTTTAGTAACCAAACATGTTGTCGGGGATGCACTTACTTTGTTCATGATCATCAACTACCTGCTAGTCACCCTGGCCTTGTTGGGGCTGTTGATATTCCGCCTGGTCCTGGATGCCAATGGCAAAGCCAGCACGCGGATGCTGGCGGTTGCCCTGATCGTAGGGATAATGCGGTTCGGCACCCAGACTCTGCTGGTCCTGATTGATTCCGACCTGGTGGTCAACAGTGCGCTTATTGTTTCTGACACGTTGTATGTTCTGTTTTTTCTACTGCTTGCCATGCACTTTACGTCCAGGCATCTCCCGGTGATGGGCTACTGGCTGCCACAGTTACTTATCTGCCTTGCGATCCTGTTTACAGACACGTTAATTCTATTCGTCGAAGGCTTTGACACAGCCAGCTTTAATGAATTGATACGAACCCTGCTGTTCCTTACCTCAACACTGGCCTTTGTTACCATTGCACGCTCTCCTGAGATGCTGAACAACCAGCCAGTGTTCTGGATTCCTACCCTGATCGTAGCCACGGGATTCGGCATTACCACCGTGGGAAAACTGGCTTCCACTATCCTGCATTTCGCCGGCAATGGCAGTGCCGGTCTGCTGGCTGCCATTTCTTCTTCTCTCGGCATAGTTGCAACGCTACTTTTACTCATCTTCCTGGCTGCCAACATCTCCTGGTTCAAAAACAGTATTTAGGGGACCAGGCGGATAGCTTCCGATTGAATTGCAAAAAAATCCCGCCAACTGCATCCAATTGGAAAAAGCCCGCATCTAATTAATTGTAAACATCTGTTACAGGAGTCAATTATGGACGATTTGGGAATTGGAGCCGGCCTCGGGGCCTTGGCGTTCTGGGGCTTTATCGCCGCTGCTGTAGTTGGGTCATACTGGGATAGTATCCGCAAACGTGAAACCCAGCATGAAACCATACGACGGGCTATCGAAAGCGGGAATCCGCTGGACCAGGAGATGCTGGACAAACTTACCGCCCTTAACAGCAGTGGTAGCGGCAGAGTCGATCGGGACTTCAAGGTGACCGCCCTGTGGATATTCCCAGTTGCTGCCGGCATGGTGGTGTTCGCATTCTTCCTCGGCTTTATCGAACCACAGGCCAGGACAGTTATGCTCGGTGTCGCAGGTCTGCTTGCCGTGCTTGGTATTGGTTATTTCCTGGCTGCCAAGTATACCGAACGTTGGTATCAGTAGCTTTGCAACGTAAGTAACCTGGATCGGGAGAAAGTCGGTTGCGAATTGCCAGGGAATATTACCCGCAATGCCCTGAAGCGCTTATTATCAGTCTGGCACGTGATGGCGATCGCGATGCTTTCGAGGAGCTGGTAAAAAGACGCCAGTCGTCAATTCGAAATCTGATGCGCAGATTTTGCAGCGACTCCAGCCTGGCTGACGATCTGTCCCAGCAAGTTTTCCTAAAGCTTTGGACCAACCTGAAAACCTTGAAGAATGTCGATGCATTCGGTGGCTGGTTAAAGCAAATTGCGCTGTCTATCTGGTTACAGCACCTTCGGAAGCACGATGCGTTGCGTGATGCTGATGAGTATGAGGGAAGCGAGCAGGTAACTAGAGACAATCCTGGCAAGAGTATGGACCTCAATACCGCTTTGTCTGTACTTGCACCAATCGTGCGTTCCTGTGTAGTGCTCTCCTACCAGGAAGGCATGTCTCACGAAGAAATATCCAACGTAATGAAAATGCCTCTTGGTACTGTTAAGTCTCATATCAGACGGGGCACAGAAAAATTACGTCGACTGCTGGCCATTTATAGGGAACAAGAAGACCAGCAGCATCAAACCATGGAGAAACTGGCATGAGCGAACAACGAGATCCGCGCTTGCAAGCACTGTTTGCGGAGGCAAACGAATCCTATGCGGACAACGATTTCACCAAACAGGTAATGCTGCTGACTCGCAAGCGCAAAATACAATGGTACTTTGCAATTGTAATCGCAGCAGCTGTGGCGCTGGTAGTCGCCTCGCAGTTCCTGCAACCGCTGCAGACAGTTGCTCTGTTGCTCACCGACGTTTTAAGTATAGAACTGATAGATCTGGGCGACAGTCCCGCCGCCTGGTTTCTGACACCAATCAACAATCTTGCTACAGTAATAGTCATTCTCGCGAAGGGTTTACGTACCAGCTGGAGAAAAGTGCAGCAGGTCTCCTTTGCCAACTGATTAGCGGATTCCTCGATGCCTCAAATACAGGCTGTTTTCGGGCTGATTGTCTTCATCACCATCGCCATAGCGCTGAGCGAACAACGCCGGGTACCTGACTGGAGATTACTGGTTGCCGGCCTTGGACTTCAGTTCGTCTTCGCCCTGCTGGTATTTCAAATCGATTTTATCCAGCAAATACTTTACGGCATCAACCAGGCAGTGGCAGCCATTGTCGACGCCACCGAGGCAGGCACACTATTCGTGTTCGGATATCTGGGTGGTGATCCTGCCAATGTTGCCTACCCGTTCCCGGTAGAGAATCCAGGTGCAACTGTTATCCTGGCTTTTCGCGTTCTTCCGCTGATCATGATATTCACCGTCCTGTCTGCAATCCTGTGGTACTACCGCATCCTACCCCTGATCGTACAAGGCTTTTCTCTGGTCCTGCGCCGCAGTCTCGGGGTTAGTGGCGCCGCAGGTCTGGGCGCTGCCGCCAACATTTTCCTCGGCATGGTGGAATCACCAACCCTGATTCGGCCCTATATCCGGGGCTTAACCCGCAGCGAACTGTTCCTTCTTATGTCCGTTGGCATGGCCACCGTAGCTGGATCGGTCATGGTGTTGTATTCAGTCATTCTCCAGGATGTTATAGATAATGCCCTTGGTCACATCATCACCGCATCGGTAATCAGCGCGCCTGCGGCCATCATGCTGGCAGTAATCATGGTGCCTGATAACAAAGAAGTCCAAAAAAGTGATGCCGTCACCATCTCCAGTCACTACCACAGCCTGATGGATGCCATCACCCGTGGCACCAGCGACGGACTTCGCCTGATGATTAACGTAGCAGCCATGCTGGTGGTGCTGGTTGCCCTGGTGGCACTGGCCAACAACCTGTTATCGCTGTTTCCGGCAGTCGGCGGCTTGCCGGTGACCTTACAAAGAATTTTTTCGCTGCTGTTTGCGCCGTTAGTCTGGCTGATGGGTATACCCTGGCAGGAAGCTTTTGTTGCCGGAAACTTGATGGGCACCAAAACGGTGCTTAATGAACTGCTGGCATTCCTGGACCTGGCAGCCCTGCCCTCAGGCAGTCTCTCAGAGCGGTCTACCCTGATCATGACCTATGCCATTTGTGGATTTGCCAATTTCGGCAGCCTGGGGATCATGATTGCCGGCCTGTCGGGCATGTGCCCTGAGCGGACCCAGGAGATTGTTATCCTGGCACCCCGTTCACTCATATCCGGCACGCTGGCTACCTGTATGACTGGTAGCATTGCAGGATTGCTGCTTTGAGCATTGCTGCAATCTGCAAATTCCCGCTGAATACACCAATAGCCTGACTTTCAGATTACCGGGTTCTGATCAGGTTCTGTAGCTTTAAAGGATTAGACGGATCCGTTTTCAATCCCTTAAGTGCTTCAACAAACGGTTGACGATAATGGACGCCAGTGTCGTAACCATTGGGATCGTTTTCGCTGATAACCTGAAAGTTGTCACCTCCCGCATACATGAAACTGTTTATCAGGACACGGTACTGTTCATGCGGATCAATCGACTCACCGGTTCTGATGTTAATCCAGTTATCATCCTGCCTGGCCAGGCCAGCGACGATCGGACGCCCGCCAGTCTCAATTGCTTGGACTATCACATGACCCGTGATATTGACTGCATAGATGTTGTTTTCAAACGGCATCACGTTGACCAGGTCATTGAGGGTGATTTCTCCTGCAGGCAGTGGTGTCCGCAATCCGCCGGCATTGGTGATTGCAAAGTCGGCGCTGGGATCACTGAGCAGCCAGGAATCGATGACTGCCTGGCGGAATTCCCGGGTTCGGAAGTCGATTTCACTTTCACTCCAGGCAATGACTTCACCCAGGAGGCCTTGAAATTGTTCCTGCCAGCGAGTAACAAGGGATGCTATATCAGGATCCTCACCCCCTGACTCATTTACATTCACTTCAAACTCCATATCAAGCAGCCGGTCATTCTGCTCATCGAATCGAAACCGTGCCTTGGCATAGGAAGTAAAATGATACCCGCCTCCGAGCAAGACAGTTTCCCCTACCTTTCTGGCCACCAGTTCGTTGCAGTGGCCTCCGCCTATAAGATCGACGCCAAGGTCTGCAACAGAGAACGCCAATGGCTCTAGTTCGGCCATACAGACATGGGCGATGACAAACAGGAGATCAGGTGCCGCCGCCTGTACCTCGGAAATCGTGGCGCGAAGCGACTGCTCATAGTTGTCAAACTGCAATTCCCTGACCAGCTCCGGATTGGCGGTGCGCGGTGTGCTGGTCGTGGTCAGGCCAACTATACCCACTTTAATACCGTTCACTTCCTCAAGTGTGTAAGGAAGTATGCCAAGCTCTACTGGTACCTCGTTGTTTTCTTTCCAGCGAGTATTGGCACTAAGATAAGGAAAGCTGGCCTCGGCAATGCGTTGTTTCAGACTATCCAGTCCAAAATCAAATTCGTGATTGCCGATTGCTGAAGCGTCGTAATTCATGGCGTTCATGACTTCAACCATGCTCCTCCCATCTACCCAGGTGGATATGGCCGGCCCAGTCCAGTTGTCACCGCCACTTAACACCAGAAACGGCCCGTCTTCAGTGAATCCTTCCTGGTCCTGCCACAGGCGGTAAAGATTGGCTGCTCCCTGGCCAGGCTCCATGCCTTCCATCCAGCCGTGTTCGTCGTTGGTATACAGTACGGTAATCTCCCGAATTCCATTTTCAGCAGATTCAATATTGCCGGGAGTCTGGCAGCCCGCCAACACGAATAACAACAAACCAACTATCCAGCCACGTACACTCATCGGGTATCTCAAGTAATCAACCATTCAGCCACAGGAACTACACAAACCGGTAATTTTCGAACCCCGGAATACAAACTGTACCAAACTACCAGCAGATTGTGACGCACAGATTAAATCTAATCTTCGGCAGGCGGACAGCTGCTGGTGATTCACGTTGGAAAACCGAGTGTCGATAGCGTTTTAGCAACGATCCGGTAAAATGATCCAATGATCCCCATTCGCGACGACAATCCCAGCGTCCTTACACCCTATACGACGATAGCTATCATTATCCTCAACGGGATCTCCTGGTTTCTCTTACAGGGTCTTGGAACCGAACCTGCGCTGTCCAGTTCGGTCTGCCGTTTTGCGCTGGTACCCGGCGACCTGCTGGGCACAATGGCGCCAGGTTCTAATTTCCCGGTGGGCCCGGGAGCAATCTGTCAAACCGGCACCTCACCTGCCTGGTTTACCTTATTAAGCTCAATGTTCATGCATGGCAGTTGGCTGCACCTGTTGGGCAATATGTGGTTTCTGTGGATTTTCGGTAACAACGTAGAAGACGCCATGGGCCATGGTCGATTTATTCTCTTCTATCTATTGTGCGGACTGGCCGCCGCCGCACTCCAGTTGATGTTTACCAGTAACCCGGAAATTCCAATGGTCGGTGCTTCAGGGGCCATTGGCGGGGTGATGGGAGCCTACATTCTGCTTTACCCGCGAGTGCAGGTACACATGCTGGTGATCCTGGGGTTCTTTGTCACAACAATCGCAGTGCCGGCAGTGCTGATGCTGGGATACTGGTTCCTGATTCAGTTGCTCGGCGGTTTTACTTCCGTAACCAGCCAGGGTGGCGGCGTTGCATTCTGGGCTCACATCGGCGGTTTCGCAGCCGGAGCAGGCTTGATCTACGCATTTAGAAATCCGCGACTGGTAAATCGACACCCCTACCATGGATGGAAAAACAGCTCTCCACACCACAATTGGCAACGGGTATCGCGCCGTAAAGGACGATGGTTCTGAAAACGGGTGGGACGGTGGTTCTGAAAACGGGTGGTAAGTACCCCTGATTCAATTCTTACATGATAAACTTTACCAACGAGTCGATAACACCAGCCGGGCAACCAGCAAGGTCGAATCTCAAACATTATTCACGCTGGCACAGGTAACAGGAAAGGAGTAAACATGGCAAAGGAAATGATGAATCTGTTTGCCGTACCGGTATCTAAATCCTCGATTGAACGCGACTTCACAGAAGCCGAATCGCAGTTTTTCGAGAACGAGCTCAAAGATGCTGTTCCAGCGCTGAACAACTACTCTTCAAAGAACAAAAATGTCCTTGCTTCGGAAGCCATGGCCGGTATTCGTTCCATCCTCCAGGAAAATCTGGATAGCTATTTCAAGTCGGTATTCAATACATCAAACAACGTTCAACTTAAAATAACCCAATCCTGGCTTTCGTTAACAAAAAAAGGTCAGTCACACCACACTCACTCTCATCCCAACAGCGTGGTAAGTGGCGTGCTCTATATTAGACTGGCGCCTCAGGACGGTATTAATTTTTATCGGAATGAAGATTTACTCTGGTATGAATTGATCCCCCAAGAACAGAACTACTACAACGCCTACCGGTTTTTCATCGAAACGCGCATTGGCGACCTGGTGCTATTCCCTTCCAATGTTAAACATGGCGTAAAAGAAGTCACCGACGATACCCAACGGGTCAGCCTGGCCTTCAATACGTTTTTCGAGGGTGAATTGGGGCGTGAAGCGTTCTCCAATGCGTTGACCATCCGAATTGAATAGCAACATGGCGATATGCCGTATACGCCCGAATTTTGAGGTTAAACCCAGTGTATATCGCGACTTCTGTCTGACAGTTACTTAACAATCGGGCCCGGTGGTGGTATTAATAGGGTTGTTACTGTTCAATCACGAGAACATCATGAAGATTATCACTGTCAGTCTGCTGCTTTCGATCCTTCTGCTGGTGAGTGCCTGCGCTAGCGAACCCCGGCAAAATTTCGTGCGTATGACGGAAGAGGAAATCTACGCGTACAATATGGAAAGGCCGCTGATGGAGAAGATTTATTGCTTCGAAGAAAGGCAGACCAGCACCTATATCCGACGTCGCCAGTGTATGACAGTAGAAGACTACGTCTATCGCCTTGAGCGGGCTGCCCTGGCACTGGATGTGCTACAGCCGAGCACCGGTACTCCGGCTTTCGGTACCCCGCGAGACTAGTCGGTGAAGCGGGCTTCAACGAAGTCCCGCTCCAGGTAGGCGGCCAACTGAGAACGCGCTTCAAGCCGCTCTGCCGCCTGCCCGGCGAAAACAGACTCGAAAAAACTCAACACTGCGATAGTAGTAATCATCTGTTGACGGCCAGGATGGGCCGGTTCTTCATCCGGCAGAATTTCACAAATATCAGGAATACTGTCACTTACGACCACGCCGTCGCTGGCACTCCCCAACTCCCTGAACACATCGTTTGTCGACCCTGCGCCGATACTTGAAAGTACAGCGCCGCAGCCCAACGAGTCCGGATCATCCAGAAAGCGCATCATAGGTTCCGACAGTGAGGCAAATCCTAGATGTGTACCACCGCGAATGCTGAGCAGATCCCCGCTGGAAACAAGGCTCGGTATTGGTATCGCATTGGCCTGATGATTTACCAAGGCGTCAGCGGTGCCGGCTATCATCAAAAAAGGTGTATCGGTGGTCTGATAAAAACGATCGGTAAATATCGCTGCCGGTCCGGCAATCGACACAGTTGCCTTCACCCTATGATCACGCCTGAGAGGATGAAAAGTGGCCAGAGTCGAGGTCAGACCGCCTAGCGAATACCCGGTCAGTCCAATCCGCTCCAGGTCGATGGTTCCGCTGAACGGCTTGCGGTCACCAACCAGGGACAGAACCGAGTCGATCAGGAACGAAACATCAGCTGGTTGATTGACTACATCGGTGGGTGTGGCTCCGCCTGGTGCGCTACCATTGGTCAGCGGATAATCTGCCGAGGCGACCACGTAACCATAACTGGCCAGGTGCCTGGCCATGTACTGTAAATCCGAGCGCGAAGAAACCAATCCGTGGCTATGCAGTATGAATGGTAACTCGCCCTGGGCTTTTTCGGGATACCACAGTGTAGTGTTGAACGTCCGGTCAGGCGCGCCCGGATAATCGCCGTTGGCTGCAGTCGGACGCGTGTCGTCTACAAATGCGATGTCGATGGTGCCGACCTGAAAGGGACCTGGTGTTAACCATTGCGCACTGCTCGAATCGGTCGGCGGCTGTTCTGGGTTGGTGACAACCAGGACGGCAGCGATAGCAAAAAACAACAGCATCACCAGACTGGCGAAGCCGATTACTATTTTCTTGAGCATATTCCCCCCAACAATATGTACAGTCGATTCTGTGCATGTTTTAGTGCCGACATCAGCCAGTTTGGCCTACTAGGGCTAGGTAGCTTCCGTGATAACCTGCGGAGCGTCGTCGTTCTCGTCAGTCAACTCAGGCTTACTCAACAATCCGGTCAGACGAGGTTGCAAAAAGACCCGCAGCACGAGAAAGGACAATAAGACAGCAGCCAGTTGACGCCAGACAGGCCAGCTTTCACCGTGCTCCATCATATTTAACTGCAACGACCAGCCGAAGGCTGAAAATGCCTGATTAAGTGCCAGTCCGCACAGTATCGCCATGGAGATAACGCCGATCAGATACGCCAGCAGAGATCGATTTCCCAATTGTTCCCGGATCACGCCCATGGTTGCGATATTGGTAGCCGGTCCGGTCAGCATAAAGACCAGAGCGGCGCCAGGAGAAATACCTGCAAACAGCAGACTGGCTGCTACCGGCGTAGAGGCCGTAGCACAGATGTACATGGGCAGTCCCACAACCACCATGACCAGCATGGCTAACAGACCATCACCCCACTGCAGGAAAAACGACTGGGGAATGAAGGAGGTAATAAAAGTAGCGGCGACCAGACCTATGGTCAGCCATTTGGCTGTATCGGAAATCATTCGGCCGTAGCCATACTGCACGGCTGAATTCAGTTTCTCGCGAAGAGTGGGTTCTACTGGCTCCAGCTTTTTGGAACTACAACAACTGGACTCAGCTGCTGCGGTTTTCTCGGAGCCGCAACAGCCTGAATCGACCTGTTCAGATTTCTCGGAGCCGCAACAGTTTCCCGTTGTTTTCTGCTCGACCACCAGGCTGTCGTCAGTATCCAAAACTCGTACCAGCAGTCCGGCGGTCACAGCACTGAGCAAGGCACCTATCGGTCGTGCAATCGCAAACAATGGTCCGAGGATGGCATAGGAATAGGATATGGAATCAACTCCCGTTTCCGGAGTAGCAACCAGGAAAGATGCTGTGGCGCCTTTCGAAGCTCCCGACTTGCGAATCGCCAGTGCGGTAGGTATTACGCCACAGGAACATAACGGCAGTGGCGCTCCTATCACGGCACCTTTAACCACCGAAGCGAAACCGGGTTCAGCCAGCTGCTTTTCAACCCAGCTACTGGGTATTACCTGCTTGATGATCCCGGCCAGTAAATACCCCACCAGCAACCAGGGCGCACTCTCGATAACCAGATTCCAGAAACTGCTCAATAATGTAATAACCATGATGTTTTATACCTCGTTTACAGCAACCTGACCAGCGTGTGGCCGGGCGTTAACGGACGATTTCCCCTTGCTGGCATCCAGTGCTTCCATGATGGAACAATGAGTCGCGTCTTCAGGTCCTCCACAACAACTTTCGAGCAAAGTGTTGAGGGTCTTGCGCATCGCCGTAAGCTCTTTGATCTTGGCATTGACCTCTACCAGTTTCCGTTGCGTGATATCGGTGACTTCCTGGCATGTATGACTGGCCTTATCGATCCGGATGGACAGGAGTCCTGCGATATCGTCCAACGAGAAACCGATATTCCTGGCGGTGCGGATAAATTCGGCCTTTCGTACGTCTGCTTCGTTATACAAACGGTAGCCGGCGTCACTGCGTTCACTGGCATGGATCAGGCCGTGTTTTTCATAAAATCGCAGAGTGTGGGCGCTAAGACCGGTTTTCTTGGCAATCTCGCTGATTCTCAACATGGGTAGGTGCCTCTTGAATTAGGGAGCCTCGAAAGACTCAAGGGGTCTGCAGGTAAAATTTTCTCGTTACTCGAAAATATTTTTGCCTTGTGACCATCACCGTGCTTGGTCATTACTGGCTTCGAAAGGGCATTAAAACATTAGAGACAGGTCTAAGGTCAAGTTTTCCATAGGGACTTTTTGAATTGGCTTCAGGAGCCCAGGATTCGCTGGAACCAGGCGGAAATATCGGCCACTTGCCGGGGTGAGACGGCGTGTTCCATATTGTAGGTCTGGTACTCGGGATTGAAGCCCAGACTCTGTAGCGTCGCTTCGCTGCGTTTACCCAGCACTTCAGGGACCACCGAATCATGAGTACCGTGACAGATCAGAATCGGAACCTTCAGGTTGTTGGGACTGATCTTGATCAGATTTGCTGTCGCGAAGTAGGTGGAAAGTGCCAGGATGCCACCAAGGGGTTCCGCGTAGCTTAGTCCGGCATGGTAGGCAACTGCACCGCCTTGGGAAAAACCTGCGAGGATAATGCGCCGGCTGTCTATGCCGCGCTCGATTTCACGATCCACCAGATCCTGAACTTTCCTGGCGGATTCCAGCAGTTGACCATCATCCAGATCCCGATCCACATCGAAACTGAAAATGTCATACCAGGCCGGCATCATGTATCCATTGTTAATGGAAACCGGTATGGCAGGAGCATGGGGAAATACAAAGCGGATGCCATAGCTCTCCGCCAGCTCCAGCTGCGGAACAATAGACGCAAAGTCACTGCCATCCGCACCCAGTCCATGAAGCCAGATGACCGAGGCAGTGACCGGCGTATAGGGTGGTTTCTCTATTTCAATTGCCGAAAGGTATTCCATAGCAGGATTTTATCAGGGGCTGGCGCGCATGCCATCCATTTCCGCCAATCGTTCAATCAATTCCTCAACCCTGGTGCTATAGCCCCATTCATTGTCGTACCAGGAAATGACCTTCACCATGCGGTTATCGATAACCTGGGTCAACAATGAATCGAAAATACTGGAGTGCGGATTACCGATGATATCGCTGCTGACAATTGGCTGGTCGCAGTATTCCAGGATACCCTTAAGGGAGCCTTCAGCAGCCTGTTTCATTGCCTCGTTGACAGATTCAACCGTCACGTCCTGCTGCAACTCCACGGTGAGGTCCACCAGACTGCCATCGGGAACGGGCACGCGCATGGCAAGACCGTCCAGCTTGCCAGCAAGTTCTGGCATGACCAATCCGATTGCCCGGGCGGCACCGGTAGAAGTGGGCACAATGTTGGTGGCAGCATTTCGAGAGCGTCGAGGGTCCTTGTGAGGCGCATCGATCAGGCGCTGATCAGAAGTGTAAGCATGCACAGTGGTCAGCAGCCCACGCTTGATATTGAACGAGTGGTGCAATACCTTGGCAAGAGGTGCGGCACAGTTGGTTGTACAACTGGCGTTGCTGATAATACGACTGTCGGCTGTAACTACATGGTCATTTACACCTGCTACCAGGGTAGCCTCGAGCGGATCCTTGCAGGGTACAGTGAGGATCAATCGCCTGGCACCGGCTTCCAGGTGTTTATTCAAATCTTCAAGTTTACGAAATGCTCCTGAACTTTCTATAACATAGTCGACATTCATCTCCTGCCAGGGAAGCTTGGCGGGATCCCGTTCGGTAAGCACCTCGAAGGGATCTCCGTCGATCGTCATGGTAGTGCCTTGCAGTTCGACATTGCCGGGATAGATACCATGGATGCTGTCATACTTGAAAGCATAGGCAAGCTGCTCCGGGGTCGACAGATCATTAACCGCCACCACGTTGTAATGCTTGTGAAGTTTTGCGATTCGCATAATGGTCCTGCCAATGCGGCCAAAACCGTTAATTGCAATTCTTGGTATCGCCATAGCTGTCTCCTTTGTTGCCAGCTGACTTGAAATAGTACGCCTGGTGCGTGCCTGCTTACCGTAAGACTCAACTCTGTTCAGCCTTCCGGGGTACGGCTATCATTACGATGTTCATCCGATTGAGGTGCGGCTGTCTTAAATGCAGTTATAAAGCAAATTTCGTTCCCTGGCCTGACTATTCGCGCCAGCCATCAGGAAAAAGATAAACAGAACAAAAACAACGAGATAACAGGAACCAGCATGTACAAATTTAACCACCCAGCCAGAAATAAGAACCGTTTCAGTGCAAACCAACATTCTACCGCACCAAAAAGCCTTACCGCCCTGTTCGCTACACTATTTGCAATATTGCTGGTTTGTGAAATCCCGCAGACGCTTGCCCAGGCATCCCAGGACCATCCGGACTGGGTAACCACCTGGACTACCAGCCCCAGTACACTGCCACCAGGCGAACCGGCAGATAACGCCCTCGACAATCAGACAGTACGACTCATCGTGCATACCAGTATCGGCGGAGAAGCAATGAGATTGAGATTATCGAATTCCCACGGGGACCGCAGCCTGGACATCGGAGCCGTTTCAGTCGCCCGCCAGGCATCAGCCGCTCAGATAGTTCCAGGATCCAGCCAGACAATCACTTTTTCGGGCGAAGAAGCTATCACCATTCCTCGCTGGGCAACAGTAATCAGTGATCCGATTGAACTGAACGTACCCCAATCGAGTAACCTGGCTGTCAGCATTTACTTGCCGGAAGATTCAGGATTCGTTACCACCCATGCACTTTCAAATCAGACCAACTACGTGTCAAACGATGGCAATCATACCAATGCGACTGCTTTGCCAGTAGCCGAAGAAACGCCGGGCTGGCCATTCCTGACCGCAATCGACGTCATTGCCGAATCGCCAACCAGGGCAATTGTGTCACTCGGCGATTCGATTACCGATGGCTGGGGTTCCACCGACAGTGCCAATCAACGCTGGCCCAACCACTTTGCGCACCGCTTGTATCGCGATGAAAGCATTCACGACTTCGCCGTCGTGAATGCCGGAATAAGTGGTAATCGGGTTACGACAGAAGGAAATGCAACTTTCGGACAGAACCTGCAGGCGCGTTTCCAGCGGGATGTATTGGCATTGAGCAACGTTAGCCACATTGTTTTACTGGAAGGCATCAACGACATCGGCATGTCATCTCTCGGAGGTGAGCTGATCAGCGCCGATCAGATCATCGCCGGTTACCGACAGATTATCGCTCGCGCCCATGCCCGCGGAATCAAGATAATAGGTGCCACGTTACTTCCTTATGAAGGTGCCGCTTACTACACCGACGCCGGAAATCAGGTACGGATGGAGGTCAATGGCTTTATTCGCAACAGCGGCGAGTTCGACGGCGTGATCGAGTTCGACAAGGTCGTACAGGATCCAGCAAATCCGAACCGCATCCGTGCTGATTTTACCGAAGACAATCTGCATCCGAACGATACTGGTTATCGGGCCATGGCTGATAGTATTGACCTGGATTTATTCCGCTAAGCCAGGCGTTTGCTTTTTACTGTCATGAGTCACCTGCGTAAGGCTCAAGGGGGCTGCGCTGCAAAATTTCTCTCGTGCTTCGAGAACATTTTCCAGCTCCACCCCCTGAAATTTGAAGATGAAGCCCTTCGCCGAATTAGTGCAACCATTGGATCTAAAAAACAAGTTATGACTTCAGAAATCCGCGTTTTTCGGTTGACCGCTGGCAACTATGATTGAATCTACCCCCTGGCATTCCCTCGGAATCGATCAGACACTGACAAAGTTGCAGACAACTCATGAAGGTTTGTCACAGTCTGAAGCTGAGACAAGGCTGCGCCAGTACGGTCCGAATGTCATTCCCGAATCTCCTCCCAGAAAGCTGCTATCTGTCTACCTTGATCAGTTCAAGAATGCTTTCATCTATCTGTTGATGATTGCCGCAGCGATCTCGGTTTTTCTGGGCGAATTCAGTGATGCAATATTCATTGCCGCAGCACTGCAGATCAATGCCCTGATCGGTACCGTGCAGGAATGGCAGGCACAGGAAAAAGCCCTCGGTTTGCGCAGCCTGGTGTCCTCTACTGTCACCGTGCACCGTGATGGAGAGCGGCAGACTCTCGACGGTCGTGACCTGGTCCCCGGTGATATAGTCGAACTGGAGTCAGGTGTACGCATTCCTGCCGCCCTGCGACTGCTGGAAGACGAAGCACTCCAAGTTGACGAATCTCTACTGACAGGTGAATCGGTTCCGGTGACCAAACTGACTGATCAGACTCTTGATGAACATGTGTCTCTGGCTGACAGAACCAACATGCTGCACGCCGGAACCACCATCCTTCATGGTCGTGCTACTGCGGTCGTGACTGCAACCGGTTTACGTACCGAAGTAGGCCAGGTGGCCGACTCGCTTAAGTACATTGAAGCCGTGCTGCCTCCGCTGATCGGCAGGATGAAAAAGTTTACCCACATCGTTGCTACCCTGATGGTAGGCGTTATTGCACTTATCGCCCTTGTTGAATTCCTGCGTGACACCGACCCCACCGTCATCCTGCTCACCAGCGTGGCGCTTGCAGTTGCTGCAATTCCTGAGGGACTGCCAGTCGCCTTGACTGTAGCGCTTGCCATCAGTGTGTCGCGCATGGCCAAGCGTGATGTGGTCGTACGCAAAATGGCAGCAGTCGAAGGCCTCGGTGCCTGCACACTGATTGCCGCGGACAAAACAGGCACCCTCACTATCAACGAACTTTCCGTGCAGCAATTATACCTTCCCGGAATCGGTAACCTGGCTGTATCAGATCTTATACCGGTTCCAAGGCAAGCAACTCCAGACGCAAAATACCAGGCTTTTCACCGATTGCTGAAAGCCGGGCTATTCTGCAACGAGGCAACACTTGAGGAACAGGACGATGGCGGCTTTCGAATATTCGGTGATACCGTCGACGGGGCTTTGCTTAGCCTGGCTCGAAGCGCCGAACTGGATCAGGCAGAACTGGACCGGCAATATCCCCGTAGCTGCCGAATTTCGTATGAACCTTCGCTGGCTTTTGCCGCTTCTTTCCATCAGGTGGAAGACAGCTTACACGCCTTTGTAAAAGGGGCTGCAGAAATTGTATTGCCATTCTGTCGTGGAGATGCCACAGAGGAGATCCTCGAACAGGCAAACAAACTGGCCGCTCAGGGATTTCGGGTTATTGCACTTGCAGAGGGCCAGGTACTGGAGCCTAATCAGGATAATCTGTGCGACCTGGAATTTATTGGCCTGGTGGCCTTGATCGATCCACTAAGAACCAGTGCCAGGGAAACAGTTAAAAGGTGCAGAGAGGCGGGAGTGGCGGTACGCATGATTACCGGCGATCATCCGCTGACCGCGCTGGAAATTGGCAAGCAACTGGACATGGCAGTCGCGACTGACGATGTGGTAACCGGCAGCCAGCTGGCAAACCTGGAAACCGATCAGACAGCCTTCGACGCAGTGGTGGCCCGTACCAGCATTTTCGCCAGAATAGCACCATTACAAAAGCTTTCCATTGTTCAGTCCATGCAACGCTCAGGTAACACGGTGGCCGTGACCGGTGACGGCGTGAACGATGCATCGGCTCTGGCGGCAGCAGATATCGGTGCCGCCATGGGAAAATCGGGAACGGATATTGCCCGCAGTGCATCCGATCTGATCCTGGTCAATGATGAGCTTTCTTCACTGATAGACGGCATCGAAGAAGGCCGCATCGCCTACGATAATATTCGCAAGGTTATCTACCTGCTGATTGCAACCGGCGCTGCGGAACTTGTGCTGTTCCTGGCATCCATCGCTGCCGGCCTGCCAATGCCACTGAGCGCCGTCCAACTGATCTGGCTGAACCTGGTCACCCAGGGTATTCAGGATGTCGCGCTGGCGTTCGAAAAAGGCGAGCCGGGTGTACTCTCACGAAAACCCCGGCCACCGAAAGAAGGCATCTTCAACCGCCAGATGATTGAACAAACACTATTGTCCGGGATGATTGTCGGGGGTATCTCGTTCGCACTCTACCGATTGATGCTCGACGGCGGCATGAACCATATGATGGCAAGCAATCAACTCCTGCTGATTCTTGTTCTGTTCGAGAACGCCCACGTTTTTAATTGTCGCTCGGAATTACGATCCGCATTCTCGGTACCGTTCCGTAACAATCCGTTTCTCATCATTGGTGTGATCGCCGTGCAGGCCATTCATCTACTTGCAATGAATTTACCTGGCTTGAGTGCTGTGCTGGACCTTCAACCAGTGAGTATGACTGTCTGGTTGCAGTCGGCACTGCCGGCGGTGTCGATCATCCTGGTTATGGAGATTTATAAACTCGCAAAAAGGAGCAAGTCAACATGACCAAGAATTCCCTGGTGATTGAGTATTACACCGACGTGCTTTGTATCTGGGCCTGGATCGCGCAACGAAGGGTCGAGGAAGTACTTGCTGAGAATGGCTCAAACGTACTGTTTCAACATCGTTATCTCGACCTGTTTGGCGACACGCGCACCCGCATCTTTGAGCAATGGGAAAGCAAGGGCCAGTACCAGGGTTTCTGCGATCATGTTTGTGGTGCTGCCGCACCCTTCTCCTCGGCCCCGGTCAATCCTGAATGCTGGAGTCGGGTGCGACCTCATACCTCCACCAACGCACATCTGGTCATCAAAGCCGTCGAACTGGCTGAGGGACAGGCGGCAGCAATCGATTTTGCACTGACAGTCAGAAAAGCCTTTTTTATTGATGCGCAGGACATTGGTGACTTACGGATTGTGCTCGATCTGGCAGACCAGCAGTTCGACCTGGCTGGCGTTAACGAATCTATCAATGACGGAACGGCCATTGCTGCTCTGATGGCCGACTATCAGCGAGCCAAGCTACAGGGAATAAAAGGCAGTCCATCCTACGTCATCGACAACGGACGGCAGACCCTCTATGGCAATATCGGTTACCGGGTTTTGTACGCGAATATCAACGAGTTACTGCGGCACCCTGCCGATGAAGCCAGCTGGTGTTGAAAGCAGGAGATGCCGAGTTTTTCACTGTCGGCACAATGTGTAAAACATTGTCACAGTTGCGGGGGTTTTGCCGCTTTCCTGTCTGATATATATCAATAAAGGCAATTCAAAGCACACTACACTTCGAGCTGTAGATGTGCAAACTGCACTCACAGACTGGCTGCATCTCACAATTAAGTTGGCCAGCGGATTATAGAAACAGGAGAGGAGTAATGAAGAAATCCAGTTTAATCGGGCTGTTCTCGGCGATGGCTATGGTGCCTGCGCTGGCAAACGCACAGGACGCCCCTACCTACGCCAACGAAGTGTCCCGTATCATGCAGGACAATTGCCAGAGCTGTCACCAGCCGGGACAGATCGGCCCAATGTCGTTTACCAGTTACGAAGAAGTTCGTCCTTGGGCGCCGCTAATTAAAATGCGCGTTGAACAGCGCGAAATGCCTCCGTATCAGTATGACCACGATGTCGGTGTTCAGGAACTGAAAAACGACTGGCGTATGGAGCAGGAAGAAATCGATACTATCGTGGCCTGGGTCGAAGCCGGCGCTCCGCTGGGCAACCCGGAAGAGCTGCCACCGCCAATTGAGTACCCTGAAGTAGGCGAATGGCGTCTGGCAGGAGAACTGGGTCCACCCGATCATGTCATCAAGTCCAGCGCATGGGACGTTCCTGCCAATGGCCAGGACTTGTGGTGGGAGCCGGAAGTAGATTCTGGCATTACCGAAAGCCGCTGTATCAAGGCGATCGAGACCCTGCCTTCCAAGGACGCCCACGGCTCCACTCACCACGCCAATTCTCACTTTATGAGCCAGGATGAAAACGGCAACTGGTTTCCTTCCGGACGCCTTTCAGAGTATGCCTATGGCAAACTTGGCGAAAAAGTACCTGAAGGTGCGTGCCGAAAAGCTCCTGCAAACTCCAAGGTTGGCTGGAGCATTCACTACTATCCTGATGGTAACGCAGTAGCCGATGACCAGGTGTCAGTGGGTATCTGGTACCACGATGAAGAAGATAACTTTAAAGAGGAAGAAGCCTATGCTCAGGATCTGACCCTCTATTTCCTTGATGGTGGCGGTGATTACCTGATTCCACCTCACGGCAAGCTGATGACCCAGGGATTCCATTCTTTCGATCATCCGGTACGCATCGACAGCTGGCAGCCACACCTGCATCTGCGCGGTGTCGCCATGACCATGGAGGTTTTCTATCCGGAGACTGGACGCAAGGAAGTGTTGAGCCAGGCATCCAACTGGAATGCGGGCTGGAACCACAGTCACACCTATGAAGACGGCTTTCAGCCGCTGGTTCCAGCGGGTGCTACCATCATCCTGACAGCGTGGTTCGACAATACGGCGAACAATCCCCTTAACCCGGATCCTGATCAATGGGTAGGTGCTGGCCAGCGGACAACAGATGAGATGTCCCACGCCTGGATTGCCGTTACCCATCTTGATGATGAAGGTTATGAAGAGATGCTGGCAGAGCGTGCTGAACGCGATCAGCGAAACATGGCCACGCGATAAATTCACGTAGGAGGAAACATGATGAAAAACTTAAGACAACTTGCTACCGGGACACTGGTAGGTGCAGTGATGGGACTGACAGCAACGTCTCTCTATGCACAACTGCCCGAGCACCTGCGTGACTATCCACTGGCGACACGCGGAGCCAGTGGCGAATCCGTAGCACCGATGTTCAACGGTTGGATCGCCAATGAAGATGGCTCGGTGCAGATGATCTTCGGGTTCGCAAACCAGAACCGCGAAGCTGTTGTGGATGTTCCACTGGGCCCGAATAACTTCATCGAACCGGCCCAGTTCGACGGCGCGCAGCCTACTCACTTCCCGGTATACCAACGGCCTGGGTTTGTAGGTCTTCAGGAACGGGGCACCTTCGCTGTCACAGTCCCGGCAGAGATGGCCGGCACTGAGGTGGTCTGGACATTGACTTCCGGTGGCAAGACCTGGTCTGTTCCTGGCCGTGCGACTTCAACCGCGTACGAAATGAGTCACGGCGACAGAGCACTGGGCTCATTGAAGCCCGCTATTCGCTTCAACCCGAACGGACCCGAGTCCAACGACGTTGAAGGCATCTACGCTCAACGGATAACCACCTCTGTTGGTGAGCCGGTAACCCTGACTGCTTATGTGCAGGATCGCGGTTTGCGAGCGGCCTACCCGGAAAACGAAATGCTCCTCTACCCTCTTGGAACCGAGTGGATCATGCATCAGGGTCCGGCAGCACCGGAATTCGACCAGGCGCGAATCACTGGTCGTGAAAGGGCTCGTGAAGGCGCCGGTGAAAGCGGTAGTACCGGAAGTAATGACTGGGAAGAAGTCACTACTCAGGCGACTTTTTCGGAACCGGGTGACTACGTGATTCGACTGCGAGTCGATAACTTCGTTGCCCCAGACAGCCAGTTCGACAACGTCTGCTGCTGGTCAAACGCTTACCTACCGGTGACAGTGACAGAGTAAGCCTCAACTTCCACTTCTGAGGTTACAACGCCCCGGTCTGAGAACATCAGTCCGGGGCGTTTTTTTCCGCTTCAAGTCAGTTCTCCAACCAGTATCAAAATACCTGAATGGAAGCCCGAGAAGCGTAGCATGCTCGGAAAATAATTGATCTTCATCAACCACTTAACTCCGATTCGGAGTAATGTTGAGGTGAGCGGCGTAGCAATTCGCAGGGCCGTGCCTCGCGCCAAAAACTGGAGCAAAAATTTATGAAAAATACAGTAAGCACGTTTCTGATCACTCTGTTTGTCCTGCTGGCCTCGTCTGCTGGACTGGCTCAGAGCGAGAATCCGTTTATTGGCACCTGGGATATCGATATGGACGAATCCGATTTCGGCAGTGCCACACCACCCCAAAATATGTCCCGCTCTTATACGGACCTGGGAAACGGAAGCTATGCCTACCAGGTGGCCACTGTCAGCCAGGACGGTACCTTGGGCCTTTCGTCTGCCATATACTCGTACAGTGGCCAGGAATACCCCATCGTCAGCTTTGACGAATTACCAGAACCGGCGATGATTTCCTATCGCAGGATTGGTGACGCAACAGTGGAATACACCGTCCGCATAGGAGACGAGGTCTCTCAGATAGGCTCCAAGTTCATTTCGCCAAATTATCAGCGCCTTACCATCTCTATCCAGTCCCCGAATTCCGATCTGGAAAACCAGATACTGATATTCAATCGCCGACGCTAGGCAAGATTTGTTCGCCGATCCGACCGGGATAGATCTTTCTGAGATCTATCCCGCATTACAAACTGGGAGTTGGTTTCAGCCCACGCAAGGTTCTGGGTTTCCTTTACTTAATTCGCTAGACTTGCCCAATGACCGACGTCAAAAAGAACCAGCTTCTCATTGTGGTCGCGTTTCTACTGCCCATGCTATTTCTGGGTGTGGTGCTGATTGTGTCAGTTATCCCGTCAGCTACCCTGTCGACCGATTATGATTTTCTGTATGCCACCTGTTCTGATGGCAGCCCACCTTATAGCTATAACTGCCGTCCGTACCTGGTCAGCCGCTTCAGAGTCGAGAACGGACGCCTGGTCGAGCGGCCTGTGCCCGACGACCTGGACTCAGACCGGGATACTATTCCCGACGTGCAGGAAAACTATCGCGCCCGGCTGTTTATTCATGACACCGAAACCAACGAGAGCCGTGAGATCAGCCAACAGCAGGCTGAACAGCTGGCACTTCTCGACTTACTGACCTCGCCGGATGGTGTTGCTGTCGAGTGGGATCGGTCTGGTGGCGACGATTTCTTCTTTATATTTGGCAGCCGATCCAATTTTGGCTATTACCTGACCAAGGGCAATGCCAGGCAGCAGTTGGAACTGATCAACGACTCGGATCGCTACTATTACGGTTACGACATGCATTTCCTGGGCTGGATCGAGGAACCATGACGCTCTCCAATGACCAGCTGCTGGATGAATTAAAACGCCGCCTGCAGGATGGCGAGCTGGAACACGGCCGTGTCCAGGCGCTGCTTGATTCGGCTCCGGACGAAAGCGACGAGTCGGTATCTCAGTTTCGTAACAGCGCTGTCCCGGCCAGTGCCTTGCGGGCAGGATTCGCGGAATTCTCGCTGACACGGCTGCTGTATGTGATCGGCGGATTATTGGTCGTTCTGGGCATCATCTATTTCATGTCCCAGTTGTGGGCCGACATGTCACCAACCCTGCGAATCCTGATTACTCTTGGCGTTGGCCTGGTTTTCGCTGGCGCAGGCTCGCTGTTTCTGGTCCAGGAGCCAGAGAAAGACCTTGGTAACGTGTTTCATGTGATTGGTGGTTGCCTGGTACCAGGCGGTGCATTGGTTGCGCTGGACGAACTGTTCCCCAACATCAGCAGCACCGGACCTGTTGCAACGACAACAGGGCTGGTGTTCCTGTTTTACCTGGCATTGGTCATTTACCACCGTCGCGTGGTGGTGAATTTGTTTGCCTTTGCCACCGGCACTGCCTTCATCTACTTGCTCAGCGACAGCCTGATGCCATCAGCCGGGCCGGATTACTATTCCTATCTTACGATGATGATCGGGATAAGCTACGTCCTTTACGGTGTGGCCTTTTCTGGTGGCTGGAACGACAGGTTGATTCCCCTGCTGTACTTTTTTGGGCCGCTGGGATTCTACGGTGCTGCCTATTCACGGATTGCCAATACCCAGCTGATTGAACTCCTTTATCCTTTCCTGGCATTCGGTGGCCTGACGCTATCAGTGGTAATCCTGAAAAGCCGAATCGCCCTGACAATCTGCACGCTTGCAGTAATCAGCTACGTTGTGTATCTGACCAGAGAGTATTTTGCCGATTCCATTGGCTGGCCGGTGGCCTTGATAATTCTGGGCTTTATCGTGATCGGCCTGGGTTACCTGTCGGTGAATCTCAATCGACGCTATTTGTAAAGGCATTGAATCTGTCTTAAATCACTCTCTCTGCAGCGATTGTTTGGTCATACTCCCGACCTGAACAACCCATACCAGATGCCGGCAACTAACATCGCAGAACCCGGCCCAAATCGTTTAATCAGCAGGAACAGCCTGAAAAGTTCCGGCTGCCTTGATTTGTAGATGTAAGTCCCTTTCCCCTTGATTCGACCAGCCAACTGTTCCGATCTACCCCAGATTATCAACGCCAACCCGAGACAGAAACCGAACAGGAACGGGCCATAGCTTTGCACCATCGGTGCCTGCGACACTGTAAACAGAAACGCCGCCGCAAAAGCAACGACAGCCAGAATCATCGCCAGTCTGTCCAATCTGTTTTTTGCCGAATTATTGTTAATATCAGTACCGCTCTCGGGAGAGTGCGAGTTGCCTGGGAGTTGCCTGGGAGTTGCCTGGGATTTCCCCTGGCTCTGACCCAATTTAAGCACACTCTTTCTGACGGTTCTAAGTGTATTCCAGCCTGATATTACTGTTAGTTGTATTGGTTGCCCTGAATACCCAGTCCTAATACTTTGGCTGGCTCCGAGCGCCAAAAGTACTGGCCTGGTTACAGCAGGCCAGCTTCATAGTGCTTACTTTTCTACTAATCACGTTGCTGGTGTATACACTCTATTCGCAATCCCAGGCATTACGCAGACTTGAACATCATGGCATTGCGCCCCATCCGACCATAAAAAATGCAGTGGGCATAGCCAATGGCAGGAGTGAAAACCCAATCTGGCTGTTTGAACTGGTAAACAATGAGAATGTGCTGGATTATTAGCGAAACTTCCCGGAATTAGTCCAGTGGGAAATGGTTGAAGCTCTGGGGATTCAGCTCACATTTACCCGGGATAACGGTACTCTGACTATTGTGCAAAGCGGCTCTCCCAACCGCAAAACCCTGGCCTTTATGATCTTCAGCCACTAAACCCACCATTCCAGCCAGGTGAGCTCCATTTATCAGCCAGCAGCGACACTACTGGGGCTATACCGTCAGCCAATGTGTTACACAATTTGTAACATTTTGGGGCGGAAAAGTTTGACCTAGATCAGTAAATTCTAGCGCTCTCGGCTCAAAATGGGTAACAAGGCGTCCTCGAAGTGCCGAGCGTAGCAGTAGGCAGCAAGCCGCCACAACGGTTGCTTAAAGAGCCTGTTAAATCAATCAGTTACGAGTGATTTAAATAGCCCGGCAGGACGTAATTTGAAACCAAAGTTAGTAACAAAAGTTAGCAACTAAAGAAAGAGGCTACATAGAAGTAGCACGGTAGCCGCAACATCTGTTTGAAACAGGAGTGGAAAATGAAGAAATCCAGTGTAATCGGGCTGTTTTCAGCCATGGCCCTGGTGCCCGCAATAGCCGGCGCACAAGACCATCCAACCTACGCCAATGAAGTTTCACGAATCATGCAGGAAAACTGCCAGGGCTGTCACCAGCCGGGACAGGTCGGGCCTATGTCCTTCTTGAGTTACGAAGAGGTTCGTCCCTGGGCACCGCTGATCAAAATGCGTGTCGTTCAAAAGGAAATGCCTCCGTATCAATATGATTCGGATGTTGGTGTTCAGCATCTGAAAAATGACTGGCGTATGTCCCAGGAAGACATTGACACCATCTCCGCCTGGGTAGATGCCGGTGCGCCACTGGGTAATCCTGAAGATATGCCACCACCTGCGGACTTTCCGGTGATCGGTGAATGGCGTCTGGCAGGTGAATTAGGCGAGCCGGATCACATCATCAAGTCAAGCCCCTGGGACGTTCCGGCCAATGGTCAGGACCTGTGGTGGGAGCCAGAAGTAGACGCTGGTCTCACTGAAAGCCGCTGTATCAAGGCCGTTGAAACTCTGCCTTCGTCAGCCGCACACGGTTCTACTCACCATGCAAACTCACACTTCGTTGTGCAAGACGAAAACGGTGAATGGGTTCGTGGCGACCGTCTCTCCGAGTTTGCCTTCGGTAAGCTGGGCGAGAAAGTGCCTGAAGGCGCATGTCGTAAGGTACCTGCCAATTCCAAAGTTGGCTGGAGTATCCACTACTATCCTGATGGTAATGCAGTACCCAACGACCAGGTTTCCGTCGGTATCTGGTATCACGACGAAGAAGACAGCTTCGTTGAGGAAGAATCCTATCGTCAGGACCTGCGCTCTTACAACCTGAGCAGCGGCGGTGATTTCCTGATTCCACCTCATGGCACACTGATGACCCAAGGCTTCCATTCCTTCGATCATCCGGTACGCCTGGACAGCTGGCAGCCTCACCTGCACCTGCGTGGTGTCGCCATGTCCATGGAAATCTTCGATCCGAATACTGGACGTCGCGAAGTACTGAGCCAGGCTTCCAACTGGAATGCTGGCTGGAACCACAGTCATACCTATGAAGATGGCTATCAGCCGCTGGTTCCAGCGGGTGCCACCATCATCCTGACTGCCTGGTACGATAACAGTGCGAACAACCCACTTAACCCGGATCCAGACCAGTGGGTCGGTGCAGGCCAAAGGACTACTGATGAGATGTCCCACGCCTGGATCGCAGTCACTCACCTGGACGATGAAGGGTACGAAGCCATTCTGGCAGAGCGTGAGGAGCGAGACGCTGCTGCCATGAAAGGAGAAAGCGGCGAGTGATAAAGATGGTTCAGCAACTGGCTTCCGGAGCGCTCACTGCAGCGCTCCTGGGGCTGGTTGCAGCACCTCTTTACGCGCAGCTACCTGAGCACCTGCGTGACTACCCCCTGGCAACGCGAGGCGCCACCGGGGAATCAGTAGCACCAATGTTTAACGGCTGGATTGCCAACGAAGATGGATCGATCACCATGATCTTCGGATTTGCCAATCTGAACCGTGAAGCAGCAATCGACATTCCACTGGGTGTAAACAACTCCATTGAGCCGGCCCGGTTTGATGGCATGCAACCTACCCACTTTCCGGTAGTCAATTATAGAGGTCTGGTCGGTTTGCAGGAACGCGGCGCGTTCGCCGTCACCGTACCTGCCGACATGCGAGATACCGAAGTGGTATGGACCCTGACTTCCAACGGACGAACCTACTCCATTCCAGGCCGGGCAACATCAACGGCCTACGAAATGAGTAACGGTGAAAGAGCGCTTGGCACTTTGAAGCCGGCAATTCGGTTTAGCCCGAACGGGCCCGAGTCCACCAGTGTTGAAGGATTGTATGCGTCGAAAATCACCGCCAAAGTGGGTGACGCGGTGACTTTACAGGCCTACGTGCAGGACCGTGGCAACCGAGCGGGTTACCCGGAAAACAAGATGCTAGCGTATCCGCTGGGTACCGAGTGGGTACTGCACCAGGGACCCTCTGAGCCTGATTTTCAACAGGCCAAAATCACCGGTCGTGACCGCGCTGAAGGAGCCGGCGAAAGCGGCAGACACAGCAGCGGCTGGGAAGAAGTCTCTACCCTGGCCACTTTCACCGAACCAGGTGAGTATGTGGTTCGACTGCGGGTTGATAACTTCACCGCGCCTGACAGCCAGTTTGATAACGTGTGCTGCTGGTCGAACGCTTACGTTCCGGTGACTGTAACACCCTGAGTAACACTTCCACTCCTGTAGTAAAAACGCCCTGGGTCAGCAATGATCCGGGGCGTTTTCTTTTGGCAGTGCAGATCATTGGACCCTTGCTGATCTTCTGGTTAAAGTAGTCCCATTGTTGAGAGACGGCAACGAGACATAAAGAAATGAATGCCAAATTCAGATGGCCAGTTACCGTAACCCAGGAAATTGCCGCACCGGCAGAAAATGTTTGGAGAGTCATATCCACTGCCGGCAATCTTGAGGCCTGTCACCCATACTGCACCAGCAATCCCGTTCAAAAATGGCCCGGCCCAGACTCCCGCGACGAAGTTCACTACTACAGTGGCTGGATTTACCAACGGCATTTTAAGGAATGGATTAACGGAGTCGGCTATGATCTGGAGATCGGACGAGCTGGAGGCGACAGATCGTTTGTCTCCTGGCGCATCGAACCAGTAGACAATTCCAACTGTACCCTCACTATTTCAGTCTGTTCCAGCGTGTTGAAAAACTACCCGATTCTTATTCGCTGGCTCCCCTACCTGGCACGGGTACGACCCATGCTCAGAAAATACCTGAATTCCGTTGTTAAAGGCGTAGAGTGGAAAGCAACCCGCGGCGAATCCGTTTCCGAAGATCAGTTCGGCAGACACCCGTGGTTCTCAGCCCCATGAAGTCAGTAAAAAGAGTAAAAAGGGGACAGATTTATTTTTTGGGTGTAAGTTCTAGAATCAAGCCTGGCCAGAATAAATTACTGATCAAACTAAAACCGAAAAAGGTATAACACTGTGTTCAACAAAGTATTTGCGCTTATCATTTTCCTTGCCCTCTCCTTTTCTTTTGCTGTGTCGGCGCAGGACTATTCCTATAATCCACAAAGATCTGCCATTTTACTGGTTGATCCTTACAATGAATTTCTCTCCGAAGGTGGATTGCTCTATGCACTGTCTAAGGAAACACTAGAAGCAAACAATGCCATTGTAAATATGAAGGCATTGGTGGACGCGGCGAGAGCATCCGGTATAAAAGTGATCTATGTCCCTCACCATCATTACAGGGAAGGGGATTACAGTGACTGGAAATTTGGTGGAGGATCAAGTCGCGTGTTTAAGGCAGATACGTGGAATGTTGAGTATCACCCAGATTTGCAGAAACAACCCGGTGATCTGGAAGCGCGTCAGCACTGGAAGTCTAGCGGATTTGCAAATACAGACTTGGATTTCTTACTAAAACTACATGATATTGATCACGTCATTCTGGCTGGAATGCGCGCTAACACCTGTATCGAATCAACAGCCCGATATGCAGTTGAGTTAGGCTACCACACCACGATGCTTACGGATGCCATTGGTGCTTTCAATATGAAGGAAATGCAGGCGGCAGTTGAAGTTGACTATCCGATAATCAGTCACAACGTGCTCTCAACACAAGAGTTTATTGCTGCTATCGAGTAGGTTACTAATCATCGAAGGGGGCAGTGAATAAGAATTTGTAGGGACAGATTTATTTAAGTTGAAGGAAGTTAAAGGGGACAGGTTTATTTTGTTGCGATTTCCTCATCAAAAACACTTTTTAGAAAGTAAGTAAGTCTGTCCATGTTTAGTAATTTAGTACTATTTAATCTAATAGCCTGTCCCTATTTAGCTCCTAATTAGCCCCTATTTTGGCCCTCGATTCCCTACCTTTTCCAGGTACGCCCAATACTCATAAGATACCCGACATCGGATGTCAAAAGTGTTGAGTGGTAGTTCAGGCGCGGAGAGTCGGTATCCGAGGATCAACTCGGCAGACATCCCTGGTTCTCGGCTTCATGAGGATATAGCCAAGGCAACCAGCGACCGTGAATATTTTCGCTCAACTGCTCACAATTTCCGTCTATTTGCTTCCAATTTCCGGGGCCTATGGTAGTGTTACGTGCACCCTGCTTTTCAAGAGGAAACTATAATGAAATCACGATGTTCAACAGCGACAAGCCTGAAATCCAGGAAGTTATTTATCCTGGGCTGTCTTGCCGCGTTCCTTGGTTCAGTTACCCAAACAGGACTGAGTCAAAACCTGGTCACCGACGACACAGTCGAGTGGTACACCCTTGGTGGTGACTATGCTCACACCCGGTATACTCCGGCCGATGAAATTACAGCAGAAAATTTCGATGAGCTGGAAGTAGCCTGGCAATGGGATGGTTCCAGTTTTGGTGGCTACTCAGGCCGCTCAACACCTACCTATGTGGACGGTAAGTTGTTTACCGTCTCGGGTCCGCGTCGCAATGTAGTCGCCATCGACCCAAAGACCGGCGAGACTATATGGTCGTACCGACTGCCAAACACCGGACGCTGGGAATATTCAATGCGCGCCTCTTATGGCAAGGGCATTGCGTACTCACGAATCGATGGTAAAGGCGTAGTTTATATCTCTACACCGGGATTTTTCCTGTTGGCCCTGGATGCCGAAACAGGCACCCCGCTGGAAGGATTCGGTGGCCAGGTGCCCGTCGAAGGATTTCCTGAAACCGGCGTAGTAGACATGCTTGCCGATCTGGGACACCCCTACGATCCCGATGAAGGTATTCCGCTGGAGACGGGATACATAACAACGTCTTCGCCACCTATCGTGATTAACGACACTATTGTTGTCGGTAACTCGGCAGAACAAGGTTATCTGCAGGCGAGGGTTGAAAACATCCCCGGTGATATTCTGGCCTACGACAGAGTCACTGGTGAGTTCAAATGGAAATTCAATGTGATTCCTCGACCAGGTGAATACGGCCATGAAACCTGGGAAAACGACGCCTGGCAGTGGACCGGTGATGTTTCTTCCTGGGCGCCACTGACAGCTGATCCAGAAAACAACATCGTCTACATCCCAACCAACCCCCCCACTATTGATTACTATGGCGGCTTTCGACCTGGTGACGGTCTGTTCGGAACCAGTGTAATCGCACTGAACTCTGAAACTGGAGAACGAATCTGGCATTACCAGACGGTGAAGCATGATGTCTGGAACTACGATAATCCGTCGCCACCTATTCAGCTTGATCTCAATATTCCAGGCAGGGGAATTGTCCCCGCTGTGGCCGAGGTCACCAAGCAGGGATTTGTGTACACATTTGACAGAATGACCGGGGAGCCGGTATGGCCGATGGTGGAACGTGCAGTTCCGGCATCCCAAGTTCCTGGTGAGAAACTGGCCACTACACAGCCATTCCCGACCAAGCCACCACCTTTCGAACAGCAGGGAATCACCGAGGACGATCTCATCGATTTCACCCCGGAACTGCGCCGCGAAGCATTGGAAGTAATGGCCAGTTACAAGATGGGGCCTCTATTCAACCCGCCAATCCATGATGAAAATGCGGAAGGCAAAATAAGCGCTGCTATGTGCCCGGGTGATGGCGGTGGTGCAAATATCTACGCGCCGCCGACCGCCGATCCTACTACAGGTTTTCTGTATGTTGCCTCAGCGAACAATTGCAGCTGGCAGCGGGTAATTCCGGGTGAAGAAGCCGATGCACGTATCGCTGAGCCAACCGGAACAACTTTTGCCCAATACGCAAACGGACCGGGTGGTCGTCCACCTCGATTGGCTTCCGGCTTGCCCTATGTGAAACCACTGTATAGCAGCATTACTGCGTATGACATGAATACTGGTGAGATTGCGTTTCGAATTCCGTCAGGTGAAACCCCTGACCGTATCCGTAATAATCCTGCACTGGAAGGAGTGGACGTTGGTGACACAGGAAGTGGAAGAGCCCCCTCCATGGTCACCACGGCAAACCTGCTGATTTATTCAGACACGGATCATGACGGACAGACAGCCTTGCTTTATGCAATTGATAAGCAGACTGGTGAGGAGTTGGGACGCATTGAAGTACCAGCCCAGACCCGTTATGGAATGAGTTCTTGGGTGCACGATGGTCACCAATACATCATCCTGCAAACCGGACCCAAACTGACAGCCATGGCACTACCAGGAGCATCCGCAGATACCGGCGCTGCACATTAGAACTTAGAAATGCTGGAGGAGTTGTGTTTAAGCTCTTCCATCCCGCAAGCAAGAACGCCCCGGTCAGTATGATTCGGGGCGTTTTTTTTCAGCGTTGCAAACGATTGGACGTCTTCCAGGTAAAAACTGGACCTCAACAGACGATCATTGCCCGGATTTCCTGCAAGCAGTCGATTCGCGGCAATGTCACTGTAGGACAGCAACCAACCGGAATCTGCCAGTTTCAGGGTAAAACTCCTAGCGCTCCAGTTCGGAATCAAACGTTAACAGTTCTCAAAATTTGCTATTCCAGCAAACCTCGATTTATTCGACGGTCCAAAAGACAGCAGCCAAACCACCCTGTTAAAACGTTTCCGTTTCTATCTAGTCAAGCTAGTCAAGGCTCAGATTTGATCGATGGTAACGTCCCACTATTTCCGGGTCAGGGAATAGGGAAGTACCTGCTTTTGATTTGCCTTCAAAATCCAACGTCGAAAGTACATAGCGCATACTTTCCAGCCGTGCCCGTTTCTTGTCATTTGCTTTGACAATAATCCAGGGGCTGTAAGTAGAATGGGTCTTGCTCAGCATTTCTTCTTTGTACTTGGTATAAAGATCCCAGTTTTCCTGGGCCTTATCGTCTACGGGGCTGATCTTCCACTGCTTCAACGGGTTAACCCGTCTTGATTCGAATCGTTCCTGCTGTACATCTTTACTGATAGAGAACCAGAATTTCACCAGCTCAAGATCATCTTCATAGAGCATGTGTTCAAATTCGGAAACCTGCTGCATGAAAATCCGATGTTGTTTCTTGGTGCAGAATTTCATAACTGGCTCGACCACCGCGCGGTTGTACCAGCTGCGATCAAAAAATACGATTTCTCCTGGATTGGGAAGGCATTCAGCATACCTTTGAAAGTACCATTGGCCTTTCTGGAGTTCCGTTGGCTTGGGTAAGGCTACGACACGAGCACTTCGAGGGTTGAGATGTTCGAAAAACCTGCGAATGGTACCGCCTTTGCCAGCCGCATCTCGGCCTTCGAAAAGAATCGCCACGCGGCGCCCTTCCATCTGTATGGAGCGTTGTAATTTAACAAGCTCGATCTGCAGTTTTTCCAGTTCCTGCTCATAACGAAGTTTAATAAGGGCCTTGCTTATGTCGATGTTCTTGGTAGAAAGCAGTTTTACAAGGCCATCTTTGGTAGATACCTCTGCCAGCTCCTCCTGGCTTAGAACGACATTCTTTTTTAGCGTCTTACCGATACGCTTTTCCTCCTGGGAGAGAGCAATGCCTTGATCTGAAGAGGCTCTATCGTGCACCAGCGTGGGGTTTGATTCGACGGCGATCGATTCAGCGGAGATTGATTCGTTAATACTCATTTTGTGGTTCCTATAATCCAACAGGCGGTGCAAGAGGTACCTTGACTGACGCCATAACAACTAATGTGCCAGGAGTTTAAAAGTAGAGGTTAAAAGTAAATCACCAACAGGCAATAAAAGCGCACTCCTGTCGGATTTAACTCTTATGATTATTACATTGAATCCGGAATTGGCCAGTTTCCATCAGCTGATTTATTGCGCTATATCAAAGGAAGTATAATTAGCGGGTGGATTGTGTGAACTCCCTATTGGAACTGACAGATCGACTTCCACGAGAGAAAGTGGGGCATGACATACCGGCCATCAAGACATGACACCAGTAATGCCTGATTCCGAAATTACGCCAATCCGATTCTAACGCCAAACAGCCCAATTGATCATTGATTGACCAACACAGAAAACTGTCCGCTTCCGAGCGAATGCGGGAATCGACCAATAGAGCCTCAAATTGGAAGCGGTTGATTGCTTTGTGGAATAATCGCGTTTAGCATCCACTCAACAAAAGTCAGTTTATTCGTTCTAATGATCAAGCTTCGAACACCGCTGGTAATAGTTACGGTCCTCGTCGCAGAAGTTCTTTGTGTGGTCCGTCTGGTGCTTTTGCCAGAATCCTGGTTATCTTCACTTGCCGCGCTCACGTTTCTCCCATTAGCGATTGGCGTATTGGTGATGCGGTCTAATTCTGCCCTCGATCCAGAGAAAGCCAGTAAGATCTCGGGTAGGTTAAGGGCAGCCCTGGTAGGTGCTGGCGTGCTTCTTGCGACTTCATTGCTGCTGTCGATTACTGACAAACTCGGACTTACAGAAAATAGTGGCGACGGAGGTGATCGCTCCTTAATAGTCATGATACCGGCGATCGTGGCGGTTGCTGCAGACATTTTGAGCACCCGACTTGAGCAAAAAGCCGAAAAGGACCCTGACTGAGCAAAGACGAGAGATTTGTCCCAGCCTATACTACCGATTCATAGACTACCGCTCTTGGCGGGGATAGAAATCTCTAAGTAACAGAATAGTGAATGAAGGGAGATACAATGCCTGAAATGACTGACTATGAAGCTGCCGACCTCGTATTCAGCCTTGTAGGCTACGGGATGACAGCACTGGCGTTGTATTTCACGGTGATCAGCAGTTACTTAGTTGTTGCCTACATGGTAGGAAAGCAGCTATCAACATCACAAGTCGTTATTGTAACGTCGCTGTTCGGGGTTTTCGCCTTAATACTATCTTTTGGTACCTATAGTTTTTTTGCTGGCGCGAACGGATACGGCGGAGATGATGGCCCGATTGGTTTCTGGCTAGCTCCGGCCCTGTGTATCGCAGAAATAGGCGGCATAGTCGCTGCCTTAGGATTTATGCTAGATATACGGCGTAGATCCGCTAAGTAGGGCGGTATGTAGAACACATTTTGGTCCTCATTTGGCCACCATCTGGCTGACCGAGAACTGCCCTTAGAATTGCTGAAGTTCATTGTAACCTGAGAAGTTGAAGTCGACCTTAAGGTGACGCAGCTTATGTTGTATGAAGAAACCGGAAGGATCGATAAGATTAGTCAGCTACCGTTCGTCGCTCCTGCCGTTCTGGTGGAAGGTAAACTCGTTCATAAAGGCAGATCGCCAGACAATGCGAAGATTCAAGCATGACTGAAATACAGCAATCATCTTTAGGACTTTTTGAGCGCTATCTTTCATTGTGGGTTGGCTTATGTATTGCCACCGGCGTGAGCTTAGGGTTTGTCTTGCCAGATCTGTTTCAAGCCATTGCCAATATTGAATATGCCAGCGTTAACCTTGTCGTGGCAGCACTCATCTGGGTCATGATCTACCCCATGATGGTCAATGTTGATTTTGCTTCGCTCAAGAACGTTGGGAAAAAGCCTAAAGGCTTGTGCATCACGCTTGTTGTCAATTGGCTTATTAAGCCGTTTACGATGGCTGCGCTGAGCATATTGTTTTTTGAACATATCTTTGCCGGGCTTGTGGAGCCAGAAACCGCCAAGGAATATATAGCGGGAATGATCCTGCTCGGCGTTGCCCCATGCACAGCAATGGTATTTGTATGGAGCCAGCTTGTACGTGGTGATGCTAATTATACGCTGGTGCAGGTGTCTATAAACGACATTATCATGGTGTTTGCCTTTGCCCCAATCGCGGCTCTTTTACTCGGTGTCACTAATATTATTGTGCCTTGGGAAACGCTCCTGCTGTCGGTTGTGCTCTATGTTGTTATCCCGCTTGCTGCTGGCTACATCACACGCAAGAAGTTGGAGAACTCAGACAACCACGAACACATCGCCAGATTTACAGCGAAGATTAAGCCCTTCTCAATCATGGGCCTGCTGGCAACGGTTGTACTGCTGTTCGGTTTTCAGGCACAGACGATCATTGATAAGCCTTTGGTTATCGTTTTGATTGCTGTACCGCTGCTAATACAAAGTTACGGTATTTTTGCCATAGGCTATGGCTGGGCTTATTTCTGGCATGTTCCATTTAATACAGCCGCTCCAGCCGCCCTCATTGGTACGTCCAATTTCTTTGAACTGGCGGTAGCTGTTGCAATCAGTTTGTTTGGTCTTCATTCAGGTGCAGCCTTGGCGACGGTGGTAGGCGTTCTGGTTGAAGTTCCAGTTATGCTTTCATTAGTGGCATTCGCGAATAGAACTAGAAGGTACTTTGCTTAAACTGCACCCCATGATAAATCGCCCAATATTCCCTACAATGTGAATTGTTTGTACGTCCGATCTTGGCTGCAATTTTAACGGATGAACTAGAAAACCACAGAATCCATTCCATTTCTGGGCCGATATGGTAAGGTTTCAGGCAAAACAACAAGTCACGCGGGAGTAGTTCCCAGCCCGGTACTAGGTGCTTCCAGTGGGTAACCCGTTCCAAGAGCTTAAAAGGCGCAAAGTCTTCCGAGTTGCTGTGGGTTATGCAGTAGTAGCTTGGCCGTTGATTCAGGTTCCCGACATAGTGTTACCCACTTTCGGTGTGGCAATCTGGGCCCACAAAACCATAATTGACACTTTCCTTATCGGGTTTCCCTTGGTGCTGATTTTGGCCTGGTTGTTCCAACTATCGGCTGATCGGGTCAAGGTAACTCCGGACAGTGAAGGACCATTGGCCACTCCGACTGCGGTCATGCTCCTTGGGCTACGGTCAAATCTTTGCGCCGTAACAGGGGCATGCGTGCCATGAGGCAGAGACTGCTAAATATTTATCTTACGTTCTGTGCCCTGTCGCTAGTTATCCCGATAATTATCGCCAGGGTCGGAACCGTTCACGAATATCTTACTCTCGCGAGCATGCTGACTGCTATTTTTTTCTCGCTGGACGCCTTCGCATGGTTTTTGACTCGAAAACATCAATCAGAGGACCTTGTTCTCAATGCGATACAAACAATCCGCATTGCGCTTATGGCCGCAATTATCGTGCTGATCAATTATGTGGCGTATAGCAACCCCGGCCCAGCGGGTCTGTTGGATTGGCACTTCTGGATATTCTCGAGCTGGACGGGATTTCTTCTGGCTTATGCGTTGTTTTGGTTTGTGATACCAAGAAGAGACCTGCTGCTGCTGGGCCATGCCGTACGCACGTGGAAGCTGGGATTGCCGAAGATCCGGGCAGCCAATCAATACGGGGTTCTGTTCGCGATTTTTGCAGTGCTCGAGTTGGGCGCGGTAGTCAGCCCTATCTCTTTCGATCTCAGCAGGGAGGCGGACATGCTCAACTTCGTGATTCTAGGCGCGTTCTCGGTTGTCATTTTTTGCCTGGTAGGACCAATATTCTGGATAGCTGTCAGAGCGTCCTACACCATGGGTGACAATTGCTTCCTGAGTTATTCCCGCAGCGACGGAGAATATGCCCAGAGCATTCGCGGTGGTCTGGAGGACCGGGGGCTTGGTTGTTTTCAGGATATTGAAGGGGTACGAGCCGGGGACGAAATATCTCAGACACTGGGGGAGGCTATTGCGAATTCCGATGTATTCATTCCTCTACTGTCCGAAGCGAGCCTGAAAAGCCCCTGGGTTAGGGACGAGATTTTTCTTGCAATGCACTACGCGAAACTGAACGGATCCCCAGTGATTATCCCCGCCAGACTTTGCGAATTAGGTCCGGTGGAGGAATGGGTGAGCGGAGGCAATGACGTTGCCGCACATATCAAATCCATGAATATTCTCAATCTTAGTATGCGTGGCGATAGCCTTGAAGCTGAAATTGACAGACTAGTTGAAACCATCATACGAAAGACAAAGCCAGACATTCGGCATTTGGCAAGAGCGCAGAATTCGCTATCATAAGTATCTCTTATGAGGTTGGTGGATCCGTGCGGCATTCGGTTTTTGTTTTAGTACCTCTTGATTGTGCTTTCTAGCAGTTTTACGCCAGGCATTGACCATTCTGAGCCATTAGTCAATCTCAATTTTCAAATCAACAATGACGGCTTTGTGCACAAGCGCTCACAGCCAGATTGATAGAGCCTGACCTTTAATTCCCAGGTTATTGGCACAGAAGCTCCAGCAAAAAACTTCAGAAACAAAAAAGGCAGCTCGAAAGCCGCCTTTCTATTTCCAGCCCTACCTTAATGGGCGCCAGAGGCCATGCCCTCATCCCATCCAGGTAAAGCCATGGTAGTCAGCTTGCTGCCTGTCTGCAGCAGCACGAACTGATGACCGTTGTGAACGTAAGTCATCATGCCATAACGGCTGTTAGCAGGTGCATCGACTACATCAATGGTTTCACCACTGGCTTTGTCGATTGCCCACAAAGAAGGACTACCGTCGCTCCGTTGTGAGGCATAAATCACCATGGTGTCGGTGACCACCATTGGTACGTGTGCACCGGTACCGGTTTCACCTACGTCGATACCCTCAAGAGCCGGATTGTTCTTGATGCGATCAGGGGTTTCCCCGGTCGGGATTTCCCAAAGGTGATCACCAGTGTTCATGTCGATAGCAACCAGTGAGCTGTAAGGTGGCTTGAAGATCGGCAGGCCACTGCTCAGCCTGGGGCCACCGCGGCCTGCACCCACGGCATAGGCTGCCAGGGTGGTACCGGTCGGCAGTTCATACTGGGTATCCGCTTCTTCACCCGGCACGATAGTGCGTGAAGAACAACCCTTATGGGTGGTGATGTACATAATGCCGGTATTCGGATCAGCCGCCGCTGGGCCGGAAATGTTTACACCACCTGTATCGCCAGGACACCAGTAGGCTCCCCGCTTACCTTCGTCGTTGTCTCGATGCAGAGGCGGCTGGAACATGGGACCGAAATCGAATTGTGACAGTACTTCAAGCGCTTCCTGTCGCAAATCAGGCGTGAAATCGATCAGCTCATCCGGAGTCACTTCCTGTAAGGTGTAGGGCGCAGGTCTGGTGGGGAAAGGCTGTGTCGGTGACAGCTGTTCGCCCGGAATCTTCGAGGCAGGAACCGGACGTTCCACAATAGGCCACAAAGGTTCGCCAGTTTCGCGATTGAACGCATACACCCAGCCTTGCTTGGTAGCTTGAGCTACTGCCGGCGTCGGTGTGCCGTCGAGATCAACATCCAGAAGAATTGGTGCCGTCGGCGTGTCATAGTTCCAGATATCGTGGTGCACCATCTGGAAATGCCAGGCCCGCTCGCCAGTGGAAGCATTCAGCGCAATCAGGGTAGAGCTGAACAGGTTGTCACCAGGACGGAAACCGCCGTAGAAATCGACTGTCGCACCATTGGTCGGGATGTAGACCAGATCCAGTTCAGGATCGGCCGCCATCGGTGCCCAGGAAGAGACGTCGCCGGTCCATTGCCAGGCATCGTTTTCCCAGCTTTCATGACCATACTCACCGGGGCGCGGAATCACATTGAACTTCCACTTAAAGTCCCCGGTTTTCTTATCGTAGGCCAGGATGTCGCCTGGGATGTTTTCCACGCGAGCCTGGTGATACCCCTGCTCAGCAGAGTTGCCAATTACCACCGTGTCATTCACTACGATGGGTGGTGAAGAGGAAGTGATATAACCCGTTTCCAGCGGAATTCCGTCGTAGGGATCATAAGGGTGACCCAGGTCGGCCAGCAGATCGACGACACCCGTTTGCGGAAAATCTTCAACTGCCACCGGGCTACCAAAGTTTTCCAGCGGCGAACAGGTTTCGAAATCCAGCGCAACCAGGAAGAAACCTGGAGTGACAATATAGATTACTTTGCGTCCATCTACCTCGCCCAGAGCCACGCCTTTGCCGTAGTCTTGCCGCATGGAATATTCCCAGCGAAAAGTATTAGGTATCCGGAACGAACAGTTTGTTTCACCTGTCTGGGCATCTGCCACCACGACATGGCGTCGAGGACCCGCTACGAATACCAGCTTGCCATCAACATAGCTGGGAGTAGCACGACCGCTTTGGGCGCCGAAGCTGGAGCCGTCCCAGACCCAGGCCTCTTCCAGTTCACCGAAATTTTCCGGGGTGATCTGGCTGGCTTCCGAGTAACGTGTATGGGCATAGTCGCTGCCCAGGGTCAACCATTCGACGGTTTCCTGGTTCTGGGCTATTGTGGCACCTGATCCCAGCCCAAACAGGACCGTGGCAAGTGACACTATTCCCTTCTTGCTAGTTTTCATCATCGGTACCCTCTTTGTTTGAGATACTTTGCTTAAGAAGCTTTGCTTAAGAAACCTTGCTTGAGATACTGTCAGCGTGATCCTGTCTGGACAAAACCATGACATTGATCAACACCTGGGAATTTACAAAAACTATACTATTTTCAAATAGTTAGAATATATTCCACACATGCGAACAGGCAGAATACCCTGTTTAACAGGGCAGGTACAGCCATCAAATGTTACGGTTTATTACGTAAATTCGGGCAGTTACGGCGCTTCGACCGATGCCTGGGTAACGGGCTGGGGATTCAACATGCGAACCTCCCGCTGAGGGAATGGAATGCTGATCTGACTGTCTTCCAGCGCCTGGAAAATTGCCAGGTTGCAGCGATAGCGGGACTCAAACAGCTTCTCGGTCTTGGCCCAGGCGCGAATGGCTATATTGACCGAACTGTCGCCAAACTCATCGATACCCACCTGAGGATCCCGTTCTTCACTGAGCCCTTCGATATCTTTGAGGGCATCCCGAATGACCGAAACTGCCTTTGCAGGATCGCTGTCGTAGGCGACTCCAACAAACAACTCGATAATGGAATCTGACTGAGAGTTATGAATAATCTCTCCCACAATGTGTTTGTTCGGAATGGTAATCAGCTCGTTGTCTTCATTACTGAGAACCGTGCTGGCGAGCTTGACCTCCTTAACCAGTCCGGCAACCCCCTGCACCTTAATAGTGTCACCCACCACGAAAGGTCGGGTGAGAATGATAGCCAGGCCGGCACTGTAATTTGATAGCAGGCCCTGGACCGCCAGACCGGCACCCAGACCAACCGCACCCAAGGCGGCGATGAATGGTGTGATCTGTATCCCCATCTTAGGAAGCGCCACCATCAGCGTTGCCGCGATGAGGAAAACACGAATAACACCAGAGAAAAACTGGCTCAGTGTGACATCGATATTCTTTTTCTGGCAGAGTTTGAAAATGGTATTGCTGACTTTGCGAGCAATAACAAAGCCGATAATCAGGACAATGACAGCCCCGATAATCTGAAAGCTGTAAGTGACCATATAATCCACAACCAGGCTGTAGATTCGGGTTAACTGTTCCAGTTCCTGTTCCATAATTTCACACTCAAAAGGCGGTTTATTTGATGGCGCCTAGCCTAGCTCAACAGGCACGCTTTTTCCATGGTAGTTTGGCAAGTCAGTCTCGGGATCCTCTGTGCAACTCAAATTGCACAATTGGCAACCAACTTACAAAACAACGTGGCTATTTTTCTGAACCCGGTGACTTTTCTGCTAAACTGACGGTCTCTACAGGTATAGCAACAGGCAATCGGTTAACGTTATGAATATTAGAATGACTCTGGCAGGAACAGTTCTCGCTTTAGTGCTGACAGGCACTGCCTCCGCACAAGTGGAAACCAGGCAGGTTTCACTGACTGGCTCCTGGGCCGGCACGCTGGTCATCGGACGAGATTCTTTTGACCTGACCTTTAACCTGACCCAACAGGCAGACAGTTTCGGTGCGGCACTGATTAGTCGCCAGCTCGGAATCTACGGCATGCCGGCAGAATCGGTGAAACTGGTCAATAACCGACTCACCATCCGCCTGGACATGCTGGGCGCTGAATACACTGGACGCCTGCGCATGGACGAGTCCGGCAGCGGCATCGCCTTCATCGATGGCGAATGGTTCCAGGAAGGTGAGATGGTACCCATCATCCTGCGTCCTTCCGAAAATTGAGCCTCGCCAGGGCAAATGGTCTGACACTGTTAACTTTTCCTGCTAACCAGAGGTAGTCACACGGTGAAAATCAGAGTTTCCACTGCGTTACTGCTGTTAATTTTCCTCGGCACAACCAGCCCCCAGGCAACTACTCTGCTGGAAATGGATATCGATTCAGTTGCAGGCAAGGCTGAACTGATTTTCGAAGGAACCGTGGTAGCGAGCGAGAGTATCCAGGCTATCAACGGCCAGTATCGAACCTACGTTACCTTTCAGGTGAGGGAAGTCCTGAAAGGAAGCTATACGGGAGATACTCTGGAGTTAAGCTTTCTTGGCGGCAATGTGGACGGCCGCGGTACCGTGGTAAGTGACATGCGTCGTCCGGAAACGGGAGAATCCGGCATTTATTTTGTGGAATCCTTGAACGAGGACCTGATCAATCCACTACTGGGCTGGTCCCAGGGCCATTTTCTGATTCACAATGATGAACGGGGGGTTGCCAGGATAACCACCAACAGACGTGAGCCGGTACTGGACATTCAGCCCATGTCCGAGGTACCGAAACTGATACGTCGTCCAGCGGGCCTGGTGAGTGGAGAAAGTGGCAGAGCGATGGGGGTACTGGTGGAACAGACTTCGAAGCAAATCGGACGGGGCCTGACAGTAGATCAATTCAAAGCGCGCATCAGGCGCCTGCTGGAAAACCGCTCCAACTGAAGAACCGAACAATTGGATAACAAAGGCGTCGTCCTGACTCCTTTAGAAAGTTCCACTCATGCGCAAGGTGATTACCCGACCGGAGCCGTTGCACATGTACTCCACTTCTTCCAGGATATTGTCACTGCGGCGCCCGTCGTAACGAACCCTGTCGCGACACCTTTGCCCGTCGTTCACATTGCGTGAATCAAGTCTGAAAGTGATATCGTCAAAGGCAATCATTTCGACAAAGGCGATTGCGAACGGGTCACCGTAACTGGATTCAATATCTTCCAGGTCCCAAAGTTTGTTGTCACCATCGAAACGGTTGTTGAAGTTGATACCGTAATTCATCCGCCAGCGTGGTATATCGTGGCGAAATCCGAACGAAAAATCACCTTTGTGATAGTTGTTAAAAGTGCGGATCTCACCGGTCATCGGATCTTTTACCTCCGACACACGGGCACTTGCCCGGCTGGTGACGAGGATGTTCGGCATATCGAGCATGGTCAGACGAACGCTACCTCGCATTTCGAACACCCACATTTCTCCGTTGCCGGTATTACCCCAGGCTGAGCGCAAATTATCATCGGAAGGTGACACGTCGATACGCTGGCGGAAATCGTAATGTCGATGTTTGTACAGGTTAGCACTGACCACGCCCATGTCTTCGGGCAGACGATACTCAGCCAGTAGATTGTAGTTCCACCAATAGTCAGGGCGTAGTCCGGTATTTCCAGCCTGAGTGTCAGCATCGACGTCGTCACTGTCGGTAACCGCTGTAAAGTCCGAAAAGCTCAGTTGACGAACCGTCTTTTCGATCAATAAACGCAACTGCAGGGTTGGCGTAATATCAAAGCGGTAGTCGACCTTGGGCTTGAAAAAATTAAAATCCCTTTGCTTGTTGGTGTCACCGGACTGGGAGATTTCCGATGTCTCATACACCATTGAAGTTTCCAGTGACATGCGCGAATTAATCCGCCAGTTGTGGATAGCAAATGGCTCGTAACGGATTTCTTCAACTTGCGTATTGGCATTGGACACAGAGACCGGTACCAGCCCGCCGAATTCAGGCGATGGCGTGCCACTGCTCAGATCCAGGCCAAGCGCCAGACTGGAATCCAGGGTGGTCTGAGCTCGCTCAAGGCCAAACTCCACATCCTGTCCGTCAAACAGGCCCATGGTGTAGGAGCCTCGAAGTATTTTTTCCTCGAGAATGCTGCTGGAATCGAGAAACAGATTTTTGTTCTCACCACCGTCGTCCAGTACTTCAAAGCGTTCCCGCGTGATCGCAGTATCGTTCTGGTTGGCTATACCCAGCAACTTGAAGCGATGGCCATTGTCGAAGCGGTATTCGAAATCACCGCCGATTTCCCAGTTACTCTGGGCGCCAGGTAACTCTTCCCGCTCAATATAGGGAACATTCACACCTTGTCTCAGATTGGTCGTGGTGCGATCGATAGAAGTCGGATTGTCATTTTCAGCATACAGGGCATTGAACCTGACACTGCTTTTTTCCGTTATCTGGTAGTCCAGATTGGTAGAAAGGGTATAACTGGTCTGCTCACGGATTCGATCTTCGTCGATCTGATCGTTAGCTGATCCATCCGGCAGAATGCTGAATTCTTCCAGTTCCCGGTGGTCATAGCGCGGTTCCGCAGAGGCGCTTACCAGAAAGTTCAGATCACCGGTCTGGCCACTGTAGGCGAGCGACCCACCTGGCTTGGATTCAGTGTCCTGGTAATAATCCATATTCGCCTCAAAGGCGAGACTGGTGCTCGACAATTGCTCGTAGAGAACCACATTGACTATCTGGGTGCTGCCCCGTACATCCAGCTCACCGGACGTGCCACGAATGATTTCGATATAGTCCACCTGGTCGGTAGAAATTCGGTCCAGCTGCGACTGGCTGTTGTTGCTTTTCCCGGCAGTGCGCTTGCCGTTGATCAGAATTGCAGTGCCACCGCCTCCGCTTCCAAGCCCCCTGCCTCCACGGCTGGCGTTGCCGCCCGGTGGACCACCGCCGCCACGCTGTACGTTGATACCCGGAATGCGATCCAGCATGTCCTGGGCGGTAACTGGCGCCCATTCAACAAAATAGGAAGCTGGATAGACTACGGTGGAATCCTCGCCAACATTGTCCTGGGCCTGGGCCTGAGACGCACAGACAGAGACCAGAAGAACTGCCAACACGCGCATGCGGATCAATAATGCCAAAAAACTGCCAAGGCACTGGCTACCATAAACTCTGAAATTCATTGGATAAGGACCTTCGTTACTGCGGCAACTGTCGAAAATAATCGGCGAATTATATTGAAACGTGACCCGTGTGACTGTGACAAATTGTAAACTTGATCAGGGAAACCACTGTAAAATCAGTAACAAAGGTCAATTCGGCCCGGTGAGGCCGGAGCAGATTATCTGCCAGTTGGGGAACCTGACTTGGGGAGAGGATTGCGGCGGTGCTCGCTGACATGCGCTTTCACATCGACAAGTATTTTCAGCACGATCAACAACACCAGTGCCAGCAGTGGGGTCTCAAACGCCATGGTCAGGAAACCACCAAAAATGATCGTCATGTGCATGATGATAATGCGCTTGTAGGGAGCACTCATCTGGTCATTGACCGTCCTGTTCTGGTATTCCTGCCGGCCCAGAAAATTCATTCGAAACGAAATGGCATGGCTGACAGTCAGTCCCAGCAGGGCCGGCCAGAGAACGACAAAATCAGTGAACACCTGACTGACCGACGGATCCGTGCTGTCAGGCCCGGTTAGAAAAAGCGCGTAGATGAACAACAAATGGCCAACCATGAAGCCACCAAAGTGGCCAAGAAAAAACGGCCCAAGAAAAACAATCGACCAACGCCCTATAACCCACATCTTGAGCAGATTGAAAAACCCGATAATGGCGCTCTCAGCCCAGAAAAGCAGCATGATATCGCCGACACTCCAGCCATCCAGCAGCACACCAAGCAACGGAATCAGGTTGGCAAGAACCAGTACCCGGGTGGAAGTAGCCTGTAGACCAGGATTTTCAAGCCTGCCAATCGGCGGCCGGTCCGGTTGAGTGGCCAACCCTGTTACAGACTCTTCAGACCCGGCCGTGTGCTGTCTCGATTCGGCCAGTGCGATGCCAGGCGACTGAGCAACGGCGAGAACATTGATCCGACTGGCAAACTGTTCCGCTTTCGCGTGGCCAATGGCAGATCCAAATCTGATGGTTTCACCACTGTAGTCGAATGCCATGTGGTCGCCACGCCAGGCGTGGCCAGATTCCTGCTCCTGCCCTTGCGCCCCGCTCTTCCCGTCGACCACCGCCGGTTCCCAGCGTAGCTTGTCGATCCCTTCCGCTCGGAATTCCATGCCAATGCCCAGGCGTAGAACCTCGATACGAATCGTTACCCAGCCGGGTCGAATCTGCAGAACTTCGGTACCAAAGCTTACTAACAGAAACACCGCCAACAGCATAAAGACTCCCACTGACCAGCCCAGCAACCAGAACAGACTGAACAACACGAACACCAGGCTGAACAGGCTGTCGTCTTCAGAACCTGCCAGGAAATCACCCATGGTGAAGTAAGGTATGCAGAATGCCGCCAGTAAACCCAAGGAAACAAGGATAACGAGTGGCGAGCGCCGAAACGGCAGGCGGAAGAAATCGCTTCCTGATTGACCTGATTTAAGGCGCAAACCGAAGCTGAATCGTGGCGCCATCGGCCCCAGTTTTTTAAAACGGCTTCTAAGTTCGGATAGCGGATTCGCCGATCTGCCATTCATGGCGGTAGCCTCTTATCAAATACCGGTCAGTAGACCAGCCCGGACCGTAAAATGCATTCACCTTCAAATAAAATGTTCACCTTCAATCAGAGTATCGTAGAACACTCGTGCAAATGAAATCGACTTCGTCACATAAGCGCCCGCCATGCTTGCTCCTCGAGGACCAACAGGGTTTAAATAGAGGCTTATTTACAGGCGATTCACGGTAACAACTCTCATGTCAAATTTGCGCGAACGAGCCCAGGAACACTTTCCCGCAGTGCTGCTCACCCTGATCAGTATCATTCAGGCGCTGGCACTGGAACTGCTTTGGGGCAAAATTACCGGCACCGAAAGCCTGTGGCAGGCTGACATGGTGGCCCTGGTAGACTGGGCAATGGTAAGTGTCACCTTCTTGGGCATCCTGCAAATCTGGATCATGTATTCCTGTATGGTAATGGGTTTTGTCTGGTTACCGGGCCTGCGGGATTCGATCTTTCCCTTTATCATGGGCTTGCAGCAATTCATGCTGGTCAGCCTGATCGGTACCGAGTACGAGGGGTTGTGGCTGCTGGTGCTGGCATCGATTTTCTTGTCAGCGAATATTATCACTCATCTGAGCTTTAAACGGGCGCGGCAGGAGCCCGCCAACGAGTTGTTTTTTCGTGACAGGAAGCCAGCGACACTAAAAGATTTTCGCTGGGCTGGCTCTGTTATCCTGGTGCTGACCGTATTAGGCACTGTTTCAACCATAATAGATTCTGGCAGCCTGTTGTTACTGGCGGCTATGACCCTTTCCAATATTGTGCTGCTGGTACAGATTTTCGCCGTAAGGCGCCTGTGGCGGGTAATTATCAGTCTTGCTGATAGTTAATCAGGCCAGGATTTTATTAACCAATTGATATATAAAATCATCGGAGCGACAGAAAAATTGAACGGCATTGTCTATCTTAATGGGGAATACCTTGCTGCTGGTGATGCCAGGGTATCGATATTTGATCGGGGCTTCCTGTTCGGCGACGGCGTGTACGAAGTGGTACCCGTAGTTAACAGCGTGCTTATCGACCGTGATTATTTTCTCGAACGTCTCGCAGCGAGCACTGCAAAGATCGAACTGAACTGGCCTTGCGAACCTGCAGACTTACTGGAAATGGTACAGGAGCTCATGCGGCGCAACGACCTGCGGGAAGGCTATGTCTACCTGCAGATAACCCGCGGCGTTGCACCACGTGATTTTGCTTATCCTGCTGGTGTCGAACCAACTCTGATGGCGTTTGCCAGCGAAGCGCAAATACTCAACCATCCGATGGCGGAAGCCGGTGTTCAGGTAGCCACTGTTGAAGACCTGCGCTGGAAACGCCGGGATATCAAATCGCTCAATCTGCTGGCGCAGTGCCTGGCCAAAGAGAAAGCCCGTACCAACGGCGCCTTCGAAGGTTGGATGGTGGAAGACGGGATAGTAACCGAGGGTGCATCCTCTTCAGCCTTTATCGTCAAAAACAAGAGGTTGATCACTCAGCCCCTGTCCAATTCGATACTGCCCGGAATCAGACGACGCGTCATCCTGGAACTGATCGCAGAGCGGAACCTGACTGTGGAACTACGACCTTTCACTGTCGAAGAAGCGCTGGAAGCCGACGAGGCATTCCTCAGTTCGGCAACCACCCTGGTTCTACCTATAGTCAGTATCGATGGCAGCTCCATCGGTTCCGGCAAACCAGGGCCAGTAACGCAACATGTGCGCGACCTGTACCTACAAATGGTCAAGACCACAGCAGGACTGGAATAAATTCCATTGCAGGTTCGCTTACTGTTGGCTGTGGGGGTTTTATTCCCTCACAATCTGCGCTCACATCCTTCGCTCACGTCCTCTGCAATGATTCTTCGACAGTGGGTTCACCGCCAGCATCCACATCCTGTCTGCGCTGTTCGTGAAACCGGGTTAAAACACCGTTTGCCTTGGCCAGAGTATCGATCTGCTCAGCATACTTAGCCAGATTTTCCCCGGGCAAGGCCCATAAGGCAATGCTGTCAGATAGCGCATCGAGGTAGGCTCATATGAATCGCTATCGTGAAGGGTCCGCTTAAATCGAGACTAAATTCTAGATTGGAAGAATCAGAACTGATTAGCTCAGAATTACTTTGCAAAAAAAGGTTGTAGAAAATTATATCAAAATCAACTGGAGGGTCGTGGTGACCACTCTAAGTTTTCATGGGCTTATCTGGTCTTGGATAAATGGATGGTCGATAATAATGTCAGTATTTAGGCGGGGAGTTGGCATTGTGAAAAATAGGCAGACTGAAGACAATACAAATTTCTCTGGATTAAAAGAATTACTTAACACCGAAGTAATGAAAAATTACAATGAGTTCATTGTTTCAGAAGCAGTGAGACACTCAAATGGCCTAAACCAAGTTATAGACTTTGGTGCCGGTATTGGAACATTGTCACTTATACTTAAAAACTGCTACGGAGTTGATACTCAATGTGTTGAAATAGACAGTGAAAACAAGGCATATCTTTCGAGAAGAAATCTTAAGCAGTTTGACTGCCTTAATGATATTAAAGGTAAATCAGATCTTATCTTTTCATCAAATGTTTTGGAACATATTGAAGATGATGTTTCCGTTTTGGTCAATATGAAGGATAAGTTGAGTGAAAGTGGAAAAATCTACCTTTATTTGCCGGCCAAAATGCTTTTATGGAGTCGCTTGGATGAAGAGGTTGGGCACTTCAGGAGGTATGAAATTTCAGAAATAGAAAATAAGTGTAAGCAAGCTGGGCTAAAAGTAGAGTTTGCTTGCTATGCTGACAGCTTGGGATTTTTTGCGTCACTGCTAATGACAATAATTGGATACAATGCTGAAGGTGGCATTGGTTCCGTCGGGTCGTTAATTTTTTATGATAAGTGGATATTTCCCTTATCAAGAATGTTAGACAGACTTGGTTTTAAATATTTGTTTGGGAAAAATTTGATAGCAGTAGTAAAAAAAGCAAATTGAGTGTGCATATTTTCATATATATGGCCGCCTTTGTATAGCACTCTCATTTGCAGTGGTATCTTACCTAGTAATTGAATTTAAATTAGATCCTCAACGTTGGCAATTGTACCCCATCAGTCCCAATTGGACTTAATAGTCCCATTACCTATGAGACTCCTTTAACTCATCGTTTACCAAAAGAGCAAAAGATGAGGAGTAAGGGGAAAGCGAGGACACTACATGAGATATTCAGCCTCCGAGAAGTTTGAGATTATCCGCCAGAATATCCATGAGGACGCGCAACTCAATTTGAACAGTACATTCCTTGATCCAGTCGTCTGCGGTCGCCCCACATCCATCAAAACGGCGTCGAAGATTGAGCAACTGTCTCCGTACAACTCCGCGGTTTGACGCGATCTGTTGCTCAATGTTAATTAATCGAGTCCTTGTTGCTTGAAGCAACCCTTCTCCACTATCCACCCAAAATATTTCTGGCACAGCCATGAAAAGCCCCAAGACAAATTCAATGTCTTGCCCGTCCTCCTCGCGTAACCCGAACATCGCTAGCCCGTATCAATGAGCAACAACCCTATACGCTTTACGAAGCACTGTTCCAAAAGCTGTTAGCTCGTTGTCACGGGTTGGCGCCAAAACATGGCTTCCGCTTCC
>Ga0209578_10000120_pt1:0-157500 | contig 159422 bp, 142 predicted proteins | sample tdAd472_FD_187127 | JGI IMG/M metagenome (GOLD analysis project Ga0209578, IMG submission 187127) | Marine sediment microbial communities from the Atlantic coast under amendment with organic carbon and nitrate - tdAd47.2 (SPAdes)... | ecosystem: Environmental > Aquatic > Marine >...
TTGCAGCAGAAGTACGAGGCCATCGGCGACATCCGCGGCGAGGGTTTGCTCATCGGCGTCGAACTGGTGAAGGACCGCGAAAGCCGCGAGCCCGACCATGAACTGGGCGCCGTCACCACTGAACGCTGTTTCGAGCTCGGGCTCTCCATGAACATCCGCCGCCGCCCGGAACGTGGCGCCGTGTGGCGGGTGGCGCCGCCGCTGACGGTTTCGGAGGCGGAACTGGACCGGGGTGTCGACATCCTGGACCGGGCACTCGGCGAAAGCCTGGACAGGCTGGCGCGCCGTTAAGCAGGGGAGGAAAGCATGGACTTCAGGGGGAAGACGGCACTGATCAGCGGCGCCGGGTCGGGCATCGGCCGCGCTGCGGCGCTGGCGCTGGGGGCGGCGGGCGCGCGGGTCGTCGCCTGCGGCCGGCGTTCGGAACCGCTGGCGGCGCTGGCCGGCCAATCGCCGGGCGAGGTCCTGCCTCACGTGCTCGACGTCACCGATAACGCCGGCGTCGATGCGTTGCCCGATTGCCTGCCGGACGGCTGGCGCGAGATCGATATCCTGATCAACAACGCCGGCCACGAGGTCGGCGGCCGGCGCCGTTTCGACGAGGGCAGCGCCGACGAATGGGCGGCGATCTTGGAGACCAACCTGCTCGGCATGTTCCGCGTCACCCGCGCCGTCATCCCGGGCATGGTGGCGCGCGGGCGCGGGCATGTGGTCAATATCGGCTCGACGTCCGGCCTGATCGCCAATGCCACCCGCGCCGCCTACGCGGCCTCGAAGCATGCCGTGCACGGCTTCTCCAAGTCGCTCCGGCTCGATTATGCCGGCAGCGGTATCCGCGTCAGCGAGATCATGCCGGGCATCGTGCGCACCGACTTCGCCGAGGCGCGCGCCGGCGACGCGGAAAAGGCCGAGGCCTTCTATCGGTCGTTCGACGATTGCATGGAGGCCGAAGATATCGCCCAGGCGATCATCTATGCGCTCAGCCAGCCGGACCGGGTGAATGTCGCGCAAATCGTTCTGATGCAATCGTCCATGCGTTGAAACCTTCCCCCACGATCACAAAATGTGATAGCGTGACGTCACGAAAACAAGAATTCAGGGACTTGGTTTCCGTGCTTTTGAATGGCTTTGAATCGAAGGAAGCCCGCAAAGGGCTTTGACTCTGGGAGAGCCCATGGAAAGCTATAACGTAAGCCAGCTCAGCGTGGTGGTGGCGGAAGACAACCGCCACATGCGTTTCGTCATCCGGACAATCCTGCAAGGCATGGGGATCCGCTCGGTCAAGGAGGCCGAGGACGGGTCCGATGCCTTGAAGCTGCTGAAGACCGAATCCGCCGACGTGATGATCACCGATTGGCTGATGGAGCCCCTGGATGGGCTCGAACTGACGCGCATGGTCCGTACCGCCAGCGACAGCGCCAATCCCTATCTGCCGATTATCATGCTCACGGGGTATACGGAAATCGCCCGCGTCACCGAGGCGCGGGACGCCGGTGTCACCGAATTCCTGGCCAAGCCGATGTCGGCCAAAAACCTCTACCATCGGCTGGTGGAGATCATCGAGAGGCCGCGCGGCTTCATCAAGACCCGCACCTTCACCGGACCGGATCGCCGCCGCATCGACCGCCAATTCGAAGGCAAGGACCGGCGGGCGCCGGTGGAAGAGGCGTTGTGACCGGCGGTCCCACGGACGACAGGGACGCGGCGGGCGAGCCGCCATCGGTGATATTCGAACGCCCGCCGAACCGCATCGCCGGCAAGGTCTCGAAGGGCGGTCCCGACGCCGTCACCGAACACCGGCTGGCGGCCCTGGATGAGCACATCGTCGCCAAGTTCGGCGACCAGTATCTGGAATGGGTGGAAAACGACCTGGTCCGCCTGCGTGAGGCGCTCAACGGGATCAAGGCCGGTGCCGATGTGGATGCGCCTTCGGTGAAGGCGTTCCGCGCCATCATCCACGATATGCGCGGCATGGGCGGCACCTTCGAATACGACCTGGTTACCACCATTGCCGACCAGGTGCACCGCCTGGTGCATGCGGTGGGCACTCTCGGCGGCGACCACCTGTTGGCGCTCCGCGTTCATGTGGACGCGCTCAAGGTGGTGGTGGCGGAACGGCTGACCGGCGACGGCGGCGACCGCGGCCGCGAGGTCCTCGACGGCCTGCAGAAGGTCTACCAGAAATACGTCTGAGCCGCCGTCGCGTCAGCTCCCGGTGAAGTTGGGCTTACGCTTCTCCACCCGCGCCCGCACGCCCTCGCGCGCGTCGTGACTGTCCCAGATGGCGTCGGCGATGGTGGCTTCCGGCTGGCGTTCTGGCATGTCGAAGATGCTCATCTGTTTCAGCATGATCGCCTTCATGGCCTTCAGCGACATCGGCGCGTTGGCGGCCAGGCGATCGGTGATGGCAGTCACGGCGGCGTCCAGTTCCGCTTCCGGCACGCATCGGGCGATGATGCCGAGTGCGTGGAGGCGGGGCGCGCCCAGCGGATCGCCGAGCAACAGGAACTCCCGGCCCATGACCGGGCCGGCGGCCTCCATGATCTTTTTGGTCAGGAACCAGGTGGTGGCGACGCCGATCTGCGCCAACGGCATGGCGAAGCGCGCCGTCTCCGCGGCGACGGTGAAGTCGCAATGCAGCGCCAGTTCGCAACCGCCCGCGATGGCCGCGCCTTGCACCTGTGCCACTACCGGCAGCGGGTAGCGCTGCACGGCGTCGAACATGGTCTCGATCAGTTGCGCCGCTTCCGGCTCGACACCGCTGGTGGCCAGTTCCAGTCCGGCACAGAACGACGGCCCTTCGCCCTGGATCACCGTGACGCGCTCGTCCGGCGCCGGCTCGTCCAGGAACAATTGGCGCACGTCGGTCATCATCTCTTCGGTCAGCGCGTTGCGTTTCTCGGCGCGGTCGAGGATGACCCGGCGTACGGGACCGTCGCGTTCGACACGGATGAGGGACATATCAGGCTCCTTGGGTTTCGGTTCTCTTGAAATTTCTTACTGTTGCGGGTCGGGCAGTTCGCCGTTGGCGCTGCCGAGCGCCGGCGGGGCCGTGCGCATCGCCGGGCGCTCGCCGTCGACCGACATCGGCAGGCCGACCAGGGTCAGCGGCGTGCCGGCCACCGGCTGCAGGATGCCGAGGTCGAGCGTCTGCTGCGTTTCCAGGACTTCCGGGATGGTCTGTACCGGCGCCGACGGCACGCCGGCCTCGCGCAGCCGCGCCACCCAGGTCTCGCGCGGTTCGGCGGCGACGATCGCCTCGATGGTGGAGATCAGCTCGTCGCGGTGCCGGACCCGGCCCGGGTTGGTCTTGAAACGTTCGTCCTCGGCCCATTCGGGCTTGCCCAGCGCCGGTGCGAGCTTGGCGAACAGCCGGTCGTTGCCGGCCAGGATCATGAACGGCCCGTCGGCCGCTTCGAAGGCCTGATACGGCACCACCGCCGGATGGCCGGACGCCTGGCGCGCCGGCACCTTGCCGGTCGCCCGGTATTCGGCCATGTGGTAATTGCCCCAGGCGAGCGCGGTTTCGTAGAGCGACGTGTTGATGACGCAGCCCTGGCCGGTCTCGTGGCGTTTGTGCAGCGCCGCCAATGCGCCGATTGCCGTCCACATGCCGGTGCCGAGATCGATTAGCGACACCGCGATGCGCGCCGGCGGCCCGTCCGGATGGCCGTTGATGGAAATCAGCCCGCCGTAGGCCTGCATCAACGGCTCGTAGCCTGGCTGGTCCTTGAGCTGGCCGATATGGCCGAAGGCGCCGACGTCGCAATAGATCAGTCTCGGAAAGCGCGCTCGGAGTTCCTCGGCGCCGAGGCCGATCTTCGCCGGCGTGCCCGGTCGCAGGTTGTGCAGGAAGATGTCGGCGTCCGCCAGGAGCGCCATCATCCGCGCCATGTCGGCCTCCGCCTTGAGATCGAGGGTGACGGACTTCTTGTTGCGGTTCAGGGTCTGGAACATGGTGGTGGTGTCGTCGGTGACCTTGGCCCCCCAGGAACGCGCATCGTCGCCGGCCGGGCGCTCGACCTTGATCACGTCGGCGCCGAGATCGGCAAGGATTTGGGTGCCGTAGGGACCGGCCAGATTCTGGCCGAGTTCGACCACCTTCAAACCATCGAGCAGCATATGACCTCTCCGGGGGTTTCATCGTTGCTTGTCGGACCTCATACCCCCAGCCGCTGGATCAGGCAACACAAGCCCGCCCCCGGTTTCAAAGAGCGAAACCCGGCGTGGCGGTTTTGGCATAGCCGGCGACGGATTGGGAAAACCAAGCGCCGGCGCGAGCGTCTAGGTTGGCGGTGAACCACGGCGGCCGTGGTGGGCTTTCGAAAACAAGGGAAGCGCGCCATGCGCCATACCATCCGTTCCGTTTCATCGTTGCTGGCCGGCATGGCGTTCCTGATGCTCGGGAACGGCTCGCTGACGACGCTGCTGTCGGTGCGCTTGGCCGAGACCGGCGCACCGACCTGGCTGATCGGCCTGGTCATGGCGCAATACTTCCTGGGCATCGTGCTGGGCACGCTCTACGGCCATTCGCTGATCCAGGCGGTCGGGCACATCCGCGCCTTCGCCGCCTTCGGCTCGATCATGTCGGCGGTCACCTTGGCGCACGCCTTCCTGCACGATCCATGGGCCTGGGCGCTGTTTCGGTTTTTAGTCGGGGTCTGTTCGGTCGGCATGTACATGTGCGTCGAGAGCTGGCTCAACCAACGCGCCGACAACGACAACCGTGGCCAGGTGTTCTCGCTCTACATCATCACCGTTTACCTGTTTCAGGGCATCGGCCAGTTCCTGATCCAGCTTCCAGACGAGTCCGGCTTTGCCATCTTCGCGGTGATGTCGGTGCTGATGTCGCTGGCGATCGTGCCGGTCGCGGTGACGCGACTGCCGGCGCCGGACCTGCCGCCGGCAACGCGCTTCGATTTCGTCAAGTTGTGGCGGACCTCGCCGACGGGCATGGTGGTGTCGCTGTTTTCGGGCCTGATCCTGGGGGCCTTCTATGGCATCGGCCCGGCCTTCGCCCAATACATCGGTTTCGACGACGGCGGCATCGCGCTGTTCATGAGCGCGGTGATCGTCGGCGGCCTGGTCCTGCAATGGCCGGTCGGCAAGTTCTCCGATGGCCGCGACCGCCGCAGCTTCATGTTCGGCGTCAATATCGCGCTGGTGGCTGTCTGTGCGGTGATGGGGTTCGCCGGCCTCTCCGTGAACTGGCTGATTGGGCTGGCGATGGTGTTCGGCGGACTTTCCGGCGTGCTCTATCCGCTGGCGGTGGCCTATACCAACGATTACCTGGAACCCGAGGACCTGGTGCCGGCGGCCGGCGGGCTGGTGATGGCCTACGGGATCGGCGCCGTCGCCGGGCCGCCCGCGGCATCGCTGAGCATGGAGATTTTCGGGCCCGCCGGGATGTTCGTGTTCTGCGGCCTGGTTGGCGCCGCCGCCGCCGGCGTCATTGCCTGGCGCATGCGCCAACGCCAGGCCCCGCCGATGGCGGACCAGGTCGACTTCCAGGCCATGGGCCGGACCTCGCCGGTGATCGGCGAACTGGACCCGCGCGGCGAACCGTCGGCGGATTGAACCGCTCCGCCAAGCGGAATAGGCTCGTATGCGGAAATCGCCCGGCGGTGCCGAACATCGCCGAGAACCAGGGAACGGACGGCCATGGACGGAAGCTTGCAGCGGATCCTTTGTGTCGACGACGAACCCGAAATGCGTTCGGCGATCCGCCTGGCGCTGGAGCGCATCGGCCGCTTCGATGTCTTGATCGGCGCCAGCGGCGCGGAGGCGCTGGATGCCGGCCCGGCGTTTCGGCCGGACCTGATGATCTTCGACGTGGTGATGCCGGTGATGGACGGCCCGGCGGTGCTGGCCGAGGCCAGGCGGCTGCCGGATTTGGCCACGGTGCCGGCGATATTCCTGACCGGCAAGGAACGCCGACACGAGATCGCGGCGTTCCGCGCCATGGGCGTCATCGGCGTGATCACCAAGCCCTTCGACATCAAGGGGCTCGCCGGCGAGGTTCGTAATCTGTGGGAAAACGCCGTTTCGTGAACCGAGCGCGGCGCGGGCGTTTTGGCGGATTGGAGCGGGTGAAGGGAATCGAACCCTCGACACCGAGCTTGGGAAGCTCGTGCTCTACCACTGAGCTACACCCGCCTGAAGCCGACATATAGGCCATGCCCGCCCAGCGCGCAAGAAGACCCGGCGTGCCCCGGATATTTGGACAACACGGTCCAATAACCGATATTTGATTGGCCGCCGGCGAGCGCGCCGGGTTTAATGGCCCCCATCCGATCCATCCCGACGGCCGCGACAGAACAGGATAGAGACGCGAAGATGCTCGACCTCCAACCGACAGCACCGGCACCGCTCGACGCGGACAAGTTCACGAACCCCCTGGTGACCGCGAAGGGCGAGGAGCGCGCCGTCGTGGCGCTGACGCATCTCAGGACGCTGTGGTTCAACACCGGCAGTCTCTGCAATATCGCCTGCGTCAACTGTTACATGGATTCGAGCCCCACCAACGACGATCTCGCCTATCTGACCCTGGACGAGGTGCGGCGCTATCTCGATGAAGCCGAGGCCGGCGCCTACGGCCTGGAGGAAGTTGCCTTCACCGGCGGCGAGCCGTTCATGAACAAGGCGCTGCCCGACATGCTGGAAGACGCGCTCGGGCGCGGCTACCGGGCGCTGGTGCTGACCAACGCCATGAAGCCGCTGCACCACAAGAAGGAGCGTCTCTCGGCATTGCGGCGCCAGTACGGCGACGCGCTGACGCTGCGTGTGTCGCTGGACCATTTCACCCGTGAACGCCACGAGGCGGTCCGCGGCGAGCGCACCTGGGCGCCGACCATGGAAGGCCTCAAGTGGTTGGCGGAAAACGGCTTCAACCTGGCCATCGCCGGGCGCACCTGCTGGAACGAGACCGAGGACCAGGCACGCGCCGGCTACGCCGCGCTGTTCGCCGCCCAGCGCATTCCCGTCGACGCCGTGGACCCGGCCTGCCTGGTGCTGTTCCCGGAGATGGACACCGCCGTCGACGTGCCCGAGATCACCGTGCATTGCTGGGATATCCTCGGCATCAAGCCGGAATCGATCATGTGCGCCACCTCGCGCATGGTGGTGCGCAAGCGCGGAGCCGAGGCACCGGTGGTGGTGCCCTGCACGCTGTTGCCCTACGAGGAAGAATTCGAACTCGGCGAAAGGCTGGCGGAATCGGCCGGTTCCGTGCACCTCAATCATCCCCATTGCGCCAAATTCTGCGTGCTGGGCGGCGCGTCCTGCAGCCCCGACTGAGGCCGGATCACAGGCCCGGGCGCATGGGATTGGCCTTTTCGGCGAATTCCAGTAGTGTCTCCCGACCGTTGGCCAACGATTGCTGGGAACCCATGAGCCAAAGCGAAATCTACCAAGAATCGACGCACGGCGTAGTTGTCGCCGTATCGCCCGAGTATCTGCCGGATCATTCCGACCCGGACGAGGGCCGGTTCGTCTGGGCCTACCACGTGCGGATCGAGAACCACGGCGCGACGGCGGTGCAACTGCTGTACCGTCATTGGCGCATTGCCGACGGGATCGGCGGCGCCCACGACGTGGTCGGGGACGGCGTCGTCGGTGAGCAGCCGGTGCTGGAACCGGGCGATTCCTATACCTATTCCAGCGGCACGCCGCTGGCGACGGCGTCGGGGTTCATGTCCGGGCGCTTCAACATGATCCGCGCCGACGGGCTCCGGTTCGATGTCGAGGTTCCGGCCTTTTCGCTGGACGGGTTCGACCGACCGTCGTCGGTGCATTGACAGACAAAGGTTGACGCCGGGAGGCACGGTTCCCATTTCTGAACCCTTGATGAGCGCTGGAACAAAGAAAATCAGGTGAATGGCATGTCCGGAAATGAGAATTTGAGCGTGATCGCCGACGAAGGGCGCCCGACGCGCGACGAAGCCGAGGAGGCGGTGCGCACCCTGATCCGCTGGGCCGGCGACGACCCCGCGCGCGAGGGGCTTTTGGATACGCCGGCGCGCGTGGCGCGCGCCTACGAGGAGTTCTTCAACGGCTACACTGCCAACGCCAAGGAACTGCTGGAGCGCACCTTCGAGGAAGTCGAGGGCTACGATGAAATCGTGCTGCTGCGCGACATTCGCTTCGAATCGCATTGCGAACACCACATGGCGCCGATTATCGGCAAGGCCCACGTGGCCTATCTGCCGCATCGCCGCGTGGTCGGTATCAGCAAGCTGGCCCGCGTCGTCGAGGCATTCGCCAAACGCCTGCAAATCCAGGAAAAGATGACCGCGCAGATCGCCAATCTGATCGACGAGGTGCTGCAGCCGAACGGTACCGCCGTGGTGATCGAGGCCGCGCACCAGTGCATGACCACCCGAGGCGTCCACAAGTCCGGCGTCACCATGGTCACCAGCCGCATGCTCGGCGCGTTCCGCGATGACGTGGGCACCCGCCGCGAGTTCCTGGCGATGATCGGAAATCCATCTTCCGGCGAGACCGCCTTCGTCTGATCCCCTTCCTCTTTGACGCCTGGCCCCTTTGACGCTTGGCCGCTTTAACGGTTGACCGCGCGCGACCCACGCTGTTGATTGGGCGTCGGCCCGGTTTGCCGGGCGGCTTGGCGGCACAACAGAACCCAGGGACCTCATGGATTTCCGGCCTGTCTTCCTGGTGATCGGCATTCTGCTCTCGACCCTGGCGGTGATGATGATGGTGCCGGCGGTGTTCGATCTGTTGGCCGGCCATCCCGATTGGGAAGTGTTCATGGTTTCCGCCGGCGTGACGCTGTTCGTCGGCGTCGCCACGGCGCTTACCTGCCGTACCGGCGGCACCCGGCTGACCGTGCGCCAGGCCTTCGTCATGACCACGCTGAGCTGGATCGTGCTGACCGTGTTCGCGGCGCTGCCGCTGCATTTCTCCGAACTCGGCATGAGCTTCACCGACGCCTTCTTCGAATCCATGTCGGGCCTGACCACGACCGGCTCGACGGTGATCACCGGCCTCGACCAGGCGCCGCCGGGCATTCTGCTGTGGCGGGCGATCCTGCAATGGCTGGGCGGCATCGGCATCATCGTCATGGCCATCGCCATCCTGCCGTTGCTCCGGGTCGGCGGCATGCAGCTGTTCCGCATGGAAAGCTCCGACCAGTCGGACAAGGCGCTGCCCCGCGCGGCGCAGATCGCCACCGCCATCGGCATCATCTACGCGGCGCTGACCGCGCTATGGGCGCTGGGCTACTGGCTTGCCGGCATGAACGGGCTGGAGGCCTGGGCGCACGCCATGACCACCATCGCCACCGGCGGCTTTTCCACCTCGGACGCGTCGCTGGGTCACTTCGACAGTGCCGCCGTCGATTACCTGGCTGCCGCCGGCATGATCGTCGGCGCGCTGCCGTTCCTGCTCTACCTGAAAACCCTGCAGGGCAACTGGACATCGCTGCTCAGCGACAGCCAGGTGCAATGGTTCCTGACCATCGTGATTCTGCTGATCCTCGCCATCACCGGTTGGCTGTGGCTGGAGAACAACGTGCCGTTGGAGGAATCGCTGCAACTCGCCACCGTGAATCTGATTTCGGTCATCACCGGCACCGGCTACGCCACCGACGATTTCAGCATGTGGGGCGGATTCGCGCTGCCGGTCTTCTTCTTCATCATGTTCATCGGCGGCTGCGCCGGTTCCACCACCTGCGGCATCAAGATTTTCCGGTTCCAGGTGCTTTACGCCTCGGCCCGAACCCAGGTGCATCACCTGCTGCAGCCGCACGGCGTGTTCATCCCCTACTATAACAACCGGCCTATCGCCGACGAGGTTATTACTTCCGTCTTGAGTTTCTTTTTCATGTGGTTCCTGGCGTTCAGCGTTTTGGCGCTCGGTCTTGGGTTCCTGGGGCTGGATTTCCTGACCGCCTTCTCCAGCGCCGCGACGGCGATCGCCAATGTCGGGCCGGCGCTCGGTCCGATGACCGGGCCGGCGGCCACGTTCCAGGGGCTTCCCGACGCGGCCAAGTGGCTGCTGAGTTTCGGCATGCTGCTCGGGCGTCTGGAACTGTTCACCGTGATCGTGCTGTTCACGCGCAGCTTTTGGCGCGGTTAGGGTGGGGGCTGGGCGTAATTTCCGCTGATTTTTCCGACATTTTTCCAAACGACGCCTTGATCCGCCTTTGGAATCCCCCGTAATATGCATACGGCTGGAATAATGGCGGACCAGCACGTCTGGCGAACCGCCGAGGAGCCAAGCGAAGCGCCTTCTGTCTTGGCGCGATGAGGGGAAGCGGTCGGATTTTCGTTCGGCCGGGGCCAATGAGTAAATTCACAAGGGTTACAGTTTAAAGAGGATGCCCCCATGAAACAGTTGAAGTTTTTTGTGCTGGCCGGGCTTGCTGCCATTTTGGTGACGGGTTGCGGTTCGGTGCAGTTGATCGATGAAGTCTCTGCCATGAAGCCGAAAGGCAATGCGTTCACGCAGGCAGCCTATAAGGAATACTTGGCGCTCGCCAACGCCGAGCAAGACGAAAGCGATATCGAAGATGCCGTCTTCTTCGCTAACAAGGCGAAAGCGGCGGCCAACGGCGATCCCGTCGCGCCGCAGGCGATGGCCGAGCGCAACATTCCCAAGTTCGCCAAGGCGACCATGGTGAAGGAACGCGCCGCCCTGGTGGACAAGCTCTGGAACGGTGCCGAGGAATTGTCCCCCGGTCCGGCCGCCCGCTCGGTGGCCATGTTCGATTGCTGGATGCAGGAGCAGGAAGAGAACAACCAGCCCGACGATATCGCCGCCTGTCGCAAGGCGTTCAATATCGCCAAGCTGAGCCTGAAGACCCATCCGAAAGCGGCGATGGCCAAGCCGATGATGAAGAAGAAAGCGCCGCCGGCTCCCATGCCTGCGCCGTACGTCGTCTACTTCGGCTTCGACAGCGCCGAGATTTCCGACGCCGAAATGGTCAAGATCAAGCAGGCTTACGCCGATTACCGTTTGCGTAACCCGGGCAAGATCCTGGTCGCCGGTCACACCGATACGGCGGGCAACAAGGAGTACAACCTGGGTCTGTCGCGTTTCCGCGCCGCCGAGGTCTCCAACCGCCTGATGGAAATGGGCGTGCCGCGCGCCGTTGTGCAGCGGTCCCGTCACGGCGAAGTCGCGCCGGTGGTGGAAACCGGTGACGGCAAGAAAGAGGCGATGAACCGCCGCGTGACCATCACCTTCATCCGCTAAGCCCGTAGCGGCCTAGACAGAAACGAGCCGGGGGCGCGAAAGCGCCCCCGGTTTCGTATTGCCCGAATGCCGGCAGGTGTTAGCGGATCCAGTTCGCCAGGTGGCGGCGGACATTGGATTCCATTTCCGTGTTGAAATCGGTCAGCAGATGGTCGGTGGTCTCGAACAGGGTCTTTTCCCAATCGTTCAGGCTCAGGTCCTCGCGCACCGTGATCGAGCGGCTGGAGCGCGCCTCCGATACGCCGCGTTCGGCGCCGGCGGCATCGATTATCACCAGGCTGGCCCGCACGGCGAGGTCGTAGCGATGCGACTGCTGTTTGGTGAACGTGCCTTTCAGGCTGTCGTCGCGCTTGAGTTTGGTCTCGGTGACGCTGGCGTCCTCGATAATCAACTTAGCGATGCCCGACGCTCCGACCGGCTTGATTCGGTCTTTGGCCCATTGCGTCAGCGCCTTGGCCGGCGCCACGGGGACGCGGTGTTCCACGTGCGGCAGTGCAAGCGGCGGCGAGAATCGGTTCTCCACCTGGACCGACGCGACGTTCATGGCGATCGGGGCCAAGTGCGCGAAGGTGATGTCCGGCAGGTTCTGCACATTGACCGGCGTTTCGCAGCCGGCCACCGCGAGCACCGCGCAGGCGGTAACGGCCATGGCCAGGATCCGCCGCCGCGCCGGGTCGGGTTTTCGCTCAGTGATTTGCATGTTCAGTCTCCGAAAACAGGTCATCCAGTGCCGGTTGGTCGAAAGTATACTCGGTGCCGCAATACTCGCATGTGACGGCGATCTCATTGTCGACGCACATGTCTTCGATCTCGGTGCGCGGAAACGACGCCAGGGTGCGGGACACCCGCCCCCGGCTGCAACGGCAGGCATGGCGCAGCGGCTCGGCCGGAAAGGCCCTGACGCCGCGCTCGTGGTAAAGCTTGAACAGGAGGTCGTTGGCCTCGAGGCCGGCGTCAAGCAGTTCCGCCGTGGTCAGCGTCCCGGCCAGCAGCGCCGCCTCGCGCCAGGCTTCCGCCGCTTCCTCGTCGGCCAGCGGCGAGGACGGCAGGCGCTGTACCATCAGCGCCGCGGCGGTGATGCCGGGCGTGCCGGTTGCATCGCCGGCTTCCGGCGCCTTGGCGCTGACGATCACCGTATCCAACTGCTCCGACTGGCGGAAATAGTTGGCGGTGCATTCCGCCAAGGTCGTGCCGGCCAGCTCGGTGATGCCCTGATAGCGTTCCGTATCGGGGCCCTGATCGACGGTGAAAGCCATGTGCCCGGCGCCGACCATGTGCGGCACCAGGCCGTCCGTCGTCGTCGCCGCACGATCCACCGCGTCGGCGTCGAATTTGGCATAGGCGCGCAGGTCGCCCTCCGAGGTGGCGTCGGCGACCAGCAGGCTGATCGGGCCGTCGCCCTGGATTTGCAGGGTGAAAATGCCGTCGTATTTGAGTGCGCTGGCGAGCATCGCGGTCAATGCCTGCACTTCCAGCAGCAGCGCGGCCACCGGTTCGGGGTAGCGCCCGGCGCGGATTACGGGCTCAGTGGAGCCGGCCAGGCGGACCAGCCGGCCGCGCACGCCCAAGGCCTCGACCTGAAAGGGCGTGGCGGCGTCCGCGGTGTGGGCGATGTCGGTCATGTTGATGCTCCAGGACGGTCCGGCCAGAGGGTCCGGTAATGATAGCCGTGAACGGCGTCGAACCCCAGTTTGGCATAGAAGGCGAGGGCGCCGGGGTTGTCGCGCTCCACCTGTAGATAGGTCCGCCGGCCGGGTTGTGCCAGTGTCCATTCGGCCAGCGCTGCCAGAACCGCCTGGCCGTGGCCCTGCCGGCGTGCATCCGCCAGGGTGAACATGCCGAAGACGCCGGTCCAGCCGTCCTCGAAGATGCCAAGCCCGGCCGACACCGGCCGGCCGGCATCGAAGGCGAGGGCAAAGGCATGCACGCGTTCGATGCGTTCCAGCATGCGGCCCTTGCGCGCTTTGGTTTCGGGGTCGGCGGCTTCGGCCATGTGCACGCCGAGCCACTGGGGCGTGAGCGCGGCGGCGATTTCGACGCGCGCGCCGGAGCCCCGCACCTGGGTTAGGCTCGCCGCCTCGGCGGTCATGATGTCGACGCCCGATTCCACCGCGTAGCCGCGCGCCGCCAGGATGGCATCCAGGTCCGGCGGCCGGCAGGCGGGGGTGATCTGAAAGCGCGGCGGCAGCCCGTGCGCGCGGTAGTAGGCCTCGGCTTCGGCAATTTTCGTGTCCAGTGGATCGGTGCCGGTCTTTTCGGGAAAGACGGAATTGACCCGCCGGTGCAGGCCCTCATTGTAGCGCAGCCACCAGCCGTCGCGCACCTCGGTCTCAAGCGCTGGCCAGGCCCGCGCCGCCAATCGGTCGAGCGTGGCGCCGAGGTCGCTCACGTCAACCTATTCGAGGCACCAGGCGAGGATGCCCTTCTGCGCGTGCAGGCGGTTTTCGGCTTCGTCCCAGATCACCGATTGCGGCCCGTCCATCACCGAATCGGTGACCTCGTCGCCCCGGTGCGCCGGCAGGCAGTGCATGAACAGGGCGTCCGGGCCGGCGGCGGCCATCAGTTCGTCGTTGACCTGGAACGGCAGCAGAATCTGGCGCCGCCGGTCGCCGTCCTTGTCGCCCATGGAGACCCAGGTATCGGTGATCACCAGGTCGGTGCCGGCGACGGCGTCCTCGGGTGTCTCGGTAATGACGATGTCGGCGCCCTCGGCGCGCGCGGCGGCGAGGATTTCGTCATTCGGTTGCAGCGATGCCGGGCAAGCCAGGCGCAGCGTGAAACCGAACTTGGCGGCGGCGTGAATCCAACTGTGCGAGACGTTGTTGCCGTCGCCCACCCACGACACCGTGCGCCCGGTGATCGAACCCTTGTGTTCCTCGAAGGTCATGATGTCCGCCATGATCTGGCACGGATGGGAGTTGTCGGTGAGGCCGTTGATTACCGGCACGCTCGCATATTCCGCCAGATCCAGGAGCTTCTGGTGGTCGTCGGTGCGGATCATGATGATGTCGGCATAGCGCGACAGCACCCGCGCCGTGTCGGCGACGGTTTCGCCGCGGCCGAGCTGCGAATCGGCCTCGCTCATGACCACGACCGAGCCGCCCATCTGCTGCATGCCGACCTGGAACGAAACGCGCGTGCGGGTCGAGGGTTTCTCGAAGATCATCACCAGCGTGCGGCCGGCCATCAACGGGGCCGGGGCGCTGCCGCCTTCCTTCAGGGAGCCGCCGCGCTCCAGGATGGCGCGCAGGTCCGCCGCCTCGATCCGGTCGATATCAAGAAAGTCGCGCCCGCCCGGCATCTCACCCTGCCTTGCCGGCGAGCGCCGTGGCGGCGGCGTCCAGCATGCCCATGGCCTCGTCGACGTTGGCCCGGGTAATAATCAGCGGCGGCACCATGCGGAGCACGTTGTCGCCGGCGGGCACGGTCAGCAGGCCTTGCTCGATGCAGGCCTTGACCAGATCGCCGTTCTGGCCGTCCTGCTTGCACTTCAGCCCAACAAGCAGCCCTTGGCCGCGGATTTCCTCGATCAGGTTCGTGTGTTTCTCGTAGATGCCTTCGAGGCCCTGGCGCAGGTAGGCGGCGACCTCCGCCACGCCTTCCAGGAAGCCGTCGGCCAGCACGACGTCGAGGACCGCGTTGCCGACGGCCATGGCCAGCGGGTTGCCGCCGAAGGTCGAGCCGTGGCTGCCCGCCGTCATCGCCGACGCGACGCGTTCGGTGGCCAGCGTGGCGCCGACCGGGAAGCCGCCACCGAGCCCCTTGGCCGAGGCCAGGATGTCCGGCGCCACGCCGGAAAGCTCATAGGCGTAGAGCTTGCCGGTACGGCCGATGCCGGTCTGCACCTCGTCGAACATCAACAGAATGCCGAACTCGTCGGCGATCTCGCGCAACGCTTTCAGGTAGGCGGCGTCGACGGGGCGGATGCCGCCCTCGCCCTGCACCGGCTCGATGACGATACCCGCCGTCTCCGGCGTGATGGCGCTGCGCATCTCGTTCAGGTTGCCGAAGGCGACCTGGTCGAAGCCGTCGACGATGGGGCCGAAGCCGGCCAGGTGCTTTTCCTGGCGGCCGGCGGCGATGCCGGCCAGCGAGCGGCCGTGGAAGGCCCCCTCGACGCTGATGACGCGGAACTTTTCCGGATGGCCGTTGGCGGCGTGGTACTTGCGCATCATCTTGAAGCCCAGTTCCACCGCCTCGCCGCCGGAATTGTTGAAGAACACGGCGTCGGCGAAGGTGTTGGCCACCAGTCGCTCGGCCAGGCGCTCCTGGCCGGGGATGTTGTAGAGGTTGGAGACGTGCCAAAGGGTCTCCGCCTGCTTCTTCAGCGCCTCGACCAGGTGCGGATGACAATGGCCCAGCGAATCCACGGCGATGCCGGCGGCGAAGTCGAGATAACGTCGGCCATCGGTCCCGTAGGCGTAAACGCCTTCGCCGCGTTCCAGCGAAAGCTCGTACCTGGCATAGGTCGGCATAACGGGGGTGATCATGGTCGGCTCCAATCCCGATTTCGGCCCGGAAATCCGGGCTCCACGTTGGAAAGCCGAGGAGTATGTTGAGGCCGCCTCGGCTTGTCAACGACTAGCCGCCGGATATAGGCCGGCCCCGGCCGGAAGGCCGAATTTACAGGGTCGCGGCGATTTGATAGCTGTTCTCGGGTGGAGGTCGGGGCGTGGTCAGGCTGGGTTACGAAAACTACGAAATCCAGGTCATGAAGGATGGCCGATGGGTGACGGAATCGTCCCGCGACAGGCGGGCCGAGGCCGACGCGCTGGCGCAGAAATTCCTGGCGCGTGGGGATTGCGCCGGGGTCCGGATCGTCGCCAACAAGGAAAATCGCGACGGCCTCCTGGAAGAGGAGGTGCTGTTCGAGAAGACCCAGGCGGTCAGCGCCAAGAAACTGCAGATCGCCACCGTGGAGGCGGCACCGAACCTGTGCCAACAACCGCGCGATTTCTTCAGCCTGGAAAGCCGCGCGTTGATGAACCGGGTTTTGCGCAGCTACCTGGAGGAGGTATCGCTGACGCCGACCGAGCTTTTGCACAGCCACCGGGACCTGAAGCGTTTCCAGGACTACGAAAACATCTATCCCGCCGCCGTCAGCCATATCGCCACGCTGCAGGTGGCCGGCACGGGCCAAAAGCCGAACCAGCGCCGCGATGAAATCTTCGCCGTCGTCGATCAGATCGTCGAGCAGGCGAGGCAGGCGGAGCGCATGGACCTGCCGAAGCTGTCGTCACCCTTTTCCATTACCTTGGCGGCAGTGGCCGGGCGCAGCGAGTCGGCGGAATACCTGGCCATGGTGGTGCTGGCCAAGGCTCTTGCGTCGAAGCGCGAATGGATCGGCAAGCTCGACATGCTCTGCCGCCTGGCACTGGCGGAAAGCGACCCCAAAGCGGTGCTGCTGCTCGACACCGTGATCGCCGACGTTCTGGGCGCCAACGTCATCCAGGAGGTGCTCGGCTGGAAGCGGTCGCTCGGCGCGGCGATCATCGCCATGCTCGATCTCGCCGACGGTGCTTTCGAGGCCGAAGAGAGCGATGCCGTCGATACGGTTTCCATGCTCAACCAGTTGTTCGAGGCGGGCGCCCTGCCGGCCAGCCGCCACGTCATGATCCAGCGCGCCATGACGCAGCTGAAGTCGTCGCAGCCGCTGTACCGGGCCGACCCGAGCAAGGAGATGGAGGAATACCAGCGTGTCCTGGCGCGGCTGATGGTGCCGGGGGGCATCCTGTCCGGCGCCGATGCGGCCGAGGCGCTGACGTTGCGCGGCGCGCGCTTCGTCGAGCAGGGCGGCGCCACCGGCCGGCGCGCCGCCATCGGCGCCACGGTGAAGGCGCTGCCCGATCCGGCGCGCGGCGTCATGTACCTGTCGGAACTGACCAACACCAATTTCGCCGACGAGCATCTGGAAGACATCGTCGAGCAGTTGGACGTGGTTTTCGGTGCGCGGGTGATCAACGAGCTTTGCCGCCGCGCCTCATCGCCCAAGGACCGCATGGTGACGGCGACCGGCGCATTTCGGGCGGCGGTGTCGTCGGCGCTGCCGCCCGGCGTCAAAACCCAAGTGACCGAGCACATCGACGGCGTGCTCGAACGCTACCTGGTGGATGAGAATATCATCGACAAGCTCGACAGCCCCGATTCACACATTCGCGACCGTGCCGTGCGTCTGGTCAAGTTTGCCGGTGCCGGCGTGCTGCCGGAAGGCAAGGCGTTGAGCATGGCGCGCAAGCGAATCGTAGAGCTATTGCGCCAGCCCAATTTCGACGCCCATTTCCTGGAAGGCATCACCGACCCCGCCGCCGCCGAACGGGCGCTGCGCGGCTTCCACAAACTGTTGCGTGACGCCGGCCTCGCCTGAGCGGCGGTGTTAGGCGGCGATGGACGGGCCGGAGCGCCGCCGGTTGCGCGAGCGGCTGCGTTTCTTGCCCGCATTGGCGCTCGGTTGCCCGCCCGGGTTGCCGCCGCGGTTTCCACCACGGTTGCCGCCCCGGTTTCCACCAGGGTTCTTCGGGCCGCGCGCGTTGCGCATTTCCTCGCTCGACGGGGCTTCGCCGATGACCGTCAACTGGCTGCCGATCAGGCGCTCGATGTCGCGCAGGTAGGCGCGTTCTTCATGATCGCAGAACGATACGGCCATGCCGCTGGCGCCGGCGCGCGCCGTGCGGCCGATGCGGTGCACGTAGCTGTCGGGGATGTTCGGCAGCTCGAAATTGACCACATGGGAAATGCCGTCCACGTCGATGCCGCGCGCGGCGATGTCGGTGGCCACCAGGACCCGTGCCTCGCCGTCGCGGAAACGCTTCAGCGCGCGTTGCCGCGCCCCTTGCGACTTGTTGCCGTGAATGGCGTCGGCGTCGATGCCGCGGTTTTCCAGTTGCTGCGCGACCTTGTTGGCGCGGTGCTTGGTGCGGGTAAAGACGATCACCCGGTCCATCGACGCGTCGCCCAGGATTTCCGCCAGCAGCGGAATCTTGTCGTTGGCATGAACGTGGTGCACATGCTGGATGATGCGCTCCACCGGCGTCGCCTGGGGCGTCACTTCGACGCGCACCGGATCGTTCAGGATCTCGCCCGCCAGCTTGGCGATGTCGGCCGGCATGGTGGCGGAGAACAGCAGCGACTGGCGGTTCGCCGGCACCGCCGCGGCGATCTTGCGCACGTCGCGGACGAAGCCCATGTCGAGCATCCGGTCGGCTTCGTCGAGGACCAGGAACTCGATGCCGCCCAGCTTGACGTGGCGCTGGTTCATGAGATCCAACAGCCGGCCCGGCGTGGCGATCAGGATATCGACGCCACGCGCCAGCTTGTTGACCTGGGCATGTTGGCTGACGCCGCCGAAGATCACGGTCTGGCGCAGATGCAGGTGCGCGGCGTAGCTCTGCATTTCTTCGCCGATCTGGATCGCCAGTTCGCGCGTCGGTGCCAGGATGAGGGCCCGCGGGCCGCGTGTGCGGTTGGCGCCCTCGGCGCGGAACAGCGTGTCCAGGATCGGCAACCCGAAGGCGGCCGTCTTGCCGGTGCCGGTCTGGGCGATGCCGAGCACGTCCTTGCCGGCGAGGAGTTCGGGAATGGCCCGGGCCTGGATCGGCGTCGGGGTTTCATAGTTCTTGGCGCGCAAGGCACGCAGGATCGGTTCGGCGAGGCCGAGATCCGAAAACGTTTTATCGGTCACGTAATTATTCTTTCATTGTGCGCCGCGCGGCGTTCGCGCTGGCGTCGTACCGGGATCCGGGCGCGGCCGGATTGGTAAGTTCTTGATTATTGTTCCCGGGAAATCACACCGCCTTGAAGCGGTGGTTCGCGCAATCGCGAGACAATCAATGACGGACAGATGCGCTCGATCGGCGAAGAAGTCAAGCGAATCAAAATATTAAGTTCATGCCTTGAGCTTGTAGCCGGCCGCGATGAGCCGCGTGCAGACGAGCCAAAGTGCCGCGTTGACGCCGGCCATGACGACCAGACCGGCGCCGATATTGCCGTCCGCATGGCCGATGAAACCGTAGCGGAAACCGTCGATCATGTAGAAGAAGGGATTGAAATGCGCCGCCGTCTGCGCCGCTTCGGGCAGGCGCTGGATGGAATAGAAGGTGCCGGACAGGAACGACAGCGGGGTGATGACGAAATTGGTCACCGCCGCGATCTGGTCGTATTTCTCCGCCCACATGGCGCCGAGCACGCCCAACTGCGCCAGCATCATCGACGCCATGACGCCGTGGAACAGGATATGGCCGGGGCTGTGCAGGCTGATGCCGACGGCCAGGTGCATGGCGACGGAAACGGCGAAGCCGACGACGATGCCGCGGCTCACGCCGCCCATGGCCAGCCCGAAATGGATTTCCGACGCTGTCAGCGGCGGCATCAGGGTGTCGACGATATTGCCCTGCATCTTGGAAATCATCAGCGACGAGGAGGTATTGGCGAAGGCATTCTGGGCGATGGCCATGACGATCAGGCCCGGCGCCAGGAACTGGGTGAACGGAATGCCGGCGACCGACCGCGCCGCGCCGCCGAGCGCCAGCGCGAAGACCGCCAGGAACAAGAGCGTCGTCACCACCGGCGCCAGCATGGTCTGGGTATAGACCTTCATGAACCGGCGCACCTCGCGCATGTAGAGGGTCCAAAGCCCGATCCAGTTGGGCGCGGCGGGGTCGTGCATCTGCGGGTCCTTCTCGAAAACTGACACCTATATAGAGGCCCGGCCCTTGGCTGGCCAGGGGGTGCATGTCAGACTCCCGCCATGAACGACGACGATCCCACCGAACCGGAACTGCTGGACGCCGATGCGGCGCCCAAGCGCAAGAAGCGGGGGCCGGCAAAGGTCAATGCGAAGAAGCTCGAGAACGCGGCATTGCATTACCTGCAGCGGTTCTCGACCTCGTCGGAGAACCTGCGCCGGGTGCTGATGCGCCGGGTTTACCGCTCGGCCCATCACCACGACACCGATGTGGACGAAGGTGCGGAATGGGTCGATGCGGTGGTGGCGAAGATGCAGCGCCAGGGCTTCGTCAATGACCGCCTGTTCGCGGAGGGCCGGGTGCGGTCCCTGCTGGCGCGCGGCACGCCGCTCAGGGGGATTCGCATGCAGCTTCGCGAGAAGGGCGTGGCGCCTGAGATCGTCGACGAGGTGCTGGCGTTGGTCCGCGACGACGACGGCGACGTCGATTTCGCCGCCGCCGTGGCGCTGGCCCGGCGGCGCCGGCTGGGGCCGTTCTCGACCCGCGCGGACAGGCACGAGCGGCGCGAAAAGGACATGGCGGCGCTGGCCCGGGCCGGGTTCGGCTATGACATCGCGCTCAAGGTCATCGACGCCGAGACCCCGGACGAACTGGAGCGGATGAAGCACGATCCGAAGGGCGGCGGGCTTGGCTATTATCCCGATGAGTTCTAAATTCCCCCAACCGTCAATCACGGAGCCAAGCCCATGAGCGTCACCATCTACCACAATCCGAAATGCTCCAAGTCGCGCCAGACGCTGGCGCTCCTGCAGGAGAACGGCGTCGAGCCGACCATCGTCGAGTATCTTTCCACGCCGCCGAGCGCGGCGGAGTTGAAAAAAATTTTGAACAAGATGGGCAAGGGGCCGCGTGACGTGCTGCGGGCCAAGGAAGCCAGGGAAGAGGGCATCGACAAGTCGCTCGACGGCGACGACCTGATCGCCGCCATCGCCGCGCATCCGCGCGCCTTGGAGCGCCCCATCGTGGTCAAGGGCGACAAGGCGGCGCTCGGCCGGCCGCCGGAAAGCGTGCTGGATATCATCTGAGGCTCGGCCGGGCCGGTGCCGTTTAAGGCCAAACCCTTGCGCTTGTTGAATCATTCCCCTTGCCGTCGGCTGCGCAAGGATTCACACTGCGACATGGGAATTCCCTGTTTGGGTTGAAACGGGACGCCGTTTGTGCGTCCCCAGTGGATGTAGGGTGGCATGGCAGCGAAACGCCCCGGCAAGACCAAGGCGGCAGCGCCGAAGGTGAAGGCCGAAGCCAAGCCGAAGGGCAAGGCCGAGGCCAAGCCGCGGCGCCAGGCGAGCGCCGTCCTGAAGCCCGCCAAGGAAAGCAAGGAAACCAAGCAAGCGAAGCCGGCCCAGCCGCCCGAGCCGGCGCCCGAATCCGCCGCGCCGGTCGGCCCGACGCCGGAACAGGTCGCGGCCTGGCGGGCGCTGTCACAGGAAGAGCGCCGCGCGCTGCGCGAGCGCGAAGCGGCGCGTATCTTCTCGGAAGCCGCCGAAGCGCACCAGCGCGGCGATCTCGACGCCGCCATCGAGGGCTATAACCGCTCCTTGTTCCTCAATGCCAAGGTCGCCGACGTCTATAACAACCTGGGCGTGGCGCTGCGCGTCAAGGGCAAGCTCGAGGCCGCCGTCGCCTGTTATCGCCGCTCGCTGGTGCTGCGGCCGGGCAGCGCCTCGGTCTATTCCAACATGGGCAACGCGCTTCGTGAAATGGGCCGCCTGCAAACCTCCGTCGCGGCGCACCAGCAAGCCATCAAGCACGCGCCCGCCAATCCGGAAGCCTATTACAACCTGGGGCTGACGCTGCGCGATCTCGGCCAGGTGGACCAGGCGCTGGCCTGTTTCGGCAAGACGCTTTCCCTGCGCGCCGATCACGTGGACTGCCATTGGGACCGGGCGCTGACGCTGTTGACAAAGGGCGATTACAGGCCCGGTTTCGCCGAATACGAATGGCGCTGGCGCCTCGACCGCAGCCCGCCGCGCGGCTACACGCAGCCCGAATGGGACGGATCGGCGATGAAGGGCAAGACCCTGTTGATCCACCAGGAACAGGGCTTCGGCGACATGCTGCAATTCGCCCGCTACCTGCCGATGGTCAAGGAACGCTCCGGCGCCACCCTGGTGGTCGAGGTGCAGCCCGAACTGGCGCGGCTGTTTTCCGGCATCGCCGGCGTCGACAAGGTGATCGACCGGGGGGCGGCACTGCCGAAATTCGACGCCTACGTGCCGATGATGTCCCTGGCCAGGATTTTCGCCACCACGCTTGAGACCATCCCGGCCAACGTGCCCTACCTGAAGGCGCCGGAGATGGAGACGCTGAAGCTGCCGCCGTCGCTGGACAAGCAGTTCCGCGTCGGAATCGCCTGGGCCGGGCGGCCGACCCACAAGAACGACGCCAACCGCTCATGCGACTTCCGCCAGTTCGTCGAACTGCTCGGCATTCCGGGCATCACCGTCTACAGCCTGCAGAAAGGCCCGCACGAGGCCGACGTGAAGGAATTCGGCTGCGAAGGTCTGGTCATGAACCTGGCGCCGCGGCTCCGGGATTTCGCCGACACCGCGGCGGTCCTCAAACAGCTCGACCTGGTGATTACCGTCGATACCGCGCTTGGCCATCTGGCCGGCGCGCTCGGGGTGCCGACCTGGGTGGCGGTTCCGTTCGCGCCCGACTGGCGCTGGATGCTGGAATCCGACACCTCGCCCTGGTATCCCAAGCATCGCCTGTTCCGGCAGGCCGATCCGGGCGGATGGGACGGGGTTTTCTCCAATATCCGCAAAGGCTTGCGTGAACAGCTCGGGCTCAAGCCTGTGTCGCCGGTGGTGATCTGATCGGCGTTTTGTCGGCCTTTCAAGGCGGCGCGCGTTAACCGAAAATTTGTCTATTCATGTTGCAATCGGCAGAGGGCGGTAAACCCGTTTGCGGGCTTGCCGTGCCAATGATTGGATAGAACGCCGGAAAACGTCGTGCCCGCACGCAAGCAAAGGTTCACCAACGGACAGGTCATCTACCGCGAGGGAGATGACAGCGACCGCGCGTTCGAGGTGCTGTCGGGCGCCGTCGAACTGCTGGCCGACGGTCCGGAGGGCGAAACCCGTGTCGGCGTGGCCCGCGCCGGCGACATGTTCGGCGAGCAGGGCCTGATCGCCGGCGGGGTGCGGGACCAAACGGCGCGTGCCGTCGGCCAGGTGATGGTGCGCCCGATCCTGCGCGAGAACGGCGGTGCGGCCGGTCCCGGGCGCGGCGGCGGGTTGATGGGCCGGCTGTTCGAGCGTTTCGGCGGCCGCCGCCAGAAAGGCCAGGCGCCTCCCGATTCGTCGCCGGCGGTGTCGCCGGGCCTCATTCAACGGATGATGCAGTCGGTGCACCCCCTGGAAGGGCGCATCGAAGTGCGTCTTGTGCAACTGGCCGGCGACGACGACCGCGTCCAGGCGCGCCATATCGCCGCCGCGCTGGAGCGCTTCCGCGACGTGCGTGTGAAACTGGTCGACGCCGGGTTCGAGATCGACGTCAACAAGGGGCTGGCGCGCGAACTGCTGCGCATCGGCCGCGCCGGGCGGCGGCTGTTGCGCCAGTACGAGGGCGACCTTCTGGTTTGGGGCCATGTGCCTTCCGGCGGCATGGCCGTGCACCTGCATTTCATCGCCCGCGGCGATTGGGACGAACGCCTGCCGGGCGCCTTCTCGACGGCCACCGACCTGCCGTTGCCGCTCAATTTCGATGCCGGCGTGGCCGACCTGCTGCATGCGGTCCTGTTGGCCGCGACACGGCCGAAACGGGGCGACCAGGAAGAATTGCGCGGCGCCATGCTGCCGGCGGCGGCCGAGGCCGCCGACAAGGCCATGGCCGGGCCGCCATCCGGGCTCGGCGCGCGCGAACGGGCAGGCATGGCGCTTTGCCATGGGAACGTGCACGCGGCATTGTGGGCGCAGACCCGCGACCTGGCGCACCTGGGCCGCGCGCATACGATCTACCATTCGGCGCTCAGTCATCTCGCCAACGACGAGGCCGCCATCGACTGGGCGATCGCCAACAAGCATCTTGCCGCCATTGCCTTTATCCGCGCCGAAGAGGGCGGCGGTTCGGCGCATTATGAAGAGGCCGCCGCGGCGGCGCTGGCGGCGCTCGATACCTTGACCGCCGAGACCTATCCCCTCGACTGGGCGGCGTTGCAATACAAGCTCGGCGCCATTCACTATCGGCTCGGATTCGAAAGCGGCGACACCGACGTGCTGCGCCGCTCGCTTCGCTATCACCGCAATGCGCTGAAGGCCTATTCGCGCAAGCACACGCCGGAGCGCTGGGCCGAGGTGATGTCCGCCTTCGGCCAGTCGGCGCAGGTCTTCGGCGAGCACATGAAAAGCTTGGAAGCGTTGGCAACCGCGGTCAATGCCTGCCGCGCGGTGGCCGAGGTGCGCGACCGGCAAAAGACGCCGTTGGCCTGGGCGGCGGCGCAGAACAACCTGGGCTCGGCGCTGTTCTTGCTGGGCAAGAAAGCGCGCAACCCCGAACGCCTGGAGGCGGCGGTACGCGCTTTCGAAAATGCGCTCGAGATCTACAACCAGCGTCAGCTCTATCGCCTGGCGGCGGTCACCGAGAAGAACCTGGAACGCGCCCAGGACATGATCGACTGGTACGCGCCCGACGGCATTCCGATCATCGAACTGGCCGACACGCCGGTGGCCGCGCTTGCGGCCCGTGCCGGCGGAATCAACGGTGCGCAGCCGGGCCGGGTCCGTTCAGGCCAGGCTATTGAAGTCATCGAGTAAGGTCGAAATCCGCCCCGAATCCGTCTGATCCATGATCAGCGCGGCGCGCGCCGCCGCCGCCACCGCGTCCATTTTGCGGATCCGCTGTTTGACGTGCGGAATGCTGGCCGGGGTCATCGACAGTTCGCGCAGCCCGAGGCCGGCCAACAGCGCCGTGAAACGCGGGTCGCCGGCGATCTCGCCGCATATGGAAATCGGAATGCGCGAGCGCAGCGCGGCGCTGGTGGTGAACTGGATCAACCGCAGTACCGCCGGGTGCAGGGGATCGAAAAGATGCGCCACATGCTCGTTGGCGCGGTCGGCGGCGAGCGTGTACATGGTCAGGTCGTTGGAGCCGATGGCGAAGAAGTCGCTCACCCGGGCCAGCGCGTCGGCCGCCAGCGCCGCGCCGGGGACCTCGATCATGACGCCCAAGGGCGGCAGCGGGTCCGGTACCGGGACCTTGCGCCGCTTAAGCTTGCGCGCCGCGTCGGCCAGGATCTTGCGCGCCTGCACCACTTCCGTCGTGGTCGAGACCATCGGCAGCAGGATGCGCAAGGGGCCGTGGTTGGCGGCCCGGAGCGCGGCGCGGAACTGGGTCTCCAGCAGCTTGCCGTTGAGGAGCGCGAGGCGGATGCCGCGCAGCCCCAGCGCCGTCGCGGCGCTGTCGTCGAGCGCCCCCATGCCGGCCTGGGCGGTCTTGTCGGCGCCGATGTCGAGCGAGCGGAAGGTCACCGGGCGGCCATCCACGGCCTCGACCAGCTTGCTCAGGACATCGTACTGCTCGTCCTCGTCGGGCGGCGTGTCACGGTTCATGAACATGAACTCGGAGCGTAACAGCCCGATTCCCTCGGCGCCGGCCTGCGCCACCATGGGCATCTCCATGGGCAGTTCGACGTTGGCCTGCAGGGAAAACGTCGTGCCGTCGCGGCTGGTCGCCGGCCGGCGGCGCAGGCGGTCGAGTTGGCGGTTCTTGCGCGCCAGGTCCTCGCGCCGCTGGCGGTAGCGTTCCAGCGTGTCGGCGTCGGGATTGACGACCACCCGGCCGCGAGTGCCGTCGACGATGACCATGTCGCCGGTGGCGACGTTGGCGAGCAGGTCCTCGATGCCGAGCACGGTGGGAAGGCCGAGCGCGCGGGCCATGATCGCCGAATGACCCTCGGCACCGCCGAGCACGGTGGCGGCGCCGGCGATGCGTTCGGGATCGATCTGCGCCATGTCGGGAGGGCTCAAGATGTCGGCGATGACGATGCTGCCCTTGGCGGCGCTGGAAAACGGCCTCAGCGTCTTGCGCGTCAGGTTGCGGATGACGCGGTTGCCGACCTCGCGGATGTCGTCCAGGCGCGCAGCGATGTAGGCGTCGTCCATGGCCTGGAAGGTGGCGGCGATCTCGTCGATTTCGTGCTGCAGGGCGGCTTCGGCGTTGATGCGCAGGGTCTCGATGCGGGTGTCGGCGCCGCGCACCAGGCGCGAATCGTCAAGCATCTGCTGGTAGGCATCGAGCAGGAACCAGAGTTCTTCCGCCGCCGCGCCTTCCATCGACTTGGCCCTGTTCTGCAGCCGCCGCACCTGGCGTTGCGCCAGCTTCACGGCGTGCGCCAGGCGCTCGCGTTCGGCCTTTACCTTGGTCTTCGCAATGGCGTACTCGGGGATTTCCAGCGATCCCGCCACGCGCAGGTGCGCGGGCCCGATGGCGATGCCGCCGGAAACGCCCAGGCCGGGGTATTTGCGCATGGCCGCGACCATGGTCAATCCTCCTGGAAGCGTTCGGCGATCAACTCGCTGATGGCGTCCAGCGCTTCATCGGCATCGGGGCCGGTGGCGTTCAGCCGTACGTCGGAATCGAGGCCCGCCGCCAGCATCATCAATCCCATGATGGAGCATGCCGAAACCGTCTGGCCGCCCTTGGAGACGGTGATATCGGCCTCGAACTCGCCGGCCAACTGCGCCAGCTTGGCCGCGGCGCGGGCGTGCAGCCCGCGCTGGTTAGCGATTCTCGCGGTCCGGCCGGCGTCGTTCACGGTTTCTCTTGGGCCAGCAATTGCGATGCGATGTTGATGTATTTGCGGCCGGCTTCCTGGGCGCTGCCGACGGCTTCCGCCAGCGGCTGGGTTTCTCGCACCGAGGCAAGCTTGATGAGCATCGGCAGGTTGACGCCGGCGATGACCTCGACGTTGACCCGGTCCATCACCGAGATCGCCAGGTTGGAAGGCGTGCCGCCGAACATGTCGGTGAGCAGGACGACGCCGTTGCCGCTGTCCATCTCGCGGGTGCGGTCCATGATTTCGCGCCGGCGCTGTTCCATGTCGTCGTCGGGACCGATGCAAACGGCGGCCACGTTTTCCTGCGGGCCGACCACATGTTCGAGGGCGGCGATGAGTTCTTCGGCCAGGCGGCCATGGGTCACCAGTACCATGCCAATCATCGAATGCGGCTCTCCCCTGAGCGGTGCCTTTGTAACCGGGCGGACAGCGTGCCGTGTTTCCGGCAGCGCATGGGAAGTGATTGTGGAATTATTTTCCGGTGATTTCCAGGTCTCTGTGGCGCAATTGCACCGAATGTCCCTGGTCCGCGAGCCAGCCCGCCAGCCGCTCGGCGGTATAGACGGAGCGGTGGCGCCCGCCGGTGCAGCCCACCGCGATGGTCAGGTAGCTCTTGCCCTCGCGGCCGTAGGCCGGGATCAAGGGGGCGAGCAGTTGCGTCAGGTTGGCGAAGAAGGTTTCCAGCGCGGGGTCTTGCTCGATGAAGGCCGCAACGGGTGCATCGCGGCCGCTTTGCGGCCGCAGGTCGGGCTCGTAGTGGGGGTTGGAGAGGAACCGCACGTCGAACACCAGGTCGGCGTCGCGCGGCAGGCCGTTCTTGAAACCGAACGAGGTCAGGCAAATGGTCAGTTCCGGCCGGCCGTTCAGCGCGTAGCGTTCCTGTAGGAGCTGCTTCAACTGGCGGGCGTGCATTTCGGTGGTGTCGACGCGCATGTCGGCGCGCTGGATCAAGGGCGCCAGCAGGTCGCGCTCCTGCTTGAGGCCGTCGCTGATCGGCCGGTCGGCGGCCAGCGGGTGGCGGCGGCGGGTCTCGCCGAAGCGTTCGATCAATACGTCGTCGCCGCAATCGATGAACAGCATGCGGACGTCCAGGTCTTCGCGCTTGCCGAGCTGCTTGAGCTTGCGCAGGAAGGCCTCGGCGTCGAAGTCGCGGGTGCGGATATCGACGCCGATGGCGATGGCGCGGGCGTCGCCGTCGGCGGCGACGAGGCGCGGGATCAGCGAGATCGGCACGTTGTCGATGGCCTCGTAGCCCAAGTCCTCGAGGGCGCGCAACGCCGAGCTTTTACCGGCGCCGGAGACGCCGGTAACCAGGACGACATGTGTTTCGATCCGCGCGGGCTGTTCAGGGCTCATCTGCGCGCATTATAGAGCCGTTGGCCAAGGCCAGCGCAAGTTGCACTTTTTTGACAGAACCGGCCTGGAACGCCGCCAGCGCCACGACCGGTACGCCGTGCCCGAGGAAACAGCGCTGGCGATCGTCGGGCAGGCGCGGCACGGCGTCCGGCGCCACCAGTTCGACGCAAAGGGCGACAACCGCGCGCCCAGCGGCGGCGAAGCGGAGAATGCCGAGCCCGCGGACTTCCAGCAGCCCGGCCAGCGCCGCGGGAGCCGTGGCGACGAGCCCGTCGGCGCCGGCCGTGAGCTCGACCCGGTCGTCGGCGACCAGTTCCCAGCCCGCGTCGATCAGCCGCAGCGCCAGGTCCGACTTGCCCGCGCCGGGCTCGCCCAGCAACAGCACCCCCCGGCCTTCGTGGGCGACGCAGGTGGCGTGGATCTGTTGGTTCGCGGGTTCGTTCATGTCATTTCGCCAACGGCAGTTCGACCCGGAAACGCGCGCCGACGACGGTGCCGTCCGGTCCGAGGCGGTTTTCAGCGATGATGGTGCCCTCGTGGGCGTCGACGATCTGCTTGGAAATGCTGAGGCCCAGGCCCGAATGGGTGCCGAACTTCTCGGCTTCCGGACGCTGGGAGTAGAAGCGCTCGAAGATGGCGCCCTCCTTGCCGGCGGGGATGCCGGGGCCGTCGTCGTCGACGTCGATGCGCGCCCGGCGGGCATCCTTGCCGAGCGTCACGGTGATGGCGCCGCCCTCGGGACTGAACGAGGCGGCGTTGGCGATCAGATTGCGGAACACCTGGGCGAGCCGGCTTTCCATGCCGTCGACCATGACCGGGCGGTTGTGCAGCCCCTCGATGCGCACGGGGTGGCCGGAGGCGCCGGTGGAATTGTGGATGTCGGCGAGGGTCTCCATCATCTTGGCCATGTCGATGCGGCCGGTCTCGGCACGCGACAGTTCCGCATCCAGGCGCGACGCGTCGGAGATGTCGCTGATCAGTCGGTCGAGGCGGGTCACGTCCTCCTCGATGATGGTCATCAGTTTGCGTTGCTGGTCGGGATCCTTGAGCCGCGCCGTGGTCTCCACCGCGCTCTTGAGCGATGTCAGCGGGTTCTTGATTTCATGCGCCACGTCGGCGGCAAAGGCCTCGATGGCGTCCATGCGCAGCCACAATGCCTCGGTCATGTCCTTCAGCGTCGCCGCCAGCTCGCCGATCTCGTCGTCGCGGCCGGCCATGTCGGGAATCTTGTGGCGCCGGCTATGGTCGCGACGCACCCGTTCGGCCGCCGCCGCCAGTTGCCGCAAGGGGCGCGCGATGGTGCCGGCGAGATACACCGACAGCATGATGGTGACGGCCAGCACCACCAGGAAAACCTGGAGAATCTGGCGCCGGGTCTCGAACACGGCGGTGTCGATGTCGGCGGAATCCTTGGTCAGCAAAAGCCCGCCCAGCACCTGCTTGTAGCGCTGTACCGGCACCGCCACGCCGAGCATCAGCCGCTCGCGGTCCAGGGCCCGCACCACCTTGACGTAGTTGCCGTTCAGTGCCGCCACCACCTCGGGGTAGTCGCGGCCGTGCTGGTTGGCGCGTTCCAGGTAGGTCGGATAGTTTGGCGCGCCGAAAAGCTCGGCGGCGACCCGGTCGAACAGTTCGAAGCCGCGCTCCAGAAGGCTATCGGCCTCTTCCGGCGGCGGCAGTTCCTGGATGACGATGGACGAGCCGGCGCCGTTGAGCCGCCGAGAATCGGCCAGCAGGCGGCCCGCTCCGTCGAACAGCCGTGCGCGCGTGCCGGTGGTCTTGACCAGCCGCAGCACCATCTGGTTGGAGAGTTCCGACACCCGGTACTGCCCGGTTGCCAGTTCCGTCACCGGCGCCTCGCTCAGCGCCACGGCGAACATTTCCGCCTGGGTCGCGAGCGCGGTCAGTTCCGCGTCGATCAGGTTGTCCTTGTATTCGTCGAGATAGAGGATGCCGGCGACCAGCAGCGCCAGCGCCACCATGTTGATGGCGAGGATGCGGCGCGTGATCGGCGAGACCCACCGGTCCCGCCGCCGTTGCCGCGGTTTGTCGGACTTCTTTCGCCCCACCCTAGTCGGCTCGGTAGCGGTAGCCGACGCCGTACAGGGTTTCGATCTCCTGGAACTCCTCGTCCACGGCCTTGAACTTGCGGCGCAGGCGCTTGACGTGACTGTCGATGGTGCGGTCGTCGACGTAGATGTGCTCGCCGTAGGCGGCGTCGATCAACTGATCGCGGTTCTTCACGTGGCCGGGGCGCCGGGCCAGGGCTTCGACCAGGAGGAATTCGGTCACCGTCAGGTTGATCTCCTGGCCTTTCCAGGTGCAGAGGTGGCGGGCCGGATCGAGCACCAGCTCGCCCCGGCGCATGACGGCGTTGCCTTCCGGCTCCTGGGTCGCGGTTTCGTGACGGCGCAGCACGGCACGGATGCGCTCCAGCAAAAGGCGCTGGGAAAAGGGTTTCTTGATGTAGTCGTCGGCACCGAGGCGCAGCCCCATGATCTCGTCGACCTCGTCGTCCTTGGAGGTCAGGAAGATCACCGGCAGGGCGTCGCGCTGGCGCAGGTGAGAGAGCAGTTCCATGCCATCCATGCGCGGCATCTTGATGTCCAGGATGGCCAGGTCCACCGGGCGCGAGCCGATGCCGTTCAGGGCCTCCTCGCCGTCGCCGTAGGTGTCGACGGTGTAGCCCTCGTCCTCCAGCGCGGCGGACAGCGAAGCCAGGATGTTTTGGTCGTCATCGACCAGGGCGATGGTGTGCGGCATGGGTTTCCTCGTCTTTTCATCGAACCGGCCGAAACCTAGATGTCCAATGTGGCGAAATTATAGCCCGTTTGTGGCGGCCGGTTCATCATTCATTGACCGCCGTTTGCGGGACCCGTAATATGACCCATAGACGGTGCCCCCGCAAAGGCGACAAAGCCTGGGGCTTAATAGGGAATGTGGTGGACGCGAACCCAATCAAGGCGTGTCCTTCCGCAGCTGCCCCCGCAACTGTCCGCGGTGAGTGCGGCCCAAAATGGCCACTGGTTGCCCTTCGGGAAAACCGGGAAGGTCGGGCCGATACGAGGATCCGCGAGCCAGGAGACCTGCCGTCGGACACGTCGATTTATCGAATCGATTGATCGCCGTGTTAGTCACTCAACTGTACCGTAACGGAGGGTTATGGCCATGATTAAAGAAACCACCAAATCTCAGTCCCAGGCTGTCGTCGAACAAACCACGTCGAAAATGCCGGCGGTGATCGCGCTCGTCTTCGGCGCGTTCCTCGTGCTCGGCACCGGGTTCGCCCACTCGCAGACGATCCACGACGCGGCGCACGACGTACGGCACGCATTCGCCTTCCCCTGCCACTAGGGGGTTAATCATGCAACGAATCGTGATGACGGCGCTCCTTGCCGGGGCGCTGGCGGGTCTTGCTGTGTTCGCGCTGCATCAGTGGCAGACGACGCCGATGATCCTGGAGGCGGAAGTCTTCGAGAGCGGCATGCCCGCGCACGACCACGGCGCCCAGCAGGGCGGCGGCCATACGCACGCCGAAGCCGCCGCCGATGACGCGGCCTGGCCCGCGCCGGGCCTTGAGCGCAGCGCCTATTCCCTGTTAGCGGACGTGTTGACCGCCATCGGCTTCGGCTTCCTTTTGGTCGGCGCCATGGCCATTTCCGGACGCAACGTTGATTGGCAGGCCGGCGTGGTCTGGGGGCTTTGCGGGTTCGCGGCCTTCTTCGTCTCGCCGGCCCTGGGCGCGCCGCCGGAATTGCCCGGCATGGTGGCCGCCGAGCTGGGCGAGCGCCAGACCTGGTGGCTGGCCACGGCGGCGGCCGCAACCGTGGCCATGGGGCTGATCTTCTTCGCCCCCGGCGTTTTGTGGAAGGCGGTGGCGGCCCTGTTGCTGATCGCTCCGCATGCCATCGGCGCGCCGCATCCGGTGATGGAGCCCGGCAACGTGCCGGCGGAGTTGGCGGCGCAGTTCGCCGTTGCCTCGCTGGTGGTGAACGGCCTGTTCTGGATGGCGCTGGGCGGCTTTTCCGGCTACTTCTTCGACCGTTTCGGAAACGCCTGACGATGAGGTAGGAACGTGGCGCCGAGCCGAGCCGAACTGGGATTTGCCATCCGGCAACTGATGCGCTCGAACCGCTCGGCGTCGCTTTCCACCGCGCTTTCCACCGCGGACGGCTGGCCCTATGCCTCGCTGGTGACGACCGCCATCGATACCGACGGTGCGCCGCTGCTGCTGTTTTCCGAACTTTCCGACCACACCCGCAACCTGAAGGCCGACGGCCGCGCGGCGTTGCTGTTCGAACGGGCGTCGCGCCATGCCAATCCGCAGCGCGGTCCCCGGGTGACGGTGCTGGGCCGCATTCGCCCGACGCGCAAGCCCGAGCACGCGCGGCGCTTTCTGGACATGCATCCGGAAGCCGAGATGTACGCCGGCTTCGGGGATTTCTCTTTCTACCGCATGAGCATCGACCGGGCGCACTGGGTCGGCGGTTTCGCCCGCGCGCAATGGCTGAGCGGGCGTTTCGTCTCCACTGACGCGAAGGCGGCGAAGGCCGTCGCCGCCGCCGCCGAGGGGATCATCGGCCACATGAACGACGACCACGCCGATGCGGTCGAGACCTGTGCCACCCGGCTGCTCGGGCGCGCGGGCGGCGGCTGGCGCATGATCGGCGTCGACCCGGACGGCGCCGATTTGGCGCTCGGCAATCGGCGCGCGCGCCTGCCGTTCGAAACCACGGCGGAAAACGTGGCGCAGGTGCGCGATCGGCTTGTCGAACTGGCGGCGCGGGCGCGGGCCGGAAATCCATAGAAAAAGAGTCACAATTGCTGTTGAGACTCGTCCGGCGCGAGTCTATGAATCTTTCTAATGTGATTCGGGTTGTCGGGTGCCGCATGAACACCGGTCGGTGCCAAGCTAGCTAGGGAGAGAAGCGTGGAAAACCTTGGAGTGCGGCCGAGCCGTAACGGTCTGGCCAATCACGGCCTCGGTGGTGTGAAAGCCGCTTATTGGAATTTGAGCGCGGCGCCGCTGTTCGAGCATGCGTTGCAGCGCCAGGAAGGGCAATTGACCAAACATGGCGCGTTCATCGCGCTCACCGGCGAGCACACCGGGCGGTCTCCGAAAGACCGCTTCGTGGTCGAAGAGGACAGCACCCGCGACGATATCTGGTGGGGCGACGTCAACCGTCCGATCAGCCCGGAGAACTTCGACGGACTGTTCGAGAAAATCCAGGCGCACCTCGACGGCAAGGAGGTTTTCGTCCAGGACTGCTATTGCGGCGCCAACCCGGCACACCGTCTGCGCATTCGCCAGATCACCGAGAACGCCTGGCACAGCCTGTTCGCGCGCAACATGTTCATCCAGCCGCCGGACGATGAACTCGAGAGTTTCGAGCCCGAGTTCACCGTCATCCAGGCACCGAGCCTGATGGCGGATCCGGCCACCGACGGCACCACGTCGGGAACCTTCATCCTGGTCAATCTGGCCAAGCGCATGATCCTGGTCGGCGGTTCCGCCTATGCCGGCGAGATCAAGAAGTCGATCTTCTCGATCATGAACTACCTGATGCCGCCACAAGGCGTGTTGCCCATGCATTGCTCCGCCAATGTCGGCGCCTACGGCGACGTGGCGGTTTTCTTCGGCCTTTCCGGTACCGGCAAGACGACGCTTTCCGCCGACAGCGCGCGCACCCTGATCGGCGACGACGAACACGGCTGGGGCGCCGACGGCGTGTTCAATTTCGAGGGCGGCTGCTACGCCAAGACCATCAACCTGACGCACGAGGCGGAGCCGGAAATCTACGATCTTTGCCACACCTTCGGCTCGATCATCGAGAACGTCGTCATGGACCCGGAAAGCCGCGAGCTCGACTTCTTCGACGCCGCCCATTCGGAAAACGGCCGGGTATCCTATGATATCGCCAAGGTCTCCAACGCCCTTCCCTCAGGCCAGGCGGTGCATCCACGCAACATCGTGATGCTCACATGCGACGCTTTCGGCGTGTTGCCGCCGATCAGCCAACTGACCGCCGACCAGGCCATGTACCACTTCCTCAGCGGCTATACCGCCAAGGTGGCCGGCACCGAGCGTGGCGTGAAGGAACCTTCGGCGACCTTCTCGACCTGCTTCGGCGGGCCGTTCATGCCGCGCCATCCGACCGTCTATGCCAAGCTGCTCGGCGACAAGATGGCCGACCACCATACCAAGTGCTGGCTGGTCAATACCGGCTGGTCCGGCGGCGGCTACGGTGTCGGCGAACGGATGAAGATCAGCTACACCCGGGCGATGCTGAATGCCGCCCTGCACGGTGAATTGGACGACGTCGAGTTCGTCGCCGATCCGAATTTCGGCGTGCTGGTGCCGCAGGCCTGCCCGGGGGTTCCCGCCGAGGTCCTCAATCCGCGCAACACCTGGGCCGACAAGGACGCTTACGACGCCCAGGCCAAGCACTTGACCGAACTGTTCGAGGAGAACTTCCGGCAGTTCGAGGAACATGTGAACGACCAGGTCAAGGCCGCCGCCATCCGCGCTGCCGCCTGATCCCGGTTCGATCCTCTCTTCGAGGGCCGGCGCCGCCTCCATGGGGCGGCGCCGGCTTTTTTCACGCGTGCAAATCCCGGGGGCTTGCGCCAAGGTGGTCCTGTCGCCGGTGCCGGCGGCCGGCAAGGAAAGAACGGGATGGACCGGCGGGACGCCTCGCAGAACGAGCAGTTGCGCGTGCTTTGCGTGGACGACGAGGACCTGGTGGTCGACGTCATCCGGGGCGTGCTCGCCAACTTAGGCATCGCCCCCGTGGACCGGGATTTCGACGCCCAGTCGGCGCTCCGGCGCCTCGATGGCGGCGAGCATTACGATCTCCTGATATCGGATCTCGACTTGCCCGGCATGGACGGCATCGAGTTCCTGCGCCACCTGGCGGCACGCGACTTTCCCGGTGTCATCGCCATCATCAGCGAGGTCGAGCAGCGCACCCTCGACGTGGTCGAAAACCTGGCCAGGGCGCACGACCTGAACTTCATCGGCAGCCTGCAGAAACCGCTCACCGGCGATGCCGTGCGCGGCCTGGTCGATGCCTACCGGGCTTTCGTCGCCAGCGCCGGTCGCGAGATCGTCGACCGGGTGGTGCTGGTCGACGTGGCGGAAATCCGCGCCGGCATGGAGGGCGGCCAGTTCGACGTCATGTTCCAGCCGAAGATCGACGTCGCCACGCGGCGCGTCACCGGCGCCGAGGCGCTGGTGCGATGGCTGCATCCGGAACACGGCCTTTTGACGCCGGAATCCTTCGTCCCCGTGGCCGAGGAGGGCGGCGTCATCCACGACCTGACGGGCATCGTCTGCGCCTGCACGGCGAACGCCGTCGCCGCGTGGAGCGACACGGCGAAAGACATCAACATCTCCTTCAATGCCGCCGTCGAGGACCTGGACGACATCGCGCTGCCGGAATTCGTCGTCGAGACCGCCAAGGCGGCCGGCATCATGCCCGAGAACCTGACCCTCGAAGTCACCGAAAGCCAGGTCATGCGCGGCCTGGTCCGGGTGCTCGACACCCTCGCCAGGCTCCGGCTCAAGGGGGTGCGGCTCGCCATCGACGATTTCGGCACCGGGTTTTCGTCGCTGGAACAGTTGAAGCGCTGCCCGTTCACCGAAATGAAGATCGACAAGGCCTTCGTCACCGGCGCCGCCACCGACGGGGCCAGCCACGCGATCTTGGAATCGAGTATCGAACTGGCCCGCAAGCTCGACCTGCACGTGGTCGCCGAAGGGGTGGAATCGGCCGAGGACTGGGAATTGGTGAAACGGCTCGGCTGCGACGAGGCGCAGGGCTATTTCCTCGCCCAGCCCATGGCCGCCGAGGACTTCCCCGACTGGCGCGCCAGTTGGGAGTCGCGGCTGTAGGCGCCCCCGGCGGCTTGACCCAACCGACGCCGGTGATGATGTAGCCGCCGGATTTCTCGTCGTGTTCGAGATCGACGAGGCCGCGCTTTTCCGCGTCCTTCAGGAGCTCGTTGAACGACCGGTAGCCGTGGAAGGATTCGCTGAACCCCGGCTTCAGGCGCTTCAGGGTCTGTTTGACCATGGAGCCCCAGACCTTCTCCTCGTCGCCGCGGTCGTGAAAAAGGTCGTCGATGGTGTCGAGCACCAGGTCGAGGCCGTCGAGGCGGCGTTCCTCCAGGTTGGCGGCGGCCTCCGCACCGGCGGCTTCGGCACCGGCGGCCGGCTTCTTTTTCGGCTTCGCCGCCGGCCGTGCCGGCTTCGTCTTCTTCGGGCTGTCGGACGCGCGCACCAGGTCGTCGTAGTAGATGAACTCGTCGCAGTTCGACGTCAGCAGGTCGGACGTGGAGTTCTTCACGCCGACGCCGATGACCAGCTTGTTGTTTTCGCGGAGCTTGCTGACCAGGGGCGAGAAGTCGGAATCGCCACTGATGATGACGAAGGTGTCGACGTGGGTCTTGGTGTAGCAGAGGTCGAGGGCGTCGACGACCATGCGGATATCGGCGGAATTCTTGCCCGACATGCGCACGTGCGGGATGTCGATGAGCTCGAACGCCGCTTCGTGCATGGGCGCCTTGAATTCCTTGTAACGCCCCCAGTCGCAATAGGCTTTCTTGACCACGATGCTGCCCTTGAGCAGCAAGCGCTCCAGCACCTTCCGGATGTCGAAGGCGGCGTACTTGGCGTCGCGGACGCCGAGCGCGACGTTCTCGAAGTCGCAGAAAAGGGCCATGTTCTGAATGGATTGATTGGTGTTCATGGGGTTAACGGCGCGCGTCTCGCGCGTCCTTTCCGGTTTGAGTGAACGTTCGGCGCATCGCCGCCGTCAGGCATGGGCCAGCAGCACGACCAATTGATAGGGTTCCAGCACCAGTTGTTCGGTGGCGACAATAATGCGGCCGTTGATGATGTCTGTCACGGTTTTGCGCAAACCCAGCGTCCTGAGCCGGCGTGCCTCGATGGCCTGCGAGCGCTCGGAGAAGTTGGCCACCACCAGCACGCTCTGCTCGTCGTGCTGGCGGAAATAGCCGAATACATGCTTGTTGCCGGTGTCGATGATCTCGGTGTCGGCGCGGGTGAAGGCCAGGTTCTGCTGGCGGATTTGCAGAAGCCTGAGCAGGCCGAGGAAGATGCGGCCCTCGACGCTGTCGCGGTCGTGGCGGCGCTCGGCCACGTCCCAATCGAAGGCCGGGCGGTGCAGCCAGCGGCTGTCGCCGACCTTGTCGGCCTCGGCCTCGTAGTCGTTGTCGTTGAGCATGCCGAGCTCGTCGCCCAGATAGAGGATCGGGATGCCGCCGATGGTGGTGATGATGCCGTAGATGAGCAGGATGCGGCGGATCGCCAGGTCGGTCTCGGTCTCGTCGCCTTCGGCAAGTGCCTTTTCCAACCCGCAGAGCGACGCCGTCGTCCCCGACACCCGCATGTCGCCGCTCACCGGGTCTTCCTGGAACGGCAGGCCGCGCGCGAAACTGCCCTCGAACTGGCCGGTGAAGAACTGGCCCAGGAACTTGCGGTGGCCAATGGGGTCGATGCCGGCGGCGCGGGCGTCGTCGTCGGAAAAGGCCCAGCCGATATCGTCGTGGCAACGCACGTAGTTGACCCAGGCACAGTCCGCCGGCACCTGGAAGCCGCGCTGCATGGCCTGGCGCAGGAGCGTCACGTCGCGCGTCGCCAGCGTGCTCCACAAGAGCGCCATCAGTTGCGGATTGTAGGAAAGCTGGCATTCGTCGGTGCGCACGTACTTGATGACCTCGTCCGGATGCACGATGGCCTCCGACAGGAACAGCATGGCCGGCGCGGCGATACGGGTGACGGCGTTGAAGGCCTTGATCAGGACGTGCGCCTCGGGGAGGTTCTCGCAGTTGGTGCCCTCGCGCTTCCAGGTGAAGGCGATGGCGTCCAGGCGCAGCACCTCGACCCCGACGTTGGCCAGGAACAGCATCTCGCCGGCCATGGCGTTGAACACCGCCGGGTTTTCGTAGTTCAGGTCCCACTGGTAGTTGTGGAAGGTGGTCCACACCCATTTGCGGATGCGGTTGCGGTAGGTGAAGCAGCCGGGGTGCTCGTCCGGGAACACCGGGCGGATGGTCTTCTCGAAGCGGTCGGGGACGTCGCGGTCCGGGAACATGCGGTAGAAGGACTGATGGAACGGGTCGTTCTTCAGCGCCTTCTCGGCCCATTCGTGCCGGTCGGCGGTATGGTTGAAGACGAAATCCAGGCACAGCGAAATGCCGTAATGGCGGAACTCGTCGGCCAGTTCGCCGAGCTGCTCCATGGTGCCGATGGCCGGGTCCAGGTCGCGGTAGGAAGAGATGGCGTAACCGCCGTCGTCGTCGCCGTCGGGCGACTTGAACATGGGCATCAGGTGCAGGTAGGTGACGCCCATCTCGGACAAATAGGGGATGTGTTCGCGCAGCCCGGAGAGATCGCCGCTGAACAGGTCCACATAGCACATGGCGCCGATCATGCGCTGGCTCTGGAACCAATTGGGGTCGGCCGAGCGCGACGCGTCGAGCGCCTTCAGCGTGTCGTCGCGGTTGAGCCAGGCGTCGGTGGCCGTCACGAAGATGGTCTCCAGGTGATAGAAGAAATCGTAGTGGTGGCCGTAAAGCTGGTAGAGCGCCGAAAACAGGTCCGGGAAATGCCGCTGCAGGCGATCCGAATAGGCCTCCCAGCCGGGCGTGCTGAGAATCTGCCCGAACCGGGCCTCGAGCCGGGGCATCAGCCGGTCCAGGGTGACGGCGGCCTGTTGTTCGAGCCAAACGGGATCGTATGTATTCATGGATCAGGCGCCGTTCCTGCGGCTTTGCGGGGTCTGGGGTCGGCGCGGGTGCCGGTTGGGGCGCAGATTAACCTCGTCGGCGCGCGAAATGCAATCAAGCAGCTGGAACGTCGCGCGACGATTGCCGATTGTGCGCTGCGGAATGATTGTGCAGCGCAACATCAACGTGCTAGGGTTTAGGCAATTTCAGGCCTCAGAACAAGAGAGAGTCATGCCTCCGCTCGACGTCACGGGCGCGCCCGAAGACACCGGCCCCGAAAAAGACGCCCCCCTGCGCGACGATATCCGTCTGCTCGGCCGTCTGCTGGGCGACGTGGTGCAGGCCCAGGAAGGCGGCGATATCTTCGATATCGTCGAGAGCATCCGCCGGCTTTCCATCCGTTTCCACCGCGACGAGGACGCCGCCGCCAAGGGCGAGTTGGAGGCGACGCTGGCCAAGCTCGACCCGACCCAGGCGGTCTCGGTGATCCGCGCCTTCAGCTATTTCTCGCATCTCGCCAATATCGCCGAGGACCAGCACCATATCCGCCGCACGCGAAGCCATGCCGTGGCCGGCTCGCCGCCGCGGCCCGGCACCGTCGCCCGGGCCGTCGCCGACGCCATCGATGCCGGCCACGACGCCGGCGAAATCCGAAACTTTCTGGATGGCGCCTACATCTCGCCGGTGCTGACCGCGCATCCGACGGAGGTACGCCGCAAGAGCACCATGCTGCGCGAGATCCGCATCGCCGAGCTGCTGGCCGGGCGCGAGGTGGAAAACCGCAGCGACGAGGAGCTGCGCGAATTCGACGAGGAACTGGTGCGCAACGTCTTGGTGCTGTGGCAGACCAACCTGCTGCGCCAGACACGGCTCGACGTGCTCGACGAAGTGACCAACGGCATGTCCTATTTCGACTACACCTTTTTCCGCGAACTGCCGAGGCTCTATGCCAAGCTGGAGGACCGCCTGGCGGCGTTGGACCCCGCCACGGCGGAGACGCCGCTGGCCCCGTTTCTGCGGATCGGAAGCTGGATCGGCGGCGACCGCGACGGCAACCCCTTCGTCACCGCCGACGTGCTGAACGAGACGCTGCGCCGCCAAAGCGCCAAGGCCATCGCCTTCTATCTGGCGGAAATCGACCAACTGATCCACGAATTGCCGCTGTCCACCGCCGTGGTCAAGGCGTCCCCGGCGCTGCTCGATTTCGCCGCCGCCTCGCCCGACAGCTCGCAGCACTGGCAGGTCGAACCCTACCGGCGCGCGCTGTCGCTGATCTACGCCAGGTTGGCGGCGACGCAGATCGGCCTGAACGGCGAGCGCCCGACGCCCGATCCCATCGCCGCGGTCGATCCCTATGCCACGCCGGACGAGCTGCTGGCCGATCTCGGCGTCATCCGCCGTTCCCTGGTGGAGAACGGCTCCGCCATCCTGGCGCGCGGGCGCCTGCGCGATCTTTGCCGCGCCATCAGTTGCTTCGGTTTCCACCTGGCCAGCGTCGACCTGCGCCAGAGCTCCGACGTGCATGCCGCCACCCTGCATGAGCTGTTCGAGGCGGTGCGGCCGGGCACCGGTTATCTCGATCTCGACGAGGACGTCAAGATCGCCTTGCTGGCGTCCGAACTGGAGACCCTGCGGCCGCTGGTTTCGCCGCATCATGCCTATACCGAGGAGACCGCGCGCGAGCTGGCGATTTTCGCCGCCGCCAAGCGCGACCGCGATACCTACGGCGCGGAGTGCATCCGCCATGCCATCGTCTCCAATTCGCGAAACCCGTCCGACCTGATGGGGCTCGCCGTGCTGCTGAAGGAAGCGGGGCTGGTCGTGCCGGGCGCCGAGGTTGCCGGCGCCTCGGCGCTCAACCTGGTGCCGCTGTTCGAAACCATCGACGATTTGCGCCGTTCGGTCGGCATCATGGACCGGCTGTTGTCCGAACCCCAATACCGGCGCCTGATCGACAGCCTGGGCGGCATCCAGGAGGTCATGCTCGGCTACTCCGACAGCAACAAGGACGGCGGCTACGTCACGTCGGGCTGGGAGCTCTACAAGGCGGAGATCGGCCTCGTCGAGCTGGCCCGGCGGCACGGTGTGCGGCTCCGGCTGTTCCATGGCCGGGGCGGTACCGTGGGGCGCGGCGGCGGCCCCAGCTACGACGCCATCCTGGCGCAGCCACCGGGCGCGGTGAACGGCCAGATGCGCCTCACCGAACAGGGCGAGATCATTTCGTCGAAATACACCAACCCCGATGTCGGCCGGCGCAACCTGGAAATCCACGTCGCCGCGACCCTCGATGCGTCGCTGGTGCACCCGAGCCAGGCACCGGTGCCGGCGGCCTATGCGGAAACCATGGAACAGCTCTCGGCGCTGGCGTTCCGCGCCTACCGGGCGCTGGTGTTCGAAACCCCCGGCTTCGAGGACTATTTCCGCGCCGCCACCGTCATCGACGAGATTTCCACCCTCAACATCGGCTCGCGCCCGGCATCGCGCAAGAAAGGCGGCTCGCTCAAGGACCTGCGCGCCATTCCCTGGGTGTTCAGTTGGTCGCAATGCCGGGTCATGCTGCCGGGCTGGTACGGCTTCGGCACCGCCGTCCGTGACTGGCTCGCCGACAATCCGGACGACGGCCTTTCCCGGCTGCGCGCCATGAACGCCGAATGGCCGTTCTTCCGCACCCTGCTTGCCAACATGGACATGGTGCTGTCGAAGACCAACCTAGGCATCGCCGGGCGCTACGCGGAACTGGTCGACGACGCGGAGCTTCGCGCCGCCATTTTCACGCGCATCAAAGCCGAGCGCGCCGCCGCCATCGCGGCACTTCTCGACATCACCGAAAGCGACGCGTTGCTCGCCGGCAACCCGCTGCTGGCGCGCTCCATTCAGAACCGCTTCCCCTACATGGACCCCCTGAACCACCTGCAGGTGGAATTGCTGAAGGCGCACCGCGCGCATTCCCGGGACCCCAAGGTGCTGCGCGGGCTGCAACTCTCCATCAACGGCATTTCGGCGGGGCTTCGCAACAGCGGCTGAGCGCTAGGCGTCGCCGGCATTGCCCTTCATGTGCTGGTAGCGCTCCAGCGCGCGTTTGCGGGCCATGGCATGGGCGACGATGGGTTCCGGGTAGTCCCGCCCCAGCCTTACCCCGGCGGCCGCCAGGTCCAGCGGCTCGGCGGTCCAGGGGGCGTGGAGGACGCGGTCGGGCAATGCGGCCAGTTCCGGCAGCCAGCGCCGAACGTAAGCCCCCGCCGGGTCGAACCGGGTCCCCTGGGTGACCGGGTTGAAGACCCGGAAATAGGGCGCCGCGTCGGCGCCGGAACCCGCCACCCATTGCCAGCTCGCGGCGTTGCTCGCGAGATCGGCGTCCACCAGCGTATCCCAGAACCAGGCCTCGCCGTCGCGCCAATCGATCAACAGGTCCTTGATCAGGAAGGAGGCGGTAATCATCCGCACCCGGTTGTGCATCCAGCCCGTCGCCCAGAGCTCGCGCATGCCGGCATCGACGATGGGATAGCCGGTCCGGCCCCGCCGCCAGGCCTCGAGGCTGGCGGGATCGTCCGCCCAGGGAAAAGCGCCGAACTCAGGCCGCAGCGGCCGGGCCGGCAAGTCGGGGAAATGATAGAGCAGGTGGTAAGAGAACTCGCGCCAGGCGATCTCCGAGAGAAAAACCTCGGCACCTTTCGGCATCGGATCGCCGGTGCGGGCCAGCGCCCCGGCCTGGACCGCGTGCCAGATTTGGCGGGGGCCGATCTCACCGAAGGCCAGGTGCGCGGACAGACGGGACGTGCCTTGGGTGCCCGGCAGGTCGCGCTTGTCGTGGTAATCGAAAAGCGCGCCGTCGGCAAAGTCCCGCAGGCGCACAAGTGCCGTGTCCTCGCCCGGCCGCCAGGCGTCGCGCAGCCCGCCGGCCCAATCGGGCCTGCTCGGCAAAAGCGCCCATGACGCCAGCGGCTCGCTCTCCGGGAAGCCGCCCGGTGCCGGAATTCGCTTGGGCGCCGGCAACGGTTCGGGCGGCGCACCCGCCGCCCGCAGCGCCTTCCAGAACGGCGTGAATACCCTGTAGGGGCCGCCGCTCTTGGTGGCGATATCCCACGGTTCGCGAATGAGCGCCGCATTGAAGCTTCGCGCCTCGACCCCCCGGCGCGTCAGGCCGGCCTTGATGCGTTCGTCGCATCGGATCGCCCAGGGCTCGTAGCGCCGGTTCCAGTAGACGGCCTCGGCGCCGGTCTCGTCGATCAGCGCCTCGAGCGCGGCCTCGGCCGGGCCGCGGCGCAGGATCAGCCGGCTGCCCAACGCTTCCAGGGCCTCGGCGAGGCCGCTCAGCGAACCGTGCAGCCACCAGCGCTGGGCGCCGCCGGGTTTCCAATCGCCCGCGTCGGCATCATCGGTGATATAGACGGGGACGATGGGCCGGCCATTGGCCAAGGCGGCATCGAGCGCCGGATTGTCGGCGAGCCGGAGGTCGCGGCGAAACCACAAGAGCAGGGGCGGGTCGGATGGGGCGGTCGGCATGCGGTTCCTGGATCGATTGGCGAACGATTGACGTTCGCATACAGAGGTAGTCATTCCGCACTGAATTGAAAAGAGGGCAGGCGGCGGCGTTTTCCCTTCGGCGCGGTTCCGTTACGATCAGAATGAAACGGGAAGGACGGACACCGCCATGCTCAACCTCGGTCTCTTCATGATGCCGCTGCATCCGCCGGCGCGCGAGCTCGCCAAGGTGCTGCGCGAGGACCGGGAACTGGCGATCCTGGCCGATAAGTGCGGGTTCGCCGAGGTCTGGATGGGCGAGCATTTCACCTCCACCGGCGAGCCGGTGACCTCGCCGCTGATCTTCAACGCCAGCCTGATCGACCGGGCGCCGAACATCCGTCTCGCGTCCGGCGTGCTCTGCCTGCCGCAACAGCATCCGTTGGTGATCGCCCAGCATGTGGCGCTGTTGGATCAGATGTCCGGCGGGCGGGTGATTTTTGGCATCGGGTCGGGCGGGCTGGCCAGCGACTGGGAGGTGTTCGGCAATCTCGATCACGCCCAGCGCGGCCGCGACATGATAGAGGCCGTCGAGGCCATCCAGCGCCTCTGGACCGAGGACACCCCGATCCGCCACGACGGCGGCACCTGGCAGTTCGCCATCGAGGAGCGGATTCTCCCGGAGCTCGGCGTCGGCAAGCTGATCAAGCCGTTGCAGAAGCCGCATCCGCCGATCGCGGTGTCCCTGCGCGGGCGCAATTCGGGGCTCGCGGTCCTGGCCGGCGAGCGCGGCTGGATTCCCATCTCCGGCAACTTCATCGACGCCGCCGACATCGCCACCCATTGGCCGCGCTACATCGACGGCGCCGAAAGCCAGGGCCGGGAAGCCGACCCGGACATCTGGCGGGTCGGGCGCACGGTGCTGCTGACCGAAAGCGACGCCCAGGCCGACGACCTGCTGTCCGATCCCGACGGCGTCTTCGCCGATTATTACTACTATCTCGGCACGCATCTGAAGCTGGCCATGGGGGAGTTGGACGAAACCCATGACCCGGCGGCCGCCCGCCGCGCCGCCGTCAAAACCGCCCAAGCGCAGGTCATCGCCGGCACGCGCGGGCGCATCATGGATCAACTCGTCGCCTTCCACGACACCATCGGCGATTTCGGTACCCTGGTGCTCACCGGCCACGACACCGAGGGCATGTGGGACATGTGGGAGAACACCTTCCGCGCCATGGCCGACGACATCGGCCCGGCGCTGGGGCGGCATATGGGGATGCGGCGGTAAGCGATTGCCGACCTTTACCGGGTTTGTGCCCAAGCAGGCGACATTGCCGCTTCGAGGGCCTCGACTTCGGCATCATCGGCATCATGGACATCAACCCGACCTCGGCGGCATGAATGACTCCGGGCTCGGCCGCGAGGGGGCGCGCGAAGGGATCATGGAGTATCTGGAAACGAAGATGGGTGGGTTTTCGGTTTAGGCGTTGCTCGCTCTTCCCAGCAGTCAATTTTCGTCGGCTATCCTTCCGGCAGCGGAAATTTTTCGGTGCGGTTTCGGAGGGTTGAAATTAGCCAGATTCGGACACTACCGGCGTTCTCTCAGGGGATTGGCTCGACATTTGGGAATTAAGTATGGTGTCCCCGGAATTCCGGAATTCTGGGAATTTCCTGAGAGGAAGTAACGTGCCGCTAGAATTGAAAGCGGCTGATTCCACTTTATTCATTTCCGGCCAGACACTAAGGGATGTGGTTATCGATTGCCTCAACCACTGTCGCCACGAAATCCACGACCTCTTGCGCATCGGTTCGGATACAAGGAGTCAGTTTACCTGTTGCTTCGTTATAGTCAGCATTGTGCACGATAAGATCTCGCCGTGTGCAAATGCCGTTCAACTTTTGTCTGGCGGTCTTTGTGGGCACCCCGATAAATTTGGCAATTTTGTCCCACTTTTGCTTTTCGTTCCAAATGTATGCCAGTCCGTCCGCGACATCTTCCGCCTTTTGAAACGTTCGGAACCGCACCGCATTTCTTATGATATTCCGAAATTCTACAACCGCTTGAAGTTGAGACGCTGGTATCGCGTGCATGGTCATAAGAGAGGAAATCGGGACGCCTTCACTTGAGAGTTTCGGACTGAGCGAGATGCCATTTGAAAAGTGCTCGGTGGACTTTTCGACGATCAATTCGGTGATGTAGTGATCAAGGGCGGATACGGACGCAACCCATACAAACCTCAAGCCGAAATCCGCTGAGTATCCTTGGCCATCAAGGAACTCATAGATCGTAATGGCCTCGGCACTTTGGGCCATATGAGTGTCAAAATTAGTCTTTGCAGCAGTCATCGTCGGTCAGCAACTCGACTTTAGAGACGATTGCTTCATAGATCGTGTTGAAATCTTTGATATTTTCCAGTGCTTTTTCTTTCACAACACCAACTATATCATCAGCCTTCAAAGCCTTTTCATCCAACAGAAATATCGGAAGATTGGATATGTTGGAGGTATGTATCAGCGATTGAAAATCCGGGATACGCGCCAATGCATATTTACCCTTGTTGTCCTTCGTCAGTTTATTTGCCCAGTCATTGAATGCTTTCTTGTAGCATTCGTCTTTCAAGACCATCCTCGCGCCGTCCAACTCAGGGACGAAAGAGCTTTCAACTTTCGTGTCTATCTTGGCGATACGCTCATCATACTTCTTTGCCGCCTTGCTCGCGTGCTTGTTGAATCTGGAGTTCAGTGTGCCAAGGAAAACCGGGACCGATGCATACAACGGGTAGTCTGCATCCGCGAACTTGGCGAGGTTTGCTTGCTTCCATTCACTCCAGCGAGTTAGGTGACTTGCCAGCGTTCCCACTGCCATGAGCGAAAATGGATCTGGGTTGGTTGGAACGATGAAGGCGTCGGACGCCATGAAAAAGTTTTGGTTTATAGCGCCGAGTCCGGGGTTCAGGTCGATTATCGTGTAGTCAATTTCGTGACGCTCTTCGACCATCCCAATCAACGCATGAAGCGCACCGGGCAAATTCTTCAGAACCGAAAGAGAGCCCATCGTTTCTTGGGCTAGACTAATCTGCCCTTCATATCCCGCCAGGTCAGGGTGGCCGGGCAGCACAAACAGGCTTTTGTTGTTTTCGGCGGTTGGGCAGTCAAACCCTTCTAGGGCAGCGGGTCTGCCTTCAAATACAGGGGCGACAGCATCTTTGATGTTCCGAAGCTTCGTTGCATCGTCTTCGTAATATGTATCAAAGCGGTCAAAACCCAACGCAAGGGCCGTCAGGTTCACTTGCGAGTCCCCATCCACCAACAGAACTTTGTGCTCGTGCTCGGTCAGTTTCCATCCGATATGATAGGCCGAAATCGTTTTTCCAGTTCCGCCCTTGTGGTTGAATATCGCAATCCGCTTCGACATGTCGTGCTCCTATCCGTTCACCCGACATTCTCCGGATGACACCTAAAATTTATCGCTATGGTAGCTGATGTGTCTTCATCTGAAAACCATAATTGCAGTGAAAGTGCACTTAACCCTGCACAAGAGCTTATGACGGAGGAGAAGGCTGCGGGGCGCAGAACGCTCCGATAGTCTGTTCCGGGTCAACAGCGGAGATTCCCTTGTGGGACCATAGAGGGCCGCTTGCCGCTCGGCACCGGACATTCGTCATTCGACGCGCATGGAGAACCCATAGATAGGAATTTATTGATTTTTTGAAAAAGCCGTGCTATACGCAATTCGCCGCGCCGGTTCCGGCCGGCGGCGGGCCGCTATTGGACATTCGAATAGGTCTTGGGCCGGGGCCGATGGTTCCATTCTCGGGGATGCATTGGGGCCGGCTGTTGGGAATAGGCCGCGCGCGGTGGAGCCGTCGCCGCATGCTTCGACACGCGCTGCGCGCTGCTCAGCATGAGGGTGGGTGGCTGGCCTCATCCTGAGCGAGGCCGAAGGCCTCAGTCGAAGGATCGGTCGAAGGATCGGTGCGCGATGGATGGAGCCTTTACGCGTCGAGGCTCCCCCCCCACCCCGACCCTCCCCCACAAGGGGGGAGGGAGCGCATGCGCCGCCGCCTCGTCTCCTCCCCCCTCGATGGGGGGAGGTCGGGAGGGGGGTGATGACCGCCGGATGGCGGGGGATGGGGAAGAAATTGGGTTCGTTCCTGAGATTTTTTTGGGAATCGTTTGGAATCAAGCGGTTCCAACCCGCAAAACCCGATTGGAGTACCGCAGGGAGAATATTGGGTTCGTTTCGTCACTTTTTTATGACCGCATTGAATCCAAAGGGTTTTTGACCCCGGAAAAACGCTTCCGAAACGATTTTCATCCGTCCCCGCCGTTGCGCCGTCAGTCCGTCGACGGCGGTTTGGCGCAGATCTGGTCGTAGGCGTAGCGCGCGTTGATGAGGCCGTTGTACTCGAAGATGTCGAGCGTCGCCTGGAAGGCGTCCTCGGTGATCTCCGGGTGCGGCGTCCAGCAGCCGAGTTGCTGGTAGGTGGCGATGCAGTCGGCCAGGACGGCTTGGTCGATGTCCGGGAAATAGGAGGCTTCCGCCTTGGCGATTTCGGCGGCCGGGGTCTCGTTCATGTAGGCGCGGGTCTTCTTGTAGGCGCGCATGAAGGCCTTGGCCATGTCGGTCTCCAGCCATTCGCGCTTCGCCGCCAGGCTGGAAAAGCCGTTCTTGCCGATCATCGGGCCGACCTGGGCGACCACGTGGCCGACGCCGTCGGCCTCCAACTGCTGCGGGAAGGGGCCCTGCTGCTCGACGTATTGGCCTTGCCCGTCGCGGAAAGCCTTGTCGATGGCGGCCGCGCCGCCGGGGTTGATGGCGTTGATCTTGTCGTAGTCGATGCCGGCCTTGTGGCAGGCGTATTTGAACATGGCCAAGGGCTGGCCGCCGCTGAACAGCACCATGTCGGAACCCTCCAGCTTATCCCAGGTGAAATCCGGGTCGGGTTCGCGCGCGGTGATGAAAAAGCCGTCCATCTCGTTGATCTGGGCGAAATGCACGCAGCTCGGCGTCTCGCCTTTGTTGAGCGGGCCGAAGCCCTGGCTGAGCGCCGACTGCACCACATGCGCGCTGCCCTCATCCAGCGCGTCGATGGCGGATTTGCCGGGCGGTGCGACGGACCATTCCGGTTCCAGCCCTTCGGCCTCCAGGAAGCCGCCGGACATGGTCGAGATCAGCGGCGAATAAAACGCCGAAAACAGCGTGAATTGGATGTTGATTTTGGCCATGACGGCGCTCCTCCCTGGTCAGTCAGGAGAGCAGACTGTCACAGGCGGTTGAGCGAGGCAACCGGGGGCCGGTCAGGATTTTTCGCGCACCAGCGCCGAGACGGCGATCATCACCCAGCCGGCCATGAAGGCGCCACCGCCGACGGGCGCGGCGCCGGGGATCGGCAGGTCGCCGGTGGCGGCGAAGATGTAGAGATTGGCCGAGAACAGCAGAATGCCGGCGAGGAAAAGCGCCCCCGCCCCGGCCGCCCACTTGGCAGCGCGGGGGCCGGCCGTGCAGCGCCAGCCGGCGATGATGAGAGCGAGCGCATGCCACATGTGGTACTGCACGCCGAGCATGAAGATCTGGCGCATGGCTTCGTCGCCCTCCAGGCTATGCCAGCCGTAGGCGCCGAGCGCCACCGCCGCGCCGGCCATGAGCGCGCCCAGCGCCACCCAGGGGCGCGGCGTGAGCAGCCCGGCGATCATGTCTCCAGCGGCTCCAGGGCGCGGATCACGTCGAGCACGGAAGCCGCCAGGTCGTCGACGGCGACCTCTTCGCGGCCCTCGACGGCATCGAGGAACGCCTGCAGGTCTTTCTCCAGGATGCCGATGGTGTTGGCCGGATCGTAGCCCTCGCGCGCCCAGGAGATGCGCTCCAGATTGTCGCCGTACCAGGTGCTGCCCGACGAGGTGCGCATGACGTCGAGCAAGCGCTCGGGATCGAGGCCCAGCGACCGGGACGCCGCCAGCGCTTTGCGCACCGCGGCGACGCCGGTGACGCCGACGAAATTGTTGATGACCTTGCAGGTCATGCCGGTGCCGGTGTCGCCCAGGTGGTGGATGTCTTCGCCCATGGCCTTGAACAGCCCCATCAGCTCGGCCAGGGCGGCCGTGCTTGCGCCGACCATGAAGGTCAGCGTGCCGTCGGCGGCGCGGCCGGGCGCGCCGGACATGGGGGCGTCGGCGAAGGTGGTGCCGGCGGGCAGGCGTTCGGCGATCTCCGGCAGGACCCGGGGCGAGAGCGTCGACGAGACCACCAGCGTCTCCGGCGGATGCGCCACGGTCATGATCGCCTGGTCGTCGAACAGCAGATCGAGGGTCTGGCGCCGGTCGCGCACCACCGAGATGACGATGTCGGCGCGCTCGGCGAAGTCTTCCGGATCGGCGACCATGCGGTCCTGGAAGTCGCCGAACTCGGCCGCCGGGCGGACATCGAAGCCCCAGGTCTCGAAGCCCGCGTCCCGGAGCCTTCGGGCCATCGGCAGGCCCATGGCGCCGCAGCCGGCAACGCCGATGACCCGCATGGTGCTCATGCGCCGCTTCCGTCCCGCGCGGCGCCGACCAGCGCGGTGAACAGGTTGAAGTTGGGATCGCCGTCGGTGGCGAAGAACTCCGGATGCCACTGCACGCCCAGGCAGAAGCGATGCGACGGCAGTTCGATCCCCTCGATGACGCCGTCCTCGGCGCGGGCATTGATGCGGAGTGCGTCGAGCCCGTCCCTGAGCGCTTCCTTGTGGGCGGTGTTGACGTCGAGGCGCGTGGTGCCGAGCGTCTGCGCCAGCAAGGTGCCGGGCTCGATGTCGACGCCGTGCGCGGCCTCTTCCGCCGGGCGGGCGTTGAGATGGTCGATGACGGTCGGCAGCTCTTCGCGCACGTCGCGATAAAGCGTCGCACCGGTGGCGGCGGCGATCACCTGCATGCCGGCGCAGATGCCGAGCATCGGCCGGTCGGCGTCCAGGGCGCGGCGCACGAGGCGGTCCTCGAAGCGAAAGCGCGGGTGCAGGGTCTCGCCGGGCGCGGGTTCGCCGCCGTAGAGCCGGGCCGGGAACGGATAGAAGCCGCCCGGCACGACCAGGCCGTCGGTCGCGGCCAGGTAGGCATCGGCGGCGTCATCGATATAGGGGATGGCGACCGGCAGTCCGCCGGCCCGCCACACGGCGTCGAAGTAGCCGCAGCGGAGCGCATAGTGCGGCCGGGTCGAAAACGAGCCTTCCGGCTGGTAGTCCAGCAGGATGCCGATGGTCGGGCGGTCTGTGGCGGCGGATCGCATGTCGGCTGTCTTAGCGCAATTCGGGCCCGGCGTCGATTGGCCGCTTACGGAAGCGGCCGTTCGCGCGCCGCGCCGATGGGGGCGCCGTCGACATAGAGCGCCTCCCAGCGCCCGGCGGCGTCGACGATCGCCTGGTCGGGCGCGTTCTGGACGCAGAGCCCGAGCCGCCGCCGGGTCGCCTCGGCCCAGAAGTCGGTGAGCGCATCCAGTTGCGCCGGGCCGTCGCCCTCGACGTCGTCCATGTCGAGCGCCACGCCACGGTAGTTGCAGTTGGCGAACACGGTGAAGTCCTCGGTCTCCGGGTGCGGATGGGCGATGAACCGCTGGGTGTAGGGCAGCATGGGGATGGTGATGTCGGAGAGCGAATCGATGCTGACCCGGACCGGCAGGTTGAAGATGTCGATGATCAGTGCGGCATGGCACTCGGCGTCCAGCTCGGCGAAGACGTCGTGGATGACGGTGGCGCCGGCGCGGTTGGCGAGCGCCACCGAATTGACCGGCACGATCACGTCCACCCGCGCGCCTTGCGCCTGGGCGCGGACCAGGGCCTTGAAGATCAGCCGCAGGATGGCGGCGTTGCGCTGGGCGGTGCTCTCGATATCGCCCTTGTGACCCAGCACCACGCCGGCGCCGAACTCCTGGCCGTCCGCCGTCCGGAACACCGGCAGGCAGCGGAACACGTCGATCTCCGCCGCGCCGGCACGGCGCACGGGAGCGTATCTGATCAGTGTTTCGCCTTGGCTCATGACGGACTTCGGTCCCTTGCCCGGCGCCGGAGTTGGCCTGGGGAATGCCAGACTAGGCGCTTTCCGGGGCGCCGTCGATGGCGGCGCCCGAAGCGACCATGGCGTCGATTTCGGCGTCCGTGTAGCCGACGGCGGCAAGCATGGCGCGCGTGTGCTCGCCCAGGTGCGGCGCGACCATGTCGGGAACCGGCAGCGCCGCCGAGCGGATCGGGTGGCGGGTGCCGCGCAGATGGCCTTCCGTCGGGTGCGGGTAGTCCTGGAACAGGCCGCTGGCCTCGAGTTGCGGGTCGCTGAACAGGTCTTCCAGCGAATTGACCGCCGTCACCGGCACGTCGATGCGCTTCAGTTCGCGCACCCACTCCTCGGTGGTGCGGCTGGGCGTCGCCTCGGCGATCCGCGCGTAGAGTTCGCCGATGCGCAGGCTGCGCTGCGAGGCGTCGTTGACCCAGTCCTCACGCGCCAGTTCGGTCTCGCCGATCAGCTCGAAGAAGCGCTGCCACTGCGCCGTGGTATAGGGCAGGGTGGCGATATAGGAATCCTTGGTCCGGTAGGTCTGGCGGTGTTCCGACAGCACCCGGGTGTAGCCGGCCCCGGCCAGCGGCGGCTCGAAGCAATGCCCGAACATGTGCTCGACCATCATGAAATGGGTCAGGCACTCGAACATCGGCACCTCGACGTATTGGCCCCGGCCGCTGGTCTTCTGCGTCATGATCGCCGCCAGCAGCGCCTGGGTCAGGTAGAGCGCGCTGATCTTGTCGGCCATGACGCTGCGCACCAGTTGCGGCGCGCCGTCCGGCCCGGTGTTGATGGCGGCGAGACCCGACGCCGCCTGAATGATATCGTCGTAGGCGGGCAAATCGGCGTTGGGGCCCTGGCTGTCGTATCCGCAGGCGAAGACGTAGACCAGCTCGGGGCGGATGCGTTTGAGGCTGTCGTAGTCGATGCCGAGCTTGCTCGCCGCACGGCCGCGCATGGAGTGCACGAAGACGTCGGCGGTCGCCACCAGCCGTTCCAGCGCCTGGCGGCCGGCCTCGGTCTTGAGATCGAGCGCGACACTCGACTTGCCGCGGTTGGAATTCATGAACACCGCGCCCATGCCCGGTGAGCGCATCGGCTGGACGGATCGGATGACGTCACCGCCCGGGGCCTCGATCTTGATCACCTCGGCGCCCATGTTGGCGAGGAAATGCGTGGCGATGGGTCCGAACAGGATACTGGTCAGGTCGACGATGCGCGTGCCTTCGAGCGGCCTCGGCGCGGCGGGTTGAGATGGCATGAATAGGTGTCCCCCAATTGAACGCGGAAAATCAATTTGCACCCTTCGCCGATCCATGCAATATTTTTGATGAAATCGCTTTTCATTCTATGAAACGACGGTTTCACGGGAGGATTTTCAGGCTGAACCGACAACGCCGGTGCCCAAGCACCAAAAAGGCATCTCGGTCAGTGGGGGAGAGAATGAGCAGTTACGAGCCCGTAACGGCCCTGGTCCGTGGATTGGACGTGCTTCATGCACTCAACCGGCTCGGCGGTAGCGCCGGTGTCGGCGCCATCCATGAGATGACCGGCATTCCCAAGCCCACCGTGGTCCGGATCCTCGAAACCCTGATCCACGCGGGGTTCGTTTCCCGCATCGCGGCGACCAAGACCTACGGCCTGACGGCCAAATGCATGGCGCTTTCCAACGGCTTCGACACCTACGACTACCTGTTGCGCCAGGCGGCGCCGATCCTCGATGTGCTGCGCGGCCGGCTGGTGTGGCCGTCGGACCTGGCGGTTTTCGACCGCAACGCCATGGTGATCATCGAGACCAGCCGCCGTGCCGGGACGCTGTCGTTCAACCGGACCGTGGGTTCGCGGGTGCCGGTGCTGGCCACGGCGCTGGGGCGCTGTTACCTGGCCTTCACGGATGTTGAAACGCGGGCGCGGATCTTGGCCGATCTGGCGCAATCCGACGACCCCTACGAAGCCCTGGCGCGCAACCCCGAGCAGGTCAAAAAGCTGCTCGACGCGGTCCGCGGGCGTGGTTACGCCACCTCGAACCTGGAATACATGAAAACGACACGCGCGATCGCGTTTCCGGTTTTCTTCAACGGCCAGATCCTGGCGTCGGTCAACGTATTCGTGATTGCCGATGCCATGGGCCTGGATCAACTGATCGAGCGATACTCGCCGCTGCTGCGCGATGCGGTGGCGAATATCGAAACTGCTTTATCGGATGCCGATGGCCGGCTTCCGGCGCAGCCCCATTTAGACGCGGCGGCGCTGGGAATCAGCCATTGACCAATGAATTAAAAAAGGAGAGTGTTTATGAGACACAAGGAGCTAAACCCAACAAATCGGGAGGAAAAAATCATGTCATGGATGGGTAAAGTGATGGTGTCGGCAGTTGCCGGCGCCGCGATTTTGAGCGGTGCCGCGGCTCTGACGAGCGCCAGCGCCCAAGAAGTCAAAGGTCCCAAGGTTTCGTGGAAGTTCAACGTTTGGGGCAAGAGCCGCGCCTTCACGAAGGATGTCGAGGCCTGGGCGAAGTACGTCGGTGAAAAGACCGGCGGCAACTTCAAGATCAAGGTTTACTACGGCGACCAGTTGGGCGGCCGTAAGCAGAACCTGGACAACATCAAGGCCGGCGTGTTCGAAGCGGCGAAGATTTGCGCCGCCTATCACCCGGGCAAGAACCAGTCGCTGACCGTGCTGAACATGCCGTTCGTGCCGATCAAGAACTTCGAACACCAGCGCAAGGTTGCCGAATCGATCCACAACCATCCGATCGTCGTCAAGGAGCTGAAGGACAAGTGGAACGTCATGGTGTTCTCGAGCTCGCAGTTGCCGCAGTACGAGTTCATGGGCCGCGGCGAAGCGCCGAAGACCCTTGCTGCCTGGAAAGGCATGACCGTGCGTGCGCTCGGCGGCCTCGCCGATGCCATGCGTAAGCTGGGCACCTCGATCGCCACCATGACCGCGCCGGAAGTGTACCAGGCGTTGGATCGTGGCGCCGCGGACGCGGTTTCGTTCCCGTCCACCTACGCGCACTCGGCCTACAAGATCGACGAAGTGGCGGATTGGTTCACCACCAACCTGTCGCCGGGCACCAACGATTGCCCGAACATCATGAGCATCGACGCCTGGAACAAGCTGCCGCCGCAGTACCAGAAGCTGATGATGGAGGCCAAGGAAATCGGCTACGCCGCGCTCAAGGAAGCCTATTCGTCCAAGGATAAGGAAAACCTGCCGAAGTGGCGCAAGCACCTGACCGAAGTGGTCTACAGCGACGCCGAACTGGCGAACTTCCAGAAGATCGGCGGTCAGCCCGTTTATGACGCCTGGGTCGCGGACAACAAGGACAAGTTCGACGCCCAAGCGCTGATGGATACGATGTTGGCGGCTGCCCGGAAGTAAGTTCGCCCCGACATTTCTCAAATCCTTGAAAACAACGAGAGCCGTGCCGAAGCGTAAAGCTTCGGCACGGGTTCTTGGAGATCATAAATGGTTGGAAACGCCACAGAAAATACCTACCAGGACAATAGCCTGCTGTCGAAACTCGACCAGGGGCTGACAAAAATCGAAGACGCCATGGCCTTCGCCGGCGCATTGGTCATCCTGGGACTGATGATCGCGGGAACATTCAACGCGATCGGACGGAAGTTCTTCGACACGCCGGTTTGGGGCTACATCGATCTGGTGGGGCTGTTCATGGTCGCCTTTTCGTTCCTGGCGATCTCCGCCATGCAGCGGGTCGGCGGCCATATCCGCATGGAACTGCTCGTGCGCAAGCTGAGCGGCCGCACCTTATGGATTGCCGAGTTCATCGGCGTTCTGGTGGCGTTCTTGATCATGTGCGTATTGATTTACTACAGCTCGACGGCGCTCGTGCGTTCGATCGACCTGGGCGATACGACCATCGATCGCGAAATCACCATCTGGCCCTCGAAGATGTGGGTACCGATCGCGTTTGCCGTCCTGATCTCGCGCCTGATCCTGCAGATGTGGGGTTACCTGCGCCTGGTGGCCAATCCGGACCTGACGCCCATCGCCGTTCCGCTGATGCACAGCGAGGCGGAAATTGCGGACAAAGAAATTCACGATACCTTCGGTGACGACGAGACCGAAGTGCACGCACTGAAGGACTAGGGGGAGACAATGGACGAGTTTCAAATTGGGCTCATTGGCTCCGGCCTGCTGATCTTTCTGGTGCTGATCGGCGTACGCGTCTTTTACGCTTGCGCCCTGGTTGGCCTGCTCGGCATGGTCTCCATCGTCGGTTGGACCGGCGGTGCCGGCAATGTCGGCATGATTCCCTATGCCAAGGGAACCATCTATTCGCTATCCGTGCTGCCCATGTTCATTCTGATCGGCTTCCTGGCCTATCACGCGGGCATGACGGAAAAACTGTTCGATGCGGCGCGCAAGTGGTTCGGCTGGGTGCCGGGCGGCTTGGCGGTGGGGACTGTGTTCGCTACCGCCGGTTTTGCCGCGGTTTCCGGCGCCTCGACCGCGACGGCGGCGGTGTTTTCGCGCGTTGCCATCCCGGAGATGCTGAAATACGGCTATCAACCGCGTTTGGCGGCGGGCGTTGTGGCGGCGGGCGGTACGCTCGCATCCCTGATCCCGCCCAGTGCGATCCTGGTGATTTACGCCATCATCGTCGAGGAATCGATCGGCCGCCTTTTGGTCGCCGGTTTCATTCCCGGCATCGTCTCGGCGATCATTTACGCGCTCTTGATCATCTTCATGGCTTGGCGGAACCCGGAACTGGGGCCGCCGGTGAAGGGCTTCAACTGGAGCGACCGGATCAAGTCGGTGCCCGGTACCTTCCCGGTGCTGTTCGTCATCTTCATCATCTTCTTCTCCATGTACACGGGCACCACGACGCCGACGGAAGCCGGCGCCATGGGTTCCTTCGTCGTGTTCCTCATGGCGCTGTGGGGTGGCATGCGGTGGAACACGCTGAAAGGCGCGCTCCTGGAAACCGCGCGTTTGACGGTGATGATCTTCTCGCTGATCTGGGGTGTCTTGATTTTCGTCCGCTTCATGGGCTTCGCCGAACTGCCGGCGGTGTTCGCGGAGTGGGTGGTGGCGCTGCCGTTCCCACCCGTGGTGACGATGATCTGCATCCTGCTGTTCTACGTCATCCTCGGCATGTTCATGGACGCCATCGGCATGCTGCTCTTGACCCTGCCGGTGGTTTACCCGGCGGTGATCGGGCTCGGTTACGATCCGATCTGGTTCGGCATCGTCGTGGTGAAGATGTGCGAGGTCTGCCTGATCACGCCGCCCATTGGGTTGAACTGTTACGTGGTGGCGGGCGTGAGACCCGATATACCCCTGCAGGAAGTGTTCAAGGGGATCGGGCCGTTCTTCATCGCCGACGTGATCACGCTGGGCGTGTTCCTGGCCTGGCCGGAACTGATTACCTGGCTGCCGGACCTGATGATCAAGAAGTTCTGATCAAAGCGTCCGAAACATCATGATTTCGAGGGGGCCCGCTTGCGTATCAAGCATTTCTGGGTCCCCTCGAAAACTTTCTCGCCCTTCTGGTTGTGCACGGTGGAAAGCAGCGTCACCACGCCGGTGGTGTTCTGTTCCGTCAATTCCGAAATCTCCAGCATCGGATAGACCGTGTCGCCGGCATAGACCGGCCCCAGCATCTTTCCGGACATCTCCAGCATGGCCACCAGCGAAGCGTCCACGGCGTGCGGAAACAACCCCGCGCCCGGCGCGCATTGGATCATCACCTGCATGGCATGCGCCAACAGGCCCGGATGGCCGTGCGCCTTGCAATATTCCACGTCGTAGTGGATCGGATGATTGTCGCCGGACGCCAGTTGGAACGCGGCGAACAGCGCATCGGTCATGGTGCGTGACGGAATCGGGAACTTCTGGCCGAGTTTCAGGTCTTCGAAGTAGGCGGGTTCGCACAGGCGGTAGTCGTCGAAATTGATGGCGTCGGACATGAAACGGGACCCCGTTGATGATTGAATGTCGCGGCATCCTAGCCGCCGCGCGAAAGAACGAAAAGGTGAACGCAGATGTTGCTTGATGGAATCAAGGTGGTGGAAATGGGCCAGAGCCTGGCCGGCCCCTGGGTCGGCACGATCATGGCCGACCTGGGCGCCAAGGTCATCAAGGTCGAACCGCCGACGGGCGACGCGGCGCGTGGCTGGGGGCCGCCGTTCATCAACGGCGACGCCAGCGTCTTTCATGTCATGAACCGCAACAAGACCTGCCTGGCCCTCGACGTCACCGACGCCGGCGACCGCGTGGTTTTTGACCGTTTAATCGATGAGGCCGACGTGTTCGTTCACAACGTCCGGCCCGGCGCGGCGGAGCGCCTGAAGATCGACGCGGCGACGTTGCGCGGGCGCAATCCGGCCCTGATCTACGGCGATATCGCCGCCTTCGGCCATGCCGGCCCGTTGGCCCAGCGCCCCGGGTACGAAATGGCGCTGCAGGCCTATGGCGGCATCATGAGCGTCACCGGCGACGCCGAGAGTGGGCCGCAGCGCGCGGGCCCGTCGGTCAACGATTTCGGCACCGGCATGTGGACCGCCATGGGCGTGCTGGGGGCGCTGGTGCGGCGCGGGCGCACCGGCGAGGGCTGCGTCATCGAGACCTCGCTCCTGGAAACGGCGCTCAACTGGATGAGCCTGCACACGGCCAATTACGTGGTCGACGGGATCTTGCCGAAACGCATGGGCGCCGCGCACCAGTTGGTCTGTCCCTACGGCGCCTATGAAACCGCGGACCATCCGATCATCATTGCCACCGGCTCCGACGCGCTGTTTGCGCGGCTGGCGGGGGCCTTGGGCCATCCGCAATGGGCCGAGGATCCGGATTTCAAGACCATGCCCGAACGCCTGGAGCGCCGCGAACAGGTGGATTCCATGGTCGGCAAGGCGACGGCCGAGCACCCTAGGGCCTATTGGCTCGAGCATCTGGCGGCGGCGGGGGTGCCCTGCACGCCGATCCAGGACCTGGCGGACGTGATGGCCGACGAACAGGTGGCGGCGCTCGATATCCTGGTGACGCCGCCGGATTCCATTTACCCGATGACGGCGCTGCCGGTGTCGGTGGACGGCACGCGCCCGCCGCTGAAGCGCTCGCCGCCGACGCTGGAACGCGCGCGCCAAGCGGCGGCGGACGCGGCGGCCTTGCCCGCGGGAAGCAGCCTGTTCGATGCCTTGGTGGATTAACCGCTGATCTTGAGAGCCGCCTCGACGCGGGCGATCCAGGCGCGCAGCGCCGCCAGTGGGGCGAGATCGAAGCCGCCCTCGTGCGCGAGACGGGTATAGGCGACGAGGGAAATGTCGGCCAGGGAGACGCCGTCGCCGACCAGGAAATCCCGGTGCCCGAGCGCGCCCTCCAGGGTTTGCAGCGCGGCGAGGCCGCGCGCCACCTTGTCCGGATCCAATTCGTCGGCGCGCTTGCCCAGGTACTTCATTTGGAAGCGGCAGACGGCGACGTAGGGCTCGTGGCTGTATTGCTCCCAGAACTGCCATTCCAGAACTTTGGCCCGCAGGTAGGGATCGTCCGGGACGAGGGCGCTGCCGGCGGCGAGATACTGGATGATGGCGTTCGATTGGGCCAGATGGCGGCCGTCCGGCAATTCCACCACCGGCACCTGGCCGAACGGGTTCATCGCCAGGAATTCCGGCGTGCGGCTTTCGCCCTGGGTGATGTCGACGTCGATCCAGCTGTAGGCGAGGCCCAGGTGGTCGCAGGTCCACTTGACCTTCAGGCAGTTGCCGGAGATGAGGTCGCCGTAGATTTTCATCGCGGCAGGTTGGTTTCGCCCATCAGGTATTCGTCGATGGCGCGCGCGCACTGGCGGCCTTCGCGGATGGCCCAGACCACCAGCGACTGGCCCCGGCGCATGTCGCCGGCGGCGAATACCTTGTCCATGGAGGTGGCGTAGGTCTCGGTGTCGGCGCTGACGTTGCCGCGCTGGTCGTATTCGACGCCGAAGTTGTTGAGCATGCCGTCGTGCACCGGGTTGACGAAACCCATGGCCAGCAGCACCAGGTCGGCCTTGATCTGGAATTCCGAACCCGGGACTTCCTTCATCCCCTCCGGCCCCCATTCCAGGCGCACGCAGTTGAGCGCCGTGACCTGTCCATCCTTGCCCTCGAACGACTTGGTCGCCACCGCCCATTCGCGCTGGCAGCCCTCGTCGTGCGACGTCGAGGTGCGCAGTTTCAGCGGCCAGTCGGGCCAACTCAGGGCCTTGTTTTCCTTCTCCGGCGGCCGCGGCATGATTTCCATCTGGGTCACCGAAGCCGCGCCCTGGCGGTTCGACGTGCCGACGCAGTCGGCGCCGGTGTCGCCGCCGCCGATCACCACCACGTGCTTGCCGGTGGCCAGGATGTCGCGGTTGTCGAGAATCAGTTCGCCGGAGTTGCGCCGGTTCTGCTGGGTCAGGAAGCGCATGGCGAAATGGACGCCGTCCAGGTCGCGCCCCGGAACGGGCAGGTCGCGCGGCTCCTCGGAGCCGCCGGTCAGCGCGATGGCGTCGAAATTCATCAACAAACTCATGGAGTTGATATTGGTGCCCACATGGCTGTTGGGGCGGAACTCGACGCCCTCGGCCTGCATCTGCGCCATGCGCCGGTCGATCAGCACCTTCGACATCTTGAAGTCGGGGATGCCGTAGCGCAGAAGCCCGCCGATCTTGGCGTTCTTCTCGAACACGATGACCCGGTGCCCGGCGCGCGCCAACTGCTGCGCGCAGGCCATGCCGGCGGGGCCGGAGCCGACCACCGCGACCTGCTTGCCGGAGCCGTGTGCCGGCACCAGCGGCTGGATCCAGCCTTCTTCCCAGCCCTTGTCGACGATGGCGCATTCGATGGATTTGATGGTGACCGGCTCGTCGGTGATGTTCAGCGTGCAGGCGGCCTCGCAGGGCGCCGGGCAGACGCGGCCGGTGAATTCCGGGAAGTTGTTGGTCGAATGCAGCACGTCCAAGGCCTGGCGCCAATCGCCCCGGTAGACGAGGTCGTTCCACTCGGGGATGATGTTGTTGACCGGACATCCCTGGTGACAGAACGGGATGCCGCAATCCATGCAGCGCGCGCCCTGGCGCGAGATATCGTCGTCGGCGAGCGGCACGTAGAACTCATCGTAGTTCTTGACCCGCTTGTCGACCGCGTCATAGCCGCGGTCCTGGCGTTCGATCTCCATGAAACCGGTGGGCTTGCCCATGGTTCCCTTCCTCTCCTGGTCTTTGGGTTATTCGCCGGCGGCGACGTTGAGTTCCGGCTCCGCCCCGGCTTCCGCCTGCATGTCGATCAGCGCGCGTTTGTAATCGACGGGCATGATCTTGAGGAATTTCGGGAAATAGGTGTCCCAGTCCTCGAGGATCATCCGCGCCCGCGCGCTGCCGGTGTAATGCAGGTGGCGTTCGATCAGCATGCGCAGCCGCTTGGCGTCGTCGCCGAGCATGTTGACCATCACGTCCGCCAGTTCCAGTCCCTCGGTGCCGGCGTCGCCGCCGGGCACGGGTTCGAGCTGGATCATCTCGCCGTTGCAGCGTTTGACGAAGTCACCGGCCTCGTCCAGCACGTAGGCGATACCGCCCGACATGCCGGCGGCGAAATTGCGCCCGGTGCCGCCGATGACCACCACGCAGCCGCCGGTCATGTACTCGCAGCCGTGATCGCCGACGCCCTCGACCACCGCCGTGGCGCCGGAGTTGCGCACCGCGAAGCGCTCGCCGGCGACGCCGTGGAAATAGCACTCGCCGGCAATGGCGCCGTACATCACGGTGTTGCCGATGATGATGTTCTCTTCCGGCACCAGCGGGCTTTCCGGCGACGGGCGCACGACGATGCGCCCGCCCGACATGCCCTTGCCGACGTAGTCGTTGGCATCGCCGCTGAGGTCCAGGGTCACGCCCTTGGCCAGCCAGGCGCCGAAGCTCTGGCCGGCGGTGCCGGACATGGTGATGTGGATGGTGTCGTCGGCGAGTCCGGCATGGCCGTATCGCCGGGCGACCTCGCCCGACAGCATGGCGCCGACCGTGCGGTTGACGTTGCGCACCGGCATTTCGATGCTGACCGGGGTCTTGTTCTCCAGCGCCGGCATGGCCAGTTCGATCAGCTTGTTGTCGAGGGCCTTGTCGAGTCCGTGGTCCTGGGTCTCGCTGTTGTAGACGGCAACGCCCGGCGCGGCCTGCGGCTTGACGAAGATCTTCGAGAAATCGAGGCCCTTGGCCTTCCAGTGGTCGATGGCGTCCTTGGTGTCGAGACGGTCCATGCGGCCGATCATCTCGTTCATGGTGCGGAAGCCGAGCTCGGCCATGATCTCGCGCACTTCCTCGGCGATGAACATGAACAAGTTGATCACGTGCTCGGGCTCGCCGGTGAAGCGCTTGCGCAGTTCAGGATCCTGGGTGGCGACGCCGGCCGGGCAGGTGTTCAGGTGGCACTTGCGCATCATGATGCAGCCGGCCGAGATCAGCGCCGCCGTGGCGACGCCGAATTCGTCGGCACCCAAGAGCGCGCCGATGACCACGTCACGCCCGGTGCGGATGCCGCCGTCCACCTGCACCGCGATACGCCCGCGCAGGTCGTTCAGAACCAACGTCTGGTGGGTCTCGGCGAGGCCCAGTTCCCAGAACGAGCCGGCGTTCATGATCGACGTCAGCGGGCTGGCGCCGGTGCCGCCGTCGTTGCCGGAGATGGTGACGTGGTCCGCATGCGCCTTGGAGACGCCGGCGGCAACCGTGCCGACACCGACTTCCGACACCAACTTGACCGAGATGCGGGCCTGGGGATTGACGTTCTTCAGGTCGTGGATGAGCTGCGCCAAATCCTCGATGGAATAGATGTCGTGGTGCGGCGGCGGCGAAATCAGGCCGACACCGGGGGTCGAGTGACGGACCCTCGCGATCCACTTGTCGACCTTATGGCCGGGCAACTGGCCGCCCTCGCCGGGCTTTGCGCCCTGCGCCATCTTGATTTGCAGATCATCGGCATTGACCAGGTATTCCGTGGTGACGCCGAAACGCCCCGACGCAACCTGCTTGATCGCCGACTTCATGCTGTCGCCATTCTCCAGCGGCTGGTAGCGGACCGCGTCCTCGCCGCCCTCGCCGGTGTTGGACTTGCCGCCCAGGCGGTTCATGGCGATGGCCAAGGTCGTGTGCGCCTCCCAGGAAATGGAGCCGAACGACATGGCGCCGGTGGCGAACCGTTTGACGATCTCGCTCGCCGGTTCGACCTCTTCCACGGGGACCGTCACGCCGGCCCGCTTCAGCTTGAACAGGCCGCGCAGGTTGCGCAATTTCGTGGTCTGGTCGTTGACCTTGGCGGTGAACGCCTTGAAGCCCTTGTAGTTGCCGGCGCGTACCGCGTGCTGCAGGGCGCCGACGGTTTCCGGCGTCCAGACATGTTCCTCGCCGCGCAGGCGGAAGGCGTACTCGCCGCCGACATCGAGGGCGTTGGTCAGGATCGGGTTGTCGCCGAAGGCATCCTTGTGGCGGCGCACCGTTTCTTCCGCCACTTCCTTGAGGCCGATGCCTTCGATGGTGGTGGCGGTCTTGGTGAAGTACTTGTCGATGAAGGCGGAGTTGAGCCCGACCGCGTCGAAAATCTGCGCCCCGCAATAGGACTGGTAGGTGGAGATGCCCATCTTCGACATCACCTTCATCATGCCCTTGGAGACGGCCTTGGCATAGCGGGCGTGGATTTCCCACTCCTTCAAGGGTTCGGCCAGTTCGTGGCGCAGCGCCGACAGGGTATCGAGCGCCAGATAGGGGTTGATCGCCTCGGCGCCGTAGCCGGCCAGCAGGCAGAAATCGTGCACCTTGCGCGCCTCGCCGGTTTCCACCACCAGGCCGACGTCGGTGCGCAGCCCCTCGCGGATCAGGAAGTGATGCACGGCGGCGGTGGCCAGCAGTGCCGGAATGGCGATGGTGTCGGCGTTGATGCCGCGGTCGGAAAGCACCAGGATGTTATGGCCTTCCAGCACCGCGTGCTTGGCGCTTTCGCAAAGATCGCCGAGCGCCTTCTCCATGCCGTCGGCGCCTTTCTTGGCGGGATAGCAGATGCTCAGCGTCTCGGCGTGGAAGTCGGCGTCGATGACGTTCTCGATGCGCCGCACCTTTTCCAGGTCGCCGTTCGACAGGATCGGCTGGCGCACTTCCAGGCGCTTGTGGCTGCCGCCGGTCTCCAGGTCGAGCAGGTTCGGCCGGGGGCCGATCAGCGACACCATGGACATCACCGATTCCTCGCGGATCGGGTCGACGGGCGGATTGGTCACCTGGGCGAAGTTCTGGTGGAAATAGTCGTACAGCACCTTCGGCCGGTCGGAGAGTACCGCCGGCGGGATATCGCGGCCCATGGAGCCGACCGGGTCCATGCCGCCTTCCGCCATGGGCAGCAGGAAGAACTTGATGTCTTCCTGGCTGTAGCCGAAGGCCTGTTGGCGGTCGAGCAGGGTCTTGCGGTCCGGCGGCATGGCCGAGACTTCCGGCGGCAGGTTTTCCAGCCGGATCTGCGTGGCGTTGAGCCATTCCCGGTAGGGCTTGGCGTTGGAAAGGGTCTCTTTCAGTTCCGCGTCGTCGACGATGCGGCCTTCCTCGAGATCGATGAGCAGCATGCGGCCCGGCTGCAGGCGCCATTTGGAGACGATGTTCTTTTCGGCGTAGGGAAGCACGCCGACCTCGGAACCGAGCACCACATGATCGTCGTCGGTGACGATGAACCGCGCCGGGCGCAGCCCGTTGCGGTCCAGCGTGGCGCCGATCTGCTTGCCGTCGGTGAAGGCGATGGCGGCGGGGCCGTCCCAAGGCTCCATCAGCGCGGCGTGGTATTCGTAGAAGGCACGCCGCTTCTCGTCCATCAGGGGATGACCGTCCCAGGCTTCCGGGATCATCATCATCATGGCGTGCGCCAGCGAATAGCCGCCGGCGACCAAAAGTTCGAGGGCGTTGTCGAAGGTGGCGGAATCGGATGCGCCGTCGCCGATCAAGGGCCACAGCTTCTCCAGGTCGTCGCCCAGAACCTTGGATTCCATCGACTGGCGGCGCGCCATCATCCAGTTGATGTTGCCGCGCACCGTGTTGATCTCGCCGTTGTGGCAGAGATAACGGAACGGCTGCGCCAGCGGCCAGGACGGGAAGGTGTTGGTGGAGAACCGCTGGTGCACCAGCGCCAGCGCCGATTCCAACCGCTCGTCCTGGAGGTCCAGGTAGAACTTGTTCAGGTTCGGTGCCAGCACCATGCCCTTGTAGACGATGGTGCGCGCCGACATGGATGGAATGTAGAACTTCTCGATGTCTTCCAGATCGGCATCCCAGACGATGTGGTGGGCCTGCTTGCGGATGACATAGAGCTTGCGTTCGAAGGCGTCGGTGTCGACGCAATCGGGGCCGCGCTGCACGAACACCTGGCGAATCAGCGGCGTGATCGGCTTGACGCTTTCGCCCAGCCAGGCGTCGTCCACCGGCACATCGCGCCAGCCCAGGATTTCCTGGCCCTCGGAACGGGTCGTGCGCTCAATGGCTTCCTGGCACTTGGACGCGGCGGCGCGGTCGGTCGGCAGGAACACCATGCCGACGCCGTAATCGCCCTCGGCCGGCAATTCGAAACCGAGATTTTCCTGCTGGGTACGGAAGAATCCGTCCGGAACCTGCATCAAGATGCCGGCACCGTCGCCCGCCAGTGGATCGGCGCCGACCGCGCCCCGGTGATCGAGGTTCTCCAGAATCTGGATGCCCTGGCGCACGATGTCATGGCTTTTGCGGTTCTTGATATTGGCGATGAAGCCGATACCGCAGTTGTCATGCTCGTTGGCAGGGTCGTACAACCCTTGCGCTTTGGGGTATCCGACCGGGCGCGATTCAGGCAGCCCGGCGCTCGCTGGCCAGTGTGGTCGGCGCATTTTCTCTCCCACCTTTTGGAAAAAAACGGCCTGATTAAATAGCAAACGCCAGAGGGTGTTTCCAGCGCCAATTGGTTTTCAGGCCGGGCAAACATTCCCATACAAAAGAATGTCACAGATCAGGGCTTGGGTCGCGGCGCGGGCGTTGGTATATAGATTCCCATATTTCGGGAGTGGTTGGCGTGGATATCATACATCTTGCGGTACTGGCCCTGGTGCAGGGCATTACCGAATTCCTGCCCGTGAGTTCGTCCGGGCACCTGGTGTTGGTGCCGTTGTTCATGCAGGTGCCGGACCAGGGGCTGTTGATGGACGTCGCCGTGCATGTGGGGACCCTCGGCGCGGTGATCGTCTATCTTTGGCGCGACGTCTTGGCGATGATCGGCGGGCTCGGGCGCGCCATGAAAGGCCGGCGCGATCCCGGTGCCAGGCTGGCCGCATACCTGGTGGTCGGCACCATCCCGGTGGTGATCGCCGGCTTCGCGCTCAACCACTACATGCCGGGCGGCATCCGCGGGCTCGAGGTGATCGGCTGGACGACGCTCGGCTTCGGCGTGCTGTTGTTGGTCGCCGACCAGATCGGCATGACGCTCCGGCGCATCGAACACCTGCGCTTCGGCGACGTGCTGATTATCGGTCTCGTCCAGGTCCTGGCTCTGATCCCGGGCACCAGCCGGTCGGGCATCTGCATGACGGCGGGGCGGATGATGGGGATGGAGCGGCGCGACTCGGCACGTTTCGCCATGCTGCTCGGCATCCCGGCGATTGCCGGCGCCGGCGTGCTCAAGGGCTGGGATCTCTACCAGGCCGGCAACGCGCAGCTCACCGCCGACGCCATCCTGGGCGCGGGGCTTTCGTTCGTCGCCGCACTGATCGCCATCGCCCTGATGATGGCCTGGCTCAGGCGTGCGTCCTACACCATCTTCGGCGTCTACCGCGTGGTGCTGGGCGTGTTCCTGCTGCTGATCGCCTATCGGGTGATTGGGTAGGGGGATCGGGTCAACCTCGAGTTCTCCACCGTCGTTCCCGCGAAAGCGGGAACCCATTTGATGCCGAAGGCATCATTCCTTGCTTGCCTGCAATAGAGGGCATCGACTGCTTTTGGGGGCGTTTCGGACCTGTGGCGGGGTGGAATCAATCGTCGGCAAATGACCCATTGCGGTCTTGCAGACTTTATCCGTCATCCCATCCTTCGACACGGCGCTAACGCGCCTGCTCAGGATGAGGTCGGAGTACACCTCCTCATCCTGAGCAGGGCCGAAGGCCCGTGTCGAAGGATGGAATGACAGATGGGATCGACAGGTCCACACATGGCTAGATTCAGAACTCCGCAACTGCGCCCAACGTTGACGGCTATTGGAAGTATGGCGGAATGTGCCGAAACGGCTCATGAATAAGTTAGGAATTTATTGACTTTTATGGATATTGTGTTACAGTGCCGATTCGCAGCACCGGATCGTCGGCGCAGGCGCGCTATTTCACAATTGAATAGGGTTTTGGCCGGGCCGATGCTTGCCGAGGAGCGAGAGATTTGGTGCCGGCATGGGGCAATTTCCCCACGCGTCGTCCCCGCGAAGGCGGGGACCCTTGGCACCGATTCATCTGCTTTTTCCGTGGGCCCCCGCCTTCGCGGGGCGACGGTGAGGTGGTTGCCGAAAAGGTGGGAAACCAAAATTGGGTTCGTTCCCGAGATTTTTTTGGGAACCGTTTAAAATCAATGGCTTCCAACCCGCGTTTCGGTGACGGACCTGGGCGGGGACGAAATTGGGTTCGTTTCCCAGATTTTTTATGATGCCGTTGAAAACAAAGCGTTTTTGACCCCGGAAAAACGCTTCCGAAACGAATCTCAGGCAGCCAGCGTCCGCGCCGCGATTTCGGCGTAGACCGCCGCCGCGTCGCAGACGGCGTCCAGCGACACCCATTCGTCCTGGCGGCCGCTCATGCCGAGTTCGCCGGGACCGATGATGACGCGCGGAATGCCGAGCGCCGGCACCAAAACGTTGGAATCGGAAAAGTAATGCACGCCGCCGGGCGGCTTGGTGGCGCCTTTCACGGCGGCAAGGGCGTCGGCGCAGGCGGCGACGAACGGGTCGTCGGCCGGTGTCTCCACCGGGGGCTTGTCGTCGATGACCTGGAAGCCGAAACCGTCGCCCGCCATGGCGGCCAGCTTGTCGACGACGGCGGCGCCGGATTGGCCCGGCAGGGTGCGGATATCAAGCGTCGCGCGCGCGCGGTCGGGGGCGATGTTGGGGGCATGGCCGGCGTGCAGGCCGTTGACCGCGAGCGACGGCTGGCCCAGCAGCGGGTGCATTTGCCCTTGGAACAGGTCGCCCGGCAGTTTCTCCAGAAACTCCATCAACCGGCGGATGGCATTGGTGCCGCCGCCGCCGGACGCGTGGCCGGTCTCGCCATGCGCGGTGACGTCGAGCCAGAGCGCGCCGGTTTCTGCGGTGAGAATGTCGAGCGACGTCGGCTCGCTGACCAGGAGCCAGCCGGCATCGGCCAGCGCGCCGGTCTCAAGCATACGCTTGGCGCCGATGCAGCCGGTGCTTTCACCGGCCGAGAAGGCGAGGATCAGGTCGCCGGAAAGCCGGGTGCCGCTGCCGGCGACCTTGGCGGCGGCGCCGACCATCGCCGCCAAGCCGCTTTTCATGTCCGCCGCGCCGCGCCCGTACAGGCGCCCGTCGGCGATCTCGGCGGCAAAGGGCGGGTGATGCCAGTCGCCGTCGCCGGTCGGCATGGTGTCCATGTGGGCGGAGAATACCAGCGCCGGGCCGCCGCCGCCCTTGATCCGCGCCAGCACGTTGATGCGGCCGGGCAGGAACTCGTCGGTTTCGACGTTGAAACCGAGCGACGTCAATTGGCCGGCGACGAAAGGCGCGATTTCGGATTCATCGCCCGGCGGGTCGGGGCTCGGGTGGCGGATCAGCGCCGCCAGCAGCTCGGTAAGCTCCTGGCGTTCGTGATCGTCCAACTGCCAGCGGCTCACGTCAGTACCCGGCGCCGAAGTCGACGACGTTGAGCGGTGCTTCGCCGCGTTCGATGCGGCGGATGTTGTCGGCCACGTATTCGGCGGCCGAGTGGGCGACCGTCAGGCTCGCCACGTGCGGCGTGACCACCACCTTGGGGTGCGACCAGAACGGATGGTCCCCGGGCAGCGGCTCGACGTGGAACACGTCCAGCGTGGCGCCGGCGATGTGACCGGCATCGAGCGCCGCGATCAGGTCCTCGTCGACCACGTGCGCGCCGCGCGCGCAGTTGATCACCACGGCTCCTTCCGGCAACTGCGACAGGGTTTCGGCGTTGATGATGCCGCGGGTTTGGTCGGTCATGGGCAACAGGCAGATCAGGATGTCGGTTCGCGCCAGGAAGGGCTGTAATCCGTCCGCACCATGGAACGAGGCGACGCCCGCGAGATCCTTCGGCGTGCGGCTCCAGCCGGCGACGTCGAAATCCAGCGCCACCAGCTTTTCGGCGGCGTCACTGCCGAGTTCGCCGAGGCCAAGGAAGCCGACGCGCCGAAGCCTCGGGTCCTCCTGGCGCATGCGCTTCCACAGGTGCTTGGCACGGAATTCGGCATAGACGCCCATCTTGCGGTGATAATGAATCACCCAATAGAGCACGTATTCGGTCATGCCTTGCGTCAGGCAGCGGTCGACCAGCCGGGACACCGGCACGCCTGCTGGCAATTCCGGGTCGGCGGCCAGGTGATCGATGCCGGCGCCGAGGCTCAGGATCGCCTTCAGGTTCGGATAGCGCTTCAACTCACCCGCCGGCGGCTTCCAGACCAGCGCGTAGTCGATGTCCTCTGGGTTGCCGACCTCGTCGGGCCACAGCCGGAACTCCAGCTCCGGAATTTCCTCGGCCAACGCGTCCTTCCAGCGGCTGGCCGTGTCTTCGGCGGAGAGAAAAAGTAAATTCAACGCGCTCTAGTCCTTTTGCCATAGGTTCTATATCGAAACTTTTAGAAACTTTCTGCCGGAGCCAAGCCCGGTTATCATTCACTTATGAGGCAAAAGGCCACGGACGGAAAGGTGTTTGGGGATGGCGGACATCATTGGCTTTTCGACCCGCGAACGGGCCGGCGGTGAGCCGACGCCGGTCGTCTACCGCATCGACGAGGCCGATCGCATCTGTTTCGTCAATCCGGGCTGGCGGGTGTTCGCCGCCGAAAACGACGACCGCCACGCGCCGGAACATTATCTCGGCCGCCCGATCTGGGAGTTCATGGACGCCACCGACGGGGTCGTGATCCTGCACCGGTTCCTGGCGCGCGAGGTCCGCGCCAGCGGCCGCGCCGTGTTCGTCCGTTTCCCCTGCGATACGCCGGACATGGAGCGCGACATGGAAATGTCGATCATGAAGGCCGGCAACGACAACCTGATCTATTGCACGCGCCAGCTCGACATCCGTGAAAAGGTGCCGGTGCCGGTGGCGGAGCCGGAAACGAAACCGTTCAATCTCTGCCGGTCGTGCGCTAAGCTGGAAACGCCGGCCGGTTGGTTCGGGGTCTTCGACCTGATCACCCGGGCGCTGATTACCATGGACCGCGCGCCGATGCGGATTACGGAAACGACCTGCCCGGATTGCCGGTAGCCGACGTTTCCCCTTCCGGACGGTACGCGAGAGGGAGGGGGAAAATGACCGACCGGGATCAATCGACCCAATTCTATTCGTCGCGGATTTACGGCGGCGACGAGCAACGCCCGCGCCGGCCGCGCCCGAACAAGACCGTTGCCGAAGCGGCGCGGGAAACGCCGGTCTATGCCGAATGCGACATCCTGGTGGTCGGCGGCGGCCCGTCCGGCACGGCGGCGGCGGTCGCGGCGGCGCGCTCCGGCGCCGAGGTGATGCTGATCGAGCGCTACAACCATCTGGGCGGGCTGTCCACCGGCGGGCTGGTGCTGTGGATTGATCGCATGACGGATTGGTCGGGCCGGCAGGTGATCGCCGGTTTCGCCTGCGACATCTTCGAGCGGCTGCCGGCCGACGCGGTGCAGGGGCCGGCACGCGCCGACTGGGGCTCCAAGGATGTTTCCACGGCGGCCTACTGGTCGCAGCGCACGGCGGCGTTCCACGACGTCGTCACCTGGTCGCCGACCATCGATCCCGAGGCGTTGAAGACGCTGTCGATGGAAATGCTGCTGGAGCGCAACGTGCGGCTCACCTTCCACGCCTGGGCGGTGGAGCCCATCGTCGAGGACGGCGCCATGCGCGGCGCCATCTTCGAGAGCAAGGAGGGCCGCCACGCGGTTCTGGCCAAGCTGGTCATCGACACCACCGGCGACGCCGATCTCCTGTTCCGCGCCGGCATGGCCATGGACGACGACATCGACGCGGGCAACATCCACCATTGCGTCAACACCGCCTTCATGATGGGCGGCGTCGACATGGAACGCTGGTTGGACTTCAAGGTGAACGAGGAGGAAGGCTTCACCGAGTTCATGGCGATGGGGCGCGACGCGCTCAAGTATTTCGACAAGCCTTTCGTTTCCTGGCGAAACGACGTGGCGCTGTTCATGGGGCCCAGGCTGTCGGGGTACAGCGCCGTCAACGTCGAGGATTTGAGCACCGTCGAGGTGCGTTCGCGCCGGCTGGCGGCGGGTTACGTGGATGTCTACCGCAAGCACGCGCCGGGCTTCGAGAACGCTTATCTGATGCTCGGCGCGCCGCAGATCGGGGTGCGCCACTCGCGCCGCTTCCAGGGGCTCAGGCGCGTCACCCGCGCTCAGTGGGACGAGGGCAAGGTCTGGGACGACGAGATCGGCGTTTCCACTTCGCTCAGCCCGAAGTTTCCGAACATCTCGGTGCCCTACGGATCGCTGGTGCCGGCGGGGTTGGACGGCGTCTTGGGCGCCGGGCGGCATGTCGCCTGCGACGCCAGTTCGCATACCTTCCTGCGCGAGATCCCGCAATGCTGGCTCACCGGCCACGCGGCGGGCGTGGCGGCGGGTCTTTGCCTGGACGGTGGCGTCCAACCCAGGGACCTGGATCCCGGCCGGGTGCAGCGCGAGCTGTTGAACCAGGGCACCTATCTGTCGCCCGCCATCCGCGACCGGCTGGCGCCCGAAGCGGCGGACTGAGCGGCCTCAGGTGCCGACGACGCCGCTTTCGTCGGCGGCGAGATCGAAGGCGGCGGCCATCAGCGCGCGGGTGTAGGGGGTCTCGGGGGCGTCGATGACCTTATCCGCGGGGCCGGCCTCGACCACCTTGCCGTCCTTCATGACGATGACATCGTGCGCCAGCGCGCGGATCACCTTCAGGTCGTGGCTGATGAACATGTAGGCCAGGTCGTGTTTCTTCTGCAGGTCGCGCAGCAGGTCGGTGATCTGTGCCTGCACCGACATGTCGAGCGCCGACGTCGGCTCGTCGAGGACAATGAACTTGGGCTTCAGCACCAAGGCGCGAGCAATGGCGATGCGCTGGCGCTGGCCGCCGGAGAACTCGTGCGGGTAGCGGTCTTGCGTATTGGGGTCGAGGCCCACTTCCGTGAGCGCTTCGCCGATCAGTTGGCGCCGTTCCTCGTAGTTGCCGCCGAGGCCGTGCACCAGCAACCCCTCCTCGATAATCTGCCCGACCGAAAGGCGCGGGCTCAGGGAACCGAAGGGGTCTTGGAAGACGATCTGCATCTCGCGCCGCAAGGGTCTCAAGTCCTTGAAGCCGAGCCCCTGCAGCGGCGTCTCCATGAAGGTGATGGGCCCCTCGCTGCGCTCCAGGCGCAAGAGCGCGCGGCCGAGCGTCGACTTGCCGGAACCCGACTCGCCGACCACGCCCAAGGTATGTCCGCGGCGGATGGCGATCGAGATGCCGTCCACCGCCTTCACGTGGCCCACCGTGCGGCGCAGCAGCCCGCGTTTCACCGGGAACCAGACCTTGATGTCGTCGCCGCGCATGATTTCGGTTGCGTCGGTGGGGGCGGGGTCGGGCCGGCCCTTGGGCTCGGCGGCGAGCAGATGGCGGGTGTAGTCGTGGCTGGGCTGTTCGAACACCTGTTTCACCGGCCCCTGCTCGACGATCTCGCCGTCGTTCATGACGCAGACCCGGTCGGCCATGCCGCGTACGATGCCGAGGTCATGGGTGATGAACAGGATCGCCATGCCGAGTTCCGACTGCAGGTCCTTCAGAAGCTTCAGCACCTGCGCCTGGACCGTCACGTCGAGTGCCGTCGTCGGTTCATCCGCGATCAGCAGGTCCGGATCGTTGGCCAGCGCCATGGCGATCATCACGCGCTGCTGCTGGCCGCCGGAGAACTCGTGCGGCAGCGCCGATAGACGTTCGGTGGCGGCTTCCAGGCCGACGAGATTGAGCAGTTCGATCACCCGCGCGCGTGCTTCCACCGGCGTCATCGCCTTGTGCAGCAAAAGCGTCTCGGCGATCTGCTTCTCGATCGAATGCAGCGGGTTGAGGCTGGTCAGCGGCTCTTGGAAGATCATCGCCATGTCGGCGCCGCGCAGTTCGCGCATGCGGCTGTCCGGCGCCGACAGCAGTTCCTCGCCCTTGAAGCGGATGGCGCCTTTGGGGTGGTGCGCCAGCGGGTAGGGCAGCAAACGCATGGCGGAAAGCGCCGTCACCGACTTGCCGGAACCCGACTCGCCCACCAGCGCCAGGGTCTCGCCCTTCTCAATATGGAAGGAAACGCCGCGCACGGCCTTCACTTCCTTGTCGCCATGGCCGAAGGAAGCGTAAAGGTCCTCGATCTCCAGGAGGTGGTTCATCTGTAGACCTTTCTCGGATCAAAAGCGTCGCGCACCGCTTCGCCGATGAACACCAGCAGGCTGAGCATCAGGGCGATGACGACGAAGCCCGAAAGCCCCAGCCACGGTGCCTGCAGGTTCGCCTTGCCCTGGTTCAGCAACTCGCCCAGCGAGGCCGAACCCGGCGGCAGGCCGAAACCGAGGAAATCCAGCGCCGTCAGCGTGGTGATCGAACCGGACAAGGTGAACGGCATGAAGGTCACGGTGGCGACCATGGCATTGGGCAGCACGTGCTTGTAGATCAGCTTCAGGTCGGAAACCCCCAATGCCCGGGCGGCGCGGACGAAATCCAGGTTGCGCGCACGCAGGAACTCGGCCCGCACCACGCCGACGAACCCCATCCACGAAAACAGCAGCATCAGGCCCAACAGCCACCAGAAATTGGGGGTAATCACGCTGGCCATGATGATCAGCAGATAGAGGATCGGCATGCCGGCCCAGATTTCGATGAAACGCTGGCCGACGAGATCGATCATGCCGCCGTAGAATCCCTGGAACGCGCCGGAGGAGACGCCAACGGCGGCGCTCAGGATCGTGAGCACCAGGCCGAACAGCACCGAGATGCGGAAGCCGTAGATCAGCCGCGCCACCACGTCGCGGCCCTGATCGTCGGTGCCGAGCCAGTTGTCGGCGCTGGGCGGCGCCGGCGCCGGCACCGGCAGGTCGTAGTTGACCGTGTCGTAGCTGAACCGGACCGGCGGCCACAGCATCCAGCCCTTTTCGGTGATCAGTTTCTCGACGAACTCGTCGCGGTAGTCGGCTTCCGTCTGAAACTCGCCGCCGAAGGCGGTCTCCGGATAGACGGCGAAAGCGGGGACGTAGAGATCGCCGTCGTAGACCACCAACAGCGGTTTGTCGTTGGCCACCAGCTCGGCGAACATGGACACCAGGAACAACACCAGGAATATCCAAAACGACCAGAGGCCGCGCCGGTTGCGTTTGAAATTGTCGATGCGCCGGCGCGTGATCGGGGTGACGCGGAAGCCCAGGAAGTGGTCCGTGCGGAGCGCGTCGGCGGCCGTATGCGGGGCGATATCGTGGCGCGCATCCATGTCAGACATCCCGCGCCTCGAAGTCGATCCGGGGATCGACGATGTGGTACATGATATCGCCAACGATACCCATCAGGAGGCCCAGCAGGGTGAAGAAATACAGCGTACCGAACATCACCGGATAGTCGCGGGTGACCGCCGCCTCGAAACCCAGGAGGCCGAGGCCATCGAGCGAGAAGATCACCTCGGTCAGCAGCGCGCCGGTGAACAGAACGCCGATGAAGGCCGACGGAAATCCGGCAATGACGATCAGCATGGCGTTCCGGAACACGTGCTTGTAAAGCACGCGCCGCTCGGTCAGCCCCTTGGAGCGTGCGGTGACCACGTATTGCTTGTTGATCTCCTCGATGAATGAGTTCTTGGTCAGCATGGTGAGAGAGGCGAAGCCGCCGATGATCATGGAGAGCAGCGGCAGCGCCAGGTGCCAGAAGTAGTCCGTCACCTGTTTGTACCACGGCAGATTGTCCCATCCCGGCGACACCAAGCCGCGCAGTGGGAACCAATCGAAATAGCGCCCGCCGGCGAACAGGATGATCAGCAGGACCGCGAAAAGGAAACTCGGCACGGCGTTGCCGAAGATCACCACGCCGGAGGTCCAAACATCGAATTTGGAGCCGTCGCGCACCGCCTTGGCGATGCCGAGGGGGATGGAGATCAGGTAGACCAGGATGGTGGTCCAGAGCCCGAGCGAAATGGATACTGGCATTTTGTCGATGACGAGCTGCGCCACGGAGCGGTCTTGGAAGTAGCTGTCGCCGAAATCGAAGCGAATGTAATTTTTTATCATCAGCACGAAGCGCTCGTGCGCCGGCTTATCCAGGCCGAATTGCTTCTCGATCTGCTTGATAAGGTCCGGCGGCAGGCCTTGGGCGCCGCGGTAGCGCGATGTGATGTCGCCGCCGGCGCCGGCACCGACGCCTTTCGGCGGTGCGGTGGTCTTGACCTCGCCACCCGCCTGACCGCCGACCCGCGCGGTGGCGGAAACCGCGTCGCCGGTGAGCTTGGCGATCATCTGCTCCACCGGGCCGCCGGGCACGAACTGCACCACGACGAAGTTGATGACCATGATGCCGAACAGCGTCGGCACGATGAGCAGCAACCGGCGGAGGATGTAGGCGTACATGGAAACGGCGGTTCCCTAGTCTTTTCCGGACGCGAGCTTGCCCTTTAACGCCTCGGCCTTGGTCGGATCGACCCACCAGGCGGAGAACTGATAGCCCTGGATCGGCGTCACCTTGGGGTGGCCGAACTTGTTCCAATAGGCGACCCGGTCGGCAGCGATGTGATAATGCGGGATCAGCCAATGGCCCCATTGCAGCACCCGGTCGAGCGCCCGCGTCGCCGTGACCAAGGCCTTGCGGTCCGGTGCCGAGATGATCTTCTCGATCAGCGCATCGACGGCCGGGCTCTTGATGCCGATGACGTTGCGGCCGCCTTCGAGATCGGCGGCGTGCGTGCCCCAGAAGCTGCGTTGTTCGTTGCCGGGCGACAGCGACTGACCAAAGCTGCCGACAATCATGTCGAAATCATAGGTGTCGAGGCGGCGCCGGTATTGCGACGAATCGACCGTGCGCACGTTCGCCTTAACGCCGAGCTTCTCCAGGTTCTTGGCAAACGGCAGGGCAATCCGCTCGAACAGCGGGCTGACCAGCAGAATCTCGAATTCCAGCTTCTTGCCGGTGGTCGTGTGGACCCGTTCGCGGCCCTGGATTGTCCAGCCGGCGTCGGTCAGCAGCTTGCTTGCCGTGCGCAGGTTCTTGCGCACTTCCCTCGCTCCACCGGCTTTCGGCGGCTCGTAGGCCTTGGTGAAAACCTCATCCGGGATCTTGCCGCGCCAGGGCTCCAGTAGTTTCAACTCGTCAGCGCCGGGCAGGCCGGTAGCGGCCAGTTCCGAATTGTCGAAATAGCTGCGGGTGCGGGTGTACTGGCCATAGAACAGGTTCTTGTTCGACCATTCGAAATCGAAGGCGTAGGCCAAGGCGGCGCGCACCTTGCGGTCCTGGAAGATTTCCCGGCGCGTGTTGTAGAGGAACCCCTGCATCCCCGACGAGCGGTTGTTGTCGATGGCTTCCTTGGTGATCAAGCCGTCCTTGATCGCCGGGATATCGTATGAAGTCGCCCAGTCCTTGGATGAGTTCTCGGCGCGGAAATCGTACTCGCCGGCCTTGAAGGCCTCGAGCGCGATGGTACCGTCGCGGTAATAGTCGTAGCGGATTTCATCGAAGTTCGAGAGGCCCTTGTTCACCGGCAGGTTTTCGCCCCAGTAATTTTTGACCCGCTCGATCGTGACCGAACGTCCGGGCTCGAAGCTCTTGATCTTGTATGCGCCCGAACCCAGCGGCGGCTCCAGCGTCGTCTTGTTGAACTCCCGGCCCGCCCAATAGTGCTTCGGCAGCACGGTCAACTCGCCGATGATCAGCGGCAGTTCGCGATTTTCGCCCGGCTTGAAGTTGAAACGCACGATGTCATCGCCGACCTTGAGCACCTCTTTGACGCTGCCGTAATAGAACCGATAGAACGGCTGGCCCTCCTTGATCAGGGTGTTGAAGGTCCAGATCACGTCATCCGGAGTGATCGGCTGGCCGTCGTGCCACTTGGCCTTCTTCCTGATTTTGAAGGCTACCCAGGAGCGGTCGCCCGGCATGTAGACTTCTTCCGCCAATTCGCCGTAGAGCGTGAACGGCTCGTCCGCGGCATGCGCCATCAGCGAGTTGTAGATCGAACCCGATCCCGCCGCCGCGTTGCCCTTGACGATGAAGGCGTTGAAGGAATCGAAGGTTCCGATCGACGACAGTCGCACCTTGCCGCCCTTCGGCGCGTTCGGATTGACGTAGTCGAAATGCTTGAAGTCGGCCGGATACTTGAGGTCGCCATGCATGGCGATGCCGTGCGTGCCCTCGACGCCGTCGAGGCTGCCGGCAAGGGCAGAAACCGGAAGCGAAACCAGGGCCATCAGGCCGAAAAGCGGAAGTTTTTTCATCATGCACCGATATTGGTCGCCAACGCGTGTGGGTTCAAGGTATGGCGCCAGATTATGGCGGTCTTGTGACCGAGGGGGAAGGGCGGTGAAAAGAGGGGTTCAGCCCTTGAGCGCGGCCATCGCCGGGCCGTGCATCCGGGCGTCGCCGCAGGCGAGTACCGTGCCGTCGCTCTCAAGCCCGAGCAGGTTGCCGTGCCAGTCGCTCATGACGCCGCCGGCACCCTCGACCACCGGCACCAGCGCGATGTAGTCGTAGGGCTGCATCTTCGCCTCGCAGACCACGTCGGCGAAGCCCGACGCGAGCAGGCCGTAGCCCATGCAATCGGTGCCCCATCGCAGGAACTGCACCTCGCCCTTGAGACGCTCGAAGGCGGGAAGGTGGTCGCCCAGGAACATGTCCGGCGAGGTCACCAGCATCCAGGCCTTGGCCAGCGCGTCGCAGCCGCGTGTGGTGACGGCCGAGCCGTTGAAGGTGGTGGCATGGCCCTTGGCGCCGACCCAGCGTTCTTCCAATGCCGGCATGTCGATGATGCCGAGGATGGGCCGCCCGTGGTGCAACAGCCCAATCAGGGTGCCGAACAAAGGCTTTCCCACCAGGAACGATTTGGTGCCGTCGATGGGGTCCAGCACCCAGACGAACTCCGCGTCGGTGCGCACCTGGCCATATTCCTCGCCGTAGATGCCGTGGTCGGGGTGTTCGGCCTCGATCAGTTCGCGCATCGCCGCTTCGGCCTCGCGGTCGGCGACCGAGACAGGGCTCTCGTCGTCCTTGACCTCGGTCGTGACCGGCGTGCGGAAATAGGCGCGCGAAATGGGGCGCGCCGCGTCGGCCAGTTTGACCGCGAAGGCGATCAGGTGATCAGGGCAGGTTTCCAACGGGAAGGCTGGCTTACGGCAGCGCCTTGGGCGAATCGCTCAAGGAGCGCAGGTACAGCAGCATGGCGGCGCGTTGGTCGGCCTTCTTCAGGCCGGCGAAGCTCATCTTGGTGCCCGGAACGAAATCCTTCGGCTTGGTCAGGAAGGCGTCGAGATCGGCGAAGGTCCATTCGCCACCCTTATCCTTCATTGCGCCCGAATAGGCGAAGCCGCCGTGCGAACCCTTGGCGCGGCCGACGACATCCCAAAGGTTCGGGCCGACCTTGTTGGCGCCGTCTTTTTCCGCGGTGTGGCAGGCCTTGCACTTGCCGAACAGCTTTTCGCCCTTGCCGGCATCGACCGAAGCCAGCATGTCCAGGGCATTCTCGACGGCGGCGGTCTCTTGCTTGGCGCCGGCCTTGTCCGCGCCACCTTCGGCGGCCGCGACCGCATAGGCGGGTTCTTCCAGCGCCTCGGCATGGACCAACTCGTTGCCGAGCATGTTGCTGACGAATACCAGCCAAAGGGCGGCAAGAACGCCAAGGCTAACCTTGTGATACCATTCGTAGTGCATCGGACCGGTCCTCTCGATCGAAAAGTGGGGGGAATTTAACCGTTCAGTCCGGCTCGTGCAATCACTGGATAATCCGGCGCCGGATGCGTAATCTCGCGCCATGACCGGTCCCAAATCCACCATTGTCGTGATTCCGGCGCGTCTGGCGTCGACGCGGCTGCCCGATAAGCCGCTCGCGGACATTGCCGGCGAGCCGATGATCGTTCATGTCTGGCGCCGTGCCATGGAGGCTGGATGCGGCCCGGTGGTCGTCGCCTGCGCCGAAGACGCCATCGCCGATGCCGTCATCGCCGCCGGTGGCGATGCGGTGCTGACGGACCCGGACCATCCGTCGGGATCGGATCGGATCTTCGAGGCGCTGGAGCGCCATGACCCGGATTGGCGGTACGATACCGTCATCAACCTGCAGGGCGATCTGCCGACGCTGGAGCCGGCCGCGGTCCGCGCCGTGCTGGAGCCTTTGGCCGATCCGGCGGTCGACATCGCGACGCTGGTGGCACGGATATCGGAACCGGACGAGCGCACCAATCCAAACGTCGTCAAGGCGGCCCTGGCCATGGCGCCGGATGCGCGGACCGGCCGTGCCCTCTATTTCAGTCGCGCCACCATTCCCTGGAGCGACGATCCGGATGCGGCGCTCTATCATCATATCGGCATCTACGCCTATCGCCGCGACGCGCTGGCGCGCTTCGTTGCGTTGCCGCCGGGGCACCTGGAGCGGCGCGAGCGGTTGGAGCAATTGCGCGCGTTGGAGAACGGCATGGTCATCGCCGCGGCTTGCGTTGACACCGTACCATTGGGCGTCGATACTCCCGCCGACCTTGAACGCGCACGGCAGATTCTCTCTGCAAACTGAGGGCGCTAACCGGACGAAGACGATGAGCGATCCCGCCAATACCATTTCCTTCCAGGGCATGCCCGGGGCTTACTCGATGATGGCCTGCCGCGCCGCCTATCCCGACATGACGCCGCTTTCGTGCCGTACTTTCGTCGATGCCTTCGAGGCGGTGGAGGAAGGGCGCGCGGCGATTGCGATGATTCCCATCGACAATTCCGTCGCCGGGCGGGTCGCCGACATCCATCACCTGATGCCGGAATCGGGGCTGCATATCATCGGCGAACACTTCCAGCGGGTGAACCACCAGCTTCTCGGCGTACCCGGTGCCAGGATCGAGGACCTTACCCATGTGCACAGCCACGTGCATGCGCTCAACCAGTGCCGCAAGCTGTTCGCCGAAACCGGCGTTGAGGCGGTCGTGCACGTGGATACGGCCGGCGCCGCCAAGGACATCGCCGCCAAAGGCGACAAGACCCAGGGCGCCATTTCGTCGGAACTGGCGGCCGAGCTTTACGGACTGGAAATTCTGCGCTCCGACGTGGAGGACGCCGAACACAACACCACGCGCTTCGTCGTCTTGGCGCGCGAGCCCATCGATCCGGGCGCCGAGCGCGACGACGTCGTCACCACCTTCGTCTTCGGGGTGCGCAATATTCCCGCCGCGCTCTATAAGGCCCTCGGCGGCTTCGCCACCAACGGCGTCAACATGACCAAGCTGGAAAGCTACGTCGATGGCGACTTCGTCGTCGCCCAGTTCTACGCCGACGTCGAAGGCCACCCGTCGCAGCGGCCGTTGCAATTGGCCCTGGAAGAACTCGACTTCTTCACCAACGAACTTCACATCCTCGGCACCTACCCCGCGCACCCGTTCCGCAAGCGCGGCGCCTGACGGCGGGGCCTTGACGCGGGCCGGTCATCGCGCCATCCTGCGAAAGAACAAACTAAGAACTTTTTCGGTGAGTCATGGCCGAACCGCGTACGATCGTTCTTTGCCGCGATTGCCTCGACCTGTCCGTCGGTGACTATCAGACCTGTCCGGCCTGCGGCTCGGCGCGCATCGTCGCCCATGGTGAACTGGACCGGTTGCACATCGCCCATATCGATTGCGACGCCTTCTATGCCAGCGTCGAGAAGCGCGACGATCCCAGCCTCAAGGACAGGCCGCTGATCGTCGGCCATCCGGGCGGGCGCGGCGTGGTGACGACGGCCTGCTATATCGCGCGCCAGTTCGGGCCGCGCTCGGCGATGCCCATGTTCAAGGCGCTGGAACTCTGCCCGCAGGCCGTGGTGATCCCGCCCAACATGGCCAAGTACAAGGCCGTCAGCGACCAGATCCGGGCGATCTTCCGGGCCGCGACGCCGCTGATCCAGCCGGTGTCGCTGGACGAGGCCTACCTGGACCTGTCTGACGACGCCCGCGCCGAGTTGGACCCCGCCGCCGACGGACCGCCGGCCGTCGCCTTGGCCGAGGTCGCGCGGCGGATCGAGCGCGAGGTCGGCATCACCGTCTCCGTCGGGCTCTCGCACAACAAGTTCCTGGCCAAGCTGGCTTCCGACCTGGAGAAGCCGCGCGGCTACTCGGTGATCGGCGAGGCCGAGACCAAGAGCTTCCTGGCGCCGCTGCCGGTGCGCAAGATCAACGGCGTCGGCGAGGTGACGGCGAGGAAGTTCATCGATCTCGGCATCGAGACCATCGGGCAATTGCAGCAGATGCCGGAGGCCGAACTGGCCGGCCTGTTCGGCAAGTTCGGCCGTCAGTTGGCCGGCTACGCGCAAGGCCGGGACGCGCGCAAGGTGTCGAGCGGCGGGCCGGCCAAGAGCGTCTCCGCCGAGACCACCTTCGCCCAGGACATCAACGGCGCCGATGCGCTGCTCGCCGCCGTCATGCCGCTGTGCAAGCGGGTGGCGGAACGGCTCGTGCGTGGCGGGCACGCCGGCGGCACTGTCGTGCTGAAGCTCAAGACCCAGGACTTCAAGGTGCTGACCCGCAACCGCCAGCTCCCGAACCCGACCCAGCAGGCCGATGTCATCCTCGCCAGCGCCCGCGACCTGATCGAGCGCGAGGCCGACGGCCGCTACTTCCGGCTCATCGGCATCGGCGTCAGCGACATCGCCCCCGCCGCCGAAGCCGATCCGCCGGACCTGTTCACGGGATTATGATCGCCGCCCCCATGGTGTTTTGGACCGATCGGTTTCATAATCCGGCCTTCGTTCAGCAAGGAGGTCCCGAGGAGGTCACATGTCCGAGTTTTCCCACCTGATTCCCCGCCAGCCCGTTCCGTCGCTCGACCTGCCGCTGGTCGGCGGCGGCACCTGGTCGCTGGCCCAGCAGACGCCCGAGAACTTCACCATGGTGGTGTTCTACCGCGGCTTCCATTGCCCGATCTGCTCGCGCTACCTGGGCGATCTCAACCGCAAGGCGGCGAAGTTCGCCGATCTTGGCGTCAACGTCGTGGTGGCGTCTTCCGACGATGCCGAGCGGGGTGAACGGGCCAAGGCCGAATGGGGCCTCGATGCCGTCGATGTCGCCTACGGCGTCGATCTCGCGAAGGCGCGCGAGTGGGGGCTCTATATCTCCACCTCCAAGGGCGAGACCTCGACCGGCGTGATGGAGCCCGACATGTTCATCGAGCCGGCGCTCTACCTGATCCGCCCGGACGGCACGCTCTATTTCGGCACCGTGCAGACCATGCCCTTCGCCCGGCCGTCCTTCGCCGAGATCCTGGCCGCCATCGGCAAGGTCGTCGAGACCGGTTACCCGGCGCGCGGCGAGGTCGTCTCCGTCGCCTAAGAGACGTCGTCGAGCCAGCTCTGTACCAGCCAGCGGGCGATGGAATCGCGCCTTGGCAGGCGCGGCTGGTCGGCATCGGCCTGGTCCCACTCGACGAAGTTGGCGACATCTTCCTTGGTGAACCAGCGCGCGTCGGCGATCTCTTCGGGATCGCAGGCGATCTCGGTGCTCGATGCGGTGGCCCGGAAGCCGAGCATCAGCGACGACGGGAACGGCCAGGGCTGCGACGCCATGTAGCGCACGTCCGCGACACGGACGTCGACATCGACCTCCTCCTTGACCTCGCGGGCGACGGCTTCCTCCAGGCTCTCGCCGGGTTCGACGAAGCCCGCCAGCGTCGAGTAGAGCGGGAACTCCCAGCGCCCGGACCGGCCCAACAGACAGCGCGGCGGTGTCGACGCGTCGCCTGGATGCTCGACCAGCATGATCACGGCCGGGTCGGTGCGCGGGAAGCTCGGCCGCTCGCAGCCGGGGTTGGTGCACATGCGCACGTGCCCGCCCTCGCGGCTTTCGGTCGGCGAACCGCAGCGCCCGCAGTAGCGATGCGTGCGGTGCCAGAACGCCAGGCCGCGCGCATAGGCGAGCAAGCCGGCCTCGTCGCGCGGGATCAGCCAGCCGAGCTTGCGCAGATCGACGAACGAGCCGCCCTCGCCGGCCAGCGCCACGGCGTCGTGCTCGTCCATGTGGCTGAGATCGGCGCTGAAGATCGGCAGGCCCTCGCCGTCGATGCCGAGGAACACCATTTCGTCCGCCGCCTTGGCCAGCGCCGGCGCGTCCTCGCGCCTGGGCAGCAGGGCGCGCGGGCCGTCCGCGCCTTCGGTGACCAGGCTCATGTTGCGCCAGACAGCGACGATGCGGCCACGGCCGTCGCGCCGCTTGAAGGCGAGCCAGGCTTCGTCCTTGCGATTGAGGCCGGCGCGGTCGAGGCTGACGCCGGTATAGATCAACGATTCGAGATTGGGCTCGGTCATGGCGGCAAGTTGGCACAGCCGGGCCCCGGCGGCAACCGGCGGCGCGCCGAAATGTTGCCAGGCGGCGTTTCGTGGTAAATTAAGCGATTCGCGGCGCTTGCCCGCCCGCCGGAGACGGATTTCGAATGCCGAAGACGCCCCCTCAATTCCTGCGATCCTCCTTGCTGGCGGTGGCGCTGATGCTGGGCGGCTGCGAATCGCTGCCGACCTTGAGCGAATTGGGCGCGGCGCTGCCGTCGCTGCCGGGGCTGGGCGCGCTTCCCAAGTTCTCCTTCTTCGACCGTCTCTCCGGCGCGCGCACCTGCGCCAGCGTCGACGAGGACGACGTCCGCCAGGTCAACTGGACCCGCGTACCCGAGGTCAACATGCGGGTGCGCGTCGGCGAGTTCGAGCCGATGATCGTGCAGTTGAAGCAGGGCTGGCCCTACAAGTTCAACATCCGCAACCGCGACGACGTGGACCGCATCTTCGCCGCCGACGCCTTCTTCGCCAACATGGCGGTGATCCGCATCACCATCGACGGCAAGCGCCAGGACGAGACCTGCGTCGCCAAAATCCGCATCCCGGCCCGCAAGTCGGCGGAGCTGCGCCTGGTGGCGGCGCGCGACGGCCGCTACGAGTTCGAGGACACGCGGGTGCCGGTGGTCGGTCTGTTTTCGCACGGCGCCAACGGCCTGATCATCGTCGAGGAACGCTTCGGAGTGCGCTATCAGTAAATCCATCTCTCCGTCCCCTTGCTTCGCATTTGGTTTCGCTTCTGTCTTGGTTTCTTGGGGCGCGCCCTGATATAGTGCGCCCCGGAAGGTTGGCGCCGGACGGGCTTCTCGCCAACCCGGTCAGGTCCGAGAGGAAGCAGCCGTAACGAGTTTCCGCCCGGGTCGGTGTCCAGCCTTCCACCTCGACCAGGGAGTTCATCCAGAAAAGACCCGCGCCGCATGAGCGATACCGAGCCCGCCGACGCCGCCCACCCGCAACCGGACTCGGACTCTCTTTCCGCACCATCTTCTTCCCAAGCCGGCGACGCCGCCTACCAGGTGCTGGCGCGCAAATACCGCCCGACCACCTTTTCCGGCCTGATCGGCCAGGAAGTGTTGGTGCGCACGCTCACCAACGCCTTCAAGACCGGGCGGCTGGCGCATGCCTTCATCCTGACCGGCGTACGCGGGGTCGGCAAAACCACCACCGCGCGGATCGTTGCCCGGGCGCTCAACTGCATCGGGCCCGACGGCCAGGGCGAGCCCACCACCGAGCCCTGCGGCGAATGCGAGCACTGCAAGGCCATCGCCCAGGACCGTCACGTGGATGTGCTCGAGATGGACGCCGCCAGCCGCACCGGCGTCGACGACATCCGCGAGCTCATCGACGGCGTGCGCTACCGTCCGACCTCGGCGCGCTACAAGGTCTACATCATCGACGAAGTGCACATGCTGTCGAAGAACGCCTTCAACGCGCTTTTGAAAACGCTGGAGGAGCCGCCCGAGCATGTGAAGTTCATCTTCGCCACCACCGAAATCAGGAAGGTGCCGGTGACGGTCCTGAGCCGCTGCCAGCGCTTCGATCTGCGCCGCGTCGATATTCCGACCCTGGAAGCGCACTTCAGTGGCATCACGGAAAAGGAAGGCGCCAAGCTCGCGCCCACCGCGCTGCATCTGATCGCGCGCGCCGCCGACGGCTCTGTGCGCGACGGGCTCTCGTTACTGGATCAGGCGATCGGCCGCGCCGAGGGCGAGATCACCGAGGGCCAGGTGCGTGACATGCTGGGCCTCGCCGACCGTTCGCAGAGCTTCCAACTGCTGGAAGCGGCCATGGCCGGTGACACCCCCGGCGCGCTCGAACAGTTCACCCGGATGTTCGCCGACGGCGCCGATCCGTCGGCGGTGATCGAGGACCTCTTGGAGGTCACCCACTGGCTGACGCGGGTGAAGGTGATCCCGAGCGTCCTGGACGATCCGGCCGTGCCGGAGATCGAGCGGGTGCGCGGCAAGGAAATGGCCGGCCAGCTTTCCATGCCGGCCCTGAGCCGCGCCTGGCAGATGCTGTTGAAGGGCCTGTCGGAGGTGCGCCTGGCGCCCTCGGCGCGGCAAGCCGCCGAAATGGTGCTGGTGCGCCTCGCCTATACGGCGACCCTGCCGACGCCGGAGGAGGCGCTAAAGTCGCTCACCGGCGGCGAGACGCCGGCGGCACCCGCCCAGCCGCCGTCGCCATCGGGCGGACAGTCCGGCGGCGCCAGTGCCATGGCCCGCACCGGGACCGATGGTGGCCCGCCGCCTCGGGCCATGCCCGATTCCGATCCCGACGCGAACCCGGACCCGCGGCCGGAGCCGCCGCCCTTGGACGAACCCCAGGCCGCGGCCACGCCGGACGCTAAACCGATGCCCGAGAGTTTCGAGGCCGTGCTGGAACTGGTCGACGTCAAGCGCGAAGGCATGCTGCGCACGCATTTGATCGACTACGTGCACCTGGTGGCGTTCGAGCCCGGCCGCATCGAGTTCCGCCCCGCCGAGGGCGCGCCCCAGAACCTGGCCGGGCAGTTGGGCGATTTCCTCGGTGCCCATACGGACGTGCGCTGGATGGTCTCGATCTCGCAGGACGAAGGCCAACCCACCGTCGCCCAGCAGCGCGCCCAGAACCAGGCGGATTTGGAAGCCGAAGCCGCCCGCCATCCGATGGTGCAGGAGGTGCTGGATACCTTCCCCGGCGCCGAGATCAAGACGGTGGAGCCCGTCGAAGACGGCGACGAGCCCGGGTCCTGAATTTCGTTTCGGTCCCGTTTTTCCGGGGTCAGAAACGCTTTAAAATCAACACCATCGTAAAAAAAGTGACGAAACGAACCCAATTTCGTCCCCGGCCACCTCCGTCGTCGAAACGCGGGTTGGAAGCCATTGATTTCAAACGATTCTCAAAAAAATCTGAGGAACGAACCCAATTTCATCCCGGTGCGTTTTTTTCACGTCGTTGCGGCGAACGCGGGAATAGAAGTGGTGGTGGCGCCGATGCCAAGACCAACCCTCTTCCCATCGCGGAAGCATCGGCCTCGGTTCAAAACGGATTCGATTGTGAAATAGCGTGCCTTTGCCGGCGGCACCGACAATACAAATCGCAACATAGCAATAATTCCACAAAAGTCAATAAATTCCTATATCATCCAAGACAACGCCGGGCTTTCAAAGCTGTGCGCGCGGTCCGAACAGGATGATTGCCGTGCCGGCCAGGCAGACGGCGGCGCCGATCAGGTCCCAACGGTCGGGCCGCGCGCCCTCGACCAGCCACAGCCAAACCAGCGAGGTGGCGATATAGACGCCGCCGTAAGCGGCGAAGGCGCGCCCGGCGAAGTCGGTTTCGATGCGCGTCAGGGCGAGGGCGAAAACGGCGAGCGCGACGACGCCCGGCAGCAGCCACCAGGGCGACTTACCGAGCCGCAGCCACGCCCAGAAGGCGAAGCAGCCGGCGATTTCGCCGACGGCGGCCAGCAGGTAGAAGGCGGCTGGTCGCAGCATCGGCGGCTACAGCAAGAACCGGTTGGCGCAGGCTTCGCCCCAGGCTTCCATGAAGGCATTCAGGTGCGGGCGTTCGGCGCCTTGGGTCTCGATCAGGGTAATGATATCGGCGACACCCCGGTTGTAGCCCTCGGTATCGAGCGAGCCCCGGTGCAGCATGAAGCGCAGATAGACCAGGTAGGTGTTCAGGACGTCGGTCTCGCAATAGTCGCGCACGCCCTGGACGTCGCCGCCGTCGATCATTTCCGCCACCTTGGAGCCGTCGACGCCGAACTTGCCGGGAAATCCGAACGCCGCGCAGACCTCCGCCAGCTTGACGCGTGCCGACGCGCCGTAGTCGGAAAGCTGCTCCATCAAATCGCAGTGCCAATCCATGGAATAGCGGCTGGAATAACTGTTCCACTTGTCGCCGGCCTGGTGCAGCCAGGGGGCGGCGATGCCGTGCACCATGGCGCGGTACTTCAAGACGGGGAGATCGAAGCCGCGGCCGTTGAAGCTCACCAGCCGGGGCTTCAGGCGCTCGAAGTACTGGAAGAAGCCCTGCAAAAGCTGCGCCTCGTCGAAGCCGGCCTCGCCGCCGGAGCGCAGTTCCTTGAGGAAATAATGTTCCTGGTGGCCGGACGCCTCGATCTCGGCTTCCAGGAAACTGATCGCCACGACCTTGTGAAAGGGCTGGCGCGGGAAGGCATTGCGGCCGTCGGTAATCTCCAGGTGGTAGCGCTCGAGCTCTTCGCGGCGCGCCTGCACGTCCGGGTCGGTGAATCCGGTCAGGTTCGGCACCGCGTCGGTGTCGGGGACGGTCTCGATATCGAAGACGAACAGGTTTCTGTGTTGCATGGCCAACCTCGGTTTCGGATGGTATACAGCCTCAGGTCAATTCGAAAGGGCAGCCTTCATGAAAAACCTCGGCCAGATGCTGAAACAGGCACAGGAATTCCAGGGCAAGATGCAGGAGATGCAGGACCAGCTTGCCGAGCTCGAGGTGTCGGGCTCGTCCGGCGGCGGCATGTGCCAGGTGACGTTGAACGGCAAGGGCGAGGCCCGCAAGGTCCACATCGACCCGAAATTGGTCAATCCCGAGGACGCCGAGGTGCTGGAAGACCTGATCGTCGCCGCCATCAACGACGCCAAGGAAAAGGCCGACGCCCGCATGCGCGAGGAAATGCAGAAAATCACCGGCGGCCTGCAACTGCCGCCCGGCATGCAACTGCCGTTCTAGATCGCGGGTGATGACGACTCTCGTCGAGATCCAGGGGCATAGTTTCTACCTGCCGGCGCTCGCGCCGGACTCCCAGGTTTTCGATCTGGGCGCGTCGAACGCCGGCTTTGCCGCCGCCGTGAACGGGCTCGCCGGCTGCACCTGCCACTGCGCCGAGGCCTCGCCCAGCGCCTTCGGCGCGATGATCGAACAGCCGGGCCTGCATCACCACAACCTGGCGATCGCCGGGCGGGACGGCCCGTTCCGCATGCAGGAGGGCGGCACGGTCAACGGCCGCTATTGGGTGCGCGCGGACACGGGCGACAGCGATGGCGCCGGCGGGGTCGAGGTCGAGGCGGTGACGCTCGAGAGCTTCATGCGGCGCTGCGGCGTCGAGGCGCCGGACCTGGTCAAGGTGGATATCGAGGGCGCCGAGATCGACATGTTCGACGCTGCCAGCGACGACACCCTGAAATCCGTCGGCCAGTTCAGCGTCGAGTTTCACGATTTCCTCGACCCGGCGTTGACGCCCCGCGTCGAAGCGGTCATCCGCCGCTTGCAAGGGCTTGGTTTCGAAACCGTGGTCCTGACCCGCAACGGCCATGGCGACGTGCTGTTCCTCAATCGCGCGAAGATCGCGCTGGATCGCTGGCAGTTGTTCTACATGCGCACTGCATTCAAGTACGGGCGCGGCATTCGCCGCATGCTGGCGCGCTGCCTGGGCCTCGGCGCCCGGCATGCCGCGTGACGGTGGCGCCATGACCAGTCCCGAGATCGAACGCCTGATTCAGATGCTCTCGAAGCTGCCGGGGCTGGGGCCGCGCTCGGCCCGGCGCGCGGTGCTGGCCCTGATCCGCCGCCGCGAAACCCTGCTCGAGCCGCTGGCCAAGGCGCTCGCCGAGGCGGCAGAGACGGTGCGGGTTTGTTCCACCTGCGGCAATGTCGACAGCCGCGACCCGTGCACCATCTGCGCCGATCCCCGCCGCGACGTCTCGCTGCTCTGCGTCGTCGAGGACGTGGCCGATCTGTGGGCGCTGGAACGCACGCATGCCTACAAGGGGCGCTACCATGTGCTCGGCGGCACGCTGTCGGCGCTCGACGGCGTCACGCCGGAAGACTTGAAAATCCCGGCGCTTGTCGCGCGTGCCGCCGAGGCGGGCGTCAAGGAGGTGGTGCTCGCCACGTCCTTGACCGTCGACGGCCAGACCACGGCGCACTACATCACCGACCGGCTGGAAGCGGCCGATGTGACGGTCTCCGAACTGGCGCACGGCGTGCCGGTGGGGGGCGAGCTGGATTACCTGGACGACGGCACCTTGCAAGCGGCGCTGAAGCAGCGCCGCGCGGTCTGAGGAGATCACCGACCCATGAGCATCGCCGACAAGCTGCAACGCGCCGTTCAGTTCCACCAGGCCGGCAACTTGGCCGACGCCGGCCAGCTTTACCAGGAAATCCTCAGGGAAGATCCGGACCAGGTGGATGCGCTCAACCTGTTGGGCGTGGTGCTGTCGGTGGCGGGCAAACTCGACGCGGCGGTGACGCTGCTCACCCGCGCCAGCGAACTGGCGCCCGATTTCGCTGGGCCTTTCGTCAACCTGGGCAACGTTTTACAGGCGCAGGGGCGGCTGGAAGAGGCCGTCGATGCCTTCCAGAAGGGCCTGACCCTGGCGCCCGAACAGGCGGAGACCGCCAACAACCTGGCTTCCGCCCTGAACGCGCTCGGCCGCCACGAGGCGGCGCTGACGTCCTGCACCCAGGCATTGCAGCATGACGCCAACCTGGCGGCCGCGCATATCAACATGGGCAACGCGCTTCTCGGCCTCGGCAACGCCGGGGAAGCCGTCGTCAGTTATGGCAAGGCGCTGGCGCTTAATCCCGCCGATTCGACCGCGCATTTCGATCTCGGCAACGCGCAGATGGAGCTCGACGAGTTCGAGGCCGCGCACGGCAGCTACACCCGCGCCGTGGCGCTCGATTTTTCCAACCCCGAGAAGCACTACAACCTGGGCAACGCCTGTCAGGCGCTGGACCGCTACGAGGACGCCATCGAAGCCTACGAAAAGGCGATCGAGCTCCGGCCCGGTTACATCGACGCCATCTGCAACCTGGGCGCCACCCTGCAGAAGATGGACCGCGTCGCCGACGCCATCGCCGCGCTGCGGGACGCGCTGGTCGGCGAGCCGGAAAGCCCCGACCTGCACTGGAACCTGTCGCTGGCGCTGTTGCAGCAGGGCGACTACGAGGAGGGCTGGGCCGAGTACGAATGGCGCTGGCAGACGCCGACCTTCCTTGCCTACGCGCGCGATTTCGCCAAGCCGCGCTGGCAGGGCGACGATCTCGCCGGCCGCCGGCTCCTGATCGACGCCGAACAGGGTTTCGGCGACGCGCTGCAGTTCATCCGCTACGCCCGGCTTGCGGCCGAACGGGGCGGCGAGATCGTCGTCGAATGCCGGCCGCAACTGACGCGGCTGTTCTCCGCCATTCCGGGGATCGCGCGCTGCGTCGATCTCGGCTCCGAGCTTCCCGACTACGACCTCTATTGCCCGCTGATGAGCCTGCCGCACGTGATGGGGGACAGCGTGCCGCGCGTTCCCGCCGACGTTCCCTACCTAGCGGTGCCCGGAGGCGTTTCGGCCGATCCGCGCATCGCCGAGGCCGAGGGGTTGAAGGTCGGGCTTGTGTGGGCCGGCAGCCCGACGCGGGTCGACAACCACAAGCGGTCCTGCCCGGTGGCCGAACTGGCGCCGCTGCTGGATGCCGAGGGCGTGACGTTCTTCAGCCTGCAGGTGGGGAAGTTCAGGGGCGAGTTGGACGAACTGGGCGACGGGCACGGCGTCATCGATGTCGTCGATGGCCTTGGAGACTTCGCCGATACGGCTGCGGCGGTGGCGGCGCTGGACCTGGTCATCTCCGTCGATACCTCGGTGCTGCACCTGGCCGGCGCGCTCGGCAAGCCGGGATGGGGCCTGATGTCGCGCCCGACCGGTTTCCTGTGGCAGACGGAACGCGCCGACAGCGATTGGTATCCGAGCCTGCGCCTGTTCCGTCAGCCCGAACCCGGCGCCTGGGGACCGGTGATCGGCGACGTAGCGGCGGCACTGGCCGAACGCTAGGCTGTCGGGTTGTCGCGGTAATACTCGGTCAGGAAAGACTTGAACTCCAGGTCCTCCCGGACGAAGTCGTGGATCAGGAGCTCGGTGATCTTGAGGTGCGCGCGTTCCGGAGTCATCAGCCGTTCGTCGGTGGTCGCGAACAGGTTTTCCAGATCGCGAATCTCGACCAACGCCTCGCGGTGGAAATCCGCATGGTGGTCGGTGCCGGGGAAGCCGAGCCCACGCAGGATGGTGATCTCGGTGTTGAAATGCTCGGCGATGCGGTCGGTGAAGTCCGGCAGACCGTCCAGGAAGCCGATCCGGTCGCCGGCCTCGAGCGAGTCGATCAGACCGTTCGCCATGTCGATCAACTGGCCGTGCTCGGCGTCGATCACCGGATGGCCGACCCGCAGGCTATCGATCAGTTCCAACCGCTTGAACATCGGGCGCCTCTCATGCGTCACTCCCACGCATGAAGTGAACATCAAAAACGCAATCAACGATAGTATCAATAACGTGAGCGGTTTTCACACGTCCGGCGAATTGCCGCTTTCAGGGTCGTAAAATCCGCCGGCCAGGTGCGCGTGGCCCCAGCGCATGATCTGTTTCAGTACCGGTTCCAGTTCGCGGCCCGTTTCGGTCAGGTGATAGGCATGGCGCACCGGGCGTTCCTGGTAGGGTTCGCGCCGGACCAGGCCCCAGGCCATCAGCCGGCGCAGGCGTTCGGAGAGGATGTTGGTGGGGATCCGCTCGTCCGAGTCCTGCAGGGCCAGGAAGGTGTGCTTGCCGTGCCACATCAGGTCGCGCACCACCAACAGCGTCCACTTGTCGCCGATCAGTTCCAGCGTGCGCGCGATCGAGCAGCGTGAGCGGAAGTCGTGGCCATCGGGTTCGGGGGTGTCTGCCATGCGGCGATCCTAGTCCCTTGCAAAAGCAAAGTCACGGTGCTATGAGTCACTTTCATTTTTAAAGTAACTAAATCGACCGAGGGACCGACGCCATGAACAGGACCGTGCTGGCCAACCTTGCCGCCGCCGCCGCGGCATTGAGCGCCGGCGGCGCGGTGGTGGCGACGCGCATGGTCGTCGCCGAGGCCGACCCCGCGACGCTGGCCTTCTATCGCTACCTGATTGCCGCCCTGTGCCTGGCGCCGGTGCCGCTGGCGATGTGGCGCCGTGCCGGCGTGGGGGCGCGCGACCTTGTCGCTTTCATGGCCTTCGGCGTGTTGTTCTTCGGGTTTTTCCCCTGGGCCTTCACCGCGTCCCTCGATCACACCACGGCGGCGCGCGGCGCCATCGGCCTCGCCACCATCCCGATCCAGACCCTGGCCGTTGCCGTGCTTTTCGGGCGCGAGCGGTTGACGGCGGCGAAGCTCGTGAGCGTGGCGCTGGCCTTCATCGGCGTCACCGTCGCCTTCGGCCGTGACGCGCTGCAACCGGGCCAGGACACCTCGTTCCTGGGCGAAGGGCTGATGCTCGCCGGGGCATTTTCCGCCGCTGTCTATTCGGTGTTCAGCCGGCCCTTGCTGCGGCGCCACGGCTCATTGTTCGTTACCGCCGTGACCATGCTGTTCGGCACGCTGGCGCTCGCCGTTCCGGCCGCCGCCGAAGGCGGGCTCTCGCACTGGCCGGCATTGTCGGTTGGGGGCTGGTGGGCCTTGGCGTTCCTGGGCGTCGTCGCCGGCGCGGCCCAGTTCACGCTGTTTTCCTGGGCGCTGCAATGGCTGGCGCCGAGCCGCGTCGTCATCTACCTGACCCTGGTGCCGGTCTCGGCCATGGCGCTGGCGGTGCTGATCCTGGGCGAGGCGGTGACGGCGGCCATGGCGGCGGGGCTTTTGCTGGTGGTGTCCGGCGTCTTCGTCGCCAACCGGCCGGCGCCGAAGACCGGGGCAGCGACGGCGACCGCGACACAAGAGCCCTAGCTGTCGCCGACCTCGCGCAGCCGCGGCACCTCGGGCGTCTCCGGCGTCAGGTCTTCGGCCGGGGTCTCGTCGGCGAAGTGCAGGTCCTCGATCTTCTCGCCCTTCTTGACGATCTTGTCGGTGGAGACGCGGATCTCACGCATGTCCTTGACCGCCAGGTCGAAGTGGTTCTGCAGGTTGCCGACCCGCTTGTCGAGCCGCCCGACGTCGTCGAGCATCTTCACCACCTCGGCCTGGATGACGCCGGCCTGTTCGCGCATCTTGGCGTCCTTGAGGACGGCGCGCACGGTGTTCATCGTCGCCATCATGGTGGTCGGCGAGACGATCCACACGCGGCGGCGGAAACTCTCCTCCACGACGTTGCGGAAATTGGCGTGCAACTCGGCGTAGACGGCTTCGGAGGGCAGGAACATCATTGCCGAATCGGCGGTTTCGCCGGGGACGATGTACTTCTCGGCGATGTCCTTGACGTGCTTGATGACGTCGGCGCCGAAAGCGCGGCCGGCCTGGACGCGGAGCGCGTCGTCCTCGGCGTTCCTGAGCGCCTGGAAGCTCTCCAGCGGAAACTTGGAATCGATGACGATCGAACCCGGCGGGTTGGGCAGCTTCAACAGGCAGTCGGCGCGCTTGCCGTTTCCGAGCGTCACCTGGAAATCGAAGGCGGAAGGCGGCAGCGCCGCCGTCACCAGGTCCTGCAACTGGATCTCACCGAAGGCGCCGCGACTCTGCTTGTTGGAGAGGATGTCCTGCAAGCCCACCATCTGCTGCGACAGATCGGTGATGGTGCGTTGCGCGCGGTCGATGACCGCCAGGCGCTCGCCCAGTTGGCGCAGGTTCTCGCCGGTGCGCTCGGTCTGCTTGTGCAGGCCGTCGCCGAGGCGCTTGCTCAATTGGTCGAGGCGCTCGCCGACGCCGGTTTGCGATTGCTGCAACCGCCCGGACAGTTCCGCCTGGGCGGCGAACAGCCGTTCCGCCAGATCGCCCTGGTGGCGTGCCAGCCCCTCCGACAGCTCCGCCAGCCGGCGCATGTCGTCGGCTGCCTGGCGGCGGTCGCGGCGTACCATCATGAACAGGCCCAGCAGTGCCGCCAGCACCACCGCGAGGCCCGCCGCCAACACCAGAATGCCTTGCTCGCCTTGCAAAAATGCCGCCACCAAACCGCCCTCAAACGACCACAATCGACCATTACACCTTGCCCGACGCCCGAGCCGAACGCAAACTCGACCGAGACCACGGAGACTCCATCATGTCCGATCGCCGCCGTTTCCCCCTTGCCCTGGCCGCCTTCGCCGCCGCCGCGCTGGCCCATCCCGTTTCGTCCGGCGCCCAAACGCCGCTCGGCGCCGGCGCGCGCACCGACCTGGCGCTGACCATCTACGGCAACGGCCTGGGCCTGGTTTCGGACCGGCGCGCCGCCGAATTCTCCAAGGGCGTCAACGCCTTGTCGCTGGTCGGCCTGAGCCCCCGGATCATCGCCGACTCGCTCGTCACCGATGTCGGCGGCGGCGTCAGCGTGCTGTCGCGCGAGCGCCGCGCCGCCAACCTGACGCCGGACAAGATCATGGCCGCCAACGTCGGGCGCGACGGCTACCTGATCCGCCATCACCCGGGAACCGGTGCCGAGATCGCCGAGCCGGCGACGCTCTTGTCCTTGCAGGGTGGCGTGATTGCCCGAATCGGCGGACGCACGGTACTCAATCCGCAAGGCCGATGGGCCTTCGATGCGCTGCCCGCCAGCCTGAGCGCGGAGCCGGCGCTGGTGCTCGCCGCCGCCGCCCCCGATGCCGGGCGCCAGGAGGTTCTGCTGCGTTATCTCACCGACGGGCTGCACTGGCGCGCCGTCTATACCGCGGACTGGAACGGCCGGGCCGGGCACCTGGACCTCAAGGCCTGGGCGGTGCTGGATAACGCCACCGGCGTCGATTTCGACCAGGCCTGGATCCGGCTGGTCGCCGGCCAGGTGAACCGGGTCAGCCAGCCGCGCCCGCCGGTGCCCATGGCGCGCGTCATGAAGGCGGAAGCCGCCGGCGCCATGGCCGCCGACGCCCAATTGCCGGCGCGCCAGGCGGTCGGCGGCTATCATCTCTACCGGCTGCCGGCGACGGTGTCGCTGGCCGACGGCGCCGAGGTGCAGGTGGCCTTGATGCCGGAAATGCGCATCGAGGCCGAGCGCCAACTGGTGAGCGAGGGCTATCCCGCCGCCTTCGGGGCCCAGCGCGGCCAGCCGGAGCCGACACACCCGGCGGTGCGCATCGCCTTTGCCACACCCAAGGACGCCCAGGCGCAACCGCTGCCGGGCGGCACCGTCAGGCTCTACGGCGCCGACAAGCAAGGTGACAGCCAGTTCCTGGGCGAGGACCGCATCGACGACACGCCCGTCGGCGCCGCCGTCGAGCTCGACGCCGGGCGCGCCTTCGACGTCACGGTTAAACGCCAACAGACGGCGTTCCAGCGGGTTTCCAACCGGGTGTTCGAAAGCGGTCACCGGATCGCCCTGCACAACGGCGGTGGCAAGGCCGCACGGGTGCTGGTCGCCGAGACGCTGCCCGGTGACTGGTCGATCCTCGATACCGACCGTCCGCACGAGCGCGACGGCGGCCGCGCGATCTGGACCGTCGAGGTGCCGGCCGGCTCGGACGCGGTGCTGAACTACCGGGTTCAGGTCCGGAACTGATTTTCCCTTATTTTCTGCTGATTTTTCGCGGTTTTCTGGAGTGCCTTTCAGGAAGCGTTCAGGCTTGAACGTTATTCAGGCGACCGGCGGAGACACACAAGCCGAAAAACCACGATTGTCCGGCGGGATACGGGCGATCCCACGTAAGAGCTCGAAAAGGGAAGACGACCCATGCCCGATGCGCCCGATGGCGAGAACCTGATCCAGAACGGCAGTTTCGAAGACATTACCACCCCGGACAGACGCGGCGGCTCCCATCACCACCATCACCACCACCATTCGCGCCATGCGGGACGCGGCGGGGCCGAGGTGCTGGGCTGGCAGGTGGCCGACGGCCCGGGTCCGGACGTGATCTCCAGCCCCTGGCGCCCGGCCGCCGACGGCCAGCGTTTCATCGAACTCGACGGCAGCCGCGCGCGCGACACCAACAGCGCCATCTACCAGGACGTTCCCACCTCCGATGGCGGGACTTTCCTGTTGAGCTTCAGCTACGCCGCGCCGCCCTTCAGCCGGGCGCAGTCCAACGGCATCGAGGTGCTCTGGGACGGCCAGGTCATTGACGTCATCACCGCCGACGGCGGCCGCGGCATGGACTGGCAGACCTTCACCTATGAGCTGGAAGGCGCGGGCGACGCGACGCGGCTCGAATTCCGCGCCGTCGGCACCGACGACGGGCGCGGCGGCTACATCGACAACGTCAGCCTGGTGGAGACCGCGCCGCCGCCCTTGTTTACCGAAGGCGGCGACACCGTCGTCCTGGCCGACGACGATCCCGACTACGGCTCCGGCGGTCCATACGATTCCCTCGGCGGCGACGACACCGTCACCGGCGGCGACCAGGACGACGAGATTTTCGGCAACACCGGCAACGATACGCTGCTGGGCGGCGCCGGCGACGACACCCTGATCGGCGGTGCTGACGGCGAAGTGCTGGTCGAACGCGAGGTCGTCATCGAACACGACCTCTCGGGGTTGCCGGAGACGCCCGAGCCCGGCATCGACCCGGCGCATTTCCAGCTTGGTGCCGACCACAAGGTGACGCTCTCCTTCGTCGGCGAGGAAGCCGGCTACCGCAATACGCTCGGGCTCTACAAGATCGGACCGTCGGGCGAGATCACCGATGTCGAGATCGTCTTCCAGGATGCTTCGCAAGGGCGCTGGGGCGGGCTCGAGCCCGGCACTGATGTCGAGCTCGACCTGGCGGCGGGCGAGGAATTTGGCCTCTTCATCATCGCTGACGGCGCCGACCGCAATTCCTTCCGGCGTTTCGACGACGGCCACTTCGAGTTCCGCAACGCCGACGGCTCGCCGGCCACAGTCTCCAGCGATGCGCCGCAACTGGTGTTCGTCGACGATCATGGCCGGGTCAAGGAACTGAACGGCAACGTCTATCACTCCGCCGCCACCGCCGCCAATCCGGCGCTCAATGGCGACGATGCGCTGCACGTGACATCGGCGGCCAGCGGCGACGGCGGGCTCCGGCTCGCCTTCGAGGACCTTTCCATTCCGGTTCGTGGCCGCTGGGGCCATGGCGAGCCCGATTTCGACGACCTGGTGGTCGACCTGCACTTCGAGCCCGTCACTGAAACCGTGATCGAAGCCGCGTCCGACGATGACTGGCTGGAAGGCGGCGACGGCAAGGATACGCTGATCGGCGGCTTCGGCGACGACCACCTGGAAGGCGGCGCCGGCAACGACAGGCTCGAGGGCGGCAAGGGCCGCGACGAGCTTTTCGGCAACGGCGGCGACGACGTGCTGATCGGCGGCGGCGGCAAGGACAAACTGTTCGGTGGCGGGGGTGACGATCTCTTGAAGGGCGGCGCGGGCGCCGACGTGCTCAAGGGCGGCAATGGCGATGACGTGCTGATCGGCGGCAACGGCGACGACGCCATCGACGGCGGCGCCGGCGACGACCTGGTACGTTTCGATTTCGGCGACGGCAAAAACGAGACCGCCGACGGCGGTCTCGGCACGGATACCCTCGCCATCACCGTTGAGACCGACGACCTAGCCGATCCGGCCGTGGTGCAGGCGCTGGTCGATCTCTCAAGCTTCGTCCTCGCCAACGCGGACGCCGGGAGCGACAGCGGCCCGACCGCCGCCTTCGCCGCGCTCGGGCTCGAAGTCGGCAATTTCGAGGCCATCGACATCACCGTCATCGATTCCGGAACCGGCGAGGAAGTGCCCGGTTTCCTGACCCCCGCGATCGCGCTTTCCGTGATCCCCGCCGCCGGCGAAGAGGACACGGCCATTGCGCTTGCCATCTCGGCGGCGGTGACCAACGCGCCGGAACTGTTCGAATTGAGCGTCACCGTTGCGGGCCTGCCCGCCGGCGCCACGCTCTCCGCCGGTAGCGACAACGGCGACGGCTCCTATACCCTCGCGCCCGCCGATCTCGCGGGCCTGACGCTGACGCCGCCGGCCGGCGGCGCCGACGACATCTCCCTTGCCGTCAGCGTCACCGCCACCAGCCTGGTGACCGGCCTGGTAACCCAATCTGCGCCGAAAACGCTGGCCGTCGAGGTCGAGGCCGTGGCCGATGCCCCGGTGCTGAGCGCCGCCGACGCGCAACTGGCCGATGCCGGCGCCGGCGACGATACCCTCACCGGCACCGACGGCAAGGACACCCTGCAGGGTTTCGGCGGCAACGATACGCTGACCGGCGGCGCCGGCGGCGACAGGCTGATCGGCGACGGCGCGGCGACGACACTGACGGCGGCGCTCTCCATTGCCGCCGCGCTCGGCGATCTGGACGGCTCGGAAAGCCTGAGCATTACCGTTTCCGGCCTGCCGGCGGGGGCCTCGCTTTCCGCCGGTACCGATTTGGGCGCCGGCAGCGTGCGGCTGACGGCCGCAGAGCTCGCGGGCCTGACGCTGACCGCACCCGCCGGCATCGGCGATTTCACCTTGAACGTTACCGCCACGGCGACGGACACCGATCCCGACAGCGGCGCCGAGAGCACGGCCGAGAGCATTGCGAGCGCCGACATTCAGGTGCTCGCCAGCGTCGACGGCGATGACCTTATCTTTGGCGGCACCGGCAAGGATGAAATCCTGGGCGGTGGCGGCAATGACGTGATCTTCGGGGACGGCGGCGCCGACGACATCGATGCGGGCGCCGGTGACGACACGGTTTCCGGCGGCGCCGGTTCCGACGTCATCTTCGGCGGCGACGGCGCCGACACCATCGACGGCGACGGCGGCAACGACGTCATCGACGGCGGTGCGGGTAACGATACGCTCACCGGTTCGGGCGGCGACGACTGGATCATCGGCGGCGCCGGTGCCGACGAGATCACCGGTGGCGGCGGTCTCGATCTGCTGGACGGCGGCGAAGGCGACGATACCCTCAAGGGCGGCAAGGACGCCGATACGCTGTTGGGCGGCGATGGCAACGATACGCTGCTCGGCAATGCCGGGGACAATGTTCTGGACGGTGGCGCCGGCGACGACGTGCTGGTTACGGCCGACGGCGCCGATACGCTGTTGGGCGGCGACGGTAACGACACGCTCACCGCGGGCGCCGGCAGCGACGTCCTGACCGGCGGCCTCGGCGCCGACCAGTTGCTGGCCGGCAGCGGCGATGACTGGGCCGATGGTGGCGAAGGCGACGATATCGTCTTCGGCGGCGGTGGTGCCGATATCCTGCTTGGCGGCGATGGCGATGATGCGCTTTCCGGCGAGATCGGTGCCGATTGGCTTTCCGGTGGCGAGGGCTACGACACCATCGAAGGCGGTGCTGGCCAGGACCAGTTGTTCGGTGATGGCGGTAACGATTACCTCTACGGCGATGACGGTGCCGATCGGGCCGAAGGCGGCGACGGCGACGACCGGGTCTGGGGTGGCGCCGGGAAGGATGTGCTTTTCGGCAACGCCGGCAACGACATCCTCTACGGCGGCGATGACGCCGACGTGCTGCACGGCGGCCTCGACAACGACACCGTGCGCGGCGAGGAAGGCAATGACGACCTCTACGGCGATGAAGGCAATGACATCCTGATCGGCGCCGAAGGCAAGGATCGACTGTTCGGCGGCATCGGCAACGATGTGCTGATCGGCGAGGAGGGCGCGGATCAGCTCTTCGGCGAGGACGGCAACGACAACCTGTTGGGCGGCGGCGGTGCCGATACGCTCGTGGGCGGGGCCGGCAACGACCGGCTGGAAGGCCAGGGCGGCGGCGACCGCCTGATCGGTGGCGAAGGCGTCGATTTCATGGTCGGCGGCGGCGGCTCCGACAGCTTCGTCTTCGATCTCTCGGCGGCGCAGGCGGAATCCGGCATCGGTGCCGGCAACCGCGACATCATCAAGGGGTTCGAGGCCGACGGCGCATCGTCGTCCCCGGACGTCATCGAGTTCACCGGCATCGCGTCCTTCAGCTTCGTCGGCGACGAGGCCCAGGCGTTCGCCGGTGGCGGCGCCGCGTCGGGACGCTTCAACAGCCAGACCAAAATCCTGGAGCTCGACGCCGACGGCGATTTCGACGTCGACATGGAGATCGAACTGCTGGGCGTCGATATCGCCGATCTCGACGATACGGACTTCACGCTCAGCTAGAGCGTTACGTCCTCGAAAGGCTGCGTGCCGGGCCGCCCGGCGCAGAACCGCCATATCGGGCGGATGCCGACGCGCATGGGGTCGGGCAGGGCGATCAGGCTCGACGACACGGTGGCAAAGCCGAAATCGGTTTCGATGTTGATGGCGCGGCTGTGGTCGGCGCCGGCACCCTCTTCGCGCGCCGCCAGGCGCTCCTCCCAGGCGGCCCAGTCGTCGGCCTCCGGATCGGGCACCGCCGCCGCGCGGAACAGCGGCAGGTGATGGCGCATACGTTCGGAGTGTTCGATGTCATTGAGATCGTTCGAGGTGATCATCGAAATGCCTTCCGGCACCGATGCCATGTGCACGGCGTCGCCGTCGGATTTCAGCCAAAACGCCTCGCGCGCATCGGCGACGATCATGTTGAAGCTGCGATAACTCGTGGGTTCCAGTGCGGCCAGCGCCTCGGCGGCGACGCGGGCTTCGGCGTGATCGACGGCTTCCAGCGGCAGTTCGCCGCGCGAACGCTTGCCCGGCGCCGGTCCGAGCGAGCCCGACCGGTTGAGAATGGCGGCCAAGACGCCGTCGTCGTTGAGCGCCAGCCAGGTGCCGCCGGCTTCCTCGTCCCTGCCGGCGACGACGTTTTCGCGGTCCGGCCAGTGACGCGCCGGCGCCGACCAGCTTCGGGCCGCCATCTCATCGCGGTTGGCGGCGATCAGCACAGGCCAGGGATGGCCGGGCCGGCGTAGGATGACGACGGTGCACATGCGGCTTTGATAGCCTTTTCAATGGGTACTGACCAGCCCTTGGGCAGGCGCCGAAAAAAGCCGTCCTCACCGCTTGCAGTGGCCCGCTGACATGACTAAACAAAGGGTTGGGAGACGAAATTCAACATAGGATTTCCTGGCTGCGGGCCAGGCAATGGAGGAGCGATCCATGTCCGACGCGTTTAATGACCGCGAAAAGAGCTATGAAGCCAAGTACAAACTGGACGAAGAACAGGCGTTCAAGGTCCAGGCGCGGCGCAACAAGCTCCTCGGTCTGATGCTCGCCGAGAAGTTCGGCATGACCGGCGATGCCGCCCAGGCCTATGCCAAGGAAGTGGTGATCGCCGACCTGGACGAGCCCGGCGACGAGGACGTGATCCGCAAGGTGATGGCCGACATTGCCGAAAAAGGCATCGACATGTCCGAAGACGAGGTGCGCAACCAGTTGAACGCGCTGGAAAGCGTCGCCGTCCAGCAGATCGCCGGCGATTATCCCGAAGCCCTCGACAAGGACCACAAGGGCACGCGCGGCTAAGGCCGTTAACCCCTGACCCCCTCCAGGATCGAACGCGCGGCCTCGTCGATGATGAGGCCGTCGAACCCCAGCATCAGAAACGAATAGCCGCGCTCCAGCATGGCGCGGCCGGCGTCCGCCGTGGCGGCAAGGCCGCCCAGCTTGGCGTTGGATGCCAGCACCGCGGCCTCGGCGCGCATCATCGCGTCCTGGAATTCCGGCCGCTCGAAGGCGCCCGGCGCGCCCAGGCTCTGCGACAGGTCGTAGGGCGCGACGAAGGCGACGTCGATGCCGTCCACGGCCAGGATCTCTTCGGCGCGCTCGACCGCGTCGATATGCTCGATGAACAGCACCTTGAGGATGGCATCATCGGCGCCGGCCGCGTATTCGGCCATGTTCAGGCTCCAGCGCGACGGCGCGTAGAACGGCCCGAAGCCGCGCTTGCCGGCCGGCGGGTAGGTGGCGGCGCCGACGGCTTCCGCCGCGATCTCGGGGCTGTTGACCATCGGAAACAGCAGCCCCAGCGCGCCCGCGTCCAGGGCCGGCTTGGCCATCCACGGCTGGGTCGATGGCACACGCACCAGCGGCACGCAGTCGGAAACGGCGGTGGCGTTGATCATGGCGTGCACCGCCTCGATGCCCATCGGCCCGTGTTCCATGTCGAACACCAGGCAATCGAAGCCGGCCGACGCCAGAATCTGCGCCAGGCCGGGCGCCGGCATGGTGATCATCGTGCCGAACACCGCATCGCCGGCGGCCAGCTTCGCCTTCAGCGGATTGGTCAGCGCCGCCATGGCGGCGTCAGGCCCGGCCGAACACGCGCTGGAAGATCGTGTCCACGTGCTTGGTGTGGTAGGCGACGGGATCGACGCCGAACAGTTCCTCCATGTCGGCGCCGCCGAGAACCGACGTCAGCGCCTCGTCGCGGGCCAGGAAGAACATCAGCCGGTTGGCCTGCTCGGCCGCTTCCAGGTCCTCGGCGGTGAGCTCGATGGCGGCGTCCGGGTTGTCGGGGTCGATGCCGAACGAGCGCCAGACCTTCATCGCCGCGCGCTGCACGATCTTATAACCGTCCTCGCGGCTGACGCCCTTTTGGGTGAGCATCAACAGCACGCGCTGCGAATCGTGGATGCCGCCGAACTTGTTCAGGTGCTCGGCCATGTTGGCGGGGTAGACGACCATTTTCTCGACCACGCCGGCCAGGCGTTTCAAGGCGAAATCCAGCGTCACCGTGGCGTCCGGGCCGATCATCCGCTCCACCGATGAATGCGAGATGTCGCGCTCGTGCCAGAGCGCCACGTTCTCCAGCGCCGGCACCACCGCCGAGCGCACGATCCGCGCGAGGCCGGTCAAATTCTCGGTCAGGATCGGGTTGCGCTTGTGCGGCATGGCGGAAGAGCCCTTCTGACCGGGCGCGAAATATTCCTGCGCTTCGCGCACCTCGGTGCGCTGCAGGTGGCGGACCTCCACCGAAAGCCGTTCGACGGCGGAGGCGACGACACCCAAGACCGCGAAGAACATGGCATGGCGGTCGCGCGGGATCACCTGGGTGGAAACCGGTTCCGGCGTCAGGCCAAGCTTCTCCGCCACGTGCGCCTCGACCTTGGGGTCGATGTTGGCGAAGGTGCCGACCGCGCCGGAAATGGCGCAGGTGGCGATTTCCCTTTGCGCCGCCTCGAGCCGCTCGCGGCAGCGCTTGAACTCGGCATAGTGGCCGGCCAGCTTGACGCCGAAGGTGGTCGGCTCGGCGTGGATGCCGTGGCTGCGGCCGATGCAGGGGGTAAGCTTGAATTCCCGCGCGCGGGTTTCCAGCGCCGCCAAAAGGCCGTCCAGGTCGTCGAGTAGGATATCGGCGGCCTGTTTCATCTGCACCGCCAGGCAGGTGTCCAAGACGTCCGACGACGTCATGCCCTGGTGCACGAAGCGCGACGGCTCGCCCACGTGTTCGGCCAGTTCCGTGAGAAACGCGATGACGTCGTGGCGGGTTTCCTTCTCGATCTCGTCGATGCGATCGATGCGTTCCGGGGTATAGGGCTTGTCGCCCAGTTTCCACACCGTTTCCGCCGCGTCCTTGGGGATGACGCCGAGCGCGGCTTGCGCGTCGCAGGCGTGCGCCTCGATCTCGAACCAGATGCGAAACCGGTTCGCCGGTTCCCAGATGGCGACCATGTCGGGGCGGGAATACCTGGGGATCATCGCTGTCTCCGTTGCCAAAAAGGGTGGGCTAGGGCTCGGGTGTGGTATATTCCCGGGCGCCGGGCAAGTAAACCCGAGCCGGAAAGGTGCCGCCAGCCCATGGACTTACGCGTCGAGACCGCCGCCGATCCCCTGCCGCCGATCCCCGTCATCGAGGCGGAGTCGGGCGGTGTCGCCGCCGTCGCCGAGGCGCGGCCGCGGGAATTCCGCGCGGTGCTGGATGCCGGACGCGGCCACTACGGCGCCGCCGCCATTGCCATCGGCGACCGGCTGTCGCGGCGCTGGCTCGGGCGCAACCGAAACCCTTATTTGCCGGAAATCGACGCCCTGGCCGGCCTGGCCGCCAGGGCCGGCGGCGCGGGCGTGCATCTCCTGAATATGTCCTACGAATGGACCTGCACCACGTCGGCGGCGCCGGACCCGGCGGGCGACGGGGCGCGGCTGCTGCGCACTCTCGATTGGCCCTTGCACGGGCTCGGGCGGAATGTCGTCGTGGCGCGCATGAAAGGCGCCGCCGGCACTTATGACAACGTCACCTGGCCCGGCTTTTCCGGCATCGCCACCGCGTCCGCGCCCGGACGCTTCGCCGCCGCCATCAACCAGCCGCCCATGCGCAAATGGACCTCGTCGTGCTGGCTCGATTGGGGTGTCAACCGGATGCGGCTCTGGCGCCGCCGCGCGCTGCCGCCGGTGCACCTGCTGCGGCACGTGTTCGACACCTGCCGGACCTTCGACGAAGCCAAACGGGCGCTCAGCGAAACCCCGATCGCCATGCCGGCTTTCTTCACCCTGGCCGGCACGCGCGCCGATGAGGCCTGCGTCATCGAGCGGACGGAGGACGCGGCAACCTTGCGCAAAGGCCCCGCAAGCATCGCCAACCACTGGATCGCGCGCGATGAGCCCGGCCGCTACCGGGGTTTCGACAGCCCAGGCCGTTACGCCCAGATGGAGGCCGGGCGCGAGCGGGCCGGCACCACCGCGCCCTTCGACTGGGTGACGCCGCCGATCCTCAACGCGACGACGCGGCTGGCGGTCGTGGCCCATCCGGCAAGCGGCCGGCTTTGCGTGCGGGGCTGGGAGCACGACGGCCCGGCGACGGCCGTCCATGAGGGTGCGGCCTGACGTGACGGCGGCGGAGGCACGGCTGAAGGAAGGATTGGCGCACCACCGGGCCGGGCGCGTCGACCGGGCGCGCGAATGTTACCAGGCGCTTTTGCAGGGCGACCCCAACCATGCCGATGCCAACCACCTTATGGGCGTGCTGGCGTTGCAAGACCGGCGCTGGAAGGATGCCGAAGCCCTGATTGCGACCGCGCTCGCCGCCAACGCCAAGGTTGCCCCCTATCACGATCACCTGGGGGTGGCATTCCGCAACCAGGGCCGGCTGGCGGACGCCGAGGCCTGCCACCGCCGGGCGCTGGCCATCGATCCCAAATCGGCGGCGGCGCTCAACAACCTGGCGACGACGCTACGCGAAGCGGGACGCATCGACGAGGCGCGCGACTGCGCGCGCCGCGCCATGGCGGCGGCGCCCAAGGACCCGGTGATCTGTGCCAACGCCGGCACGCTGTTTTTGGAAACCGGATCCTTCGGTCCCGCCGCCGACGCCTTCGCCCGCGCCGCCGAGGCCAAGCCCGACGTCGCCGATTACCACGAAAAAATGGGCCTGGCGCGCTACCGCGCCGGCCGCGTGGCGGAGGCGGAGCAGGCGTTTCGCCGTACCCTGGAGCTCGCCCCCGACCACGCCCAGGCCCGGCGCTGGCTGGCGGAGACGCTGTTGACGCTGGAGTGCCCGGAAGACGCCCGCGCCGAAGCGCGGGCGCAGCTGGAAGGGCGCCCGGATGACGAACAGGCGATGGTGCTTGAGGCCGTCGCCGCATGGCGCAGCGGCGACGTTGCCGGCGCCGGGGAAGTTTACCGGCGCGTGCTCGACCGCGCGCCCGCCAACACCGCCGCGCTGACGGGCCTTGCCGTGGTCGAGGCCAGCCGCGGCGACATCGCGGCGGCGCGCGCCGGATACCGCCGGGTGCTCGACGTCGATCCCGGCAACGTCGATGCCTACGGCAACCTGGCGATGCTGGGCGCCGGGGAACTCACCGTCGCGGACGCCGAGCGCATGGCCGGGCTGCTCCGGGGTGGCAAGCTGCCGGACGATCAGCGCGCCGTCCTGGCTTTCGCGCTGGCGCATTTCCTGGCCGCCGCCGGCGAGCGCGCGGCGGCTTTCGACTGGTACCGGACCGGTAACCTGATGCGCCGCGCGCACCTGCAGGCGGGTGGCCACCGCTTCGATGCCGCCCTGCACGAAAGCTTCCTCGACGCCCGCCAGCAGGTGTTCACGCCGGCCTTTTTCGCCGCGCGGCAAGGCTTCGGTTCAGACAGTGAGCGGCCGGTGTTCATCGTCGGGCTGCCGCGCTCGGGCACCACCTTGGTGGAGCAGATTCTGGCCGCCCACGGCCAGGTGCATGGCGCCGGGGAACTGCGCGACATGGCGATCACGGCGCTGGCCCGGCTGCCGGCACTGACCGGCGGCGAAAAGACCTATCCCAGTTGCGTCCAGGACCTTGCGCCCGACGCGGCCGGGAACCTGGCCGAAGCCTACCTGGCCCGGCTCGCGGAGATGGCCGCCATGGCCGGCAAGGCCGACGCCAGGCGGGTGATCGACAAGATGCCGTTCAACTACCTGCATCTCGGGCTGATTCACCTGTTGTTTCCGAACGCCCGGATCATTCATTGCCGGCGCGATGCGCGCGACGTCGGGCTTTCGTGCTTCACCACCAATTTCACCGACGCCCATGCCTGGACCACGGACCTGGGCGAGATCGCGGCCTATATCAACGGCTACGAACGGCTGATGGCGCATTGGCGAAACGTGCTGCCGGGCGGCGTCATGACCGAGGTCCGCTACGAGGACCTGGTCGCCGACGTCGAGGCGGAGAGCCGCCGGCTGGTATCGTTCATCGGGCTTCGCTGGCGCAAGGCCTGCCTGGATTTCCATAAAGCCGAGCGGGTGGTGACGACGGCGTCCCGCGCGCAGGTGCGCCAGCCGATCTATGCCCGTTCGGTCGGTCGCTGGAAGGCCTATGGGGATGAACTGGCGCCGCTGCTGGACGCGCTCGGTTAATTCTTCTTGCGCCCGCCGGTCTCGGGGAAGATCCACATGGCCAGCACCATGAACACCGCGAGCCCGGCCACCACCCAGCTCAGGTGCTCGTTGCCGATGTCTTTCTCGTAGAGATGCACCGCCGCGCCGACGACCAGCGTCAGCACCGAGAGGGCTGCCTTGATGTGGGCGGGCATGCGCGTCAGTCCGTCGGCACCGGGCCGGCGGCGGCCTGGAGCGGCGTTCCCGGCACGGCTTTCAGGTCGGATTTCAGGTGCCGCGTCGAATAGCCGTTGAACAGGTGGCCAAGCAACCCGCGGTCCAGGTCCGAGGTGCCGAACAGCCAGTCCGCGATGGGGAAGGTCAGGTTCATGTTGACCTCCATCTGCAGGCGGTTGTTGTGGTGCGCCGTGTGGTGGCGGCGGATGGTGTTGACCAGCGGACAGTTGCGCACGAAGGCGTTCTCATCGACGTGGCAGCAGAAGTGCATGAACTCGTAGGTCAGGTACATGCCGGTGGTCGAGCACATCACCAGCCAACCGACGTTGGCGGTAATCAGATGGCCGACGATCAGCGCGCCCGGGATGGTCATCAGGATGAAAACCACCAGCGCATAGGGCGGGAAGAAGGTGACCCGCCAGTCCTTCTCGTCGCGGAAGCGCATTTCGTGGTCGGTGAAGAACTTGTGGTGGTTCAACGTGTGGCGCTCGTAGATGGCGCGCAGCCCCGTGACGTCGATCAGCCGGTGCATGACGTGCATGTGCAGGTACCATTCGAACAGGTTACAGAGCACCGCCACCACCGGGATCGCCAGCCATTCCCACCACAGCACGTTCGAAATGTGCTGGGAATAGATGTAGAGCGCTGTCAGTCCGATGGTATAAATCACCAGCACATGGACGTAGCCGTTATACCACCCGGCAATGCGCGCGCGGTAGTCGCGGCGGAATTCGATCTGGCGGGCATCCATCATGGCCGGGCCTCTATCTGTGATATATCACAGTTATGGGCCAAGCGCCGGGCACCTGTCAACGCAGACGAGGATTGGCAAAGGTGTTTGACATAGATCATGTAACACACCAGATTTATGTGGAATTCTATTGCTAATGCTTCTTAATATCGACAATCGAGATTCACAATGATCGGTCTGGTCAGCAAGGCTTTCCGCCGTGACCTGGAGGCTTCCGCGCTCGGTGAAGCACGCCCGGCGGCGTTTCCGCTGGCACTCGCCAAGACCGGCGAGCGGGTGCGGATTTCCGGGGTCAAGGCCGGCAAGGGGCTGACACACCGGCTGCGTGAGCTCGGCCTGCCCGTCGGTTCGGTCATCACCATCCAGCACCGCAACGCGTCGGCCGGCATGGTGGTGGCGCGTGACAGCTTGCGCATCGGCCTTGGCGAGGGCCTTGCGCACAAGGTCATGGTCAGCCTCGTCGATATCCAGGTGGACGGCGCCGAATGAGCCTTTCCATCGCCATCGTCGGAAACCCCAACTGCGGCAAGACCACGTTGTTCAACGCGCTCACCGGCGCGCGTCAGCGGGTCGGCAATTGGCCCGGCGTCACCGTGGACCGCAAATCCGGCGTCTACGGCGATGCTCACGAACGCGTCGAGGTGGTTGACCTGCCCGGCGTCTATACGCTCGGCATCGTGCCCGGCATGGATGCCATCGACGAAAAGGTGACGCGCGACTTCGTGCTGTCGCGCCAGGCCGACGTGGTGGTCAACATCGTCGATGCCTCCAACCTGGAACGCAACCTCTACCTGACGGCGCAGCTCCTGGAGATGCGCGTGCCCATGGTCGTGGCGCTGAACATGATGGACGTGGCCGAAGATCAGGGCCTCGCCGTCGACCTGGCCGCCATGCAGGATGCCCTCGGTTGCCCGGTGGTGCCGCTGGTGGCGGCACGGCAGTCGGGTATCGATGGTTTGAAGGAAGCCGTCGCCCGTGCCGCCGGCGCCGCTGGCCCGCCCACCGCCAATACCGCCTACCAGGGCGCCATCGAAAGTCTGATCGAGCGCCTGCGCCCGGCGCTCGCGGCCATCGCCAGGGCCGAACGCATCGACGCGCGCTGGCTGGCGGTGAAGGCGTTGGAGCAGGACGACCTCGCGCTCCGCATCGCGGCGCCGGCGCTGACGGACGAATTCAACGCCTTGGTCACCGCCACCGAGGCGGAACTGGGCGAGGACATGGACATCCTCATCGCCGACGGCCGCTACGCCTTCGCCAACGGCCTGGCCCAGGGCGCGGTGCGGCGCATCGGCCAGGCCTCGAGTTCGGTCTCCGACGCCATTGACCGCTGGGTGCTGAACCCGTGGCTGGGGACGCCGATTTTCCTCGCCATCATGTACCTGATGTTCATGTTCACCATCAATGCCGGCGGCGCTTTCATCGATTTCTTCGACATCGCCGCCGGGACCATCTTCGTCGACGGGGTCAAAGTGCTGCTGCGCCCGCTGGAAGCCATGGGCCTGCCGGCCTGGGTCGGGGTGCTGGTTGCCGATGGCGCCGGCGGCGGCGTTCAGGTGGTGGCGACCTTCATCCCGATCATCGGTTTCCTTTACCTGTTTCTGTCGACGCTGGAGGATTCGGGTTACATGGCGCGCGCCGCCTTCCTCATGGATCGGCTGATGCGTGTCGTCGGTTTGCCGGGGAAATCCTTCGTGCCGCTGATCGTCGGTTTCGGCTGCAACGTGCCGGCGATCATGGCCTCAAGAACGCTCGACAAGGAGCGCGACCGCATCATGACGACATTGATGACGCCGTTCATGTCCTGCGGCGCGCGTCTCGCGGTTTATGCGCTGTTCGCCGCCGCGTTCTTTCCAACCGGCGGCCAGAACGTGGTCTTCGCGCTCTATCTGATCGGCATTGCGGCGGCCATCGGCACCGGGCTGGTGCTGCGCCACACCCTGTTGATGGGCGAGACCTCGCCGTTCCTGATGGAACTGCCGCCATATCACCTGCCGCGCCTGCGTGACGTGTTGATCCACACCTGGAACCGCCTGAAAGGCTTCATCTTCGGCGCCGGGCAGATCATCGTCGTCGTGGTCACGGTCTTGAGCTTCTTCAACTCGCTCGGGACCGACGGCAGCTTCGGCAACGAAGACAGCGGCAAGTCCGTCTTGAGCGCCGTCGGTCGCGCCATCGTGCCGGCGTTCGAGCCCATGGGGATTACTGACGCCAACTGGCCGGCGACTGTCGGTATCTTCACCGGCGTGTTCGCCAAGGAGGCGGTCGTCGGGACGCTGGATTCGCTCTATTCCAACCTGGCAGGCGAAGGCCAGGCGTCGGCGGACGAGCCCTATTCATTGCTGGGCGGGCTGGAGAAAGCCTTGGCAACCATTCCGGCCAACCTGGCGGGGCTCGCGGACCTGGCGGCCGATCCGCTCGGGATCGGCGCCGTCGAGGCGCCGTCGCTGGAACAGGCGGCCGCCGACCAGGCGGTCGCCTTGGGGACCTTCGGCGCCATGACGTCGCGCTTCGACGGCGCCGCCGGGGCCTTCGCCTACATGCTGTTCATTTTGCTCTATTTCCCCTGCGTCGCCGCCTTGGGCGCGGTCAACCGCGAGACCGGGCCGCGCTGGGCGCTGTTCGCCGCGCTGTGGACGACGGGCCTAGCCTACGTTTCGGCGGTGAGCTTCTATCAGGCGGCGCGCTTCGCCGCGCATCCGGGCGCATCGGCGGCCTGGATCGCGGGGCTGGCCCTGGGGATGGCGCTGGTGATCTGGGCCATGCGGCGTGCCGGGCGGGCCGTGGGTGGGGCGCCGCGGCCGCTCCAGGCGGAGCCGGCGCCATGATGGCCGACCTGAAAGCCTATCTCTCGGCCCAGGGCCGCGCGCCGATGGCGGACCTGGTCAATCACCTGCATGCCGACCCGGACGCCATTCGCGGCATGCTCGACCTCTATATTCGAAAAGGCCGGGTCAAGCGGCTGAAGAGCGAGCTTGGCGATTGCGGCGGCTGCGCCAAGTGCGACGCCTTCCAATTGGAAATTTACGAGTGGCTGGACTGAGGTTCGGCGCCGGCCTTCGCCGCGCGCTGTTCGCGGTGGAAGATGTATAACCCGCTGGAGGCGATGATCAGCGCGCCCAGGATCGTATAGCTGTCGGGCAGGTTGCCGAATACGAGAAATCCGAACAGTGTCGCCCAGATCAGCCCGCCATAGGCGAAAGGCATCAGCGCCGAGGGCGGGGCCGACTGGAAGGCGCGGATCAGCGTGAAATGGCCGAACGCACCGAATGCGCCCATGGCGGCCATGATGGCCCATTCGAGTGGTGTCGGTTGTGTCCATTCCATCGGTGCCGCCAGCGACGCCAGCACGCTGCCGACCAGCGCGGTATAAAGCAGCGTCGTATAGGCGTCGTCCGCCTGCCGCAGCATCCGGGTCATCAACAGGTAAAGCGCATTGGTGCAGGCCGCGGCGACGAAGAACAGCGCCGCGAGCGGCACGCCGCCAAGTCCCGGGCGGACGATGATCAACGCGCCGGTGAGCCCGGCGAGGACGCCGAACACGCGCCGAAGCCCGATCCGCTCGCCCAGCAGCGGCACCGAAAGCGCCGTCACCAGGATCGGGCTCAGGAACATGATCGAACTGGCCATGGCCAGTTCGATGTGGCGGATGCCGACGAAAAACAGGAACGTCGTGGTCAGCAGCATGGCCGAGCGCAGTGTCTGCAGCACCGGTCGGTTGGCGCGGACGATGCCGAGGGTGCGCCGCCCGAGCAGCGCCATCACCACTAACAGGTGGAAGAAAAACCGCGCCCATACCACCTGGGTCACCGGCAGGCTCAACAACAAATGCTTGGCGCAGACGTCGATGAGCACGAAAAACAGCGTCGTCGTCAGCATCAAAAGGATGCCGCGCGGAATGTTGTCGGTTTCCGTTAGCGCTGGACGTGATACGGGAAGCGCCATCTGCGTTTCGTCGCTCGATCATTGCGTGCCGGAACAGCGCCGGTCCCAGTGACAATGCCAGCGGCGCGATTCCAACGCCAGCCCGAATGACGGGGGCCAAGAAAGGGCGGGGAGAGTGGGATGGGTTAGTCCCGCGCGTCGGGCTGAGCGCCGCCGGACCACAGTTCCGTCACCCAGGCGTAGGCTTCGTCGCGGTCGGTGAAGGCGCGGGTCACCACCTGCGGGTGGTGCCAGGTCTGCTGCGTGGCGTCCATCAGGCGGACCGCCAGTTCGTTCTCATCGCTTTTCCGCTCCCGGATCAGGATGGCGCGACGGAACGGCTGCTTGCGCCGGGCGGACAATTTGACGGCGACGATCTTGAAGTGCTCGACCCAATCGGCCTCGGGAAATTCGCAGTGGGTCATGTCCGTGAGGATCGGCCGGCCTTCCGGATTGAAATCCTCCGGCATGGCGCGCCAATTCTCCTCGATTTGGCTGGCCCAGGCATGGCTGTCCCACGTGCCGGTCACGGTGACCAGAACGACACCGCTTTCATCGACACGTTGCGAAACACGAAACGTCAAGATGGGAGGTTCCGAGCGTTGGTGGTTGATTCGATAGTAGTCCCGACCCTACCTAAATCAACCCCATCTCCTTGAACGACGAGTGCCCGCGTTTGGAGATGACGACGTGGTCGTGCAGGACGATGCCGAGCTTCTCGCCGGCTTCCGCGACCTCGATGGTCATGTCGATGTCCGCCTGGCTCGGCGTCGGGTCCCCGGACGGATGGTTGTGCACCATGATCAGCGCCGTGGCGCCCAGTTCGAGCGCGCGCTTGATGACTTCGCGGGGGTAGACCGGCGTGTGGTTGACGGTACCCTTTTGCTGTACCTCGTCGGCGATGACCATGTTCTTGGTATTCAGGAACACGATGCGGAACTGTTCGTTCATGTCGTGCGCCATCTGCGACTTCAGGTAACGGATCAGCTTGCTCCACGACGACAGGATCGGCTGTTCGGCGATCTCCGCCTGGCCCATGCGGCTGGCCGCCGCCTTCACCGCCTTCAGTTCGACGATGGTCTGGTAGCTGACCTCGGCGATTTCGGCCAATCGGCCGGGGTCGGCGGCGAAGACCGCGTCGAAGCCGCCGAAGGTCTCGATCAACTGCTTGGCCAATGGCTTCACGTCGCGGCGCGGGATCGAATAGAACAGCAACAACTCCAACAGCTCGTAATCGGCGAGCGCGTTTGGGCCCTGCTCCATGAAACGTTCGCGCAGCCGCTGGCGGTGGCCCCAGTAATGCGGCTTGTTGCCGTCTTTCTCGGGCTTTTCCGGTTCCGGGTTTGAGCGGATGGCGTCGGCCAGCACCGATGTCGGATCCTCGCCGATGAATTTCCAGTTGCGCTTGACCTTGTCCCATTTGCCACCGGCGTCGCGCAGGACGTGGCGGTAGGGATGGGTATCGCCGCCGATGCGGTATTCCAGCGCGTCGGGGGTGCCGTCGATCTCGCTCAGGTAGAGGCCCGCGTCACCGATCACCTGTTCGTCGGTCTTGCGGCCCTTGTCCATGGGGATCAGGCGTCGTAGGGCGGCTTGTCCAGGCCGCGCGGCGACAGCGTGAAGATCTCGTAGCCGTCGTCGGTGACGGCGAGGGAATGCTCGAACTGCGCCGAGAGCGATCGGTCCTTGGTCACCGCGGTCCAGCCGTCGGAGAGAATTTTCACCTCGAAGCTGCCGGTGTTGATCATCGGCTCGATGGTGAAGAACATGCCGGCGCGCAGCATCTCGCCTTCGCCGGGGCGGCCGAAATGCATGACGTTGGGGGCATCGTGGAAAACCTGACCGAGGCCGTGGCCGCAGAAATCGCGCACCACGGAAAAACGTTCGCCCTCGGCATAGGTCTGGATGGCGTGGCCGATGTCGCCCAGCGTGGCGCCGGGTTTGACCTGGCGGATGCCGCGCCACATGGCCTCGAAGGTGACCTCGATCAGCCGTTCGGCCTTGCGCCCGATCTTGCCGACCGGGTACATGCGGCTGGAATCGCCGTGCCAGCCGTCGACGATGGTGGTGACGTCGATGTTGATGATGTCGCCTTCCTGCAGCTTCTTGTCGCCGGGAATGCCGTGGCAGACCACGTGGTTGATCGAGGTGCAGATGGATTTGGGGAAACCGCGGTAGTTGAGCGGCGCCGAGATGCCGCCGCGCTCGGCGATGAAGTTGTGGCAGAGCTGGTCCAGGCGGTCGGTGGTGACCCCGGGGACCACGTGCGGGGCGATGAAATCCAGGCACTCGGCCGCCATCGCACCGGCCTTGCGCATGCCCTCGAAGGCGGCGGGGCCGTGGATGCGGATCGGGCGGCCGTCTCGACCCGTGGTCTGGGTATAAAGCTCTTGCATCACTTGATTATGCTCAAAAACGCCCTTCACGCCAGCATTTCGGCGCTTTTGGGGGGCTCCAGCACGGCTGTTACCCTCGTTATCCATGGAACGGCACCGCTTTTGCCACGGTGATCGCGTCGGAGGTTAATTTGCAACCGTAAGCGACGATTTCAACCCCCTTGGCGCGCGCTTTGTCGAGCGCTTCACCGTAGGCCGGGTCGATATCGCGCGCGATGGTGACGCCCGCCGCGCCGTCGCCGCGCTGCACCAGGTAGAACATCACCGCCCGGTGGCCCTGCTTGACCATGTCGGAGAGCTCCACCAGATGCTTGGCGCCCCGCGCCGTGACGCCGTCGGGAAATTCCACCGGCGCGCCGGCCTTCAGGTCGCGGCGCATGGTGACGTTTTTCACCTCGACGTAGCAGAGCCCCTTTTTGTCGTCCTCCAAAAGCACGTCGATGCGCGAGTTCTTGCCGTATTTGACCTCGCGCCGCAGGCTTTCGTAGCCCTTAAGTTCCGCGATCTTGCCCGCCTCGATGGCTTCCGAGACCAGGTAGTTCGGATGCCCGGTGTTGATGCCGACGAGCGAGCGCCCGATGCGGATCATCTCCCAGGTGTATTTGAGCTTGCGGTCGGGATTCTTGGCCGGGCTGATCCAGACCTCGGCACCCGGTTCGTTGACGCTGAGCATGGAGCCGGAATTGGCGCAGTGCGCGGTGACCGTCTCGCCGGTTTCCAATTCGACATCGGCCATGAACCGCTTGTAGCGCTTGATCAGGGTGCCTTTCAGTAGGGGCGCGTGGAATTTCATGCGTCAGCGGGCCGCCGTGACCATGATCTCGACGTCGTACTTGTCGCTCGCCAGTTTGGCTTCGACACAGGCGCGGCACGGCGTATTGCCGGGGCTGACCCAGGCGTCCCAGACGGCGTTCATGATCTGGAAGTTGGCCATGTCGGTGATCCAGATGGTGGCGGACAAGAGTTTTGACTTGTCGGTGCCGGCCTCCGCCAGGTAGTCGTCGATGCGCGACAGGATGTCCTCGGTCTGCTTGGTGATGGTCGCGCCCGGCGCGCCCGAAGCCACTTGGCCCGCCAGATAGACGGTATCGCCGTGGATCACCATCTGGCTCATGCGGTCGCCGACGTGCTTGCGTTCAATGCTCATGGTGGTTTCTCCCTGAAAATGCTGCCTTGGCGTTGTATCGCCTCCAGGCGGGGGTGGCAACGCCGTGCGCGATATGCCTAACATGGCGCCGCCAAAAGGGAGGACTGAAGCCATGGATATTGCGCCGGACGTGCGCCAACTGCACGCGGATGCCGTCATCTTCGACGGACTGATTATCGCCAAGTGGGACCGGGGCGTGTTCGAGGACATGGCCGCCGGCGGCCTGACGGCGGCCAACTGCACCTGCTCGGTCTGGGAGGGCTTCGTCGATACCATGGCCAACGTGGCGCAATGGAAGCGCTGGCTGGCGGAGAACGACGATCTTCTCTTGCAGGTGCACGCCGTCGAGGATATCCACCGCGCCAAGCGCGAAGGCCGCGTCGGCATCATCCTCGGGTGGCAGAACACTTTCGCCATCGAGGGCGAGATCGACCGGCTGCGTGTCTTTCGCGATCTCGGCGTGCGCTTCATGCAGCTCACCTACAACACCCAGAACCTCGTCGGCGCCGGCTGCTGGGAATCGAAGGACAACGGCCTTTCCGATTTCGGCCGCGACGTGGTCGACGAGATGAACGCGCTCGGCATCGCCATCGACCTGAGCCACGTCGGCGAGCAGACTTGCCGCGATACGGTCGAACATTCCAAAAAACCCGTCGCCTTCACCCATTGCGTGCCGCGCGGACTGCTCGACATGCCCAGGAACAAGTCCGACGATTTGCTCACGGCCACCGCCGACAAGGGCGGTTTCGTCGGTTTCGCGCCCTACGGGCCGTTTCTGCCGACGGGCGAGGGCAGCACCATCGACGACTGCGTCGCCGGCATGGAATACACGATCGATCTCGTCGGCGAGGACGCGGTCGGCATCGGCACCGATTTCACCCAGGGACACGACGACGCCTTTTTCGCCTGGCTCCGCCACGACAAGGGCAACGGCCGCAACTTGGTCAAGCGGTTGTCCGGCAAGCCGCCCAACCCCGCCGGTCTCGACGGCATGAAGGATTACCCCAGCCTGACCGCCACCATGAAGGCGCGCGGCTGGTCCGATGCGCGCATCCGCAAGGTGATGGGGGAGAACTGGCTCCGTCACCTGGAAGCGGTCTGGGACGTCTAGAGGGCGTCGCCCAGGGGTGTCTGCCCGCTGCCGCGTTTCAACGGCTTCGGCTGGTCCGGCGCCGGCGCCCAGGCGGTCAGGGTGATGACCTCGAACGTCGCTGGCGCGCGGCCGTCGGCATCGGCGAAATTCTCCATGTAGATTTCGACAGCGCGCAGCAGCGTGGCGCGGCGGCTGAACGTGGTGCGCCGGCTCGCGTTGGCATTGCTCTCGCCCATGCCACGCAGGTCCGCCAGCAACTTCAACGGCGTCTCGTAGGAAACGGTGATGACTTCGAAGTCGGCCACCGGCAGCGCGAAGCCGGCGCGCTGCAACAGGTTGCCGAGGTCGCGCACGTCGGCCAGGGGCGAGAAGCGCGGGCTCAAGCCGCCCTCCACCTCGGTTTCCGCCTGATAAAGCGCGGCGCGCAGTTCCTGCAACGTGGTGCCGCCGAGCATGGAGGCCAGCAGCAATCCGTCGGGCTTGAGCGCGCGGCGGATCTGCACCAGGGCGCCCGGCAGGTCGTTGACCCAATGCAGGCTCAGGTTGGACAGCACCAGATCGAGCGCCGCATCGGCAAACGGCAGGGCCTCTTCGTCCGCGGCCAGCGCCGGGGGGCCGGCGAGCCTGGCCATCATCGGCGAGAGATCGGCGGAGATCAGGGTCTCGATGCCGCCGCGCCCGCCGAGCGCGTCTTTCAACTCGCCGCCATGGCAGCCGAGATCGAGGGCGAGCGGGAAGCGCCGCTTCACGTCGTCGAGCCGGTCGACCAGCCGCGCGGCGGTTTCGCGGAACAGGAAATCGTGTTCGCCGAGCGTCGCGGCGGCGCGGTCGCGTTGCTGGCGTTTCCAGCGCCGGTTGAAGACGGTCATCGTTTCAGCCATGCTTGACGTTATGGCACAACAAAGGCCCGAGATGCATGCGCCATCTTTCGCCGCCGGGCGGTTGAAGCAGGGCGTCGCGCGCGTCGTCGACTGGGTGTTGCCGCCGCAGTGCCTGGCCTGCGGTGCGATCTGCGAGCGCCACGGCGGGCTCTGTCCCGATTGCTGGGACGAGGCGGACTTCCTGGGTCCGCCCTGGTGTTTTTGCTGCGGATTGCCGTTCGAATTGCAGATGCCGGAAGGCGCGCTTTGTGGGGCCTGCCTGCGCGATCCGCCGGTGTTCACGCGTGCCCGTGCCGCCATGGCCTACGACGATCTCAGCCGCCGCATGATCCTCGGCCTCAAATATGGCGACCGCGCCGATATGGCGCCGGCCTTCGCCGAGTGGCTCGGCCGCGCCGGCCAGGACCTGATCCAGGACGCCGAATGGATCGCCCCGGTGCCGCTGCATTGGATGCGCCTGTTCCGGCGCCGTTTCAACCAGGCCGCCGAACTGGCGCGCCTGGTGGCGCGCGAACACGGCCGCGCCTACGCGCCGGACCTGCTGCTCCGGCGCAAGCGCAAGCCGAGCCAGGCGGGCCTGAGCGCGTCTCAGCGACGGCGCAACGTGCAGGGCGTTTTCGCCCTCAATCCGCGCTGGAAGGGAAGGGTCGAAGGGACGCGGGTGCTGCTCATCGATGACGTCTTCACCACCGGTGCCACCGTGACCGCCTGTGCCAAGGTGCTGAAGCGGTCTGGCGCGGCGGCCGTCGACGTGCTGACGCTGGCGCGGGTGGTGCGATCGGTGGGCTAAGCCGTTTCGGACGTTTTCATGCGGCGGCGTATGCGGCTCAGCGCGACCGGGGTGATACCAAGACCGGGGTGATACCAAGATAGTGGGCGATGTCTTTTTGCTTCACGCGCGCGGCGAGGCCGGGGTTTTCCTCGACGAAGGCGCGATAGCGCTGTTCCGGGGACTGGCAAAGAAGATCGAATTCCCGTTTTTCCTTCTTCAGGGCCAAATCCTGAAAAAACCGAAGGCCAAACGAGCATGCCTCCGGGCTGGTTTCGAATAAGGCCTGGAGGGCCGTGAACGGGACGATTTCGGTACTCACGGGTTCAAGGCAGACGACCGAGAACGGGCTCGGCCGGTTCTCGAACTGGGCGAGCAAGGAGCCGGCGAAGGCCCCCTCGGGCAGGAAGGATTTCACGAACTCCCTGCCGTCGTGGGTGACGTAATACATTTTCGCCAAACCTTTGCCGATGAAGTAGAGATTGGGTGCGGCTTCCCCTTGTTGGAACAGGTGATCCCCCGTTTCCAGGGCGCGCGCCCGGACTTGATCGTCGAGCGTCCGCAGATGATCGGCGGGGACACCCGAGGCGAGAAAAAATCGGCTCATCGAATTTTTCATTGGCGTAAACCCAGGTTAATTCCAACAGCCGGGGATCCTGCGAGCATAGCCTATCGACCAACCCGGCGGGAGAAAAGCCAATGCGATTTCCGACCTTACCCCTCGTTTCACCTCTTGTTTTTCTGGCGCTCGGCGGCTGCACGACACACATTCCGGTCCGCAGCCAGATCGAGATCGACGCTCCCCTGGAGCGCGTCTATTCGACCCTGATCGAATTCGAGCGCTATCCAGCCTGGAACCCCTACCATATCCGCGTCGCCGGCAGCCCCGAACCCGGCGCCAAGCTCAAGGTCACGGTGCATCGGCCGGACGGAAAAACCGTCGAGGTTCCGGCCGTGCATGTTCTTCGGCTGCGGGAAAACGCAGAGCTGACATGGGGCGGCGGGATCAAGGGGGTTTTTTACGGCGAGCATGTTTTCGAGCTGAAAAAGCTTGCCGCGAACAGAACCCTCCTCATCCACAATGAGGACTTCAAGGGCCTATTCGTGGGTTTCGCCGATTTGCCCGCCGAGGCGTTGACGACGGGTTATGAGCGCATGAACCGCGCCCTGAAGAATCACCTGGAGGCGGGCTGAAATCAGGAAAGCGCCATGTCGATGGCTGCCCTGCAATGCAGTTCGGTGGTCGAGAACGACGGCATGGGAATCTGTTCGGGCGTGAGCAGCAGCGGGATTTCCGTGCAGCCCAGCACCACCCCTTCGGCGCCGCGTTCGCCCAGCCGCTCGATGATCCGCACATAGGCGGCGCGCGTCGCATCGGTGAAAACGTTCATCACCAGCTCGTCGTAAATCTTGTCATGTACGGTGGTGCGGTCCGGCTCGTCGGGAACCAGGGTGGCGATGCCGCGCCCGGCCAGGATGTCGGGATAGAAGTCGCCTTCCATGGTCTTGCGCACGCCCAGCAGGCCGACGGTCTTGAGCCCCATCCGCTCGATGGCGGCACCGGTGGCGTCGGCGATGTGCAGGAAGGGAATGCCGATCTCGGGTTGGATCTCGGGCACGAAACGGTGCACGTCGTTGCACGAAATGACGATGAAGGCCGCGCCGGCACGCTCCAGGGCCTGGGCGGCCTCCAGGATTTGCCGGCAGGCGGCGGCCTCGTCGCCGCGCCCAATCACCGCGTCGACGTATTGTTGGCGGTTGACGCTCTCGATCACCAGCGGCGGCGAAGCGACGCCGCCCAGGCGCGCCTGCGTTTCCTCGTTCAACAGCTTGTAGTAGTCGGCGGTGGAGACCCAGCTCAGACCGCCGATGATGCCGATCTTCTTCATGCGCCGGAGACTACCAGCATTGCGGCGCGGGAGAAAAGAGCATGCGGGTTTGAGTGCCCGGCCCCTTTTGACGGCGGCGGTTTCCTCCTATATTCCCATAAGTGAAATCAATCGTTCGCCGGATCCGCACGCCATGAAAAAGATCGAAATCTACACCTCGCCCTTCTGCGGCTTCTGTTTCCGGGCCAAGTCCCTGCTCGATGCCAAGGGTGTCGCCTACGAGGAAATCAACGTTATGATGAGCCCCGGCAAGCGCCGTGAAATGACCGAACGTTCCGGCGCCACCTCGGTGCCGCAAATCTTCGCCGACGGCGAGCACGTTGGCGATTGCGAGGGGATCCACGCGCTCGATGCGCGGGGCGAACTCGACACCAAACTGGGGATTGCATGATGAGCAATAAATTCGTCGCCGCCTGCGCGCAGACCACGTCCGGACCGGAGGTGGCCGCTAACATCGAAATGGCCTCGGATCTGGTGCGCCGGGCGCGCGACAAGGGCGCTGATTTCATCGGCCTGCCGGAAGTGGTCAACGTCATGGACCTGGACAGGAAGGCAATTGCCGGCAAGACCACGGTGGAGGCCGAGGACCCGATGCTCGGCGCCATGCGCGATCTGGCCAAGGACACCGGCGCCTGGATCCTGATTGGCTCCATTGTGGTCAAGCACGACGGCGCCGAGACCGAGTCCGGCAAGCCGAAATTCGCCAACCGCTCGATCCTGCTCGACGCCAACGGCGAAATTCAGGCGCGTTACGACAAAATCCATATGTTCGACGTCGATCTGGAAGGCGGCGAGTCGTATCGCGAGTCGTCCGCCTACGAGCCCGGCGACCGTGCCGTTCTGGCGGAGACGCCGTGGGCGAAGCTCGGCATGACCATCTGCTACGACCTTCGTTTCCCCTATCTCTACCGCGGCCTGGCGAAAGCCGGCGCCAGTATGTTCACCATCCCCGCCGCCTTCACGGTGCCGACCGGCAAGGCGCATTGGCACATCCTGCACCGCGCACGCGCCATCGAGAACGGCTGCTTCGTCATCGCGCCGGCACAGTGCGGCCACCACGGCGGCGAGCGCTACACCTACGGCCATTCGCTGATCGTCGCGCCGTGGGGCGAGGTGCTGGCCGACGGCGGCGAGGAATCGGGCGTCATTACCGCCGAGATCGACCTGGACCGCGTCGCCGAGGTGCGCGGCATGGTGCCGTCGCTGACCAACGACCGCGACTACATCCAGGCCTGACCTAGGGTTTCGCTTCGAGCGGATGCGGCGGCGGTTCGCCGTCGTCGCGGCTCGACCCCTCCGCGTCCTTGACCGCCGCCAGGCGTTGTTTGACGCCCGGAATATCGGCGGCCTCGACGAGGCCGTGTTCGTAGGCGACGACCTGCATCTTTCCCGCCACGTGCTGCAACAACTCGCCGCTCATCAGCAGGTGATCGGGGTTCCTGGGGCGCGAGAACACCTCGTTGCCGCGCGCGAAGGTCTCGTAAATCAGGACGCCGCCGGGTTCGAGCGCGTCGATGATGTCTTCGAGCAACGGCCGGTGCAGGTAATTGACGACGATGACCGCATCGAACCGCGCGCCGGCCAGCACGCCCCCCGGCCCGAACGGCGACGCGTCGGTCTCGAGGTCGGCTTCGATCACGGTCGCCTTGGGATCGTCCTCAAGGTCCTTGAGCGCCTGCGCATCGCGGTCGATGAACACCACCGCGCCGGCACGCTCCAGCAAAGCCCGCCCGTGCCGGCCGCCGCCGGCGGCCAGGTCGAGCACGCGCCCGCCCGCCTTGATCAAATGGCGGTAGCGCGTAAGCCAGGGCGACGGCGTGGTGATGCGCAGATGCCGGGACCGGTCCTTGCCCTCGGGTGCGGCGGTTTCGGGGGGCGGGTTCGGCATTTTTTAAGGTTTTCCTGCTACTTGTTTTCCGCTATGAGGTCCCGCCTTTTGTGGCTAGACTGATCAGTCTTGTATGAACCACCGACGTAGACGCCATGATCGTATACCAACTCCGTTGCGGCAATGACCACGAGTTCGAGGCCTGGTTCCGCGACAGCGCCACCTACGAAGAGCAGGCCATGGTAGGCGATGTGGTGTGTCCGTTCTGCGCCAACACCAAGATCTCAAAGGCGGTGATGGCGCCCAACATTGCCACCCGCAAGGCCGGCCCCTCGGATGCCCAGGTCAACCGCGACGAAGAACGCGCGCGCGAGGTGGCGGAGAAGATCCTGGAAGCCGTGGGGGAAATCCGCCGTCACGTGGAAGACAACTGCGACGACGTTGGCGACAAGTTCGCCGAGGAAGCGCGGCGTATCCATTTCGGCGAGACCGAGGAGCGCGGCATCTACGGCAGCGCCACCGAGGAAGAGGCCGACGAACTGGTCGAGGATGGTGTCGAGTTTTACCGGCTGCCGACCCCCAGGCGCTCGAGCTGAGCCTATCCCGTCAGGCGGTCTCCGCCTTTTCCGCGAACATCAGGTAATTGACGTCGAGGTCGTCGGCCAGCACCCAATTGTCCTCGCCCGGTCTGTAGACCAGCCCCGTCAGCGCCGTCACCTCGACGCCGGCGGCGCGGAGCGGCCGCGCCAGTTCCGACGGTCGGCGGAATTTGCGCCATTCGTGCGTGCCCACCGGCACCCAGCGCAGCAGGTATTCGGCGCCGATCTTGGCCAGGGCCAGCGACTTCAGCGTGCGGTTCAGGGTGGAGAGCACCATGGCGCCGCCCGGCCGCACCAGCGCCGCCGAAGCCGCCAGGAACGCGTCCAGGTCGGCCACATGCTCAACCACTTCCATGTTGAGGACGGCGTCGTAGCCGCCGGCTTCCTCCGAGAGGGTTTCCGGCGGGCGGTGGTGATAGTCGATCGCGAGGCCCATCTGCTCGGCGTGGGCGCGGGCCGCGTCGATCGCGGTGGCACCGGCGTCGATGCCGGTGACGTCGGCGCCCAGCCGGCAGAGCGGTTCCGTCAACAGCCCGCCACCGCATCCGATGTCGAGGATGCGCAGCCCCTTGAGCGGCCCGGCAGCCATCGCATCGCGGCGGAAATGGCGGCAAAGCCGGTCGCGGATGAATTCCAGGCGCGGCGGATTGAGCTGATGCAGCGGGCGGAACTTGCCTTTCGGGTCCCACCAGTCCGCCGCCATGGCGGCGAAGCGCTCGATTTCGTCGGGATCGACGGTGGCTGACTGCATTTTTTTTCGCCCTGCCGATGGCGCCCGTGCGCCACGGTCTTGTCATGCTTTCCGTTTATAGAGTATGTATGCGCCGCCCGCGCCGCAATCAAACAGTTCTTCTTCAATTCCAGGGCGTTGCGCCCGCCCGGCACCCCGGCGCGGCGCCCGACTGAGACCAGGGCCCCGTGCCCGAACCGGAGACCCGCCACATGGCCCGCATCGTGCAGAAATTCGGAGGCACGTCCGTCGCCGACCTGGAGCGCATTCGCGCCGTCGCCCTGCGCGTCAAGTCCGAGGTCGACGCCGGCAACGAGGTCGCCGTCGTGGTGTCCGCCATGGCCGGGGTCACCAACCAGTTGGTCGGCTACGTCGAGGAGATATCGCCGCTCTATGACGCGCGCGAATACGATGCCGTCGTCGCCACCGGCGAACAGGTGACGTCCGGGCTGTTGGCGCTGGAACTGCAACGCCTGGGCATCGAGGCGCGTTCCTGGTTGGGATGGCAGATTCCGATCCATACCGACGGCGCCCACGGCAAGGCGCGCATCGCCGGCATCGATACCGCCGAAATGGACGCGCGGATGAAAAAAGGCCACGTCGCCGTGGTGCCCGGTTTCCAGGGGCTCGGCCCCGACAACCGCGTGACGACGCTGGGCCGGGGCGGCTCCGATACCAGCGCCGTGGCGCTTGCCGCCGCGCTCGGTGCCGACCGCTGCGACATCTACACCGACGTGGATGGCGTTTACACCACCGACCCCCGGATCGTGCCGCAGGCACGCAAGCTCGAGAAGATCACCTACGAGGAAATGCTGGAAATGGCGTCACTGGGCGCCAAGGTCCTGCAAACCCGTGCCGTGGAAATGGCGATGAAGCACCGCCAGCGATTGCAGGTGCTGTCCAGTTTTTCCGGCGAACCTGGAACCCTTGTTGTCGATGAGGATGAAATCGTGGAACAGGAACTGGTAAGCGGCATCGCCTACAGCCGTGACGAGGCCAAGATCACGCTGGTCAAGGTGCGTGACAAGCCGGGCGTCGCGGCGGCTATTTTCGGCCCGCTGGCCGAGGCGTCGATCAACGTGGACATGATCGTCCAGAATGTCTCCGACGACGGCAGGGCGACGGACCTGACCTTTACCGTCGCCAAGAACGACCTGGAACGTGCCGTGGCGACCATCTCGGGCAACCGGGACGAACTGGGCTATGCCGATCTGGTGCACGATTCCAAGGTGGTGAAGATCTCGGTCATCGGGGTCGGCATGCGCTCTCATGCCGGCGTCGCGCTGAGGATGTTCCAGACCCTGGCGGAAAAGGGTATAAACATCCAGGTGATATCGACCTCCGAGATCAAGGTCAGCGTGCTGGTTGAGGAAGAATACACGGAACTCGCCGTGCGCGCGCTGCATACGGCTTACGGCCTCGACGCCGAATAGCCCGGGACAAAGTGAAGGTTTGGCTGGGCGGCCCGGAACCCTCCGGGTTGCCGCCCGGCCACGTGCGGGAAGGGCAAGATGAGCACACCGAGCTCGACCTACGGACATCCGGTCTCCGCGCCGCGCCGCTTGCTGGCGCGGGTGCGCGACGTCATGTCCGGGGCGGCGGGTTACGGTTCGCTTGGCGCCGAGGAGCGCCTGCAGCAGGTGGTCGAGGTCATCGCCACCGACATGGTCGCCGAGGTCTGCTCGGCCTATGTGCGCCGCGCCGGCGATCAGTTGGAGTTGTACGCGACGCAGGGCCTGAAGCCTTCGGCGGTGCATGCGACCCGGCTCTATTTCGGCGAGGGCATCATCGGCGACATCGCCGCGTCCGCTCGGCCCTTCGCGCTATCGGATGCGCAAGAGCATCCCAATTTCGCCTATCGGCCGGAGACCGGCGAGGAAGTCTACCACTCCATGATGGGCGTGCCGGTGCTGCGTGCCGGGCGTGTCGTCGGCGTGCTGGCGGTACAGAACCGCACCCGGCGCCAATATACCGAAGAAGAAGTGGAGACCCTGCAGACCGTCGCCATGGTGCTGGCGGAACTGATCGGCGGTGGCGAACTGGTCGACCGTCGCGAGCTGCAGGCGGGCGGCGGCCCGCAGGCGCGGCCGCTCAGGGTCGACGGGCTGGAACTCAACGGCGGGCTCGGGATCGGCCAGGCGGTGCTGCACTTGCCCAAGGTGCAGGTCGACCGGCTGGTGGCCGAGGACCCGGACGAGGAAATGACCCGTCTGCACGCCGCCTTCAAGGCCATGCACGGCGAGTTGGACAACCTGCTTGAAAGCGAGGCCCTGGCCGCCGGCGGCGAGCACCGCGACGTCTTGGAGACCTACCGGCTGATCGCCGACGATGCCGGCTGGCTGACCCGCATCGAGGACGGCATCTCCAGCGGCCTGACCGCGGAAGCCGCCGTGCAGCGCGTGCAGAACGACATCCGCGCGCGCATGGGGCAGGTCTCCGACCCGTACCTGCGCGAACGCGTCGCCGACCTGGACGACCTTGCCTATCGGCTGATCGGCCACCTGACCGGCGAAAGCGGCGAGGCGGCGGCCGAACCGCTGCCCGAACAGGCGGTGCTGATCGCGCGCAACATGGGTCCGGCGCAATTGCTCGACTACGATCCCGAACGCCTCGTCGGGCTGGTGTTGGAGGAGGGCTCGCCGGCCAGCCACGTGGCGATCATCGCCCGGGCGTTGGATATCCCGGTTATCGGGCATGCGCGCGATGTGCTGTCCACCGTCGATGCCGGCGACACGGTGGTGGTCGATGCCACGCACGGCCATGTCTACCTGCGGCCCAGCGCCGATATCCTGAACGCCTTCGAGGCCGGGCTCCGGAGCTATCAGGAAGAGCGCGAACGCTACGCCGAGTTGCGCGATAAGCCGGCCGTCACGGTGGACGGCCAGGACGTGGAATTGCACATCAACGCCGGCCTGATGGTCGACATGCCCAACCTGGAACGCTCCGGCGCCGTCGGGGTCGGGCTGTTCCGCACCGAGGTGGCGTTCATGGCGCGCTCCAAGTTCCTGGGCGTCGACGAACAGACGGAGCTCTATACCCAGGTGCTCGACGGTGCCGAAGGCAAGCCCGTTACTTTCCGCACCCTGGATATCGGCGGCGACAAGGTGCTGCCGCACTGGGGCGGCGCCGACGGCGAGAATCCGGCCATGGGCTGGCGAGCCATCCGCGTGTCGCTGGACCGTCCGGCGTTGCTGCGTCAGCAATTGCGCGGCATGATCCGCGCCGCCGCCGGGCGGGAGCTCAAGGTGATGTTCCCGATGGTTGCCGAGGTGGCGGAGTTCAACGCGGCGCGCGCGCTCCTGGACAAGGAGTGGCAGCGCGAGAAGGGGCGCGGCAACAAGCTGCCCGAAAAACTGGCGGTCGGCGCCATGCTTGAGGTGCCGAGCCTCGCTTTCCAATTGCCCGCACTGTTGAAGGTGGCGGATTTCGTCGCCGTCGGCTCCAACGACCTGGGCCAGTTTCTGTTCGCCCAGGACCGGGGCGACGCGCGCCTGGCCGGGCGCTATGACATGCTGTCGCCGATCATCTTGAAGTTTTTCAAGGGCGTCGTCGAGCAATGCGATGCCGCCGGCGTGCCGGTCAGCCTCTGCGGCGAAATGGCCGGTCGGCCGCTGGAGGCGATGGCGCTGGTCGGTGTCGGTTTCCGGCGCATGTCGATGGCGGCGACGGCGGTCGGACGCATCAAGGCGGTGGTGCGCGCGCTCGACGCGGCGGCGCTGGCGGCGTTTGTCGAGGAACTGCTGGATTCACCCGAACACACCATCCGCGACCGGCTGGAAGCCTTTGCCGGCGAACACGACATTTCGCTCTGATCGGGCGCGGATTGTGTCTTGGACATGACGGGATTTCGAGTAAGGTAGGGCGCATGAGCGAAGAGACGGTGACGCAAGGCGCCGAACACTCGGAAAACGCCGGGGTCGGGCCTCTTTTGCGCGCTTCCCGCCAACGGGTCGGGGAGGAGCTGCGCGATGTCGCCGAGATGCTGCGCATCCGATATCCCTACCTGGAAGCGATCGAGGACGGGCGTTTCAAGGACCTGCCGGGCCAGACCTACGCGGTCGGTTTCGTGCGCGCCTATGCCGAGCACCTGGGCCTCGACAGCGAAGAAGTCGTGCGGCGCTTCAAGATCGAGGTCGAAGCCGGCGGCGCGCGTCATGACCTGCATTTCCCCACGCCGGTGGCGGAAACCGGATTTCCCGGCGGCGCCATCGTCTTCGTCGGCCTGGTGGTTGCGGTGCTTGCCTATGGCGGCTGGTATCTGAGTACCACCAAGGACGGTTTCTTCTCGGACCTGGTGGCGCCCCTGCCGGAACGCCTGGCGGCACTGGTCAATGGCGGCGACGAAGCCGCAAAGCCGGCCGATCCGGTCTCGGATCAGGCCGCCGGCAATAACGAGAACGAGGAGGCGGCCACCCCGCCGCCGGAAATGAAACCGGAATCCGGCACCGAAACCGCCGACAAGCCCGATGTTGAAACCGGGGCCGCCCAGACGGCGGAAACGGCTTCGCCCGCACCGGAGGCGGGCGCACGGGAACACGCCGCGGCCGTCCAGACCGAGGCGGCAGCCGCCGAAGCCGCGCGGGCGGAAGCCGAAGCCGCCGCCGGCAAAGCACGCGAAGCGGCAGAAGAGGCGGCGAAAAAAGCGGCGGCTGAAAAAGCCGCTCAGGAGGTCGACGAAAAGGCAGCCCGGGAAGCCGCCGAAAAAGCGGCTCGGGAGGCTGCGGAAAAAGCCGCTCAAGCGGCGGCCGCGAAAGCCGAGGCATTGGCAAAGGCTCAAGCCGAGGCTCGAGCCGTCAGCGCAGCCGCCGCCCAGGTGAAAACCCAGACGGCGGCCCCGCCGCCGGCACCGCCCGCTCCGGTGGTCGAAGCGCCGGCGCCGGCCCCCGCCGAGACCGCCAGCACGGAAGCACCACAGCCGGCACTGGCGGCGGACGAACCGGTGTCGCGCATCATCGTCCACGCCACCGCCAACAGCTGGATCGAGGTGCGCGACGATTTCTCCAATACCATGCTGGTTTCGCGCCTGCTCAAGGCCGGCGAACGCTACGCGGTGCCGGACAAGGCCGGGCTCAGCCTGCACACCGGCAATGCCGGCGCGCTGGAGATTCTGGTCGACGGTGCTGTGGTGCCGGCGATCGGTGCCGGTGGCGCGGTACTGCGTGGCGTGCAACTGGACCCGGGTCTTTTGAAATCCGGCACGGCGGCGCAATAAGGGGGCGCGTGCGGTCATGAGCATCACGTCAGGCCCCCTGCAGCGCAGAAGCAGCGTCGGCGTCAAGGTCGGGCACGTCACCATCGGCGGCGGCGCGCCGGTTGTCGTGCAGTCCATGACCAATACCGACACCGCCGATGCCGAGGCGACCGCCAAGCAGGTTGCCGAACTCGCCCGCGCCGGGTCGGAACTGGTGCGCATCACCGTCGACCGCGCCGAGGCGGCGGCGGCGGTCCCGCATATCCGCGACGCGCTGGATAAAAAGGGCGTCAATGTGCCGCTGGTGGGCGATTTTCACTACATCGGCCATAAGCTCCTGACCGACCACCCGGCCTGTGCCGAGGCGCTGGCCAAGTACCGCATCAATCCCGGCAACGTCGGCCACCGGGCGAAGCGTGACAGCCAGTTCTCGACCATGATCGAGGTGGCATTGAAACACGACAAGCCGGTGCGCATCGGCGTCAACTGGGGCAGCCTCGACCAGGATCTGGCGATCGAGATGATGGACGCCAATGCCAAGTTGGCCGAACCCCGCGACGCCGCCGAGGTGACCCGCAATGCCCTCATTCAGTCCGCCGTCGGCAGCGCCGAACGGGCCGAGGAACTGGGCATGGGGCGCGACAGGATCGTGCTGTCGGCCAAGGTCAGCGACGTGCAGGCGTTGATTGCCGTTTACCGGGGGCTGGCGGCGCGCGGCGACTACGCGCTGCATTTGGGGCTCACCGAGGCCGGCATGGGGTCCAAGGGCATCGTCGCGTCGGTGGCCGGCATGGGGGTTTTGTTGCAGGAAGGTATCGGCGATACCATCCGCGTGTCGCTGACCCCGGAACCCGGCGGCGACCGCACCCGCGAGGTCATCGTCGCCCAGGAGCTGTTGCAGACCATGGGGCTGCGCGCCTTCGTGCCGCTGGTGACGGCCTGCCCCGGTTGCGGGCGCACCACCTCGACCGTGTTTCAGGAACTTGCGGACCGCATCCAGAGCTTCATCCGCGCAGAGATGCCGGCTTGGCGCGAGCGCTATCCCGGTGTCGAGGACATGAACGTCGCGGTCATGGGCTGCATCGTCAACGGTCCCGGCGAGAGCAAGCATTCTGACATCGGCATCAGCCTGCCGGGCACCGGCGAGCAGCCGGCCGCGCCGGTGTTCATCGACGGCGAAAAGCGCCTGACGCTGCGCGGTGCCGGTATCGCCGAGGAATTCCAGAAGATCGTCGAAGACTACGTCGCCAAGCGTTATGGCGGTGCCGACAGTTCGCGCGCGGCGGAATAGAAAGGCCAATCCATGAGCACGTTCCAGCCGGTCCGCGGCACCCACGACCTGTTGCCCGACGATTTCCGCCGTCACAAGTGGGTCACCGATACGGCCCAGGAGATCGCCGAACGCTACGGCTTCGATGAAATGACGCCGCCGGTGTTCGAATTCACGCCGGTGTTCGCGCGCACCATGGGCGAGACCTCCGACGTGGTGACCAAGGAGATGTACACCTTCCCCGACCGCTCCGGCGAGGAAGAGATGACGCTTCGGCCCGAGTTCACCGCCGGCATCTGCCGCGCCTTTGCCTCCAACGCGCTCTACGACCAGGCGCCGTTCAAGGTGTTCGCGCGCGGACCCTTGTTCCGTTACGAACGCCCGCAGAAAGGCCGCCAGCGGCAGTTCCACCAGATCGACGTGGAGATCATCGGCGTCGAGGGGCCGCAGGCCGATATCGAGGTCCTCGCCGTCGGCCAGCATATCCTGGAAGCGCTCGGCGTCGCCCAGGACTGCAAACTGCTGCTGAACACGCTGGGCGATCCCGAGTGCCGGGCCGAGTACCGCGACATCCTGATCCGGCACCTGGAACCCCACAAGGCGGAGCTCTCGGCGGAAAGCCAGGAGCGGCTCCACCGCAATCCCATGCGCATTTTCGATTCCAAGTCGGAACGCGACCAGGAGATCGTCGCCGATGCGCCGTTGCTGCGCGACCACCTCAACGACACGTCCAAGGCCTTCTTCGATCAGGTGCTCGACGGGCTGACGCGTCTCGGGATCGACTACACCATCGAGCCCGGCCTGGTGCGCGGCCTCGACTACTACACCCACACCGCTTTCGAATTCGTCACCGAGACCTTGGGCGCCCAAGGGGCCGTGATCGCGGGCGGGCGCTACGACGGCCTGATCGAACAGTTGGGCGGCCGCCCGACGCCGGGTATCGGCTGGGCCGGCGGCGTCGAACGGCTGGCGATGATGGCCGGTGACGGTCGCGCGCGCCGCTGCCCAGTGGCGCTGGTGCCGTTGGGCGATGCCGCCCAGGCCGAGGCATTGGTTATCGCCCAGGACCTGCGCCGCGCCGGGTATATGGTGGAGATGGGCTATTCCGGCAACATGAAACGCCGCCTGGCGCGCGCCAACAAGGCGAATGCAAGGGCCGCGCTGTTGCTTGGCGACGACGAACTGGCCAAGGGGGTAGCCACTGTCCGGGACATGGAGACGGGCGAACAGACGGAAGCGCCGATCGCTTCCCTTGCCGAACATCTCGTCCAATACCGTTAGCGAGCCAGCATGAGCGAATCCGCCGGCACCCGCCGCCGGCCGCTCGTGGTCGGCGCCAATCATCGCACAAGTTCGCTTGGGCTGCGCGACCGCTTGTTCGTGGAGGACGCCGACGTGCCGGCTTTCCTGGCCGACCTGCGCGCCGCCGGTATCGAGGAAGCGCTGGTGCTTTCCACCTGTGACCGGGTCGAGGTGCAGGCGGCGGCCGCGGACGCCGAGGCGGCGGAATGCATTCTCGCCCGGCTTGCCGATCACGGCGAGGTGCCGCTGGAGGAACTGCGCGCCCAGAGCTACACCCTGAGCGATGCCGAAGCGGTCGATCATGTGTTCAGGGTGGCGGCCTCGTTGGACAGCCTGGTGATCGGCGAGCCGCAGGTGCTGGGCCAGGTGAAGGCGGCGCACCGGTTAGCGCGTGGCGCGGAAATGGTCGGCACCGAGCTCGACGCTTTGCTGCAGGCGGCCTTCAATACCGCCAAGGAGGTCCGCACCGAGACCGCCGTCGGCGAGGGGCCGGTCTCCATCGCCGCCGTGGCGGTGCAGGTGGCGGGCGATTTGCACGGTGATTTGTCCGAGCGCCGCGCGGTACTGATCGGTGCCGGCGAGATGGGGCAACTGGTCGGCGAGTACCTGCTCGCGGCCGGGTTGGGTTATCTCGCCGTGACCCATCCGGCCGCCGCCAGGGCCGAGCCCTTGGCGCGCGCGCTCGAGTGCCACAGCGCGCCTTTCGACGCGCTTTCCGAACAGATGGCGGAGGCCGATATCGTGCTCGCCGCGCTCGGCCGGCGCGAGCCGGTGCTGGCCGCCGACATGGTGCGTGCGGCACTTCGACGACGCCGCTGGCGGCCCATGTTCATCGTCGATCTGGCGGTGCCGGGAGATGTCGATCCGGCGGTCAACCGCATCGACGACGCCTTCCTCTACGACATCCAGGATCTCGAACGCCTGGCGACCGAAAGCCAGAGCAAGCGCCAGCACGAAGCCGAGGCCGGCCGTCGCATCGTCGCCGACGCCGTCGCCGCGTTCATGGCGTCGCGCGCCCAGCGCGCCGCGGTACCGGCGCTCACCCAGTTCCGCACCTGGGCCGAGGAGGTTCGCGGACAGGCCTTGGCGGAGGCCGGTGGCGATGCAGAAAAGGCGACCCGGCTTCTGCTCGGGCGGCTGTTGCACGATCCCACCGTGGCGCTCCGCCACGCGGCGGAGAGTGGCGGTACCGATCTGATCCAGTTGGAGCAGGCGCTCAGGCGCCTGTTCACGCTGCAAACCAATGAGGAAAAGGACGACCCCAGTGAGCTTTGACCAGAACCTGGACCGGGTGCTGAACCGCTACGACGAGTTGCAGTCGCTGATGTCGACCGACCCGATGCCGGCGGCCGACGCGTTCACGCGATTCTCCAAGGAATATGCCGAACTGACGCCGGTGGTGGAGACGATCAACGCGCTGCGCGCCGCGCAGACGGAACTGGATGACCTGGACGCCATGCTGGCCGACGAGGACGACGCCGAGATGCGGGCCATGGCGGAAGAGGAACAACGCAGCCTGCAGGCGAAGCTGCCGAAACTGGCGCGCCAGGTGCAGCTCATGCTGCTGCCCAAGGACGAGGCGGATTCCAAAAACGCCATCCTGGAAGTGCGCGCCGGCACCGGCGGCGACGAGGCCGGCTTGTTCGCCGCCGATCTGTTCCGCATGTACCAGCGCTACGCCGAAACCCGGAAATGGAAATTCGAGGTGATGAGCGTCTCCGAAACCGGCATCGGTGGCTATAAGGAGGCCATCGCGTCGGTTTCCGGCACCGACGTTTTCCAGCGGCTGAAGTTCGAATCCGGCGTGCACCGTGTGCAGCGCGTGCCGGTGACGGAATCGGGCGGGCGAATCCACACATCGGCGGCGACCGTGGCGGTGATGCCGGAAGCCGAGGAGGTAGACGTGGAGATCGACGAGAAGGATCTCCGTATCGATGTTTTTCGGGCTTCGGGCCCCGGCGGCCAGTCGGTCAACACCACCGATTCGGCGGTACGCATCACCCACTTGCCGAGTGGTATCGTCGTTTCCCAGCAGGACGAGAAATCGCAGCATAAGAACAAGGCCAAGGCCATGCGGGTGCTGCGTTCGCGCCTTTACGACCGTGAGCGCGAAATGCGTGACGCCGAACGCGCCCAGGCGCGCAAGAGCCAGGTCGGTTCCGGCGACCGTTCGGAGCGTATCCGCACCTACAACTTCCCGGAGCGCCGCGTCACCGACCACCGCATCAACCTGACCCTGCACCAGTTGGAGAAGGTCCTGGATGGCGAGTTGGACGATTTCATCGACGCGCTCCTGTCCGAGGATCAGGCCCGGCAATTGGCCGAGCTGACATGAGCCGACACCCGGCGGGCAGTGTCGGTTTCCTGATCGACGCGGCGGCCAAGGCCTTCACCGATGCGGGCATCGACACGCCGCGCCTGGACGCCCGGCTGTTGGTGGCGCACGGGTTGGGGCGCGATCCGGGCTGGCTGATCGGCCATCCGGAAGCGATGCCGGCGCCCGATCAGGCACGGGATATCGAGGCGCTGGTTTCGCGGCGCGCGGCGCGCGAACCGCTGGCCTATATCACCGGCGAAAAGGAGTTCTGGAGCCTCCCCTTCATGGTGACGCCGGCGACGCTGATCCCCCGGCCCGACAGCGAAACCCTGGTGGAAACGGTACTGGAGCGCGTGCCTGACCGGGGCCGGGCGCTCCGGGTGCTCGATCTCGGGACCGGCTCTGGTTGCCTGTTGTTGGCGCTTTTGCACGAACTGCCGGGCGCTGCGGGGGTCGGCATCGATCGAAGTGCCGAGGCGCTCGAGGTCGCCATGGAGAACGCCCGGGCGCTGGGATTCGCGGCGCGGGCCCGTTTCGTGCAGGGGAATTGGCTCGAGCCGCTCTCGGGCGAAGCGCCCTTCGACGTCGTCGTTACCAATCCGCCCTATGTGAGCGACGCGGAAATGGCCGCACTGGCGTCGGAAATTCTCGGCTTCGAGCCGGAAGCGGCATTGCGGGCGGGGGCCGACGGGCTCGATGACTACCGCGAAATCCTTGTGGGGTTGGCCGGCCGGCTGGCGCCGGGCGGTCTTTTTTGTGGCGAGATCGGCGAGCGCCAGGGCGCCGCCGCCGCCGAGTTGGCGCGTCAGGCCGGGTTGGAGGGCGTGCATATCCAGGCCGACGCGGCGGGGCGTGCACGCTGCATTTATGGACATGCGCCAGAGGCATGAAAAAACACAAAAAAGGGTTGGAAAGACCGAGCGTTCCGTCTAACGTGATCGGGTCGGCGATCCGGGAGATCGCCGGGGTCCCCCGGAAACGGGGTTGGACCCGGAGCCATTTCCACAGCCACGCCCGAAGTGTCCAGACCTAGATGGTTCGGCAATCGCACCTGTGGAATCGGCGGCCGATGGGGGAAACCGGACCAAGCCGGTTCCGGTGGTTAAACATCCAAAACGATGACGGCAAGGAATGATGAAACATAACGCTGGCAATCGACGTACGCGCAACCGGGGCGGGGGAAAACGCCAAGGCGGCGGGGGGCGCAACAACTACGAAAGCAACGGCCCTGAAGTTAAGGTCCGGGGCACGGCCCAGCAGGTGCTGGAGAAGTATCTGGCCCTGGCGCGCGATGCGGCATCCGCCGGCGATCGCATCAAATCCGAATCCTATTTCCAGTTCGCCGAACACTACTACCGCATCGCCAACGCCGATGGCACGGCCGGCAATAGCCAGCCGCGCCGTGACGGTGCTCAATCCGGCAACGGCGGCGGCCGGGTCGATGGTATGGGACCGCAGCCGGCGGTCGACGACGTGGACACCGATGACGACGACGATGATGACGGCGACAACGAGGCGGAGGTCGTGAGCACCGCACCGCGGCCGGCCCGCGAAGCTTCCGACGACGATTCCGATAGCGATTCCGATAGCGATGAAGCGGTCGGTAAGATCGACGAATCGGTGCTGCCCGCAGCGGTGCCGACGGCGCCCGCGCCGCGCCGCCGCCGCCGCACAAAGGCCGCCAAGGAAGATGACGCGGCGCCGGAACCGGAAGTGGCCTGATGCCGGCCTGGCCGTGTCCTTGGACGCGGCCTTTTGCTCCAATTCGGAAATCCAGCGGCGGGGTGAGGTTGGCTAATGGGCGACATCCCCCGTCGGACTTTGTTATGGCCGGGCTTGACCCGGCCATCCGCGTCTTTGGCTGCCGACGGAAAGAAAGACGTGGGTACGCAGGTCAAGTGTTTAGCCCGCGCATGGCGACGGGGTTGGGTGCGAGAGCGGAAGATTTCCGGAGAGATTTGAACTGTCCGGGCATAGCCAGGAGCAGGCTTGCGGATTATCCGCTCTTGGACCTTCCCTGAAGGTGCTTGCCGACCCAGTTTTCGTGTGATCGGTCAACGCAAAAAACGAAACGCTCCGCCTGACCGACGCTGGATCTATTGATTTCTTTTGCGAAGCGTTCATCCGATAGCCTCATCAATGTGGCGAGGTTGGCTTTGTCGTTGCACGCGATGAAAGCCGAATGAGGAGACAAAGGAAGAAGCCAAGTTGCTCCGGGCTGGTCGTAGCCATGAATGCGGATTAATGGACGATCTGAAATTACGATTGAACCAGATAAGCGATTGACCTTTCGGACAAGCCAATGTGCATTTATTAACCGCCCGCCCACAGTGGGGTTGTTTACAAGACTTTGGACAATGGTTAGAGCGCTATCTTCGAGGTCGCGACCAAGCGATTGTTCGACAAAATCTGAAGGACGCTTATTGATTCCGAACTTCTTCATTTCACGCAAAATGTCGGGGTCGTTATTAAGACCGTTGCGAAATGTAGCTGCACCTTCGGTTCGCAGCTTTTTGACATTTGCTGGTCGTCTGGCATCCAGGGACAAGAGCAATCGAGCAAAATCACTTCTTTGATCTATTGAGAGTGCGGCGGGGCCAGAATCCAAGATGATATCCCGCGCCACAGCCCCTCGAGTGTCAATGTCGCCGAAGAAGATTCGTTCAATGGCGTCACGACCTGAGGCGTGCTCTTTCAAAGTCAGGAGATCTAATTGGAAACAGAAGCTATCGAGCCCGCGGACTTTGCATGCAAGGGTGTTGGAGTAAGGGTTCCACCAGTACCCCTGAAGAACTTCGTCGCCTGATGACTTTTTCACCAACCAAGGTCGAAGGAGAAGCTTGGGAACAAAATGGTGTCTTGCTGATATTTGGTTCGTCATTCTGGGGTCTCAAAACCAAATTTGTTAAGGCTGCACGATACACCTCGATTGATATTCCTGAAAATATGGCCGCTTCGGGTCACCCACGGAAGTTTCTTCACGGAACCAACGACGGCCGCTTCCCCCTCGATATCGGACCCTCGGCCATTGGCGGCCGCAAATCGAACCTATTCATAGGAATTTATTGACTTTATGAAAAGGCCGTGCTATAGGCGGTTCGCCGCGCCGGTTCCGGCCGGCGGCGGGCCGCTATTTTACAGTCGAATCAGATTTGAGCCGGAGCCGATGTCACCGAAATTGGGTGATCGTTGGAACTGGCTGATAGGGACTTCCCCCCACCATGACCCTCCCCCACAAGGGGGGAGGGAAAGTCGGGGCGGTGCTGCTTCACGCCTTCCCCCTCGATAGGGGAAGGTTGGGATGGGGGTGATGGTGACGCGCGACGGGTCGGGAGAAATTGGGTTCGTTTCCCGGATTTTTTTTGAGGTCGTTGAAAACAAAACGTTTTTGACCCCGGAAAAACGCTTCCGAAACGATTTTCCCGGTGCCTTCGACACGATCCCGGTGCCGGTCCGGCCTGCGGTCCCGCCTACTGTTCCAGTTCGGAAATCATCGTATTGGCGATCCTGAGCCGGTCGGCGAATTGCCGGTTCAGATTTTTCATAAGCACCAGAAGCAGATCCGGGTGACGGGCTTCCAACGCCTCGAATCCCTGACGCGTGACCTTCAGGCAAACGGCGCGTTTCGACGCGACGATGTTGGCCGATCTGGGGCCCCCGTCCAGCAACGCCATTTCCCCGAACAGCGAGCCTTCCGTCAGCACCATTAGCCGGCGTTGGCGGCTGGAGCCGGGGATGTCGATCAACACTTCCATGCGTCCCGAGACCAGGAAATAGGCGCTGTCGCCGGCCTCGTTCTGGCGGAACACATAGTCGCCGGCCGCGAACAGTTGACGCTGCACGAAGGGTGCGATCTCAAGAATCTGGGTGCGCGACAGCCCATCGAATAGCTGGCTCGCGGCGATGATGCCGCGCGTGCCGGCCCGCCCCGACATGCCCAACCGCTCAAGCAAGGCCTCTTCGCAGTGCGCGATGGCGGCGTCGGTGTTGTCGGAGATGCTGTCCGCCCCAATCAGATCGATCACCCCGTTGGCATCGAGCGTCAGCCACACCCAGCGCGGCGCGTGAGGGTCGCGTTGGCGGCGGTCCCGGTTTTCGGCCTCGTCCGGCGCGGCGCCGTCTCGTTGCGCGCGCCGTTCGGGCTCCAGGCAGCTGATCATCAGCCGCCCGCCGGCCTGCAGGCACATCAGGTGCAGGTTGCGCAGCGTCTCGGCGCCGGTGCTGTCGACCGAAGAGAGATGGCGGACATCGAGGATCAGGAACTCCGTCCCGGCGTCCAGCATGTCCTTGGCCCGGCCCAGCAATGCCGCGCAGGCGCCGAAGAACAGCGCGCCCCTGAGCTCGATGACGCCGATGCGCCGGCCCTCGCGTTCCAGGCACTCCATCTGCCGCGCCGAGCGCTGTACGCTGGAATGCATGCGCTCGCATGTGAAGGCGCGGCGGATCGGATCGCGCCCCATGCCGAACACGAACAGCACGACCGCCAGCAGGATGCCGAACCCGACCGCCGCGATCAGATCGAAGGTGAGCGCGGTCACCACGACAAGGGCTGTGACGGTGACGTCGCCGGCGAGAACGCGCCGGTAGGGGACGGTGCGCAGCAAAATGCCCCGTACCTTGGACAGGGTGGTGCGGTCGATGGCCTGCAGCGCGGTGGCGATCAGCATTCCAGCCGTCGCCCACAGCGGCAGTTGCGAGACCATCGGTGCCAGCACCGTCAGCATTAAGGCGAACACCAGGCCGCTGCCCATGGCCGCGTAGCGGGTTTTGGAACCGGCCCGGTAGCAAACGGTGGAGCGGGTCAGGGCGGCCGACCCCGGCAGGAAACCCAGCACCGCCATCAGTGTGTTGACGATGCCCTGCACGGTGAGCTCGCGGTCGGGATTGGTGTCGGTGCCTGTCTTGGCGTCCATGGCGGCGGCGGTGAGCACGGTGTGCAAGGCCGTCAGCAAGGCCACCGAAAGCCCGGTCAGCAGCGGGATGTCGAACTGCGTCTCGAGCACCTGGGCGCTGAGACCATGTTGCAGCCCCAAGGGCACGGCGATCAGGTTGGAGAGATCGACGAAACCGACCATCGGCCCGTCGGGAAGAGCGAAGGTGCCGGTGCCCAGGTGAAAGACCCCGGTGCCGACGACGAGCCCGATCAGCGCTGCCGGTATGGTCTTGAAGCGGCCCTCGCTAAGCAGGATGGCGGCGATGGTGAGGCCGCTGACGGCCGCCGCCCAGCCATCGATGGCCGAGACCCCGGTGGTGACGATCTCGGCCAGGCTCAGCGCCGGCGCACCCAGGGCCATGGGTAGCGATTTGACCGTCACCAGCAGTGCCGACGCCATGATGAAACCGACCAGCACCGGCGTCGGAATGAATGAGACCGCGCGCCCCAGCTTGGCGATGCCGGCGGCCAACTGCATGATCCCGGCAACGAAGGCGCCCAGGAAGGCGAGGGTAATGGCGGTCTCCGCGTCCAGTCCGCGCGACAGTCCCTCGCTGATGGCGGTGGCGATAACCAGAGAGGTCACCGCGGTCGGTCCCGAAATCAGGAACGGGTGGCCGCCCATCAGGCCGGTCAGGATCGTGAACAGGATGGCCGAACCGACACTGATGGTGATGCCGAACACCGCCCACTCGGGTCCCAGCGGCGATACGGCGATCAGGCCGTAGGCGATGGCTTGCGGCAAGATGGCGATGGCGCCCAGGAACGCGCCCATGAAATCGCCTTGCAGGGATTGGAGTTTCGCCATGGAATCGGTGTGGAAAATGCCGGATTGAGGGTTCGGATCGCCTCTCCAAGGTGTAACGCGTTTCACCCCGCGAGGCACGCCCTCATTGGATTTGCACCCCGGCGGAGCGGCGTGTATGACCATGGATGGACGAAAATCAGACGAGATTCCAAGACCGATGAGCGACGAGAAGCCCGAATACGGATTCAGCGACGACGATCTCCGCAATCTCGAGACCGTTTATAAGCCGGACCTGTTCGCCGGCAAGACGGTTGTCGTTTCCGGCGCCGGTAGCGGGCTCGGCAAGGCCATCGCGGCGCTGTTCGCGCGGCTCGGCGCCGATCTCGCCATTTGCGGGCGCAACGAGGAAAGGCTTGCCGAAGCCCATGCCTTCTTCGAGAGCCTGGGCGGCAAAGTATTCAGCCAATCCATGTCGATCCGCGATCCCGAACAGGTGGACGGCTTCATCGCCGCCGTGTTCGATGCCTTCGGCAGCCTTGATGTCTTGGTCAACAATGCCGGCGGGCAGTTCCCGCAAGCGGCTATCGATTTCAAGCCCAAGGGTTGGAATGCGGTCATCGACACCAACCTGAACGGCACCTGGTATATGACCCAGGCCGCCGCCCGGCGCTGGATCGACACGGGCCGGCCCGGCAACGTGGTCAATATCGTTGCCGATGTCTGGCGCGGCATGCCGGGCATCGCGCACACCGCCGCGGCCCGTGCCGGCGTGATTTACCTGTCGAAATCCGTCGCCGTGGAGTGGGCGCCGCATGGTATCCGCGTCAATTGCGTGGCGCCCGGCTGCTGCGAGACCTCGGCCTTCGCCCTCTACCCGCCGGAAGGGGCTGCCACCTACGAAGAGGCCAACCCGATGCTTTCCGCCGGCGACGCCTGGGACATCGCCGAAGCGGCGGTTTACATGGCCGCGCCGTCGGGCAAGTTCGTCACCGGCGAAGTGCTGACCGTCGATGGCGGCCAGCAGCTTTGGGGCGATCCATGGCCGACCGGCCGGCCCGACTACTTCAAGCTGTCGGAGTGATTCCGAGCGCGCGCTCGATCTCGGCGATGCGGGCCTCTTCCGGTTCCTCGATCTCGCCGTCGGCGGCACTGACGGCGATGCAAATGTCCACCACCATGCGCGCCAGGTCGGCGTCGTCCTTAAGCGCCTCGATGGCGGCCATGGCCTCGCGTTCACCAGCCTCGGCACCGGTTTCCAGTTTGGCCGCGTAGGCGTCGAAGCGCTTGATGCCTTCGTCGCTGCCGGCCTGGCGCAGGATATCCAGCTCATCAAGGGTTTTGATCACCTGGGCGCGTTCCTCGGGCTCAATGACGCCGTCGGCATAGGCCACCAGTGCCGTTGCCGCCATGGCGGCCTCAAGCAGACGCTCGCGCCGTCGCTTGGCCTTGGCGCCGCCGAACATGCCGGACTTCAGCACGCCGCCCAAGCGGCTGCCCAGTCCGGCGGCGATCTTCGACTTATGGCGTTCGCGCTGGCGGCGCCGGACCTCGTAGGCATGTGCCTTGCGCCGGCCTTCGAACTCGGTGATGCGGGCCTGGCGCACGTCCGACAGGCGCTCGGCGACCGCCGGATGATCGGCGGCCAATGTCGCCGCAAATTCGGCCGGAATCTCGACCACTGTGCAGTAGGCGCTGGATTGCGGGCGGATGGCCGCCATGTCGGCTTCCGGCGCGACGCGGTCACCGAACGCATCGCCGGTGTGCAGCGTCGCGGCGGCGAAGGCCTCGTCATCGTCGTCGGTGAGCGTCAGATCGACGCTGCCGGACATAACCAGGAATAGCCGCCCCATGCCCGCGCCCTCGGCATGCACGGTTTCCGGCGGGGCGAAATCGCTGACCGTGGCATTGGCGGCGATTTCCGCCAGGGCCTCGTCGCTGAGGCCCTGAAGCAAGGGCACCGTCGGCAAAAGCGCCTTCACGGCGTTAGCGTCCGCGAGCGCGCGGCGCGCCGGCCAGCCCTCGGAATCGAACTGGCTGCCGGCGACGGCGAAACGGTGGTTGAGGCCCGGACGGATATCGTGGCGGCGGAGCGCCGACCAGATCGCCGAGGTGGCATGCTCCTGCGCGTCGAACCATTCGAAGTAGGTCGGGAAGCAAAAGCCGACGATGTATTCGATACCGAGTTCGTTGGGCCCCGCGACGAATACGAACGGCGGTGGATCTGCGAGGAAAATGCGGCTTTCGGCCAAGGCGTCGGTGATCACCTGGCGCACGAGCCCGGGCGGCGCGGTGAATTCCACCGTCACGTTGATGGTGCCGCGCATGCCGTCGCCCGGATGCATGTAGTTGCGGAAGTTCTTGCCGGCCAGCATGCTGTTGGGAAAGACCATCAGCGCTTCGGAAAAATATTCGTAGACGGTGACCGAACGCCAGTCGACATCGTGGACGGTGCCGTAGGTGTCGTCGATTTTGACGAAATCGCCTTTCTTGAGCTTGCCGGACGCGTTCAGCGAAACGCCGGCGAAAAGCTCGCCCAGCGTCGATTGCGCCGAGTAGCCGATGATGAATGCCGCCGCGCCCGAGGTGGCGGCAATGGCGGTGATCGGTTCGCCGTAGACGAAATGCATCACTGCCATGATGGCGATGAGATAGATGCCGATAGCGACGAAATCGGTCAACAGGAGGGGCACGCGGGGCTCGCCCCGGTCGGCCAACACACCGCGCCAGACGAAACGTTTCAGGCCTTCGTTGACGGTGAACGCGAGCGAAAGCCACCATAGTGTCGCGGCGCCATCGCTGACGTCGCCCGTGTATTCAGCAAGGGAAATGAACCTCAGGACTTCATCGTGGAAGAGGTAGGCGAGACTGAAGAACACCACCATTTCCAGCCCGAGGCGGGCCTGGTTGCGGCGTTTGCCGGCGATCCAGCGGACCAGGTTGACGAACACCAGCGCGGCACTACCGAGCACCGCCAGCAGGCCGATGACCTGCAGAAAACCCCCGGCACTTTCCATTTTTTTCTTACCTTCCGAGCACGGCCCTCGCTTCGGCCATAATGTCCCTGACCAAGTCCCCTGCCGACGGCACCGAGGTAATCAGCCCCGCTCCCTGTCCCGCCGGCAAAACACCCTCTTCCGTGTCGCCCTCGATGCGGCCCTTGTAGGAGCGCGGCTCGCCCACTTCCCGAAGCTGCTGGGGGAAGGGCTTGATGTCCGCCTCTCGGCCTTCCCACGATTGGGTGAAGGCGTTGCGGATCATGCGGTTCGGCTTGCCCGAATGGGCGCGCGTCACCACCGTGCCGTCGACGTCGATCTCGACGATCTTGTTCTTGTAGTTGTCGTGGCCGCGGGCTTCACGGGTGGCGATGAAGCGGGTTCCCATCCACACCCCCTTGGCACCGAGCGCCAGCGCCGCCACCAGCCCGCGCCCGTCGGCGAGGCCGCCGGCGGCCAGCACCGGGATATCGACGCTGTCGACGACCTTGGGCACCAGGGCGATGGTGCCGACCCGGCCCACGTGGCCGCCGCCGTCGTGGCCGGACGCGATCACCACGTCGACGCCGGACGCAGCCACCGCCATGGCCTGGCGCACGTTGCCGACCAGCGACATCACCTTCATGCCGCGCGCATGGGCTTCCGGCACGATGCGGCCCGGATTGCCGAGACCCGAGACCAGCACGTCGCAGCCTTCCTCGAAGGTGACGGCGATATGTTCCTCCACCTGGCGGGTGTAGCCGGTCTCGGTCTCGTCGCTGCCGGAGACCTCGGCGAACAGGATATCGACGCCGAAGGGCTTTTGCGTGCGTTCCTTGACCAAGCGGATTTCGCGCCGCAGGTCCTCGGGTTCCATGAAGGCGGAACCGATGACGCCGAGGCCGCCCGCTTCCGAGACCGCCGCCGCCAGTTCGCCATAGGCGACTTGGTACATGCCGGCCTGGCAGATCGGATATTGTATGCCGAGGAGATCGCAGACCGGGTTATGGTCAAGGAGATCGTTCAGCGACATGGCGTTTTCCTTAAAATTCGAAGCGCAGCGGAACGGACAGATAGACGCCGAACTCGGCACCCATATCGCAACTGACGCGCGCGTGCACCCGGCCCTGGCGGTCGAGAAAGCGCTGGTTGTCGTCGACCGGGAAGATGCCCTCGTGCCAGATGTTGGGGCGGATATAGAGCCCCTGCGTGCCGTCGCACCAGAAGGCGACCACGTCTTCGGGCTTCAGGTCGTCACCGGGCAGCGCCGCGGGAATGACGAAGGGCTTGTTGTCGAGGGGGAAGAACAACTGGCCGCCGTCCGGGTGGTAGTTCATGTGCCAGAGCAGCACCCGCTGACGCGGCTCGGTGGCTTCCTCGGCCGAAGCCTGCTGCGGATCGGTCGACCAGCCGAGCACGTAGTGGCCGCCGACGGCTTCGTTGGTGCCGTAGAGCACATCGCCTTTCCAAACGCCTGAGAAAACGCCTTCGACCGAACCGCCCTGATCGCCGGAATCGGGATCCACCGGGCGCCAGCCGCTCGCCGGCCAGCGGACGATTTCGATGTCCACGTCGTCCGGGCTATCGACCAGTTTGCCGTAGTCCTTCACGGATGCGTCGGTGGCGCGGATCAGCGGCACCTCGTGCCAGGGAAGCGACGGCTTCTCGGCGGCGTCGAAGATGTAGGTGGGGGCATCGAGCATCGTGGGTCGCCTTGCCTAGAGCCCGAGGATTTCGCGCGCTTCGGCGGGCGAGGCGACGGCACCGCCGAGCTTCTCGACGATCTGCGCGGCACGCTCCACCAGGGCGGCGTTCGACGGCGCCAGTTCGCCGGGGCCGAGATAGATATTGTCTTCCATGCCGACGCGCAGGTTGCCACCCAGCAGCACCGCCTGCGCCGCCATCGGGAACTGCTGGCGCGAGATGCCGAAGGCCGACCAGGTGCTACCCGCGGGCAGGCGGTCGCGCATGTGCATCATCGCTTCCGGCGTCGCCGTGGCCCCAAAGCTGATGCCCAGGCAGAGCTGGAAATAGGCCGGTGCCTCGATATGGCCGTCCTTGATCAGTTTTTCCGCCAAGACGATGTGGCCGGTGTCGAAGACTTCGAGCTCCGGCTTGACGCCGGCGGCCTTGATGCGGTCGGCCATCACCGCCAGATGATCGGGGGTGTTCATGAACACATGCTGGTTGAAGTTCATGGTCGCCACGTCGAGCGAGCAAATGTCGGGTTTCAGCTTCTCGATGTGCGCCACGCGCTCCGCCGGCGACTTCATCACCGAACCTTCCTGAAAGTCGAAGGGATCGTCCATGCCGGGGCGCAGCCGCGCGCCGGGGCCGGTGGTCAGGTTGATCAGCACGTCGCTCTCCGAGGCACGCAGACGCTCCGTCACTTCTTCGTATAGCTCATAGGCCATGGAAGGGGCGCCGGTCTCCGGGTCGCGCACGTGGATGTGCACCACCGAGGCGCCGGCGCGCCAGGCCTCGATGGAGGACTGGGCGATTTGTTCGGGCGTGACCGGCACGGCCGCGTTTTTGCCGGTTGTCGGTGCGGAGCCGGTGACGGCGCAGGTGATGACGGTCTTCTGGGTCATGCGTGTTCCCCCGTTTCACGCTGTGGAAACTCTTTTCCCCGGCCATTGTCATAACAACCGAGTCAGCGCAAAATTATGGCATTCGCGCAAGCAGGGAAAGACCCGGGGGGAGATATTATGGCGGACGGCAGCTTTTTTCCGACGGACGAGGCACCCCAGGCGCCGAGCGATTCCTATCTCGGCGCCGATTGCCAGGGCATGAACTTCTATCGCGCCGACCCGGCGTTCCGGCAATTGCTGGATCTCTACCTGCCGGGCGATCTGCGCGCCCACATGGAACCGCATTTCGACCGGCTCGGCGGTCTGGCGGGCGGGCGGCTGGACGAGCTGTCGCGCATCGCCGAGCGGCATGAACCGATTCTGCATGAGCGCGACCGTTTCGGCCGCGACGAGGAGTGGATCGAATACCATCCCGCCTACCAAGAGATGGAGAAGATCGCCATTCACGATTTCGGCTTTCACGCCATGACCAACCGGCCCGGCGTCTTCAATTGGCCGGAGAAACTGCCGTACCTCGTCAAATACGCCATGCAGTACCTGTTCGTGCAGGGCGAGTTCTCGATCATGTGCCCGATTTCGGTGGCCGACACGTCGGCCTTCCTGTTCCTGCGCTACGCTGACGAAGAACTGAAGGCGCGCTACGCCGACCGGCTGCTGAGCCAGGACATGGAAGATGTCTGGCTCGGCGCCCAGTTCATGACCGAGAAGCCGGGCGGGTCGGACGTGGGCGCGCTGGAATCGACGGCACGTTTCGACCCGGAAGCCGACGATGGCACCGGCAAGTTGGGCCATTGGCGGGTCACCGGCGAGAAGTGGTTCTGCTCGCACGCAGACGGCGATATCGCCATGATCCTGGCCCGGCCAGAGGGGGCGGCGGCGGGAACGCGCGGCCTCGGCCTGTTCATGCTGCCGCGTTACCTGGAGGACGGACGCAAGAACGACTACCGTATCCTCAGGTTGAAGGAAAAGATGGGCACCAAGTCCATGGCGTCGGGCGAAATCCGCATGGAGGGTGCCATCGCCTATCCGCTGGGCGAACTCGATCGCGGCTTCAAGCAGATGATGGACCAGGTCAGCCTGTCGCGGCTCAGCCACGGGGTGCGCGCGGCGGCGATGATGCGCCGCTGCCTGAACGAGGCGCTGGTGATGGCGGAAACCCGGCGCGCCTTTGGCCAGACTTTGAACGACATGCCGCTGATGCGCCGCCAGTTGATGAAGATCATGCTGCCGACAGAACAGGCGCTTTCCATGTATGGTGCCACCGCCCAGGCGCTGGACCAGTCCATGGCCGGCGACGCGGCGGCGGAAAAGCGGCTTCGCATCCTGACCCCGCTATACAAGTTCCGCGCGTGCCGCGACAACATCCGCGTCGCCACGGCGGCCATGGAGGTGCGCGGCGGGCTGGGTTACATCGAGGAATGGATCAACGCGCGCCTGGTGCGCGAGGCGCATATCGGCACGCTATGGGAAGGCACGTCGAACATCATCGGCCTGGACACCGTCACCCGCGCCGTCGCCAAGGAAGGGGCGGACGAAAACCTGGCCGAGATGCTGGCCGCGAAACTCGACGAGGCGCGCGATATCCCCGGCCAGTTCCGGGGTGAGCTCGGCTCGATGATCGAGCGCGCGCGGGCCTTCGCCCATGCGGCGGCGGCGGGCGAGGGCGCAACCGAATGCCGGCGCGCCACCAGCGCGCTCTACAATGCCACCACGGCGGCGCTCATGGCCTGGGAGGCGGCGATGACCGGCAACGGCAAGCGATTGCTGCTGTCGCGGTTAGTGATCGACCACCGGATGACGCCCACCGATCCCATGAGCCATGCCGACGACGGTTTCAACAAGGTCGCCGGGGAGTTGCTGCTGACCCGCGACAGGGTCTCCCTGGACGAGGCCAAGGCGGCCATCGCCGGCGCATGAGGCATTGCTTGGGATCGGTTACCCAGGGCAGGCGGTGCTCGGAGTAAGCAGTCTTCGTCGGTGCCGGGAAGTCCGGATTGGCGAAGGCGCCGCCGGCGACGGCGAACTGGCCGGGCTTGCGCGCCGGCAGCCAATAAAGGCTGGTGCCGCATTCGGGACAGAAATGAAAGGTGACCGGAAACCCCGTGTCGGAAGGGCGGACAAAGGTCTTGGATGTGCCGGAAATCTCGACCGCCTCGGCATCATAGAAAGCGGCGATGCCAAAGGCGCTGCCGGTGCGGCGCTGGCAATCCCGGCAGTGGCAGACGGAAACCAACGAAGGCTCGCCGTCGCAGACGACCTTCAATTTCCCGCAGGCGCATTCGGCGGTGCGCTTGGTCATGGCCGAAGAATACACCGTCTCTTGCGGGCGGCAACGCCATCGTTCCGGTCCTTCACGCCGGTGGGCGGGCGTAAAAGCATTTCGCATCGCCGCCGATCCATTCCGCCGAGACACCGCCCCGGTTCACCGCGCCGATGAGCGCCGGCACTAGGTCGCTGGCGTCCGCATCAAGGGACCGGAGCGCGCGGCTGTTGGGATGATCCGGGAAGCGCGCCATGTAGGGCGCCACCCAGGCGAAGGTGGAGCCGCCGGCGCCGCCCAAGTGTTGGTGCCTGAAATCCGGGGTCGGGCCCGGCGAGACATTGGCCTTGGCGTAATCCATGACGATCTCCGGGTCGGCGACGGCGCGGATCAGGAAGGCGATGGCGTGGTGCAGGGACTTTTCCGGGTCGGGGGCGCGGGCGTAGAGGTCGATCCCCTGCGCCTTCGCCCGCTCTGCGATGGCGATCAGCCCGGCGATGGCGCGGCCCTGGTAGTAGAGGGCGCGGGCGCCGCGCCGGGTCTCGATCGGCAGGCTGCCGTCGGCGCGCATGGAGGAAAGGGTCAGGGTCCATTGCTCGATGCCGGCGGAGAAGGACTGCTCGTCGCCGGCCCAGGCGCCGTAGGACATGGCCGCCAGCGATGAGCCGATGGCGTGGTTATGCGCCGATTTCGGCACACCTAAATCCTTGTAGCGCTCGCCGCCCCGCATGCCGTGGGCGTAGGCGGCGAGGGTGCGTTTCGTCCATGCGGCGATACTGGCCCTGTCCGCCGCTGGCATGGGAACGAACGCCTCGCTGACGGAAAGCGCGGTCATCATCGGCGTCAGCAGCCGGAGATTGACCGTCAGGGTATCGTTCCAGTAGCGTCGCCCGTTCGGGCTACCTTCGGGCGTGCCGAGATCGATCGCTGTCCAGCGCCGGGCCGCCGTCTGGATGTCGCGGCAGGCCGTCTCCTCGGCGGCGAGGCAGCGCGCGGCGGCGGCGCGGAAGCCCTTGTCGACGGCAATGAAGGCCTTGTCCAGCCCGTAGCCATCCGGCGCGTGGACGCCAGTGAGGACGGGGATCGGCAGCGGCGCGGCGGAACACATGGCCGAGAGCGCGCCCGCCTGGCGAAGTTCCTGGCGGCGCGCGGGAGCATCGAGGGCAACGGTGCCGGGGCGGGTGATCTGGAGTTGCGCATCCGACGCGGCGGCCTGGCTGGCGCCCGCGCAACAGCAAAGGAAACCCGCCCGGATCAGGCGGGCGAGGAGCGGGCTAGACCGCGCGGAAGCGATAGACCCCATCGGGACCCGTTTCGCGCTGAACGCGGCCCTGGCCCATCAGGTAATGCAGGTGCGCCAATGCCTCGCCGATGGCGAAGAAAATCTGGTGATTGTCGAGCTTGCGGGTGAACAGGCGGTGCAGCACGTCGATGGCCGTCGCGCCGCCGACGCAGGCTTCCAGCGCTTCGTCCAACCGCTCGTCGTGGTGCTCGACCATGTGCGCCAGGCGTCCGTGCAGGCCACGGAACGGCCAGTCGTGGCTCGGCAGCACCAGGGTGTCGGCGGGCAGGTCCTTGAACTTTACCATGCTGGTCAAGAACAGGTGTAGCGGATTGGCCTCCGGCTCCTGCGGATAGACGCTGACGTTGGTGGTGATGCGCGGCAACACCTGATCGCCGGAGATCAGGATATTCTTCTCCGCGCAATACAGACAGGCGTGCTTGAGCGCGTGGCCCTCGGTCAGGATCACCCGCCAGGCATGGCCGCCGATGGTGATCTCGTCGCCTTCCTCCATGCGGTTGAAGTTGTCGGGCGGGATGGTGGTGACCTTCTTGAAGTAGCCGCCGCGCTCGGGCAGCAGGGCCAATTGCTCCTCGTCGAAACCGATGCGGGCGTAAAAGGGATGCATGGCCGCGGCCTTCAATTCGCCCGGTTCGACGGCGTTGAGCCGCGCCTGGATCCACTCCGCCAGCGACATGGTGAGCTCGACCCCATAGCGTTCGCAGAGCCAGCCCGCCAGTCCGACGTGGTCGGGATGGAAATGGGTGACAATGACCCGCTTCACCGGTTTATCGGTGAAGTGCCGGGCCTCGATGGTTTTCCAGCAGGCTTTGATCTCGTCGCTTTTGACGCCGGTATCGACGATGGTCCAGCCGTCGCCGTCGTCCAGCAGCCACAGGTTGATGTGGTTGAGCGCGAACGGTAGCGGCATCCGGATCCACCAGATGCCGTTGGCAACCTCGCGGGTTTCGCCGGGGTGCGGCTCGCCCTCGAACGGATAGTCGGGTTTGAAGGTCATGGACCGCTTATACAGGCGGCCGGCGAGCTTGAAAAACCAATTCGCTTGCGAAGGAAATCGCCACGCTTCAGCGTTGACCGAAATCGGGAACGAGGTCGAATTTAAGAATAGGCGCAAGTGGGCTCTCGGGCAGCGGTAAAGGCACACCGAAGGCCGCGGGATCGTGTTTGACCCGTTCGTCGAGAATCACCTCCGCCGTGGAGACAGCCTTCGGCCAACCTGGGTTTCGCGTTTCCACGAACAGACGGAGAGACCGTGGAATTGGTAGACAGGCCGCCGAGATATCGCAGACCAGCCAAACACGGCTGCCCTGCTCAAACTTCAAGCGTTGGTTCTTCTCGCGCAGTTCGCGAGCCAAGTAGTATTGGAACGCTGGACCCCCTAGGGACGTTTCGGCTAACAAGTCGCCGTTTTGAAGGTATGCGGCCAGTTTCCGCGCCGCTTCAATGTGGATCGGCATCAATCGGCCCTCCACTTTCCGGATGATGGTATCCCCAGATAACTCCGACCATCCGGTTCCTGCCAGAGAAAGGGCGATCAAAGCACCCGTGAGTGCTTCTGCGATCGAAGGCAATTTGACGTGGCGCGCGAGCGAAAGAACCGCCGACACACCCGCCCCTGCGGCCATGGCGAAGACAGGTAGCGCGAATTGCCATATGCGCGGTGAAGGAAGTTTGCTGCCGATCAGCAACAATCCGAAAGATATGCCGATAGCGGTGGCGACCATGAGAAGCGCCGCTCTCCGATTCAAGGTCATGCCGGCAAGACATGCACCAAGGAACAGGACTTTGCTAAAGACCGGAACATCCAAGCCCCATTGGTCATAAACCGTGTCGATGACGTGCGCTGCCGCCACGGTAAAACCGGTGTGGCCGGAAATGTGATCGGTGGTTGTTGCCAGACCGTTGATGCCGTGCGCCAGCAGGAGTGGGCTAAAAAACACCAATACGAAGATTCCGCAAACAATGGAGGGAATGCCAAGCATCGTTGCGATCTGTCGTGCACCATGACGATTCCAGGCGATCCGTTTGTGGGCGATGGCTAAGGCGATCATAAAAATCAGTCCACTCACGTGAGCAAATACCATTGATTGCACGCTGTAAATTGCAAGCGCGGAGAAAACACCGAACGCCGCCATCGCTCCCCTGTTCGCTTGGTGAACAATCGATGGAACGAGAACCAGCATCATGACAAAGAACAGATTGCCGAAGGCATAGCCGCGCCCGATGACAGAGAACGCGACAAGTGGCCAGCTAACACTGACCACCGCTGTGGCAGTGATAGCCGTCCATCGGTCGAATAAACTTTGAGCCGCAAGGTAGAGCGCCGGTATCAGTGCGAGCCCGGCGATCGATGTCGGCAGCCTTATCGCCCAAGGCTCGGTACCGAAGATTCGAATGCTGATTCCGATGGCAGCGATCGGTAGGTTGTGCAGGGCGATGCGCTGAGTCGTCAATGAAACGAAAAACGGCTGTTCAGCAAGAAAAGCCCATTCGGCCTCGTCGTATTGCAGCGGCGCGTTCATATATCGCACCCGAACAACAGCGCCGATAACCAAGCAGGCCAGCAGCCAAACCTTGACGAAAGCGGGTTCTTCTACCAGATGCTTGCGGAAGTCGCTGCGCAGAACGGCGGGCAGATCAGAGAAATCAACCGATAGATCGCCGAGAAAGTTGGCTGTCCGCTGCCTCAACACCAATAAAGCAATACCGGTGATTGCCATGGCGGTACTCAGCGGAACGAACCTTTCTGCCATGCTGGAATGGCGTGCATTTGTGTAGGTGAAGCGATCAATTCCACCAGCCAAAAGGGCTGCGATTCTTCGGACGTCTTCGGATTCCAGTAGGCAAAACCAAAAAAGCGATGCCGCGCTGAGCAACAAGCCGATCCCAATCAGAAGGACGATTCTGCGAGTCCACGTCGGCGATATGATCCTTGCCTCCAATCTGAAGACATTTTCAGGGCATCAGAATTTGGCCGGCGGGCCGACCTCGAGGGTGTCGCCGGTCTTGATCTCGCCGCCTTCCAGCACCCGGGCGTAAACGCCCATGTCCTGGTGGCGGAACCCCATCATCAGCGCTTTCGGGATGTTGAGGTCGCGCTCGGCCGTTTGCGGGTTGACGTTGGTCGCCGGGCAGCGGTCGATGCGTTCGGTAACCGCCAGCTTGGCGCCGCCGACGGTGATCTCGCGGCCGAGCCAGGTGAATTCCTCCCAAGGCTCCAGCCCCTCCAGCCACAGATTGGCGCGGAAGCGGAGCGGATCGACGGGTGTCTTGGTGACCCGCTCCAGGTCCTTTACCGATGCCAGGTTGAGAAGCGACAGTACCGGCTTGGCGTGATCGGAAAGCACGTGGCCGCCCTCGGCCTCGACAACCTTGGGACGGCCCTTGGCCTCGTCGCCCAGGTAGGCGCCGAAGAATTCCTCGATGCTGATGCGGCCGATGGCGTCGGTGAGCTTGCCGCGCGACACTTGCTTGTGGTCGCGGAGCACGGTCAGCGTATCGGTGGTATCGTCAAAGCGGGTTTCCAGCGCCGCCAATTTCTCGGATCGCACCAGGGCGATGAATTTGGTTTTCGGCATCCACTCGGTGGAAGCGCCCTCGATCGGGGTCGAGCCCAACAACAGCGCGAAGCGCCGGTCGTTGGGGACGGCCTGGCCGGGCTCTAGCGTCACTTGTTCAAGGCGCTCCGGGGTCAGGCTCTTGACCGGATGGCGATAGATGCTGGCGATTGAAATGGACATGGTGCGTAGCATGCGCGCCTGGGCTCACGAGTCAATGCACTGTTAACGCGTGCACGCTATAATCCGGGTCAAGAATTCGGACGCTTGCGGCGATGAACTGGTGGACCATATCAGTATCAGAGAAACCGCAACCGGCGAAGGGTCTTGCGTTGCCACCTGGTGGGACGCGAGGCCCGGTCGAAAGTGAAAGGTTGTTCAAATGGAGTTCGAAAAGTACACCGAGCGCGCGCGCGGGTTCATCCAAAACGCGCAAACCCTGGCGCTCAAATCCAATCACCAGCAGCTAACCCCACTGCACCTTCTGAAGGTGCAGTTGGAGGACCGCGAGGGCCTGGCGTCGAACCTGATCGATGCCGCCGGCGGTTCGTCGGCACGCGCCTACGAGGCCGTGAACGCCGCCTTCGCGAAGATCCCCAAGGTCGAGGGCTCGGGCGCGGGACAGATTTACCTGGCGCCGGAAACGGCGCGGCTGTTCGAGCAGGCCGAACAGGCCGCCGAGAAGGCCGGCGACAGCTACGTCACCGCCGAGTTCCTGCTGCTGGCGCTGGCCATGGCGGCCGGCACCGAGGCGGCGAAAATCCTGGGCGATGCCGGCGTCACGCCGCAAAGCCTGAACAGCGCCATCACCGATTTCCGCAAGGGGCGCAAGGCCGACAGCGCATCCGCGGAGGACACCTACGACGCACTCAAGAAATACGCCCGCGACCTGACCGAGGATGCGGCGGAGGGCCGGATCGATCCGGTCATCGGCCGCGACGAGGAAATCCGCCGCACCATTCAAGTTCTCTCGCGCCGCACCAAAAACAACCCGGTGCTGATCGGCGAGCCCGGTGTCGGCAAAACCGCCATCGTCGAGGGCCTGGCGCAGCGCATCGTCGACGGCGACGTGCCGGAGAACCTGAAGCAGAAGAAGCTCCTGGTGCTCGACTTGGGCGCGCTGGTCGCCGGTGCCAAGTTTCGCGGCGAGTTCGAGGAACGTTTGAAAGCCGTATTGCAGGAAGTGACCGCATCGGCGGGGCAGATCATCCTGTTCGTCGATGAAATGCATACGCTGGTCGGCGCCGGCGCGTCGGAAGGTTCCATGGACGCGTCGAACCTGTTGAAGCCCGCCCTGGCGCGCGGTGAATTGCACTGCGTCGGCGCCACGACGCTGAATGAATACCGGAAGTATGTCGAGAAGGATGCCGCGCTGGCGCGCCGGTTCCAACCGGTGTTCGTCTCCGAGCCGACCGTGGAGGACACCATCTCCATTCTGCGCGGCATCAAGGAGAAGTATGAACTGCACCACGGCGTGCGCATCGTCGACGGCGCCTTGGTGGCGGCGGCGACGCTTTCCAATCGCTACATCACCGACCGCTTCCTGCCCGACAAGGCCATCGACCTGGTCGACGAGGCGGCGAGCCGGCTCCGGATGCAGGTCGATTCCAAGCCCGAAGAACTGGACGAACTGGACCGCCGCATCATCCAGATGAAGATCGAGCGCGAGGCGATCAAGAAGGAAGACGACGACGCATCGCGCAAGCGGCTTGAGAAGCTGGAGTCGGAATTGGCGGATTTGGAAGAGAAATCGCGCGAATTCACCGCTCAATGGGAATCCGAAAAGGCGCAACTCGCCGACGCCACCAAGGCCAAGGAAGAGCTGGATCGTGCGCGCAGCGCCGTCGATCGGGCCATGCGCGAAGGCCAGTTGGAGAAAGCGAGCGAGCTTCAGTACGACCTGATCCCCAAGCTGGAGGAGCAGGTCCGCAATGCCGAGGCCGCCGAGGCCACGCGCACGGTTGAGGAGTCGGTCACCGATGAGCACGTGGCGCGTATCGTCTCGCGCTGGACCGGCATTCCCGTCGACAAGATGCTGCAGGGCGAGCGCGAAAAGCTGTTGAAAATGGAAGATGCGCTCCGCGGCCGTGTCGTCGGCCAGGAAGAGGCGCTGGTTGCCGTCTCCAACGCCGTCAGGCGTGCGCGGGCGGGCCTGCAGGATGCCAATCGGCCGATCGGGTCATTCCTGTTCTTGGGCCCCACCGGCGTCGGCAAGACCGAGCTCACCAAGGCGCTCGCGAACTTCCTGTTCGACGACGAACAGGCGATGGTCCGCATCGACATGTCCGAATACATGGAGAAGCACGCGGTATCGCGGCTGATCGGCGCGCCGCCGGGCTACGTCGGCTACGACGAGGGCGGCGCGTTGACCGAGGCCGTACGCCGGCGTCCCTACCAGGTGATCCTGTTCGACGAGGTCGAGAAGGCGCACCCGGACGTCTTCAACGTGCTGCTGCAGGTCCTGGACGACGGCCGCCTTACCGATGGTCAGGGCCGCACGGTCGATTTCCGCAACACCATGATCGTGCTGACCTCGAACCTCGGCGGTGACATCCTCGCCAACCAGGAGGAGGGCCATGATTCGGACGAAGTGCGCGGCCAGGTGATGGATGTGGTGAAGATGGCGTTCCGACCGGAATTCATCAACCGTCTGGACGAGATCATCCTGTTCCACCGACTGTTCCGCGAACACATGGATGGCATCGTCGAGATTCAGTTGGGCCGTGTCGCCAAGCTTCTGGCCGACAAACATATCGCGCTGGAGCTGGATGCGGCCGCCAAGGCGCGCCTCGCCGATAAGGGCTACGACCCGGTCTACGGCGCACGCCCCTTGAAGCGCGTCATCCAGACCGATCTGCAAAACCCGCTCGCCAGCCTTTACTTGGAAGGCCGGATCAAGGACGGCGACCGGGTCAAGGTCTCGGCCACGACAGAGGGGTTCACCTTCAACGGCGCGGTGGCGGAAGCGGCGTAAGGCCGGGTGGGGTGTGCGCGTCGTCACTGTGACGATGCGCACTGACTCCGGTGGCGAAATTGCATACATTGGTGCCCATGACGGACATCAGTGTCAGCGCCTCGACCCGCCAATCGATCACGCTGCTGCAGCGCACGGCGGACCTGCGAGCCGAAAGCACCCGGCGCCTCGCCACGGTGTTGCGCGTCGGGAGCGTCAACGACGGGCCGTCGGCTTATTTCCAGGCGCAGGGGCTTTCCAACCGCGTGCAGGACCTGCTTTCCGCCAAGGACGACATCGGCCAGGCGGCTTCGGCGGTGGAAAGCGCGTTGGTCGGGCTCGATTCCATCGAAAGCCTGTCGCAGCAACTGAAGGGCCTGGCGCTCGCCGCCAAGGGCGGCACCGCCGATCAGCGCGCCGCCGCCGCCGAACAGTTCGATACGCTGCGCAGCCAGCTTTCGGCCCTGGCGGAAGACGCCGGTTACAACGGCACGAATCTGATTTCCTCCAATCCCGGCGATCTCGACGTCAATCTGAACGGCGGCGGCTCTTCGAGCCTGACCATCCAAGGGCGTGCGGCGGACGGATCGACGCTCGGCATCGGATCGGCGGCAGGGAGCTACAATAATTTCGCAACCGACGCCGATATCGACGCTGCCGTCGCCAACCTGGACAATGCCATTGCCAGCGTGCGCTCCAGCGCATCCAGCCTGGGGTCCTCGGTGGCGGCGCTGAACGTGCGCGAGACCTTCAACGAAAACCTTTCCAATACGCTCGAGGCCGGTGCCGCCAAGCTGGTGCAGGCGGACCTGAACGAGGAGGGCGCCCGGCTGGTTTCCCTGCAGGTGCGCGACCAACTCGGCACCGAGGCGCTCCGTATCGCTACCCGTTCCGACCAACTGATCGCCAATTTGCTGTAACGTCATGTATCGGTCCGCCGCCAACACCTACGCCCGCAACGAGGACATCAGCGTGCATGGCCGCATCGCCGAAGGGCGCGCCTTCGTCAAGGCGGCGCGGATGCTGGACGAACTCAAGCGCAACCCGGCCGATTCGAAACTGCGGGCTGAAACCGTGGCCATCAACCGCGTGCTCTGGACGGCGGTCCAGGCCGAGGTGACGGCACCGGATTGCCAGTTGCCCGATCGCCTCAAGGCGGCGCTGATGAGTCTTAGCCTGTTCGCGGATCGGGCGGTGCTACGGATGCGGGTCAGCCGTGATGCCGCCCCCATCGACGCGCTGATCGCCGTCAACCGCGACGTGGCCGGCGGCCTGTTGACCGAGACCGCCCACTAGGGTTTCACCTTTAGCCGTTAAGAAAGGCCCGCAGCCGTTCGGTGACGGGTTCGGGTTTTTCCGCATGCAGCCAGTGGCCGGCGCCGTCGACGATCTCGGTCTCGGCGGCGGGGAACAAACGCTCGATCTCGGCCTGGTGGTGGGGCTGCACGTAGTCCGATGCGCCGCCCGCGAGGAATAGCGCCGCGCCTTCATAGGCGGCGTCGGCCTCGAACACCGGGAAATCGAGGATATCCTCCATATGGATTGCCAGTGCATCCAGGTTGACCGACCAGGTGAAGCCGCCGTGCTCGGCGTCGGACTTCAGGTTGCGGACCAGGAAACGCGCCAGGTTGATGTCGCCGAGCGCGTCCAGCAACGCGGTCTCCGCCTCGGCGCGGCGGGAAAGCGAAGTGACGTCGATATTGGCCATCGCCGCCAGGTGCGCCTCGAAATCGTGGCCGTAAGGCACAGGCGCGATGTCGAGAACGGCAATGCGATCGATCAGTTCCGGGCGTGTCAGTGCCAGCACCATCGCCGCCTTGCCGCCCATGGAATGGCCGATCAGCGCCGCTGGCGCCGAGGCCCGCGTTTCGATTAGCCGCGCCGCATCGGCGGCCATGGCTTCGTAGGTCATTTCATCGGCCCAGGGCGACGCTCCGTGGTTGCGCTGATCGGCGGCCAGAACCCGGTGCCCGGTTCCGAGCGCACGGGCGATACCGGCCCAGTTGCGCGCCTGGCCGAAAAGACCGTGCAGGATGATGACATCGGAACCCGATCCGGCCTCGCCGGCGGCTTCGAAATGGAGATCGACGGGGCTCACTCCGACGACGCGGTTCTGACCGGCGATTTCGGCAGCAATGCGTAGCGGGTATCCAGTGCCGCGCGCAGGCCTTCAAAGCGGGCAAGCTCCTTGCCCTTGAGGGTGCGCCCGGACGGCATCCGCACCCTCAGCGGGTTGACCTGCGTATCGCCGCGCAGGATCTCGTAGTGCAGGTGCGGGCCGGTGGAGCGCCCGGTGGTGCCGACATAGCCGATGACCTGGCCCTGGCTGACGCGGCGCCCCTTGCGCATGCCGCGCGCCAGGCCCTTCATGTGGGCATAGGCGGTCTTGTAGTTGGCGTTATGGCGGATGCGGATGTAGTTGCCGTAACTGCCCCGGCGGCCGGCATAGTCGATGGTGCCGTTGCCGGCGGCGTAGATCGGCGTGCCGCGCGGCGCGGCGAAGTCAACGCCCCGGTGCATCTTGGTGTAGCCCAGCACCGGATGACGCCGCCGCCCGAAACCGGAACTCAGGCGCGCACCGTCGATGGGGGTGCGCATCAGGGCTTTCTGGGCGCTACGGCCCTTGTCGTCGAAATATTCCGTATGGCCGTCGTCGCCGGTGAAGCGGTAGATGGCCTTGCGCTTGCCGCTCAGCGTTAGCGACGCGAACAGGATGTTGCCGCCGTTGACCAACTCGCCATCCTCGTCGGTGAGGCGGTCGTACATGATCTGAAAGGAATCGTCCTTCCTGATGTCGCGCTGGAAATCCACGTCGAAGGAGAAGGCGCGGATCAGTTCCGCCAGGGTGCCGTCGGGAAGGCCCTGGCGCGTGCCGGCGAGATAGAGCGATGAATCGATACTGCCTTCGGCGCGCACCGTCTGGCGGCTGACGGGCCGTGCCCGGTCGCGGCTGAGGAAACCGTCGTCGTCGCGGCGCACCTGGACCTCGCGCTCGTGTGAAACGTTGTAGCCGAAGCCGACGAAGGTGCCGGGTTGCACTTCGCGGTCGGCGGCGTCCTGTTCGTAGGGCCGGTAGGCGATGCGGACCTCGTCGCCCTTGCGGATGCGGCGTGGGCTGTGAACCTTGGAAAAGGCACGGATCGCATCGCGGGCTTCACGCCCGTCGACGCCGGCGCGTTCCAGCACCTTGGCCAGCGTGTCGCCGGCGCGGACTTGGATCGTCAGTTCCACCAGGCTCGGTGCCGCTGCCTGCGAGGGCGCGCGGGGAGCATCGGGAGACGAAGTCTCGATGCCAGGGACGGCGCTCGGGTTGCCGAGCGAGATCGGTGCCAGCGCCAGGCTCTCGTCACTGATGGATGCCATCGTCCCGGGAAGCGATCCCG